>Ga0075163_10009210_pt1 | contig 12968 bp, 10 predicted proteins | sample JI1023141ADNA_FD_71478 | JGI IMG/M metagenome (GOLD analysis project Ga0075163, IMG submission 71478) | Wastewater effluent complex algal communities from Wisconsin, to seasonally profile nutrient transformation and Carbon sequestration -... | ecosystem: Engineered > WWTP > Effluent > Algae...
GACGACTGCGACGCCGTGGGCGTCGAAACCTTCCGGCAAAAGCCCCCACGACCATGACCACCACCGCACCGGCCACCGGCCTGCAGACCCTGACCCTCACCGGGCTGCGCTTCGACGCCAACCTGGGCATCCTCGCGCAGGAAAAGTCCGCACCGCAGCCGATCCAGGTTGATGCCGAGCTCAACCTTGGCCCCCAGCCCCTGCTGCCGCGCGACGACGACATCACCCATGTGCTGGACTACCGCAAGGTGCGCAAGATCATCATCGACGAATGCACGGCCGAGCACGTCAATCTGCTGGAGAGCCTGATCGGCAAACTGGCCGCGCGCCTGATGCAACTGCCGGGCGTGGTGGGCGTGCGCGTGAAGATCGCCAAGCTGGAGATCTTCGACGACTGCGAGGTCGCGATCCGCGCGGAGGCCGGACAGTGGTAACCCAAGGAAATTGGGGTCGGTTCCCGATTGCGAACGACCCGCAACCTGCTGAAACCAAGGCCAAGCGCAATCGGGCTCTGACCCCGACTTCCTCTGTTGGGAGAAAACCATGACGACCCCCTGGATCGAAGACGAGGTTCAAGCCGCCCCCCGTGCCGATTTCAGGATCGAGCGCGAGACCCACAAGTTGGAGAAGCGCCTGTGCCGCCAGATGGGCCAGGCCATCATCGACTTCAACATGATCGAGGAAGGCGACAAGGTCATGGTGTGCCTGTCGGGCGGCAAGGACAGCTATGGCCTGCTCGACATCCTGCTCAAGATGCAGGCGCGCGCGCCGATCCACTTCGACCTCGTCGCCGTCAACCTGGACCAGAAGCAGCCCGGGTTCCCGGAACACATCCTGCCCGAGTACCTGACGAAGCTCGGCATCCCGTTCCACATCGAGAACCAGGACACCTACTCCATCGTCAAGGACAAGATCGCGCCCGGCAAGACGATGTGCAGCCTGTGCAGCCGGCTGCGCCGTGGCATCCTCTACCGCGTGGCCGACGAGCTGGGAGCGACCAAGATCGCGCTGGGCCACCACCGCGACGACATGCTGCAGACCTTCTTCCTGAACATGTTTTTCGGCGGCAAGTTGAAGGGCATGCCGCCCAAGCTGGTCAGCGATGACGGCCGCCACATCGTGATCCGCCCGCTGGCCTACGCGGCCGAGAAAGACCTGGTCCGCTGGGCCGAGCACCGGCAGTTCCCCATCATCCCCTGCACGCTCTGCGGCAGCCAGGAAAACCTGCAGCGCCAGCAGATGAGCGCCATGCTGAAGGAGTGGGAGAAAAAACACCCTGGCCGCATCGAGAACATGTTCTCGGCGCTGCAGAACATCGTGCCTTCACACCTGATGGACGCAAAGCAGTACGACTTCCGGGGCCTGAAGGTCACCGGCGTGGCCAGCGAGGACGGCGACAAGGCCTTTGACGAAGACGCATTCACCGTGCCACCCCTGCCCGGCCTGCAGGTGGTTCCCGTTTGATTCAGACCGCCACCGATTCACCGCCACCATGGACGCCACCCGCATCATCGCCATCCGCCACGGCGAGACCGCCTGGAACGTGGACACGCGCATCCAGGGACAGCTCGACGTTCCGCTGAACGACACCGGGCGCTGGCAGGCTGAGCGCCTGGCCCGCGCGCTCGCCGGGCGCGAGGCCATCAACGTGGTCTACACCAGCGACCTGCTACGTGCCTGGGAAACCGCACGCGCCGTAGCCGAATCGACCGGTGCGCCGCTGATCGCCGACGAGGGCTTGCGCGAGCGCGGTTTCGGCGCGTTCCAGGGCAAGACTTTCACCGAAATCGAGGCCACCATGCCTGACGAAGCCCAGCGCTGGCGCAAGCGCGATCCGCTCTGGGCGCCGCCCGGTGGCGAATCGCTCACCGCCATGCGCCGTCGCGTGATTGAGACCCTTCATACGCTGGCGTCGCGCCACAGGGGCGAGCAGATCGTGATGGTGGCACACGGCGGCGTGATGGACCTGCTGTACCGCGCCGCCACCGGGCAGGAGCTGCAGGCGCCGCGCACCTGGCAGCTCGGCAACACCGCCATCAACCGCCTGCTGTGGACGCCCGAGGGGCTCACGCTGGTCGGCTGGTCAGACACCTCCCACCTGGAAAACGAGTCGCTCGATGAAAGCACCACCTGAGGCCCATCCGCCGCTGCCCGCCGCGTTGGCTGCCCTGACAGGCCAGGGCGTGGCCGCCATCGACACTCCCGCGGCAGTGATCGATCTCGACGCGATGGAGCTCAACCTGGCGCGCATGGCCGCATTTGCGCGCGCCCACGGGGTGCGGCTTCGCCCGCACGCCAAGATGCACAAGAGCGCCTTTCTCGCACGGCTGCAGATGCAGGCTGGCGCCGTGGGGGTGTGCGTGCAGAAGACGTCGGAGGCCGAGGCGCTGTCCGCGGCCGGCGTGACCGACATCTACATCAGCAACCAGGTCATCGACCCGGCCAAGCTGCGGCGCGTGGCCGCGCTGGCGCAGCGCCTGCAGGCGGCGGGCGGCCGGCTGGGCATCGCTGTGGACAGCCTGGAGGGCATTGCCCGGCTCGCGGCGGCCGTGTCGGGACAGGATCCCGAGGCTGACGCCACGTCCACCGCGCTCGACGTCTTCGTCGAAATCGATGTCGGCCAGGGCCGCTGCGGCGCGCCGCCCGGCGAGGCCGCCGTCGCGCTGGCGCTGGCGATCGCCGCCCACCCCGTGCTGCGCTTCGCGGGCCTGCAGGCCTACCACGGCCGCGCCCAGCACCAACGCGGCGTGGACGAGCGGCGCGACGCCATCGCCCGCGCCGCCCGCGCGGTGCAAGACACCCGCGCGCGGATCGAGGCCGCGGGACTTGCGGTGCCGCTGGTTACCGGCGCGGGCACTGGCACCTTCGCGCTGGAGACGGCCAGCGGCGCCTGGGACGAGCTTCAGGCCGGCAGCTACCTGTTCATGGACGCCGATTACGCCGCCAACGCACACGACCCGGCGCAGCCCGCCTTCGAGCACGCGCTGTTCATCAAGAGCCAGGTCATCAGCGTGAACGCCGCCCATGCCGTGTGCGACGCGGGCCACAAAAGCCACGCCATCGACTCGGGCCTGCCACGGGTGCATGCCCTGCCGGGCCAGGGCGCGCTGAGCTTTGCCAACGGCGGCGACGAGCACGGCATCCTGCATCCCGTGGCCGGGGACCGCACGCTGGCCGGTGCACCGGAACCTGCGCTGCCCGCATGGGGCGACACCGTCTGGCTCATCCCCGGCCATTGCGACCCGACGGTCAACCTGCACGACCACCTGATCGGCGTGCGCGGCGGGCTGGAGCACGGCACGGTGGAGCGCATCATCAGGGTTGACGCGAGGGGCGCGTTGACTTGACGCCCGACCGGACGCAATGACGCGACGCATCAGCGCATATCGTCCCGAAATAGACGGTTTGCGCGCGGTTGCCGTTGGCTCGGTAATCCTTTTTCACGCCGGCTTTGGCAGCTTTTCGGGCGGTTTCGTCGGTGTGGATGTCTTCTTTGTGATCAGTGGCTTCCTGATCACCGGAATCCTCATCGACGAACACGACCGGGGCACCTTCTCATTTGCCAGCTTCTATGCCCGACGCGCCCGGCGCATCCTGCCAGCGCTTGCTTTCGTGTTGCTGGCGTGCATTCCACCGACTTTGCTGCTCATGATCCCGAGCCAAAGCCTGGATTTCTTTCGCGCGCTGATTGCCGCGGCGCTTTTCGGCTCGAACGTACTGCACGCACAGACCACCGGCTACTTTGATGCCCCCGCCGAGGAGCGCCCTATCCTGCACACTTGGAGCCTTTCGGTCGAAGAGCAGTACTACTTCCTCCTCCCCCTGCTGCTCAGCCTGTGCTGGCGCTGGAGCCGCAGGCACGTCGGACCCGTTCTTGGGCTTCTGGCGCTGGCATCGCTCGCAGCCAGCGAGTACGGCTGGCGTTACCACCCCGGACCCAATTTCTTTTCCAGCCCCAGCCGGGTTTGGGAACTGCTGATGGGTTCCCTCGCCGCGGTGTTTTGTCAGACGCGGCCCGCACTGACAAGGAATGCCCCCGTCCATTCATGGCTGGCCGCTGCGGGACTGGGCTGCATTGTCGGCTCGGTGCTCTTCTTTGACCGGCAGACACCGACGCCCTCGGTCTGGATCCTCATCCCCACAGCCGGCACGGCACTTGTCCTCCTGTACGGGAACGGATCGACGTGGATTGGCCAGCTGCTTGCCCAGCGCTGGCTGGTCTTTGTCGGGCTCATCTCCTACAGCGCCTATCTCTGGCATCAGCCGATCCTCGTATTCGCACGGCTTTACAGCCTGCAGCCCTTGTCGGAACAATCCAGGGCCGTCCTGGTCCTGCTGACGCTGGGCTTGGCATACCTGACCTGGAAATTCATTGAACAACCTTTCCGCGCCATGAACAAACTGTCCAATCAGCGCACACTCTGCGCGGCCCTTGCCTGCTCCCTTGGCCTGACGCTGGTCGGCATCGCAGGCAGCGCCTATTCTTCGTCGGTCGGAGCCAGGGTCCCCGCCAGCGTTCAGAGGGCGTTTCTGGTTCCAGCGAGAACTGGGGAATGCCTGGACGTTCCCTTTGCACACAACAAAAAGACTGGCTGGTACTGCAATATCAACCCGGCTGGCGCGCAAAAGCCCAGTTTCTTCGTGTTCGGCGACAGCCATGGCCTGCAACTGGTATCGGCATTTGATGCGGCTGCAGCAGCCGCTGGACGAACCGGCCAATTTGCAGGTTTCAGCGGCTGCATCCCGTTTCTCGGCGTCTATCCGCTGACCCGTCAGGACCAGGCCACGAATGACTGCCACGCGCTGAACCTGCGGGTTTTGGCCCACGTCAAGGCCCAAGGCTTCAAGGAGGTGATCCTGGTCGCAAAGTGGAGTTACTACACCGATCTCTGGAACGGCACGACGTACTTGAATGCCCTCGGCCTTGAAAAATCCGACCAAGTTTCGATCGAGCAGTCCCGCAAGGCTTTTGAAAAGGGCTTGCGGACCACCACTGAGGCCTACCGGAGACTGGGCGTCACCCTGAATGTCATTGAACAAGTGCCGCAGCAGTTGCACAGCCCGGCGGCGGTTTTTGACCTAGTGTGGGCCGATCCGATGCGCGCGGAACAACGCCTGAAGGAACTCTCGGTCCCGATCGCCAAACACCAGTCCCTGCAGGCGTTTTCCAGGGCGATGTTCAAGAATTATTCGCAGGTACCCGGGGTCAGGATCATCCGCCTGGATCCCTTGTTTTGCGATCAACGGGTCTGCGCAATCGGAACGCCTGATACCTCTTACTACCAGGACCCCAGCCACCTCAGCCAGGATGGTGCGGCGCGTGCTATTCCGATTCTGACGAAGCTGCTGACGACCCGCTCGTAGCCCAAACGGCTGCGCAACGACCCATCATCAGGGTTGACGCGAGGGGCGCGCTGACCTGATCGGCCCGAGAATGGCGGGATGAGCCCCAGCCAGATCATCGTCCTTGCCGCGCCGGTTTTTTTCCTGCTGATCGCCCTCGAATTCGCCTGGGGGGTGCGCAAGGGGCGCAACACCTACCGGCTGGCCGATGCCATCAACAGCATCAGCCTGGGCATGCTGAGCCAGATCAGCGCGGTGTTCACCCGACTGCTACGCGTGGGCATTTACACCGCGGTCTATGCCTCGGTCTCGCTGGTGCCGCTGGAAGAAGCCCGTGCCTTCTGGACCACGTGGCAAGGCTGGCTGCTGGCGCTGGTCTTCTACGACTTCTGCTACTACTGGCTGCACCGCATGGGCCACGAGGTGGCCGTGCTCTGGGCCGCGCACGTGGTGCACCACCAGAGCCAGGACTACAACCTGTCCACCGCGCTGCGCCAGACCAGCAGCGGCGCGCTGCTCGGTTGGATCTTCTACCTGCCGATGGCCGTGGCGGGCGTGCCGCCGCTGGTGTTCGGCATCGTCGCGCTGGTCGATCTGCTGTACCAGTACTGGGTGCACACCGAGCACGTGCCCAAGCTCGGCTGGTTCGACCGCTGGTTCTGCAGCCCCTCGAACCACCGGGTGCACCACGCGGTGAACGACAACTACCTCGACAAGAACTACGGCGGCATCCTGATCGTCTGGGACCGCCTGTTCGGCACCTTCCGCGACGAAGACCTGGCCGAGCCCTGCGTCTACGGCACACGCGGCGCGCTCAACAGCTGGGACCCGCTGTGGGCCAACGCCGAGGTGTACTGGGCGCTGGCGAAGGATGCCTGGCACACCCGCAGCTGGAGCGACAAGCTGCGCGTCTGGCTCAAGCCACCGGGCTGGCGCCCCGCCGATGTGGCGCAGCGCTTTCCGAAGCCGCCCTTCGACATGGCCAGGGTACAGATGTTCGAACCGGTGATCAGTCCCACGGTGGCCTGGTTGGCCGGCCTGAATTTCACGGTGCTGCTGGGCGGCGTGATCGTGTTTCTCTGGCACGCCGACCGCCTGCCACTGGCGCAGGCCGCGCTGTGGTTCTCGGCGCTGACGGCCGGCCTGTGGGCGGTCGGCGCGGTGACGCAAGGCCGCATCAAGGTGCTCGAAGCCCTGCTGATCCAGGCTGCCGCACTGGCCACCGCCACCAGCGCCGCCGGACTGCCGGACCTGTACCGGGTGATCAAACCTTTGCCGATGCTGATTGCTATCTTGCTGGTAGCAACTTATGACCCATTGGCGCTGGGAAGTGGCCAGAAAGATTCCAATGTTCCCAATATCGCGCCTTCCGGAAGGCTCTGGCTGCTCGCGGCGCTGGCCGGCTCGCTGGCGGGCGACGTGCTCCTGCTCTTCCCCGGCTATTTCGTCCCAGGGCTGGTGGCCTTTTTGCTGGCGCATGTCGCGTACCTCGTGCTGCTACGCCAGGGCGTGGGCTGGTTTCCCAGCCGCGGCGCACTGGCTGCCACGATGGGCGTTGGGGCGGCGATGTACGCCTTCCTGTGGACGGGCGGCCTGCCCGCCGGCCTGCGCGCGCCGGTCGCAGCCTACGTCGCCGTGATCGCGTTGATGGCCGCCCAGGCGATCGGCCGCGCGACGGTGCAGCGCAATGCGGCGTCCCGGGCGGTGGCCGTGGGTGCGTGCTGCTTCATGCTCAGCGATACGCTGCTGGCCACCAACAAGTTCGTGATGCCGCTGCCGCTGGCGCCGTTCTGGGTGCTGAGCAGCTACTACGCGGCGCAGGTGCTGATCGTGGGCGGGTGGCTGAGGGGGCAGGCTGTGGCTCGCGCGGAAGTCCAGCCGAGCACAGAGTCACTCCGTTTTCAATAGCTGGAAGTGACCATTCCACGCTGGGATGTGGCCATTTTCATTCAACAAACAGCTCGCCCGCCGCCTTCGGCGGCGCCACGCCCAGGTGCCGGTAGGCCGCCAGCGTGGCAATGCGCCCACGCGGCGTGCGCTGCAGAAAGCCCTGCTGGATCAGGTATGGCTCGATCACGTCCTCGATGGTGTCGCGCTCCTCGCCGATGCTGGCCGCGATGTTGTCCAGCCCGACCGGACCGCCGTCGAAGCGGTGGATCACCGCCTCCAGCAGCTTGCGGTCCATCACGTCGAAGCCTTCCGGGTCCACGTCGAGCATGGCCAGTGCGCGGTTGGCGATGTCCAGCGTGATGCGGCCCGAGCCCTTGACGTCGGCGTAGTCGCGCACGCGGCGCAGCAGGCGGTTGGCGATGCGCGGGGTGCCGCGTGAGCGCCGCGCGATCTCGAAGCCGCCTTCGTCGTCCATCGGCGTCTTCAGCAGCCCCGCGCTGCGCGTGACGATGCGCCCCAGCTCGGTGGCGGTGTAGAACTCCAGCCGCGAGACGATGCCGAAGCGGTCGCGCAGCGGGTTGGTCAGCATGCCGGCGCGCGTGGTGGCGCCCACCAGCGTGAAGGGCTGCAGGTCGAGCTTGATCGAGCGCGCCGCCGGCCCCTCGCCGATCATGATGTCGATCTGGTAGTCCTCCAGCGCGGGGTAGAGGATTTCCTCGACCACCGGCGACAGGCGATGGATCTCGTCGATGAACAGGACGTCGTTCTTTTCCAGGTTGGTCAGCAGCGCCGCCAGGTCCTTGGGCTTTTCCAGCACCGGGCCGCTGGTCTGGCGCAGGTTGACGCCGAGCTCGGCTGCGATGATGTGGGAGAGCGTCGTCTTGCCCAGCCCCGGCGGGCCGAACAGCAGCACGTGGTCCAGCGCCTCGTCGCGCTTGCGTGCGGCACCGATGAAGATCTCCAGCTGCTCGCGCACCTTGACCTGGCCCACGTACTCGTCGAGCAGCTTGGGCCGCAGCGCGCGCTCGATGGCCTCCTCCTGCGGGGACACGGGCGCGGCGGAGACCACGCGCTTGGGCGGCGCGGGCAGGAAGTCGTCGGTCTGGATGCTCATGGTGAACCGGATTATTTCGCCAGCGCCTTCAGCGCCAGCTTGATGCCTTCGCTCACACCGACGTCCGCCGGCAGCGGCTTGAGCGCCAGCGCGGCCTCCTTGTCGCTGTAGCCCAGGGCCACCAGCGCCTGCTGGATGTCGGCGTGGGCGTCGCTGGCCAGCGACACCGGCGCACCCAGGTCAGCGCCGAGCTTGCCCTTGAGCTCGAGAAGCAGGCGCTCGGCCGTCTTTTTGCCGATGCCGGGCACCTTCACCAGCCGCCCGGCCTCCTGCGCGGTGATGGCCTGCGCGAGCTCGCCCACGCTCATGCCCGAGAGCACCGAGAGCGCGGTGCGCGGGCCCACGCCGCTGATCTTGATCAGCTGGCGAAACGCCTCGCGCTCGGGCGCGGTGGCAAAGCCATAGAGCAGCTGTGCGTCCTCGCGCACCACAAAGTGGGTCAGCAGCGTGACCGGCTCGCCGAGAGCGGGCAGGTTGTAGAAGGTGCTCATGGGCACGCTGACTTCGTAGCCCACGCCATGGCAATCCACCAGCACGTCGGGCGGGTTTTTGAGGCTGAGCGTGCCGGTGAGTTTTCCGATCATGGGTATCCTGGTGATGGGGTTGCGGCTCAGGGCTGCACCAGACCGCGCCGCGCCGCTTCCAGTGCGGCTTCGGCGCGGGACGACACATTGAGCTTGCGGTAAATCTGCTTGATGTGGTCTGCGATGGTGTGCCGCGACAGGCCGAACTGCTGGGCAATCTCCGGGAGCGTGTACCCCTTGGCCACGCGCTGCAGCACGTCGGTCTCGCGCTCGGTCAGCTTGACCTCGTGCTCGATCTGGCGCATCAGCGTCTTCTGACGCTGCGGACTGCTGGCAAAGTGAGAAAGCACCCGGCGCGCGATCGGTGGCGAGAGCGGGGGCTCGCCCTGCGTCATGCGCAGCAACTGGGCAATCAGCGTTTCCTGCGGTTGCTCCTTCAGGAGGTAGCCAAAGGCTCCGGCTTGGAGGGCAGGAAACAGGTGGTCGTCATCGTCATAAATGGTCACCACCACCGGCACGGCCCGCGGTTGATGGTGGCGCAGCGCACCCACCACGTCGATGCCGGAGCCGTCAGGCAGGCCCAGGTCGATCAGCGCCAGGTCAAAGGGGCGCTCGGCCACCCGCGCCAGGGCCTGGTCCACGCGCGCAGCCGTGGTGACCTCCACCTCGGGAAATGCCGCGCGGGCCACCTCAGCGAGCCAGTCCCGGATTTCCGGAAGGTCTTCAACGATCAGGGCGTGTTGCATTTGATGATGGTAGCGGATGCACCTGCGACGCAAGTTCGGGCGCATCCGCAGCGCCACCCCCGTCCGGCAGAAGCGGCACCCGCACCAGGAGCATGGCGCCGCCCATCGGCCCGGTTTGCCAGGCATGCCGGCCGCCCAGGATGCGCACGCGCCGCTCGATGCCGCCCAACCCGTTGCCCTTGGCGCCCATAGCCGCCACGTCCATGCCGCGCCCGTCGTCTTCGACCGATAGGGTCATCGCCCCGGTCGGAAAAGCGATCTCCACGCGGCAACGGCTGCCACCGCTGTGACGGATCAGGTTGGAAACGGCCTCGCGCAACACGCGTGTGAGCTGCACCTGCATGCGCGCGGGCAACAGCAGCCCCGTTGCGGGCTCCGCCGCCGACCAGTCGGCCGCGAAGTGGGCGGCCGCAAGGCGCTGCACCGTCTCGGCGCGCCAGTCGGCCAGCACATCGACCGCACGCAAGGGCTCACTGACCATGCCGCGCACCGACAGGCGCATTTCATCGAGGGCCTGGCGCGCCATGCCCGCGAGCTGCCCGCGGTCGTCCACACGGCTGCTTTCGTGGGCAATGCTCAGCAATTTGGCCCCCAGATCGTCGTGCAGATCCGAGGCGATGCGTTGGCGCTCGTCCTGAACCGCCTCCCGAGCCCGAAGGCTGGAGAGTTCGGCGTAATTGCGCTCGATCTCGGTGGATTTTTCCGCCACCCGGCGTTCCAGTTCGATATTGAGCTCTTCGCTGCGGCGCAGGTTGTCGCTGAAGAGCCAGATCAGACGCAGGCAAAGGGGCAGCAGGGTGATCGGCCCGCCCAGGTGGCCGAAATGCATCTTCAGCGGCAGCCCCAGGAACGCAGCGGCCAGTTCGACCAGCGTGATCGCCACCATCGTCAGCAGAATCACGGAAAACAGCCAGAAATCCCTGCGCGAGACTCGCCACGAAACGGCCAGGAACCAGATGGCAGCAAGAATGAACTGTGGTACCAGCCAGTAGTAGTTCCATCGCGCCAGCGGATAGACATTTTCCTGCCCGCCCCAAAGAAAGACCAGCGGGATCACCAGCATCTGCCACCACAGAACCTGATTGACCCAGCCCACGCTTCGCCCGAGAAAGCGCATCAGAAAGAGCACCAGACCCGATACGCACAGCGGCGCGGTCGCCGGCACCAGCATCTCGATCCACGGCCCGGGCAGAGGCGGATCGATGATGTACAGGCGCGTGGTGTTGAGCGTCCACCAGCCGATCCAAAGTGTGAAGTACCCGTAGTAGGTGTCCCTGGGCCGCGTCAGCCACAAGGCGCCTATGAAGACGGTAAATGCACCCAGCAAGGCCGTGATGACCTTGGGCAGCGTGATGTTCCACCACAGCGCCTGCTCGTACAGGGGCCGAAGTTCGTCTGACGCGCCAACGCGCACCACCGACAACCCTGAAGACCGCTGTGCGGCAGAGACCTGACGCAGCGGATAGCCCACGACCTGAATGTGGATCGTGTTGACACCGGGTTTCAACAGGGCCTGGGGCAGCATGAACATCTGCGGCGTGAAGCAGTTGCGGCTGTACGGCAACGTCAGCTTCCCGCCGGAACCCACCGGCGACCCGTTCAGGTACACCGCCAGATTGCTGCAGACGCGCTCCACATAGATGGCCGGGACCTGGCTGCCTTGCACGAGGCGGGTGGCGTCCAGCGGTATGCGGTACCAGAGTTCGCCGCCATATTCGGGGCGGGTTCGGCCCCAGTCGTCCGGCAAGGTCTGTGCACGCCAGCCAGAAGCCGGCGCGCTCCTTTCAGAAAAGCCGGGCGCTTGCGAAACTTCGGCCTCACGAATCTCAAGCACCTCGGCCTGCACGGCCGCGGCGGCGAACAAACCCAATGCGCCGGCCAAGGCCAGCGCGCGGGAAAGGGCGACAATCATGAGCAGCATCCACTTCACGCCATGATTGTCCGTCACACCTTCACTCCCCATAACAACACCCGCCTGTCCCACTTGTGCGGCCCCATGGACGCGCACCTGCGCACGATCGAAGCGGCGCTGCAGGTCAGCATCGCGCACCGGCATGAGCAGTTCAAGGTGGACGGACCCAAGGCCAAGGCCACCCGCGCGATGGAGGTGCTGCAGGCGTTGTACGAGATGGCCGAGCGCGCGATCCCCGCGGACAAGATCCAGCTGATGCTGGCGGGCGAGGGCGAATCCCTGACCACTGGCGAAGACGGCGCCGTGGTGCTGCACACCCGCCGCGCCGACCTGCGCGCGCGCACGCCCAACCAGAGCCTGTACCTGGAGGCCATGGCCACGCACGACATCACCTTTGGGATCGGCCCGGCCGGCACTGGCAAGACCTACCTGGCGGTGGCCAGCGCCGTGGACGCGCTGGAGCGCGCCTCGGTGCAGCGCATCGTGCTGACGCGCCCGGCGGTGGAGGCCGGCGAGCGTCTGGGCTATCTGCCGGGCGACCTGGCGCAGAAGGTGGACCCCTACCTGCGCCCGCTCTACGACGCGCTGTACGACCTGATGGGCTTCGACAAGGTGACCAAGGCCTTCGAGCGCGGCGCGCTGGAGATCGCGCCGCTGGGCTTCATGCGCGGGCGCACGCTGAACCACGCCTTCGTGATCCTGGACGAGGCGCAGAACACCACGCCCGAGCAGATGAAGATGTTCCTGACCCGCATCGGCTTCGGCGCCAAGGCGGTTGTGACCGGCGACGTGAGCCAGATCGACCTGCCCAAGACCCAGCTCAGCGGCCTGATCGACGCCGAGCGCGTGCTGCGCCGGGTCAAGGGCATCGCCATGTGCCACCTGACCTCGGCTGACGTGGTGCGCCATCCGCTGGTGGCGCGCATCGTCGATGCCTACGACCAGCGCGGGCGCACGGCCGCAGCGCGCAAGACAGCCGAATAACTATTTCTTTGATAGCATCCAGTGACCGTCCGACGCTGGGAATGCACGGATTTGCCTCGAAAATGCGTCTGAACACCGTTCAACTCTCGCTGCAGTTCGGCGATCTGGCCGATGCGGCCCTGCACCGCATCGCCCTGCCCCGCCACAAGGTAGCGCGCTGGATTCGCCATGCGCTGGCCGCGGATGCCGAAATCACGGTGCGCATCGTCGGTCTCGAGGAAGGCCGTGCGCTGAACCGGGACTACCGCAACAAAGACTACGCCACCAACGTCCTGACCTTCGACTACACCCGGGAGCCCCTCGTCGCCGCCGACCTGGTGCTGTGCGCCCCGGTGGTCGAGCAGGAGGCGCGCGAGCAGGGCAAGACGCTGCAGGCGCACTATGCGCACCTGCTGGTGCATGGCACGTTGCACGCCCAGGGCTGGGACCACGAGACCAACCGGGCCGATGCCGAG
>Ga0075163_10009211_pt1 | contig 12967 bp, 10 predicted proteins | sample JI1023141ADNA_FD_71478 | JGI IMG/M metagenome (GOLD analysis project Ga0075163, IMG submission 71478) | Wastewater effluent complex algal communities from Wisconsin, to seasonally profile nutrient transformation and Carbon sequestration -... | ecosystem: Engineered > WWTP > Effluent > Algae...
CATAAACGGAGAGCCGCAGATATACAGCGCTGGCAGCGATTATCTGCGTCCGATTGAACAACTACGTTCCGCTTGACCTAAGGAACTATGACGACTGTAACTCAACTTACCAAAGTAAAACTAACTACTTACCATTATCATTTTTGTAGGAACAACACACAATGGATACCGCACAAACACTCGCCTCTTCTCAGGTCGTTGACTTTTTACCATTGAACGGCACTGATTATCTCGAACTCTACGTCGGTAATGCCAAGCAAACGGCATATTACTACCAATCGGCATTTGGTTTCGATTGTATCGCTTACGCAGGACCCGAAACAGGCGTGCGAGACCGTGTTTCCTATGTGCTGAAGCAAAATAAAGTACGACTTATCATTACTGGCGCGACAAGTTCTGATTCGCCCATAGCTGAGCACGTAAAAAAGCACGGCGACGGTGTGAAAGTAATGGCGCTGTGGGTCGATGATGCCGAAAAATCATTTTATGAAACCGTCAATCGTGGCGCAACACCCGCCGCACCCCCGCGCACGCTCAGGGACGAGCACGGCGAGGTTGTTATCGCATCCATTCACACCTACGGCGAGACATTGCATACATTCGTGGAGCGTAAAAACTACAAGGGCGCGTTTATGCCCGGCTATGAGCCGCGTGCGAGCTTCTTTCCTGTTACGCCCGTCGGTCTGCTTCACGTTGACCACTGCGTTGGCAATGTTGAGTTGGGCGGAATGAATCAGTGGGTGAAATTCTACGAAGATATGATGGGCTTCAAACTTCTCATTACCTTCGACGACAGCGACATTTCCACCGAGTATTCGGCACTGATGTCGAAAGTGGTTTCCAATGGTAACGGTTATGTGAAATTTCCTATCAACGAACCAGCCGAAGGCAAGCGCAAATCACAGATTGACGAGTACTTGGAATTCTATGAAGGTGCTGGCGTACAGCACATTGCCATCGAAACCAAAGATATTCTCGCCACTGTCGGTGAATTGCGCAAGCGTGGGGTCGAATTTTTGACCGTGCCGGAGGCGTATTACGAAGACCTCTTGGAGCGCGTTGGTGCGATTGAAGAAGACTTGCAGCCGCTCAAAGACCTGAATATCCTTGTTGACCGCGACGAAGAGGGCTATCTGCTCCAAATCTTTACCAAGCCCGTTCAAGACCGCCCGACAATGTTTTTTGAAATCATCCAGCGCAAAGGCGCGAAGTCGTTCGGCAAAGGTAATTTCAAAGCGCTGTTTGAGGCGATTGAGCGCGAGCAGGCACGACGCGGGAATCTGTAAACGTATAATCAAAGCAACAAGGTACAACTGGAATTCAATCAAGGCTACTTCGTGATATATGCGGGGTAGCCTTTTGTCGGTTTGCCTCTGGGCAAGAATTAAAGCGATAGCGGAACAGATAGTTCATTGCGCGGCAGCGTTACGGTAAAAATTGAACCTTCCCCGACGGTACTTTCGGCACGAATACTCCCGCCGTGCAATTCCACAATTTGTTTGGCAATAGCAAGTCCCAGCCCTGTGCCGCGAATTTCTTTGCCATCGGCATCGCGCTGCTTGGCACGGTAAAATTTCTCGAAGAGACGTGGCAGGTCGCTTGCGGGGATGCCAACTCCTGTATCGGTGATGCTAATTTCTATACGCTCTGCATTATGCACAACGCCAATAGTAATCTTCCCGTCCGGCGGGGTGAACTTAACAGCATTGGCAAGAAGATTGACAAAAACTTGTGTGATACGGTCGTTATCCAAAGCAAGATAAGGCAGCGTCTCAGGCGAGTAATCGTGAACAATAGCGATGCGCTTGGATTCTGCTTCGGCGGCGATAATATGAGCAGCGTAGTCAAGAATCTGCCCAATAGATACATGCTGTGTGATAAGCGACGTTTTGCCGCTCTCAATACGCGAAATATCCAGCAAATCCTCCACAAGCCGCTCTAAACGTCGTCCGTCATCCAGAATAATCGTCAGAAATTGTGTGGCTTTTTCCGGTGGGAGCTGCGGCGAACGCAGAAGTGTTTGCGCAAAGCCGATGATGGAAGCAAGCGGCGTGCGGAGTTCGTGTGAGACCTGAGAGACGAACTCATTTTTCATGTCGTTGAGCTTATGTAGCGCCTCTGCGTGCTGCCGTTCGCGGTCTCGCTCAAATTCCATGCGTTTGATGGCGGTAATATCACGCCCTTCCACGATAAAAAAATCTATTTCCCCCGCAGAGCTGAAAATGGGCTTGATAGAAAGGTCAACCACAGCCCGCGTGCCTTCCAGATTGACGATTTCGCCGGTATAGCGCACAAATTCGCCGCCGGAAGCACGGTAGAGTCCGGTTTGGAGTTTGGAGCGAGCGGCTTCGTCAGCCCAACATTCTAAGTCCCACAGCGTTTTGCCGAGCGCTTCGGGTGCGGCAACGCCGGTGAAATTGACGGCTGCTTGGTTAATTTCCAAAATAACGCCGTCAACACTCACCAGAAAAATGAACTGGAACGTGTTGTGAAAAATAGCTTGGAAGCGTTTGCGGAGGTCTGTTTCTGTGGGTGCGTCGTGAAGCGCCATCGTGCCTACGTCATCGTATGAGAAAGCGGTTTCTAGGCGGCAAGATAGCATTTTTATCGGAAAGGATGAAAAGCGGAACGAAAGGTAACGATGAGGAAGTGAGGTCTAAACAAAGAGGACTAAACAAATAGGTTAGGCAAAAAAATAACGCCCAAAAAGTGTACAGGAGGGTTTGTTTGATGCAGGGTTAGTTAGGGTGTACACTTTTCGGGCGCAAGAGGTCGTAGATTCAGAGCCAGTGGTATTCAGTCAGCGGCGTTCAGATGGATTCGCGGCGAGGTGAAGATACGTGCAAGGGAGGGGCAAGCGCTTACGCCAAAGATATTCTAAGGCGCTATCTCCGAAAAAAAGCCGCGAATCCTCTGAGAGCCGAGCATCATTGCGGTAGAACAAGCAGGGGGAGACGCAAGTGCAACGATGCGGCAGAGAGACGAATAACGAGCGATTGTCTTGAAAGAACGATACAAGGATGTTTTTGCGAAGATATTCATTCTTGAGTTCTGATTCTCTTTGTGTGCTACACGCCTTGTGAGAACGGATACTCCAAAGGTTGTGCCAGAATATTTCAAAAAGTGTAAGTTTTTGTATTGCAATGGTTTAATGTTTATCTTTCGTTTCTTTGTAGAATAAGCAAGCCTGTTTCAGACTGAGAAGATATGTCTCATCTGAATCATTGTGGAACACCTCTGTTGAGGCATATCGCAAAACAATAAAGCCCGTAAAGATTTCTTTACGGGCTTTATGTTTGCACTGTGCCTAGAATTAGTGCTTGTGCTTGCCAGTCTTGGTGTCAACTTTGCACGCACCGGAAATCTCATGAAAACGTTCATGGAGAGCGGTGAGCGATTTTTTTATATCGTCATCACTACCTTTGGCAGCGATTAAATCCGTTAGGGCTTTGGATTCGGTTTTCAGCTTGCCGAGCAGTTCTTTGATTTCGGGTTTGTCGAATTGTTTCGGTGGTTTTGCGTCCGCCCATGCGAGAGCTTTGTCCGATAGTTCGGAGGCACGAGTTTTAATGGGGGTTAAATTGCCTTCCTCCATCGGGTGAAAGGTTTTTGCCATCACTTCGTGGAAAGTTTCTTTTTCTTTCCATTCAGTAGATTTTGCGCCTTTTTGGGCAAATGCGGAAACGGTCATACACAAAAATGCCGCAGCAATAATCATATATCTCATCATACAATCCTTCAAAAAAATAAAAAACAGAGAAGTTAGGAACTACTAAAATACGACTTTTCTGGTATTGATGTGCACCCTTTTGCCGCTGAATAGATATGGGGAGGTAATGCTCAGTTATCGTAAAAATTTGATTATGACATGGGAATTGGCTAATTTTTCCGCCAATCCGCGCACTCGCACAACGAGTAGCTGCCGCACAGTTTTTCACTTCACATTTTATCTGTTTATCCAATATGCGTCTTTGTCTTATCGCTTTTGCTTTTGTTCTGGGGAATATGACGTTTTTACACGCTCAGCCAAACAGAAAACTGCTCACCACACCAGCCGGGACGCCCATCCTAACAGCTTCAGGAGAACCTGTTTATGCGCCTTCCGGCACTGCTTCCACGATTCCATATACTAACGTCGCTCAAATTGATTCGGCATTGATGCAGAAATTATATGGCGATGCCGCAAAGCGCATCATTGCTCACGCTTTGAAGGATAGTGCTGCATATTCTCGCTTGCAGTATATGTGCTATACCTTTGGCTCGCGCTTATCCGGTTCGCAGAACCTGGAGCGTGCGATAGATTGGCTGCTTCAAACGATGAAAACTGACGGGCATGAAAACGTGCGCGGCGAAGACGTGAAAGTTCCTGTTTGGGTACGCGGCGAAGAATCTTGCGCAATGGTCAGCCCACGCGCTTACACAATCCCGATGCTTGGCTTGGGTGGTAGCATCGCTACTCCTGCGGGCGGCATAACGGCTGAAGTGATGGTAGTGCGTGATTTTGCTGAACTCACACGACGCGCCGCCGAAGCAAAAGGAAAGATTGTTCTTTTCAATGCACCGTTCACACGCTACGGCGCAACCGTGCGCTATCGCACAGAAGGTGCAGTCCGCGCTGCCGAAGTCGGTGCGGTGGCAAGTCTTATACGGTCTGTGGCATCTTATTCTATGAGGACTCCGCACACAGGCAGTATGCGCTATCAGGACAGCATCCCCAAAATTCCTCATGCCGCAATTGCAACAGAAGATGCCGATGTTATCGCCCATTTGACCGAGCGTGGCGAAAAAGTGAAAGTACGTCTTACCATGAGTGCTCAGACCATGCCTGATGCTGTTTCGCGGAACGTTATTGCCGAACTGAAAGGGCGTGAAAAGCCGGAAGAAATCGTTGTCATGGGCGGGCATATTGACTCATGGGATGTTGGCACCGGCGCATTGGATGATGCGGGAGGCTGCTATGCCACATGGAAAGCGCTTCAGATATTGAAAGAATTGGGCTTGCGCCCACGCCGCACTATTCGGCTTGCGCTTTGGACAAACGAGGAAAACGGCTTGCGCGGCGGCACGGAATACGCAGAGCGTCATAAAAATGAAAAGCACATTTTGGCATTTGAATCCGATGGTGGCATTTTTACACCGCAAGGTTTTGGATTCACCGGTGCGCCCGAACTACTCAAAGTCTATACGGCTGCCGGAACGCTCTTGCATCCAATTCAGTCGGCGATGCTCAAAGTTGGCGGTGGTGGGGCTGACATTTCGCCGCTTGTTGCGCAAAGTGTTCCTCAAATGAGCCTTGAAATTGACGGCTCGAAATATTTCTGGTTCCACCATACTCAAGCCGATATGCCCGACAAAATAGACCCACTCGACCTGAATAAATGTGCGGCTGCTATTGCGGTGATGATGTATGTGGCGGCGGATTTGCCATAATTTTCTCATTTGTTGATTGTCACAATGATTCCACTCAGTGAATTACTGGTCTTTACGCTTGCCGCACTGGGACTGGTGCTTACGCCCGGACCGAATATGCTGTATCTCGTCTCGCGGTCGCTTTGTCAAGGGCGTACGGCGGGCTTGATTTCTCTTGCAGGTGTGGTAGTCGGTTTTATGTTTCACATTGTGGCGGTATCATTTGGCTTGACTGCTGTGTTCATGGCTATTCCGCTTGCTTATGATCTGCTTCAATACTTGGGGGCAGCGTATTTGCTCTGGATGGCTTGGCAAGCTGTTCGCCCGGGGGCAGGAACGCTTTTCGAGGCAAAAAACTTGCCCCCTGATTCGCCCGCAAAACTCTTTCAAATGGGTTTCCTGACAAATGTACTGAATCCAAAGGTGGCAGTATTTTATCTGTCTCTTTTTCCGCAATTCACGAGTCCCGAATATGGTTCGTTGCTGACGCAGAATTTTATGCTTGGTGCAACGCAAGTATTCGTAAGCGCTTCGGTGAATTTGGTCATTGTCCTGAGCGCTGCTCGGGTTGCTGCATGGTTCAAAAATAAACCCGTGTGGGCGCAAGTGCAGCGTTACGTGATGGGCAGTGTTCTTGCAGGATTAGCGCTTCGTCTGGCTATCAGCGAGCGAAAATAACTTCATTATTCTTCATTCGTAATTCGTCATTGACTATGGATTCTATCAAAGCAAAATTCGATTTGACGGGCAAAGTCGCCATCATTACGGGCGCAAGCAAAGGTATTGGCGAGGCTATTGCCTTCGGTCTGGCAGAACACGGTGCTAAAGTCGTCCTCAGCAGTCGTAAGCAAGAAGCTGTCGAAGAAGTAGCGGCAGAATTTCGGAAAAAAGGCTTCGATGTGTTACCCGTTGCTGCTCATGCAGGAAGCGTGGCGGACTTGGAGAATCTCGTTCAAAGCACGATGAATGCGTACGGACGGATTGATATTGTGGTAAATAACGCAGCCGCTAACCCTGTCTTTGGTCCGCTTACCAAGTGTGGCGAAGATGCATTCAACAAAATCATGGAAGTCAATCTCAAAGGACCTTTTGAGCTTGGCAAACTTGTCCATCCCATCATGCAAAAGCAAGGTGGCGGCTCGGTTATCAATATCAGCAGCGTGGGTGGCATTTCGCCTGAACCGGGCTTGGGTATTTATAGCGTGAGCAAGTCCGCACTGATTATGCTTACCAAAACGATGGCTGAAGAATGGGGCAAAGACAACATTCGCGCCAATGCTATCTGTCCGGGTTTGATAAAAACGAAGTTTAGCCAGGCAATCTGGGATAACGAGAAGCACTTGGGATATATGCTGGGTTCTGTGCCGCTTGGGCGTATCGGTTCACCGGAGGAAGTCGCAGCGCTGGCGCTGTTCCTTGCCTCCGATGCTGGTGCATATTGCACGGGTGGCGTTTATACAGTAGATGGTGGGCATACGATTTAGAGCGGAAAAGTATTGAGCATCAAAAAAGACAAGGGATAAAAGCATTAAGCGCTTTTATCCCTTGTTCGTTGTTCTGTTATAGCGACCACGTGCATCGTCGCGGACTCGTCGGTAAAACCTTACTGCTCCAGTTCTGAAAACTTGAGGAATGCCGATACCGCCAAGACCAGTACGAAAGAAATAATAATGCCCCACATAGCCTGCGAGAGGAGCTTTTTGTCTTGACCGGCATATTCAGGGCGACCAACGCGCCGAAAGAGCAGGAATGATCGGGCTACGAGCGTGCCGCCGACAATAGCGACGAATAGAATAGCATACATGGCGTTTCAGAATTGTATGAAAAAGAGAGATGCCTTTTAAGCGAAACACTTCTTGAGAAAGGCGAGAACTGCTTTGTGTGCGTCTTCTGCCATTTCTTTGCCGTACTTAGGATTGCTTGGATTCGCAAAAGCGTGGTCCGCGTCGTACATTTTGACTTCAATGGGTTTGCCTGCAGCTTTCACGGCAGCTTCAAATTTTGTAGCCACTTCGGGTGTAATCCATTTGTCTTGCTTTGCGAAAATACCAAGCGTGGGTGCATTCATAGCGGCAAGTTTTTTCGCGTCCATTTCGGGCATACCGTAGTAAATCACGCAGCCCACAGCTTGCTTGCCTACCGCTAGTGAAGCCTGGTGTGACCAGCCGCCGCCAAAGCACCAACCGATGGTTGCTATTTTGGCATCGTTGCCAACATATTTTTGAAAGGCTTCGATAATTGCCTTGGAGCGCTCAGGCTTGTTGGCTTGCATATACTTTCCTGCATCGGCAGGCGTCGTAGCCAATTTGCCGTCGTAGAGGTCGAGAGCGATAACCCGTGCACCTGTTTCCTCGCCAAGTTTGTCGGCTTCTTGCTTAATGTAGTCGTTCAAGCCCCACCATTCGTGGATGACGAAAATAACATTTTTGGTGTCTTTCGCGGGTTTGATTTCATAACCTGTGCACTCTGTTCCATCAGCTGCTTTTACTGTAACCGCTGTGCCTTTTGCCATAAACGCAAATGGAAGTGGCTCTTCGTGCTTGTTGACAAATGCTTGGTCGTTTGTGAGCGCTGCGAATTGTGTTGTTGCTTGGTTATTTGTGGTTTCGCCGTTCAGCGTCTTGCTTTCGGAAGCACTTTCAACAGAGCAGCAGGAGTGCTTTGCTGCAGCTTTTTTTGCGGCTGCTTTTGCGGTCTTCGCTTTGGGTGTTGATGCGAGTGGTGATTTGGCAAATGCGGGCTGCAAAACGACACCCATGGCAAGGGCAAACGGCAGAATGACTTTTGTAGTGCGATTCATAGTGTGAAAACGAAAAATGAAAAAAAAGCGGTGAATTGTTTCTCGTGTGGTGTTTAGAAACGGCTTGATGGCAGCGGTAATGAACGGTTTTTGGCTTGTGGCAATGCACGTTGACTGTCCGTAAGTCGCAGGTCATTGGTGAGAACAAAACGGCTAATGGAATCGCGGAGGTCGTCGGCTTGGCGCATCAGGCGCTCAATGCTGCGGGCAATGTCTTGCACGCCTTCGTTTGATTCTTCCACCACCGACGACATGGCGTGCATACTTTGTGCCATTTGCGCACTCGTGGAGGACTGTTGGTCGCTGGCGGATGCTACTTGTGACATGACATCGGAGACTTTACTGGTGCGATTGATGATTTGCTCCAATGCCTGTGTGGTCTGCCCGACAAGTTGTGTTCCTTGCTCCACAAGCGTTGTGCCTTCATTCATGCCTTTGACCGCAGCGCCCATCTCACCTTGAATGGTTTTTATCATCGTTGAAATTTCTTTCGTTGCTTTTTGTGTGCGCTCGGCGAGCTTACGAACTTCATCGGCGACAACGGCAAAGCCTCGTCCTGACTCGCCTGCACGGGCAGCTTCGATAGCAGCATTGAGCGCCAGAAGATTGGTTTGGTCGGCGATTTCATCAATGACCGATACGATTTCCCCAATTTTTTCGCTGGATTGCCCCAGTTGCTTGATTTTTGCGGCTGAATCCAGCACCACCTTGCCGACTTGCTCCACGTTGTTAATCATGCTGCGCATCACTTGTTCGCTTTGGTATGCTTCGTCATTGGCAAGCGAGGCTTCATACGCCGCGACGGAAATTTGCTGGGTGTTATTGCTGATAGTGCGCGACATTTCTTCGACGGCTCCGGCAAGCTGCACGACTTGACCGCTTTGCTCTTTTGCTCCTGCGGAAAGTTCCTCTGTTGCGCCACTTATCTGAGAAACTGCATCGGCAGTATTATTAACAGCACCGACCAATTGCGCAATCATACGGCTGACATTCTCCATGCTGCTATTGATGGCATTGAAAAGCTGTCCAATATCATCATTCGTTTCTGCTTTCAATCGTCCCGTTAGGTCGCCTTGAGCCATAAGGTCAATGGCGTGCATGGCAGTTGAGACGTGCGAGGCGAGATATTGCTTTTGTCCTTCGATTTGCTCCAGGTCTCGCTTTGCGCGGGCTTCATTTTCCTGCTTGAGCGCTTCGAGTGCTGCATAGTCTGTTGTGGAGCGAGCTTCGGATTCTTTGCGCGTTATCTCAAGTTCTTCGAGGGTTGTATTTTTGCTTCGCTCATAGATTTGCCCCAAAAGAAAAACCAGAAGCGCGATACCAGCAATGCCTAAAAAACCTTGTAATTGTTTTTGCATCGGTGAAATTTGGACACTGGGCACTTCTATTCCGTTTAGCTTGAGAACAAAAAATGTGGCTAAGATAAAGAGTGTTACCAAAAGCCAACGAAAGCCGCCGCGAAGCCCTGTGAACATTACTGCCAGAAGTGGTACGATGGCTATCCAGATGCGGGTGATGGAATCATGCCCGCCTTCATTCATGACCAATCCCGTGCTGACAACAAGAAACGACCCCACAAGTACGTGGCAAAGACCATTCAGTCCTGCTCCGCCGCGCAGCAAAAAGGGCATGGCAAAGAGTAATGCTGCTGCTCCCAGAAGCAGTACGCCACTAGCAATAATCTGCGTCGCAAAAAAGTACTGGAGCGCGTAGAAGGCGGCGATAAACGTTGTGGAAAAGGAGGTTGCTACTAATAGCCGTGCCCGCCGAAACGTGTCCGGGTCGTTGCGCAATGCCGTAGGAACAAAACTGAGGATAAACTCTTGCATGGCAAACAATGATGATGAAAGGAAGAAAGTCCGCAAAACCTTGCGTACGTCTGAGCGCGTATCGCCCATTGGGTGTAATGTTACAACAGTGTAAAATTACAACATTTTTGGCAAATCGTCAGGGAAAACACGAAGGGCAAACAAACACTTGTAGGTACGAAATTTAGACAAATGGCAGTAAGGCGGGTAGAATCTCAATAGTAAGCGGTAGTTTCCCCGGAAATTCTCCGTCGGCGTCAATCCATACTGTTTCATCGGCAGTAGCGGTGATGCGTGTTCCTCGCACAACGCGCACAGCGGCATCGCTTAGGTGCGAACCGGTATAGATTTTTTGAAATTTAATGGCGGTTTCAATAGAATTAAGTCCATTTACAATCACAACATCAAATACGCCGTCATTGGGTGCAGCATTGGGCGCAATAATCATCCCGCCGCCGAAGAAGCGCCCGTTGGCAACTGCTATCAACCTCGTGTCAATTATTTCATCAAGCACAATTCGTCCTTCATTCTCAATACGAAGCTGTATAGATTTATTGGAGTATTGCCCCAAAGCTATCATTGAGGCTAGATAGAATGCCACTTTGCCGCCGAATCGTTTTAAGAAGGAAGCACGATTAATATGCCGAACAACATTTCCACTCATGCCGAAACTGGCAACATTCAGAAAGTAGCCCGTAAAGTCGCTGTTGTCAAGACGTTTATGGGTGATTTTGCCAACATCCAGCATTTGACGACCGTTATCGGTCAGTAGGCTTGCGATGCGCTGAATAGCTTTTTCTTTCTGTGCCGGAATGCCCAGTGTTTTCGCAATGTCGCTTCCGGTGCCGGAAGGAATATAGGAGAGTGCCGTACGGGGCATGACAGCACGGTCATTCACAAAGAAGCCATTGACGACTTCGTTGAGCGTCCCGTCGCCACCGACAGCGATAATATGGTCGTAGCCGCCTTCGCGGAGTGCTTGCGTAGTAAGCATCGTCGCATCTTTGACGGCACGGGTAAAGGAAACGTCAGCGTCTCCGAGTGTTTTGCGGAGATAGCATTCGGTTTCATGCCATGTTTTGCCTGTGCGTCCGTTGCCGGAAGCCGGATTGACAATTACTTTGCGTTTGTGAGAAGCCATTTAATGAAGTGCTTTGATAGACTGAAGAATTTATTTTGCCAAAATGACACTTATTCCGTACTTTTGGAGGCTATACGTCCTAGCCGTTCTCAGGTGTGCGGCTTGAACTCTTGAATATGACAAAAAATCAATACTCATACAACTTTTTCCCTCACAATTTTTTTGCACAACGTTATGAATGAAGGCACAATCGTACAGATTATCGGTCCGGTGGTGGACGTAGAATTTTCGGGTGGCTCGCTGCCAAGCATTTTGAATGAACTCCGTATTCAGCGCACCTCGGTTGATACCGGTAAAGCGGAAGAACTCGTCTGCGAAGTCCAGCAGCACTTGGGTGAATCACGTGTTCGCGCTGTGGCGATGGATGCGACCGACGGTCTGACGCGCGGCATGAAAGTTGCCGATATGGGCAAACCAATTACGGTTCCCGTCGGACCCGGCGTTCTTGGTCGTCTCTTCAACGTAACGGGACATACCATTGACGGTAAAGAAGGTATTAAAGGCGGAAAAACGTCGCCGATTCACCGTGCTTCGCCGGACTTTGCCTCGTACTCCACGAAAAAAGAAATGTTCGAGACAGGCATTAAAGTTATTGACCTCATCGAACCTTTCACAAAGGGCGGAAAAACAGGTCTTTTCGGTGGTGCGGGTGTGGGCAAAACTGTTATTATTCAAGAACTCATCAACAACATTGCCAAGCAACACGGTGGATACTCGGTGTTTGCAGGTGTAGGCGAGCGTACACGCGAAGGAAATGACCTTTACGCGGAAATGATTGAATCGGGCGTAATTGACAAAACAGCGATGGTGTTCGGACAGATGAACGAACCGCCGGGCGCACGTATGCGTGTGGCGCTTACCGCACTGACGATGGCAGAATACTTCCGCGACGACGAAGGACGCGACGTACTTCTCTTTGTTGACAATATTTTCCGCTTCACGCAGGCGGGTTCTGAAGTGTCCGCACTTCTGGGACGTATGCCTTCGGCTGTGGGCTATCAACCGACATTGGCAACGGAGATGGGTGCTCTTCAAGAGCGCATCGCTTCGACCGACAAAGGCTCCATTACTTCAGTACAAGCCGTTTACGTTCCTGCGGATGACCTTACCGACCCTGCTCCGGCGAATACCTTCGCTCACCTTGACGCTACGACCGTACTTTCGCGCCAAATCTCGGAAAAAGGTATCTATCCTGCCGTTGATCCGCTTGATTCCACATCGCGTATTTTGGATCCGCTTATCATTGGCGACGAGCACTATCGCACAGCAGTTCGCGTGAAGCAAGTTCTCCAGACCTACAAAGATTTGCAAGACATTATCAATATCTTGGGTATTGACGAACTTTCGGATGATGATAAAGTAACCGTTGCTCGTGCACGCAAAATTGAACGCTTCTTCTCGCAGCCGTTCTTCGTAGCAGAGCAGTTCACCGGTACGCCTGGACGCTATGTGAAAGTAGCAGATTCTATCGCCGGCTTCAAAGCTATCTTGGACGGCGAAGTGGATGACCTGCCCGAAGGTGCGTTCAGCTATGTCGGTACGCTGGACGAAGCGAAAGAAAAAGCAGCGAAAATGAAAGCGTAAATCTCTACAGTGTAAGATTCTTACGTAGCACTGCTAGCACAAGTACGAATTTGAATCATCTTTTCATTTCTCAGTAACGTATGACCACAGGAAAACCCTTCGACCTCGAAATTATCACTCCTTCGGGGCTTGCCTTTGAGGGTAAAGTCGAGGCAGTAACCGTTCCGGCAAAAGACAAGCCGTTTCAAGTGCTTGCCAACCACGCACCGATTATGGCAGAACTCG
>Ga0075163_10009212_pt1 | contig 12966 bp, 8 predicted proteins | sample JI1023141ADNA_FD_71478 | JGI IMG/M metagenome (GOLD analysis project Ga0075163, IMG submission 71478) | Wastewater effluent complex algal communities from Wisconsin, to seasonally profile nutrient transformation and Carbon sequestration -... | ecosystem: Engineered > WWTP > Effluent > Algae...
GTCTTCGGCTTTTTTGTAGAGGTCGCGAGCTCTTTCGTAGCTAGCGTTGCGTTTAGCTTCATCTGCCTGTCCAAGCAAAATGACATACATATTGCGATTATAAAAAGTGCCAGAGTCATTGACTGGACCGGGCCAAAAAAAGTAAGTGTAAACAAAGACACCCATCACAGAACAAAAAATAGAAAACGATCCCAGTGTGATTATCTGTGCTTTTGGCTTGGCTAGAGCGCGACCAATAGTAGTCTTGGTGATTTTGCTGGCAAAGTTATCGGGTTTTGTGGCAGCACCAGTGACGACTGTGCCTGAGGGTGTCACTGTGCCTGTTAGTTGATTGGTACCACTAGAGCGTATTTGTACCTGGATGCTGGTGCCATGTAATGAGCTTGATAGCTTGGGTAGCTTGCTGCCAAAGATGGCTTCGTAAAGGTCGGCCATGGAGTCATAGCGGTCACTGGCCTTTTTGGAGAGGCAGCGCATTATCGCTTTTTCTAATTCTTTTGATACCACTATCCTTGGTGCGGCTTCAGTGGGTGTCATGGGTTTTTCTTTGATGTGCTTGTGCATCGTATCAAGCGCTGTTGGTCCGACCAGAGGCGTGCGACCGGTGAGCACTTCGTACATGACACAACCAAAGCTATACATGTCAGAGCGGGCATCCAGAGATTTGCCTGAGCACTGCTCCGGGCTCATATAGAGTGGACTACCAAAGACTTCACCTGTGCGTGTCAGGTTTTGGGCACTGCCATCGTCTGGCGCGCTTATCTTAGCAATGCCAAAGTCCACAAGTTTGACTATGATGTTGCCGTCTTCTTGTGGTTCTAAAAATAAATTGCTGGGCTTGAGATCGCGGTGCACCACGCCTTTGGAGTGAGCATGGTCCAGTCCCATAATGGCCTGTCTAAATATTTCGCGAGCTTGTTCTTCCGGGAGGACCCCTTCGCGCTCCAGTATTGACGACAGATCTTCGCCTGACAGGTAATCCATGACGAGATAGGCTCTGCCATCATTGGTGATACCAAAGTCGTGGATGCCGACAACATTTGGGTGGTTTAAATTGCTTGCTGCTTTGGCTTCATATTGGAAGCGTTGAAACATCGAAGCGTCGGCCACCAGAAATGGATGAAGCAATTTGACAGCGCAGATGCGCTCCATATACTTGTGGCGCGCTTGATAAATAACGCTCATGCCACCGGAGCCGAGCACTTTGAGGATTTGATATTTGTCAGCAAACGTCGTACCCACAAGTGGGTCGGCTGCTACAGGGACTAGCTGACCACCGTCTTTGGGACAGGCATCAGCATTTGTCTCTTCAAATTCTTCTTTGCATTGCAGGCAAACTTTTTTTAACGGAATCATAAATCCTGAATGCGTGACGTCATCAAGCAGCCTCATTAAACCACATTTGGTCTTTCTATATGCCCCGAGACTGTGCCTTTTGCATCAGAAGGGAGCACGCAGCTTATAGTTACCGCTTTACTTGCGCAAAAATGGTATCAAAATGCCGCCAATCAGGACCAGGGCACCTATTGCCTGGTTTGTCAGGGCGTGTTTAATCCCTTGAGCAGCTTCCGCCTCGCTTGGCGGCAATAGTTGCAGCGTCGAGATCATGCTGGTGACTTCTTCGCGCACTGGTCCAAGCACCAGTCCCAGTAAGAGTCCTACCACTACAGCGGCAATGATTTTAAATCCCATTTTGTAGCCAGCCACGCGGTGGACCAGCTTGCCAACAAAAAAGAAGAGAACCAGTTTGATGATAAAGCCATAGTAACCAAAGCTAAAGTCTGCAATAAGTGGCTCGACAAAGCCATAGGCCACGCCAATAGCGCAAGTAAAGACAATCGTGCGCAGAAGTATCTTAGGCGGAATAACAAGAACATGTGAAGTGAAGCGGCTGGCGCACTTTTTGCAACGATTGCCTACTGCACATTGGACAAAGCATTTGGGGCAAATTTGCTCTTTGCAGTCAATGCATTTGAGGGCGCAATCACCGCAGCTATGGGCTCCCGGGAAATTTTTGCCAGCAGGCTTGGTTTGAGCCATATGGATCCTTTCGATTGCCATGATTTGTTTGTACCCACAAATTGTTGTTACTTTAGATGAATTTGCTACAGCGGTCCTGCCCAAATTTAGGACAGCAGATCCTGTATCCTGCTCATCCAATATCAATATTTAGGACAGATTGAGGCAGCTAAAGCACTATGAGTGTACAAAAAGATAAAAGCCATTCCAAAAAAGTAGCCTATCTGGGCATGGGCATTATGGGCGCGGCCATGGCTCACAATTTACTCAAGGCCGGTCATGCAGTTACGGTCTATAACCGCACAAAGACTCGTCCGGCATTAGCTGAGCTGGCTCAAAGCGGCGCTTCTGTGGCTGATAGCCTGGCTCAATGCGTCAAGGATGCCGATATCGTCTTTAGTTGTCTTGGCGATGAGCATGATGTCGCCTCTGTGCTCACAGGCACTGGCGGAGTTATCGAGCATCTGGCTAAGGGTGCAATTGTAGTGGACTTCAGTACAATCGGTCCTGACATGGCAACCAAAATCAGCTCAGACTTTGCCCGCTGCGGTATTGAGTTTTTGGATGCACCTGTGACCGGTGGCGATGTGGGCGCGAGGCTTGGCACTTTGACCATTATGGTGGGAGGCGATAAGACTGCCTTTGAGCAGGTCCAGCCTTTGCTTAGCGCTATGGGCAAGACCATTGTGCATTGCGGTAAAAGCGGCAGTGGGCAAGCTCTTAAGCTCTGCAATCAAGTGCTCTGTGCTGTCAATTTGATAGCCGTGGTAGAGGCTTTTGACCTGGCTCAAAAGCTCGGACTTGCCCCAGCTCTGGTGGTCGACGCCCTTGGCAGCGGCGCGGGCGGCTCCTGGGCTCTCAATACACTTGGACCGCGCATATTAAAGGAAGATTTTGCCCCGGGCTTTAGCATCCAGCATATGCTTAAAGACCTCCGGCTGGTCAAAGAGAGTCTCGGCGCCGTGCAGGCTCAAAATGCAACAGATGGAGCGGGAGACCTGGCCGGTACTGAGCTTGCCGTGACTTTATTTAACAAAGTCCTGGCCATCAGAGGCTCCGAAGGCTTACAAATGGGCACTCAAGCAATGCAACTGGCGTTTAAAGGCTAATTTATTTAGCGTTTAATACTTTACTTTTACTGGTGTTTATTTGGATGCCCAATTGGTGGGCGTTTGGTCTGATAATCTGCGGCATATTACCGTTGTATATACGGTTGTCACGGCAAAGAATTTAATTCAAAAGCTGATCACAAGCCACTTAAGGTGGAGTAGCATGGTCCATCATCGATTGTTTGCGTTCTTGGGGAGCGCGATTAATCTTATTGAAATAGAGAGAGGAATTTTAAATGTCTACAGCTACTGCTCCAGCCAACACAGTAATGGACACAGCTTTGCTTGATGAAGTTGTGCACTGGGTTAAAACCCTTACAGCCGTAGGTGTTTCACCTGACACTGCTGCCACAATCACCACCGAAATCCTGCTCGCTGCCAACTCAGAAGAAAATCACGACCACTTCTGGGGCGACGAAGATGAGGATGAAGACGAAGAGTAATCAATACTCTTTGCCTTTAGCAAAATAATCGAAAACTCCTCCATAACGGGGGAGTTTTTTTTACATGCACGGTTGAGGCAGATAGGGTAAAAGAGAAATAAACAGGAGTGTCTTTGTCCGAGCTACCGCCAGTATTAAAAGATCAGGTCACTTGCCGCTATGTTACCGGCGGGTTGATTTCGGCGCGCAATTTTATATTGGCTTTATCGCCTATCTGGCTTGTCTGGAGCCTTGTGGTCATGGCTAATGCACTGGGCTGTTTGCTCGGACTTATCTCTGCTACACCGGCCGACAATCCTCAGTACGTCACTGTGATTGGCTTTTGCCTGGCCTTAATTGGGTTGAGTTTTTTTGCCCTGCGTGTTTGTGGCGATTATAAGTTGAGCTTTGACAGCCAGTCGATAAAGTTTCCCAGTCATTTGCTCCTGGAGCTAAAGGGGCGCTTGCGCCGCTCCTGGTCTGAGCTAAAGCAGGTGGATTTTGTTACTGACGATGGCAATGTTGAGCACCCACGTACAGTGTCATTTGTCTTTAAAGATTGTGCGGTACCTCTGGCTATCAAAGGTCTGGGGCAAGACACTTTGCGCCAGCTGGTCCTGGCGATATCGGCGCATGCTCCAGCGGCACGTTTTGTGCCAGAGTTATCACAAGTAGATCTGGCCATCTTACCCCAGTCTATATCCGCTGCCGGAGTCGGTTTGCACGCTACTTATACGCAGCTGTGGGAGTCTGAGCTTTCTGAGCGTTTTGGTAGTACCAGTTTTGTGCCGATGGTGCCTGGAGACAGACTGCGTGATGGCAAAATCAAAATAGTAGGACAGCTGGCTTTTGGCGGGCTCTCGGCTGTCTATCTTGCTGAGCTTGCGGACAGTAGTCTAGCTGGCAACTGTACATTTGCAGCCAGTCAGGTGGCTGGCCAGGCTGTGGTTTTAAAAGAAGCAGTATTGCCAGTTAGCGTGGGCGACGACGCGAGATTTAAGGCGCTCAGTATGTTTGAGCGCGAAGCCCAGCTTTTGGCGGCAGTAAAGCATGAACGTATCGCCAGTGTGCTCGATTTTTTTCAAGAGCGCGGGCGCAGTTATCTGGTCTTGGATCATATCGAAGGTACTGATTTAAGGCATTTTGTGCGCGATAGCGGTAAGCAGTCAGCACTTGTTGTGACCCGCTGGCTTTGTGATATTGCGGAGCTGTTGCAATACTTGCATGGTCTCAATCCGCCACTTATCCACCGCGATATTGCTCCCGATAATATTGTTTTGACTCCCTCCGGGCGTCTTTGTCTGATTGATTTTGGCGCGGCTAATACTTATATAGGCACCGCCACTGGTACTGTCGTTGGTAAGCAGTCTTATATTGCGCCCGAGCAGTTTAGAGGTAAAGCCACACTGGCTAGCGATTTATACAGCCTTGGCTGTACCGCCGCCTTTGCTCTTTGTGGCTCAGATCCACTGGCTCTAATGCAAGTGTCGGCTGCAGACTTGCCTGCAAGTACAGATAGTCGACTGGTAGACCTGGTCGCTCGTTTGACTGACCAGGATGCTGGCGTACGTCCGCACAGTGCCGCCGCACTGTATGAGGAGTTGCAAAACCTACGAGAGTCTCTGCTCCAAGAGAGTCGTGCTGCTCTTGCAAAGGGTAGTGGTCATGCCTAAGCTTTTGCCAGATAGATACGGTCGTAATGTTATTGCTGAGAGCGTCTTTGCCGGAGCTGGCAATAGCGATCTGGTTTTGCGCATTAACTCTATTTGTGTGTTCAGGCGACTGGATCAACCAAAACCGTTTTTGCGTAATTTGTTTGCTATCAATTTACTTTTTTGGGCCATTATCGTTATTAGTTTTACTTTTAAAGGCATCTTTAGTTTACTGCCCAGTGTGGATGCGCTCTTTGGCATGATCGCTAGCTCTCATGAGCTGGCTATGCTCTTTTTGACTGTTTTACTTGCCATCACAATTGGTGCATCTGCTTTTGCTTTTTTGCTCTCCAGTAATTACAAAACCAGGCGACTTAGTGTTTTGCCTGACAAAATAGTAATAGCCAGGCAGATAGATAATGAGCTGTTTGTGGAGCACTACATACCCTGGAGTAGTCTCGTCTCTGTTGAGATCAAATCGGCTAAGCGTCTCGGTTTAGGCGAGGTACATTCGGTGGTCATTAATACCCGGGGTGGCAAGTCTTATGTCGTGCCCTGGGATGATGTCTTGATTGATAATTCTCATGCCAGTCTGGTCAATCAGTTGGAGACTCATGCGCCTGGTGTGCTCAAAGTTAGTGGTGAGCAGGCTCAGGTTAAACCTGCTTTTACTGAGCTCTGGCTGCATGAGTTTGCCACCACCGGCCAGCGCGTCAATGCCGACCTGTTAGCCAGTGGTCACAAACTGCAATCTGGCGACTACATAGTCTCAGGCATACTGGGCGGCGGTGGACAGGGCAACGCCTATCTCGCTCAGACAAAAGAGGGAGCCACAGTCGTCCTCAAAGAATATGTTTTGCCTGTTTACCGCGGCGCGCAGGTGACCCAAAACCTGACTGATAGATTTTTTAAAGAAGCTGAGATTTTAAAGAAGCTCAATCATCCGGGCGTGGTCAAATTGCATCACCACTTTGTGGAAGACTTTAGGGGCTATCTGGTACTCGAGTATGTCCCGGGCTTGTCGCTCAAAGAGCTGGTCTTGCAAAAGGGCGCCCAGGATGAACAAACTGCCATTGCTATTGGCATTAAGCTCTGTTTGATCCTCAAACATTTGCATGAGCAATATCCTCCAGTTTTGCACCGCGATTTGAGCCCTGACAACGTCCTTTTGAGCGACGATGGTGCCGTAAAAGTAGTGGATTTTAATGTCGCCAGACAGCTCGAATCCTCCGCCAGTGCCACGGTGGTGGGCAAGCATGCTTATATTCCACCTGAGCAGTTTAGAGGTAAACCGACTTGCCAGAGCGATATCTATGCTCTGGGCGGCACGCTCTACTATCTGGTTACCGGGCTGGAGCCTGAGCCACTGACTACTTCCAGTCCGGTGGCCTATTTTGCCTCTCAAGCAAGTGCTGCAAAAGCCCATGGGGGCAGCTGTCCGGTATCGGCAGACTTTGACAAAATCATTGCTACAGCCACTGCCCTTGTGCCCCAGGGGCGCTATGCCAATGCTGAGGCTTTGCTAGCTGATTTGTCAAGAATGCAACGATAAAGTCAAATATTAGTAGTCAGATGTTGTTATGAGGGTGCAATTCTGCCACTATTGACGCAATCGAGGTGCAGATGTTGAAGGGCTTAAATTACAGCCAATACCTGACAAAAAGCAGAGCGCTCTTGCTTTGCCTGTCCTCCCTTGTTTTTGTCTCAGTTTTTAGCTCTGGTTGCAGTAACTCGACCTCATCCCCGGGTGCTGGTGTCGACCCAAATCGTATCGTGGTATTGGGCTCGGACACAATGGAAGAGCTTGTACGGACCTGGGCAAATGGATTTATGACTGGCAATCCAGGCATACAAGTGACGGTTAGCTCTGGTGATACCGGTGTCGGTATCAAGGATCTGATCGAGGGCAAAATCGATGTGGCCAGTGCCAGTCGTGAGCTTACCGAAGCAGAAAATAAACTCGCCCACGAGAAAAAAGAGCATCTTACTAGAGTGATGGTGGCCAGAGATAGCATTGCTGTTATCGTTAATCCACAGAATAAATTAGAAGAGATCGGGCTTGATGATTTGCGTCGCATTTACAAAGGCGAAATTAAGACCTGGGACAAAATGGTCAAAGAGCTAAAGGTGTCAGAGCCAATTCGGGTCTTTGGCCGGGAGGCGACCAGTGGTACTTCCAGTTATTTTCATGAACATATAATGACCGATGCCACTTTTGATCCCGACGTAAAACTGATGCCATCTTCTGAGGCTGTCATTGGTGGTGTCTTTGGTAATCGTCTGGCGATTGGTTTTGTTGGCATGTCGCAAGCCGAAAAGGCCGCTGACAAAGTAAAGATCCTCAAACTGGCTCTGCACACTGAAGCACCAGATCAAGTGCCTAAGGATAGCTCGGTTGGAGAGCTGTCAATGGATAGCTATCCACTGTCCAGACCGCTCTATTTGTTTTTTAAGACCAATCAAAAAGAGCGCATCCAGAAGTTTATAGACTACACACGCAGTGAACAAGGTCGCAAGGCTGTGCATGATATGGGCTTTATGCCTATACCGTAATGGTCAGAGGAGACCCTTTGGACTTTCTTGATGCGCTAAAAAATAAAGTGCTGATATTTGATGGTGCTATGGGTAGCTCCATCCATACTTATGACCTCTCACTTGATGATTATCATGGCTATGAGAATTGTCCTGAAATACTTGTAGAGAGCCGACCGCACGTAATTGCCGAGATCCACGAATCGTTTTTTAAGGTGGGTTGTGACTGTGTTGAGACCGATACATTTGGTGGCTCACCAGTTGTACTGGCGGAGTTTGGCCTGGCCGATAGAGCCTACGAACTCAATAAAAAAGCAGCCCTATTGGCGCGCGAAGTAGCGCATGGCTACTCAAATGATAAGAAGCGTTATGTCTCAGGCTCGGTGGGACCGACCACTAAAATACCGTCTCTAGGACATATTAGCTTTGATCAGATGCGCGATGCTTACTATGAGCAAGTGCGCGGTTTGATTGATGGCGGCGTCGATGTCTTGCAGTTTGAGACTGGTCAAGACTTGCTCCAGGCCAAAGCCGCAGTTATCGCTATGACCGACTATATGCGCAAAATCGGCAAGCGTATCCCGATAATCACCCAGGTCACTTTAGAGGCTCCGCCTCTGGGGACCATGCTTGTTGGTACAGATATTTCGGCGGCGCTGACGACCTTACTTGCTTTTCCTGTCGATATCATTGGTATCAACTGTGCTACCGGTCCTTCTGAGATGTTTGATCCGGTGCGCTATCTCTGTGAGGCATCACCGCGTCCAATATCAGTACTCCCTAATGCCGGACTGCCCGAAAACATCAATGACCAGACTGTCTACAAGCTCACTCCCGACGAGCTAGCAGTCGCCCTCAAACATTTTGTAGAAGTAGATGGCGTTAGCATCGTTGGTGGTTGTTGCGGCACTACTCCAGCCCACCTCAAGCGTGTTGTGGAAGCCATTGATGGAATGGCGCCTAAAGCCAGAAGCGGTAATTACACGCCATCAGTGGCCAGCATTTATACTTCCTGTCCTCTTGAGCTTGATATCACCACGATGCAGCCGCCACTTATCGTAGGTGAGCGTACCAATACCAATGGCAGCAAAAAGTTTAAGGACCTCTTGCAAGCAGAGGACATAGACGGCATGGTCTCTATGGCTCGCGAGCAAGAAAAAGAAGGCGCTCATATACTCGATGTCTGTGCTGCTTATGTGGGCCGCGACGAAGTCAAAGACATGCACGGCTTTATGCAGAGGCTCAATGTCGAACTGACTATCCCCATCATGGTGGACTCCACTGAGTATCCAGTTTTGGAGGACAGTCTCAAACTGATTGCTGGTAAGCCTGTCGTTAACTCCATCAACCTCGAAGACGGCGTTGACAAAATGATGCGCAAGGTCGAACTGATCACGCGCTATGGTGCCAGTGCTGTCGCTCTCACAATCGACGAAAACGGCATGGCCAAAGAAGCTGACAAAAAGCTGGCTATTGCCAGGCGCATCTATGACCTGGCGTTATCTGGTGGCATGCAGCCATATGATTTGATTTTTGACGCACTCACTTTTACCCTCTCTACAGGTAACGAAGACGACCGTAAGCTCGGGCTTGAGACTTTGCAAGGCATAAGGCTTATAAAGCAGCATCTACCTGGTGTTAAAACAATACTGGGAGTGAGCAATATCAGTTTTGGTATGGATGCCAAAATCCGCCGGGTGCTAAACTCGGTATTTTTGCATTACGCTGTCGAAGCCGGTCTTGATATGGCTATCGTCAATGCTCAAAAAATCTTGCCGCTCTACAAAATCGACGAATTTGAGCGCGATCTCCACCGCAAGCTGATCTTTGATGAGCGCGACGCATCTTATGATCCGCTTTTTGCTTTGCTTGATTTTTATCAATCAAAAAAATCATCAGACAAAAAGTCTGTCAGTACTCAAGTCCTGACCATCGAAGAAAAGCTAAAACAGCGCATCATCGATGGCGATCGCATTGCCCTGGATAAAGACCTGGCACTGGCTATGGAGAGCCATCCACCCCTTGAGATTATCAATAGTATTTTGCTTGACGGTATGAAAACCGTTGGTGAACTCTTTGGCTCTGGCAAAATGCAATTGCCATTTGTTTTGCAATCTGCTGAGACTATGAAAGCCGCTGTGTCTTACCTGGAGCCTTATATGGAGCGGGTAGAAGGTACAACGCGTGGCACTATGGTCCTGGCCACAGTAAAAGGTGATGTGCACGATATCGGCAAAAATCTGGTCGATATTATCCTTACTAATAACGGCTACAGGGTAATTAACCTGGGCATCAAACAACCAATCGAAAACATCGTATCTGCGGCTCTGGAGCACAAAGCCGACTGTATTGGTATGAGTGGACTATTGGTCAAGTCCACTGTAATCATGAAAGAAAATCTTGAGATCCTCAACCAAAGAGGCGTCAGCGTACCAGTTATCCTCGGTGGCGCCGCACTGACCCGGCGCTATGTAGAAGAAGACTGTAAGCGCATCTACAAGGGTACGATTTATTATGGGCAGGATGCTTTTGACGACCTGCGCATTATGGAAGCCATCGCCAGTGGTACCGCCGACCTGCTTAACGTCAGTGCTCCAGAAGTGGAATGTCCTGATGAAGACGATCTGGACGGCGAGCTAAACACTGATGAAGATGCTGATGGCGCGCCCGCTATAGCCGCCGAAGTAGATGCTGGTAAAAATACTGCCGGAGATATCATTGGGTCGGCTACTGAAGCAAACGGTGCAGACAAGTCCAGGCTCTCAGCCCAGTCTTTGCCTCTGCTAAAATCTACTGTCACGCCCGATCCCACTCCCGCCCAGCCGCCATTTTGGGGACGCAAAATTGTCTCTGACTTTAGCTTGCCGGAGGTCTTTAGCTATATCAACCAGGACTCGCTTATACGCGGGCAATTTAGAGTGCGTCAAGGCGATATGAGCAGCAGTGACTATCAAGCAATGCTTGAAGCAAAGGTCTATCCGCTCTTAAGCGATCTCAAACAGAGATGCGAGCACGAGCATTTGCTCATTCCCAAAGCTGTTTATGGCTATTTCCCCTGTCAGGCACAGGGCAATGATCTGGTCGTTTATCACCCACCTCACCATGTTTTGTCCTCTGATGTACTAAAAATGCCAGCCAGTGAGTTTAAAGAATGGGTGCGCTTTAGTTTCCCCAGGCAAAATTTTGGCAAAAACCTCTGTATCTCAGATTTTTTCCACTCTGCTGAGTCCGGGCTTATCGATGTCTTGCCCATTCAGGTTGTGACCATGGGCAAGCAAGCATCTGCTTACGCCCAGCTATTGTTTGCTGAGCATAGATACAGTGATTATTTGTATTTTCATGGTTTAGCCGTTGAATCCGCCGAGGCATTGGCTGAGGTCTTGCATAAAAGTATTAGAGCCGAGCTTGGTTTTGCTCAATATGATGCCACTGATAAGCGCAAATTTTTCCAGCAGGGTTACCGCGGCACTCGCTTTAGCTTTGGCTATCCCGCTTGCCCCAATCTTGAGGACCAGCAGCAGTTATTTGAGCTTTTGCGTCCTGAAGACATCGATATGGAGCTTACCGAAGAGTTCCAATTGGTGCCAGAGCAGAGTACATCCGCTGTTATCGTGGTCCATCCAGAAGCCAAATATTTTAATATCACCCGCAAAGGTGCAGCCAACGCCTGACCGCCTCAGTGGGTAAACTACGCTGCCTTGGACCCACAAATGTCACAGGGCAGAAATACGTTGGAAAGGATGTAAAATAGATACGTCATAATCCCATGGACAGTGTCCCATTGGACCTCGTCCGCACACCGTTATCGGAGTAATAATGACTCAAGATCTGGAAGCAGCAAAAGCCAAATCCAGGCAAGTGCTTGATTATATAAGTAAGCGTGAGCTCAACGAAGACGAACGCAAAACTGTCATCAGCGAATCTGTAAAATACTGGGCGGACCACGTCAACGCTGGATTTTTGCAGTATCGCAAGTCAGTCAGTACTGACTATACAGCTGTTGAGTGGGACGATGAAGGCGCATGCTTCCGCGATATCAATGGCAAAGTGTTTATCGATATGCTCGGTGGTTACGGCGTTTACAACGTCGGTCACAGACACCCTCGTGTCGTAAAGGCAGTGCAAGACCAGCTCCAAAAGCAAGCTATTCACTCACAAGAATTGATTGATCCACTGCGCACTTATCTAGCGCATATGGTTTCTTTGATCACTCCTGGCGATTTAAAATATTCGTTTTTTACAAACTCTGGTACCGAGTCTGTAGAAGGCTGTCTCAAAATGGCTATCCTGGCAACTGGACGTCACCACTTTGTTGGCACTATTGGTGCCTTCCATGGTAAGTCACTAGGCTCACTGGGTGGCACATCTAAGGCTGTCTTTAGAGAACCATTTTTGCCTTTGCTCAACTGGTCACACGTACCGTTTGGTGATGCTGATGCCCTTGAGTCGGTGTTTAAGTGCTGCGATTTTAGTGGTGACCGCATTGCTGCCTTTGTTGTCGAGCCTCTCCAGGGCGAAGGCGGTATCAACGTCGCACCTCCTGGTTATCTAGCCAAAGCTCGCGAGCTTTGCGATCAGTATGGCGCTATGCTGGTCTTTGACGAGATCCAGTGTGGTATGGGACGCACCGGCAAGATGTTTTATAGCGAGTATGATCAGGTAGTCCCTGACTTGATGGCGCTCGGTAAGGCATTTGGCGGCGGCATTATGCCGATTGGCGCTGTTGTCGGCTGTGAAAAGACCTGGGCTAAGTATGTCGAGAATCCCTTTTTGCATACAACTACATTTGGTGGCAACCCACTAGCTTGTGCTGCTGCCATCGCGACTATTTCGGTGCTATTAGAAGAAGACCTGCCTGCTCAAGCTAAGGCCAAGGGCGATTATATGGTGCCCAAGATGAAGGAATTAATTAAGAAATTCCCTGATGTACTCAAAGAGATACGCGGTGTCGGTCTCATGCTCGGCATGGAATTTACCGGCAACGACACAGGCTATGAAGTGGCAAAAAATCTATTTGGCCGCAACATCCTTATCTCCGGCACTTATATCAACGCTAAGTGCTTGAGAGTGGAGCCGCCTCTGACTATTTCTTATGAGCAAATCGATGTCTTCCTCAAGGCACTTGAAGAGTCCATCATGGAAGTATCGAAGCTGAGTCCTGTCAGTCGCTAAGTCCTGCTACTGCGCTAAAGTCAACCTGGTCAGGCCTAGCCTGACCGGGTCTCTTGACCC
>Ga0075163_10009214_pt1 | contig 12964 bp, 15 predicted proteins | sample JI1023141ADNA_FD_71478 | JGI IMG/M metagenome (GOLD analysis project Ga0075163, IMG submission 71478) | Wastewater effluent complex algal communities from Wisconsin, to seasonally profile nutrient transformation and Carbon sequestration -... | ecosystem: Engineered > WWTP > Effluent > Algae...
AAAACAAAAGAGGGTGTCTCAAAAGGTTGATGAGGTTTTTAAAAGTTTATCAGGTTGATATTTTGATCCGAAAAAAGCACAGATCCGGCCTTTTTCCAATCAAAATATCAACCTGATAAACCCATATCAACTTTATCAACCTTTTGAGACACCCTCTTTTGTATGCAGAACTGACTACCAATTATTTGGGCAGCGGCGACCCGACCGGCACGGCACAGGAGTGTCCCGGCTGACCGTGAGGCGGATTCATGCCTGCTGCTACTTTGGTAGTAGCGCCAGCGGGCTGCGGCGGCGGAGCGGTTACTGTTTTTGCCGCGGGCTGCGCGTCCGTCGTTGTTTTGGCAGCGCCGGCAGTGCTGGCCGCTTTACCATCCAGTGGAGCGCCGACAGGCACCGCGCATGAATGCCCGGGTTGCCCGTGAGGCGGATTCATTTTGCCGGTGCCGCCGCCGGCTGGCGGGGTGGCGACCGCCGCAGGTTGCGTCGTCGGAGCACCGGCGACCGAAGGCGCTACTGCTTCCGGAGCGGCGTCCTGGGTTACCAGTGAAGGCGCAGCCTGATCCTGCGGAGTTGCAGTAGTGGTGGCTTCGGGTGTTGTGGGTTCGGATGATTGTGGCGCATCGCTGCCGCAAGACATCCATGCCAATGCCATTGCCAGAGCCAGGGAATAAGTTTTGATCGTCATGAAATAAATTTGAGAAGGTGGAAAAAGAGCAAACCGGAATAATTCAGGATGCGGCCGACCGGAGCACTAAGGCAGACCCTGAAGACGCAACTCAGTGATCCGGTTTTGTGCAATTTTAATTAAATCGGGGAAAAAGGTATTGAAATCACTTGAAAAACAAGCTATATCGCCAAAAAAAGCGGCTGACAATGCTGCAGAGTCCATCCCCCCCACCAGGCGCCGGCTGAATTGGCCGAGTACCCAATTCAGACCTTCCCGGTGTGTATATCCGTGGAGAAATCTTCCCTCCAGCATACGGGGCAGGCGCTCCCGCAATACCGGGGGCATTTCTTCGGATCGGTGGTTCAATTGTTGGTAGGTTTTTTCAGCAAAAACCTCAAAGGACTCCGGGTGGTATTGGTCCCAATGAAGAGCCAATAAATGGTCGTATAAAATATCGGTCACGGCGGAAGCGTATCGCCCTGCAATCGACCGGATGCGCTCTTTGCTTTGTTTCGCCGCCGGATGCTCGTCGGTGTAGGCGTCAATGGTCCGGTGCAACAATATGCCGTGTTGAACACCCGGAGCAAAACCCTTCCAGGCATTGCCCTTCACAAAATCGCCTATAAAGTTGCCGACAAGCAAATCTTCATTGCCAAACGAAAGAAAACAATGCGCCAGGTGGTTCATATATTGGATACAGATCAGCGGGAAGGGGTGTTAAACTTCGCCTTCCATCACTTCCCAGGTATGGTCGCCCAGCAATCGCACGGTTGCGAGGTGTTCGTAGGGGGCTTTTCTTCCCCATTCTGAAGGTGAGATCATCGAAATCAGGTGAGTGCCTTCTGTTTTTCGGCGATACAGGTAATAAATGTGGTGGATAATCGGCTGAAAAGGGATGTCTGCCTGGTAAATCACCTCCGAAATCTGCATGCGCTGGTCGAGTGATTTGGCCTGTCGCACCAGGGTCTCCATTTGCTGCCGGAGTTGCTCCATTTGCCGGTCGGTCTGGTCGTACATGGCTGTCATGGCATTCCCGCGAATACGTCCTTTGTCCTCGGGCCGTATGACGGCGCTGCCGGATGTGTGCGCATAAGGCAACAAGCCGGGGTTTTCGGCTACCTTGTCCTTGTCGATTGGATTGACAAACGCTTCGTCACTGGAAGTTTTTTTTTCGGTTGGCATGTCACAAAGGTCGTTATTCTATCACAAACACCGTCGGGGAAGTGAATACTTTTACCCGGATGGAACTCAATCAACGTATTAAAATCATTCCGGTTTAAGCGATGCACCGCACCATCCTGATTTTTCTCTTTGCCTTCCTGCTTGCACTTCCTTTTATTTCGCAAACCTACCGGTTTCGCCCGATGGCGGAGCTGCCGGCCGAATTGCAGGACACCCTGAGCCGGCTTGCAGAAAGTGCATTGTCGCAACTGGAAGTACCCGTTGGCGCGGTCCTCTTGTTCCGGGATTCCATCATTGGTTCGGGGTTCAACACGGTTGTGCGTGACTCGATGCTCAGCGGGCATGCGGAAATAAATGCCATCAACAATGCTTACCGAAAATGCGGGAAAAACTGGAAAAATCTGGAAAGATCCGGACTGACGCTCGTTAGTACCTACGAGCCTTGCGAAATGTGCAAGGGTGCTTTGTTGCATTTTGGTATTCGTCACGTGGTGTTCGAAGGCCCCAAACCTGCCCTTGAACAGGCAAAATCCACCCTCCGCAATTGGCAATACGAATGTCAGAAACGACGCATGAACGCACCTCACCTGCAGGAAAATCTGTTCCGGAGGCATCCGGACTACAAAGCGAAATAAAGGACTTTGCGCCTGCTCAGTCCAGTCCGTGTTTTTTGTTGGAAGTGATGTTTTCAAAAGTCCACTCCAGCCGCCCCTCGAAGCGTGCTTTGCGCACCTCACAATCGACAACCGGGCAAACCCGGCAGGAAGTGGGAGGTACACAACCATCGGTGTGAACAAACATTTCCAGGGAGTGCGGAAAACTGTCGGTAATGAGTTGATTCAAAGCATCGATCTCGGCATGGGCCTGATTTACGTTGTAGTACCAGGGTACAGTGAGATGGCAATCGAGGTGAAGAATGGAGCCGTATTTGATTGCGCGCAGGTTGTGTAAATCGATCCAGGCGGTCCGTTTGTTATGATTTAGCACCTGAATGAGGTTTTTCAGCAATTCCATATCCGCCTCATCTGTAATGCCGGCAATGGTTTGGCGAATGATCTTTGAACCTTCCACGATGATGAAAAGGGCAAATACAATGGCCACCAGGCTGTCGATCCAGACAATTCCGGTGAAACGCAGCAGGATCAGGCCCGCCACAATTCCCAGGGTAGTCCAGGTATCCGATTGGAGGTGTTTGCCACTGGCTTCGAGTGCGACTGACAATTGCTTTTTTCCGGTCCGGATGCACCAGGCCCCCAGGAGATAATTTACCACCGCCGTGACACTGATCAGTATTATGCCTGCATCAAGTTGTTTCAGGGGGTGGCTTTGTATGAGATTGAGTATGGATTCGTAAACAATCACCAATCCGGCGATCAGGATCAATACCCCCTCAAATGAGGCAGACAACAATTCCACTTTCCCGTGCCCATAGGGATGGTTTTCATCGCGCGGGCGTGCAGCGATGCGCAGGCTGTACAGGCCGGTGAAGCCCGTCACCACATTGACCGTGCTCTCCAGGGCATCGGTCAGTACGGCTACCGAATTGGTCAGCCAATAAGCCAGCATTTTTAAGGCAAACAGGATAATGGAAGCGGCGACTACCCATTGTTGTACCCGGACGGTGACAGGTGTTGTTGAAGTCATTTCAATGTTCTTGTTTCCAGTTTCAACGGGCAGTTTCAGTGGGAAATGGCATTATTCAAAAAAAGTCTCCTGAATTTGCTGGATGTAATTCAACGCCGCAAGTTCGTAAATAACGCGCCGGTAATTGGCCTGATGAGTAGATCCAATCACCAGCCATTGATCCCGGCTGCATCCGACCCTGCCCTTGCTTGCTTTTTGAAGCGTGGCCGTTTTGTCAATTTTTCGCACTTCTGACCAGTTTTTGTCGGAACCCGGGATACAAAATTCGTAATTCACCGCCACTTTTCCATTTGCAGGACCCGAGAGGCCGTTCTCATCCAGTTGTTTAAAATCGATTTTTACTTTTTTCCAAACCGTCGGGTCTTCCGGTATTCTTTTTTCAGAACATGCCGGAAAATGAGTCGCCCAGATAAAAAAACAAAAGAGCGGGAGGTATTTTGCCATAGCGCGATATTTTGCAGCCAAAAGTAAAACACAGTCCTGTTCGGCTGCGATTTTTTTCTAACCATCCACCAGTCATGAATTCACGACGTAAATTTTTACAAAACACCATGCTTGGCGGACTAGTAGCCGGCAGCGCCGATTTTTGGGCAAAATCACTTGAATCGTTTGACAGACCGGATAAGGCAGCCCTGCCAGCCGTCATTGCTACCTGGGGGCCGAATGTGAAGGCTACCGCCGCTGCCTGGGAAGTGCTTTCCAAAGGAGGCAGGGCGCTCGATGCAGTGGAGGCGGGCGTTCGGGTGCCCGAAGCGGATCCGGAGGATACCAGTGTCGGCTACGGCGGACTGCCCGACCGCGACGGCAATGTCACGCTGGATGCCTGTATCATGGATGAATTTGGCAATGCAGGGTCGGTTTGTTTCCTTCAACACATCATGCACCCCATCAGCGTGGCGCGGCGGGTGATGGAAAAAACCCCGCACGTGATGCTGGCCGGTGAAGGCGCGCTCCAGTTTGCGCTGAATGAAGGATTTAAAAAAGAGGACCTGCTGACTGAAAATGCCCGAAAAGCCTGGGAAGCCTGGAAAATCAAGTCGGAATACCAACCTAAAATCAATGTGGAGCGGCACGATACCATCGGCATGGTGGCACTCGACAGCAGCCAACGCATTGCAGGGGCCTGCACCACCAGCGGGCTGGCATTCAAGATGCACGGGAGGGTAGGGGACAGCCCGGTCATCGGCGCGGGCATGTTTGCCGACAACGAGGTGGGCGGAGCAGCCGCTACCGGACTGGGCGAACTGGTATTGCGTACCCTGGGTAGTTTTTTGGTTGTTGAAGAAATGAGGCGCGGCGCGCACCCGCAAAAGGCCGTGGAAACCGCCGTCAAACGCATTGCCCGGAAACACCAAAAACTGACCGAAGACGCCCAGGTTGGTTTTATTGCAATGGACAAAAAAGGCCGGTATGGCGCATACAGCATACATCCGGGGTTCAATTACGTCGTTTATCAAAAAAATGAAAACAAGGTGATCGAAGCACAGAGCTGGTTGTTGAAGTAACAAACACTATGGAGTTGCAAGAAGGGTTTCAACGGCCACCACCGCCCGGCGGGTCCGCTCTTCATAACTCCCGCGGATGATTTCAAAACGCAACCCTCTTTGTTCCAGCACTTGTTGCAGGCGCCCGGACATCCATTCCCGCTGTTCCTCGAACTGGCGCAACCCGTCGTTTTTCCATGGAATATCGGGCGCAAGGAGGAGATACAGGTCGTAGTGCCGCTGCTGACTGGCCCATATGATCCAGGGCTGACATACGCCATTGAAAAAAATCTCGCTCCATACCTGCGTGACGATCAGTTCGGTGTCGCAGAAGAGCAGGTTGGCAGCCTGTTTGGCCATTTCATCTTCCCGGTAGAGTTGGCCGCCGGCAATGTGGGCAAAATCAAGTTCTGTGAGGTCCATCCCGTATTTTTCACAATAGGTGCGTCCGTACTCCTCCACAAAGACTGTGTTGAAATGCGCTGCCAGGTATTGAGTCAGGTAACTTTTGCCGCAACTTTCCGGACCGACAAGGGCAATGCGCCGGATTTTACGGTTATCTTGCTTCATTGAGTGCCCAGTTGTAATCAATATGAGAAATTTCTGTGCTTTTCGTCAGTTTGACCTTTGAATACCGGTTGAGAAAATCCCGCAAGGTGCCATCGCGCTCGAAGTCTCCTTTGAACCATTTGAATATTTCCGAAATCTCCGCCTTGTCCGGTCCAATCCGGTTGCGGAGCGGGTCATTGACAAAACCACGCATGGCAGCATCGAGTTGCGATTCCAGGTTTTGCGCCGTAAAGGCATCGTTCAACATTCGGGGACAGGAATAGGAGGCGCAATTGATGGCTGCATGCACGCGGGCATCTCTGAAAACCGGCCGCAATATATTGTGCTCGATGTTGTTTAGGTCGTATTCGAATCCCTGGAGGCGGATAAATTTGATGTCCCACACGGAATTGACGAAAGCAAGGCCACTCTTTATGTCTTTGATGCTTTTCACCGGATAATTGCGCACGATCAGTTGTACGGTAAATGCGTTGTAAGCGTTGATCCAGTACGCCATTTGTTCGTTGCGCGACCAGTATTTGTCGTTGGGGTGCGCATTCTCCAATAATTGCAGGTAGCGATTGAGTTCGCCGCTGTCGCGCACCATGCCGCGATAATTGACAAACCCCGTGCTGTCGACGTGTTTTTTCAACAGGCCATCCCATATCTCATGGGTGACCGGCCTGGATTGGGTGTCGCGCCGGATGGCCCGGCAATTGGAGCAGGTGAACCACACAATGAGTATGGTCAGCAGGACAAACGAGAGCAACAGGATTTTTTTCATGGATGTGTTTTTTGCAGAGACTGACGCGAAGTCAAAATCCGGCTGTTCGGACGGCTGTCAACGGATCATACTTTTATAAAAACGCTTCAATCGCAGGGGCGCCACGCCCAATCGAAACAGGTTGAATGCAATGATATTGGCGATTTGAACCCGCAACCAACCGTTTTTTTGATACTTGCGGGCCGATACAAGGGCGTATTTCCGAATGGTGACCAGCGGATAACGAGGCATCGCGCGGCGCAGGAAGTCGTATTCTTCCATGATGACAAAATACTCGTTGTAACCACCCAATTCCCTGAAAAGGGCCGGCTTAATAAAGAAGGTTTTGTCGCCACCCTGGCACCACAAAAAATTGAACTGGTTGAAATAAGCGTTGATTTGCAACCAAAAATTGTCGGAATCGAACCGGTAGGCAAAACACCCCATTACATAGCCTTGCCTGAGCGCGTCCTCGATTTCGTACACAAAGGTGGGCGGCGGAAGGGTATCGGCGTGGACAAAGTACAACAAGTCGCCTGTGGCTTCTCTTGCGCCCGCATTCATTTGAGCCGCCCGGCTTTGTACGGCAGCATGTATAACACAGGCTCCGGCTTCGGCGGCCAGCCTTTCCGTTTCATCCCTGCTACCCCCGTCTACGACCAGTATTTCCGACACTGCCGCACCACCGTTGGCGCACAGGTAACGAACCAGACTGCCGATGCGTTCGGCTTCATTCAGGACGGGTATGATGATTGAAATTCGCATGTGGCGGTTTCTGGATGATCCAGTGAATATACGCAGTATTTCCGGGTTTCGGATTGCAGAAAAACCAAAACCGTCCAAGGCCTTGTGATCTCAATATTGGGGAAATTGCTACAGGAAGACACTTAATGTCATTTTTTCTAAAATTTTAGCCGCGACATTCACGTTTGCATGCTGCATTACGTTTCCCATTTAATACTTAATCAATCCGTCCTCTACACACATGTCAGAAAATCATCGCAAATCGCTCCCAGAAACGCTTAAAAATCTCATTTCCAACGGCTATCGTCTTGCAGACACCCAACTGGCCGAACTGCCGGACGAATCCATACAATCGGACGACTGGCGCCTCGATTCCGTTTCGCAAATAAAGCAAGAAACCGGCAAGGCGCTCGTCATTGCTGTGTCCAGCGTCCAGAAGTGCATGAAATTGATCTTTGTAGAATTTTTGTTGCCGCAAACTGATTTTTCACTGATGACCCTGGTTCGGCGCCTTTTCCCGATGCGGCCGAAACCATCCATGGCACTGGCGCCGGTTTATTCCAACTGACGAGCCGGAATTTTATAAAACACAAAGCGGGTGTATCAAAAGTCATTTCGGATATCCAAATGACAAATGATACACCCGCTTTTATATTTTAAGTCGGCCCCTTACACTTTGTCGTGCAAGGCAAGCATCGGCATATTGGCTTTTTGGGCCAGTTTGCGCGTCATGCTGTCGTAGAACAACCGGTGCATGAGGCTGTGCTCATGGGCGACGGCCACCAACATATCGGCATCCGTTGATTCCGCAAAGTTCATCACCGCCTGGGGCACATCGCGGTCGTGCAGATAGTGGAAATCGTGCTTGATTTTGTCGAGTTTCTGGCTGAGTGCCGCTTCGTGACCGGTATCGGTTGGACCCGGTTTGTCGATCACATGTACCACGTGCATGATTCCTTTTTCCAGTTGCGGCAACTTGCGCATGACCTGCAAGGTCGACTCGTTCAGTTTTATCCGAAAGTCGGTGGCAAATACAACTTTTGACTTTTCTTTAAAAATTGCTTTTGGCGGCACCACCAGAACCGGGATTTTGGTTCGGGCAATGACGCCGGTGGCTACACTGCCCAGAAATACGCCTCTCAATCCGGTAGCGCCGGTAGTGCCCATCACCACCAGGTCAACATTGTCGTTTTCCACCGTTTCCCCTACAGAGGCAGCCGGGAAACCGATGGTGCAGATGCTGCGCACCGGCACTTTTTTCCATTCGTCCTTTCGGGCCAGGCGCCTTGCCCAATTGTGCAAATCGCGCTCGCGCTGCTTGAAATATTCGTCGATCCAAAATGCGCTGTAAACATTGTTTTCCACCCCTTCATTCGGAAAAACAACGTGAAGCAGCAGGATGGCAGCATCGGTTCGGGAAGCCATTTCAAGTGCATACCGAAATGCATTGGCCGCACATTTGGAGAAATCAGTAGGAACAAGAATGGTCTTCATGTTTTCAGAAATTGAGTATGCGTGATCGAACGGAACCGTTCAGGATTGTTCGTGATAATCCAGCGGATCCACGAACTCGAAGTGATGCCGTTCGCTGAATTTGCCTTTTACGTTTTGATCTTCCAAGGTCAGGTCGTCGGTCACACTGGTTTCCAGCCAGGTGTTGCCCGATTTGCGAAACACCTGCACGTGCAGCCCGAATTCCTCTTCAAACAGGCGTTCAACCTGCCAGGTAGGCATTTCGGGTTCTATGTGCAAATCGCCGCTGTGCGGCTTTTTTTCGAGGCTGCCCAGTACGACATTCGTATCGCTCACCAAAAATTTTGCAGGACTGCCTTTGTAGGCTTTGTGCGGTTTGGTAAAAAACACGAGTTTGAGAAAGGGATACTTTAAGGAAAACTCTTCCTGAAGTTGGGCAATCGTTTTATCTTTTGAAACCTGGATTTTCATAGTAGAGAGATTGAAATTTGAGAATCAACTGTTTACGTTGCAAAAATGCACGTGAAAGGCAGGTTTCAGAAATGATGGGCGTCAAGCATTTGCGTGACCTTTGTCACACCTGCAAAGCATCGGCTTGCCGGAACTTTGTCCCACGGGGAAAAAACCGCTACCGGTCGCTACCTTTGGCATTCCATAAGTCACCTACGTTTTTTTAACTGAAAATTTTCATGCCGCTATTCAGTAAACGCTCCAAAGCATACAGTATTTTTTACCTGAAATGCCCCCGTTGCCACGAGGGCGAAACTTTTGAAACGGGCAGCTGGTCATTCGTGAAACCCATTGATATGCTGCAACGCTGCCCCAAGTGCGATCTCAACTACTTCCCCGAACCGGGTTATTACTACGGGTCGATGTTCATTTCCTATGTCTGGACCGGCTGGTTTTGTTTGCTTTTTATCGGGTTGTTTCACTGGTACCTGGGTTGGGGTCAATTGGCTTCCTTTAGCCTGCTCATCGCATTTCTTGCGGTCAACTTTGTCTACATCTTCCGGATTTCCAGACTGATGTGGATCAATGTCAACGTTAAATACGATCCGGCCGCGATAGAGAAATTCGGAAAAAAAAAGACTGAGGTGCAAGGCTGAACACCCTTTCAGCCACCGTCTTTACCGGGATTTTTTATCGAAATTGGCGTAATCACGAAAAAATTTGTGATTGCCCGGTCGTGTGCGATAGTTTTGCCGGGTGCAGCCATTCCAAAAATATCTCCTGCCGTTTTTTTGCGCAGCTGCGTTTCAAATAGCCGCGCAGGAAGCGCCGCGTATCCGCAATTTCACACCGGCCGATTACTCCGGCCAAAATCAGAACTGGTCTCTGGCCCAGTCTGCTGAAGGATGGGTATATGCAGGCAACAACGGCGGGCTGCTTGAATTCGACGGGGCTGTGTGGCAACAATACCTCATGCCGGAAAATCAGACCGTGCGCGCAGTCGCAACAGGCCGCAACGGGGAGGTGTTTTGCGGGGGATTTGCGGAGTTTGGATTTTGGCAAGTGAGCCCCAACGGCAGACTTTCCTATACTTCGCTGAGCAGCCAGGTTCGCGCGGAACACCTGGAAAAAGAAGAAATATGGCACATTCTCCCCATGCCGGACTATGTCCTTTTTCAGTCCTTTTCAACCATATACAAGTATGATTATCAGAAAATAACGGTGCTTCAGCCACCCAATTCCATCATGTTCGCCCGGGAAGTCAACGGGCGGGTATTGTTGCCGGTCATCGGCCGCGGCCTTTACGAACTGCTGCCCGACAATGCCTTCAGATTTGTGGAGGGTACCGAGATACTGAAGGACAAGATCGTTCAGTTCCTGGTGAGTGATGGCAAGGATGGCGTATGGGCAGGCACTACAAATCACGGCATTTACCACATCCGCGATGGTCAGAGTAATCCGTGGAGCAATCCACTGAATTCCGAATTTCAAAAAGTACAGCTCAACAAGGCGGTAGCGCTTCGGGAAGGCGGCTGGGCCATTGGGACCATCCTGAACGGTGTGTACATCATTGACCGGAACGGGCAATTGCGATTTCATTTGCACCGTGAAAACGGATTGCAAAACAATACGGTGCTCGCACTGCGCGAGGACCGCAGTGGTAATCTTTGGATTGGTCTTGACAGGGGTATTGATTTTGCCGCCTTGCGTTCGCCACTGACGATATTTACCGACCAGACCGGGCGCATGGGCACTGTATATTCGGCAGCAGAGTATATGGGGCAGTTGTACATTGGCACCAATCAGGGCGTTTTTGTCCGTTCTGTGTGTCCGGAAGCAACGGTATGCAATTCAAAATTCCAGCTGGTGGAGGGCACACAGGGCCAGGTTTGGCAATTGCAGAACCTCGACCAACAATTGATCTGCGGGCATAACACGGGCACTTTTTTGATTGAAAATCGATCTGCCCGCAAGATTTCGGAAATTACCGGGGGCTGGTGCACGATACGTTTGCCTGGTCACCCCGAACTGTTGTTGCAAAGCACCTATACGGGCCTGGTGCTGTTCGATCAAAATGACGCCGGCAAATGGCAGTTCAACCGCCGGATTGGAGGCTTCAGCGAGCCTTTGAAAAAAATTGCCTTTGATGCGGCGGGCAACCTTTGGGGGGTACATCCCAACAAAGGCCTCTACCGGATGCGCATGAATGACAGCCTGACACAGGTGCGCGAATTCAAGTCCTTTACGCGTGAAGACGGGCTGCCGACTGATTTTTACCTTGATCTGGTATCCATTGGGAAACGCCTGATCGTCAATGTGGCGCCTGCTCCGCTTGAAATTGCCAGCAAGGGATATGTATCGGGGTTCCAATCCCTGGCTTCCGAGTTTTCACGCCGCAAATTGTTGCCGGGTTTCGCCGACGAATTTTTTGCCATCGACAGCAGCGGAATCCGGCTCCAATCGGGTGCAAAATCCCTCTACTTTCCCCTTACACCTGTCCCTTCATTCGAAAATGTTGTGGCGCTTTCAGAAAAAAAATACCTCTTTTGCCTGGAAAACGGGTTTGCCATTTTTGACAAACGTTATCTGGAAAAAGATGCTGTGGAGCATCTGGAAGGGCCTTCGATCCGCTGGATTGAAAGCGTCACCGGGGCGAAATATGTCACCGGCCAAAAAATAGAGTTTGACTGGGGGCACAATAGCCTGCGACTGCGTTTTGCCGCCCCGTTTTTCGAACGCCCGCCCAAATTTTCCTGGCGGCTCGACGGATTTTCCAGTGAATGGTCGCCCTGGCAAAGCAGCCCCGAGAAAGAATTTACCAATCTTCAGTCCGGCGAATACACACTCCGACTTCGTGCGGATACCGGCGGCCCGGAGGCGAGCCTGTCATTCGTCATTGCACCGCCGTGGTACCGCTCCTATTGGGCACTGGCATTTTATATTGTCCTGGCTTTCAGTTTGTTTTGGGGGATGGAAACCTTCAATCGATTGCGCCTCGAACGCCAGCGCCAGCACCTGGAGAATGAAAAAATCAGAGAACTCAACCTCCAGCGCGGTGAGGCCGAACGGGAAAAACTGTTGCTGGAAGTAGAGAACAAAAGCCGTGAACTCTCCAATGCCGCCCTCAACCTGATTCGAAAAAACGAAGTGCTTCAGCGACTCAAAGATGACCTGGTGGACACCAGGAGCGAGCCTAAAAATCTCCGAAAAATCATACGGCATATCGACGAGCATCTGGAAGGGGACCACGACTGGGAGATATTTGAAGAATCGTTCAACAGGGTCCACGACGATTTTTTTAAACGCCTGATGCACGACTTTCCCGACCTGACACCCGGCGATCTGCGCCTGGCCGCCTATCTGAAAATGAACCTGTCATCCAAGGAAATCGCACCGTTGCTCAATATATCGGTGCGGGGGGTGGAGAACAAACGCTACCGACTGCGCAAGAAACTGGAATTGCCCGAGGAAGCCAATCTCACCGAGTTTATCATGAATTTTTGAAGTTGCAGAATAAAAAAAGCCGGGTCAATTGACCCGGCCTGGTTGGAGTCGTCATTCTGACGGTGAGTTTTTAAAAGGTGGTTCCGGCAATCCTTGCACTTATCCTGCCTGAGCAGTAAGAATGGAGGATTGATTAAAAGTGTTTTTCATTTCGACGTCTGACGCTAAACAGGGTGTTCAGTAGCATTGTGTTCAAAAAGCGCGTTGACTAGACGCCGGAACCAATTCAGGGTATCACTTTCATTTTCGCTTTCATTTGGTTCCTGGGGCTTAGGGTCTTCGTTTTAGTTTCTTATTTATTGATACAGGGTCACTGTATTCTCATCTTGGTCAATTTTTACAAATATAGCATCCGAACTACCCATTGCATAACCTGTGACGGATTGTTGGGTTACTTTCGAAGTGCTGGAATATTGCACTACGATCACTTCTGAAGACTGGACAAGCAAGCGCGTTTTGTCCCAATCGCTATACACCGAATCAATGGCCGTAATTCCTTCCGGT
>Ga0075163_10009216_pt1 | contig 12964 bp, 7 predicted proteins | sample JI1023141ADNA_FD_71478 | JGI IMG/M metagenome (GOLD analysis project Ga0075163, IMG submission 71478) | Wastewater effluent complex algal communities from Wisconsin, to seasonally profile nutrient transformation and Carbon sequestration -... | ecosystem: Engineered > WWTP > Effluent > Algae...
GGAAACAGTTCTGTCCACACCCAGGTCCGATCAGCCCGCCGTCGCGGCGCGCACGGTCGGCCTGGCCAAGGTCTATGGCTCAGGGGATGCCCAGGTCATCGCGCTCGGCGGGGTCAGCGTCGACATCTATGCGCACGAGTTCACCGCCATCATGGGGCCTTCGGGCTCGGGGAAGTCGACCCTCATGCACTGCGCGGCGGGCTTGGACGCGGTCACCGAGGGGCAGGTCTATATCGGCGACACCGAGTTGACGAGCCTGAAGGAAAAGGCGCTGACGGCGCTGCGCCGAGACAAGATCGGCTTCATCTTCCAGGCCTTCAACCTCATTCCGACATTGAGCGCCAAGGAGAACATCCTGTTGCCGCTCTCGATTGCCGGGCGCAAGCCCGATCAGGCCTGGTTCGACCAGGTCGTGGCCACCGTGGGCCTGAGCGAGCGTCTGGGCCACCGCCCGAGTGAACTGTCCGGCGGGCAGATGCAGCGCGTCGCGTGCGCCCGGGCGCTGGTGAGCCGGCCCGAGATCATCTTCGCCGACGAGCCGACCGGCAATCTCGACTCCCGCGCCAGCCGTGAAATCCTCGAATTCCTGCGCCGATCGGTCAGTGAGTTCGGCCAGACGATCGTGATGGTCACCCACGACCCCAGCGCCGCGTCATACACGGACCGGGTACTCTTCCTCGCCGATGGCCAGGTGGTCGATGAGATGCGCAACCCGACCGCCGAGCGCGTCCTCGAGCGGATGACGCACCTCGACTCGGCCAAGGGGGTCTGAGCGGCCGTGTTGAGCGCAAGTCTCAAATCGGTGCTCGGGCGCAAATTGCGCCTGCTGATGAGCGCCTTCGCCGTCATCCTCGGAGTGGCCTTCGTGGCTGGCTCCTTCGTCTTCACCGACACCCTGAGCAAGTCCTTCGACGGGATCATGACCTCCAGCGTCGGCGATGTCGTCGTGCGCCCCGCGGGCGCCGCCGACAACTTCGGGAGCACCACCGAGACCGTCCCCGGGAGCCTCGTTGCCAACCTGGCGAAGGCCCCCGGCGCCGCGCGCGCGGACGGAAATGTCACCGACTACGCCACCTTCGTCGTCTCCAAGAAGGGCAAGCTCATCGGCGGGCAGGGGGCGCCGGGCATGGGGGTGAACTACACCGACGGGACGGCCGCCAGCGGCCAGTCGATGCTGACCGTCTCCGACGGCGCGGCGCCGCGCGCGGCCGGGGAGATCATGCTCGATGCCAAGACCGCCAAGACCGGTGGGTATGTCGTGGGCGACACCGTCCGCGTCGTGACCGCCGGCGCCCAGGCGCAGATCGAGCCCAAGCTGACCGGCATCATGGAGCCGTCGGGTTCGCTGCTGGGCGCCAGCATCGTGGTCTGGACCACCGAGCAGGCCCAAGACCTTTATCTCGGCGGCCGGGACGAATTCAACGACATCTGGGTCACGCGGGCCGATGGCACCTCGCAGGAGCAATTGCAGAAGGCGGTCGCTCCGCTGCTCCCCTCGGGGGTCGAGGCGGTCACCGGTGACGCGGCGGCCGAGCAGGCGCAGACCTCCATCCAGGAATCGATGAGCTTCATCACCTACTTCTTGCTCATCTTCGCAGCCATCGCGCTCGTCGTCGGGTCCTTCATCATCGTCAACACCTTTTCGATCCTGGTCGCCCAGCGGATGCGAGAGCTCGCGCTCTTCCGCGCCATCGGCGCCACTCGCAAGCAGGTGTCTCGTTCGGTGCTGGTCGAGGCGCTCGTCGTCGGCCTCGTCGGCTCGACGATCGGCCTGGCGGTCGGGGTGCTGCTCGCGATGGGGATCAAGCTGCTCTTCGGCTCGATCGGGCTGGACCTGTCCGGCGCGGGTCTGGTGCTCGCTCCCCGCACGATCCTGGCCTCGTATGCCGTGGGGCTGATCGTGACTCTCCTCGCGGCATACCTGCCGGCGCGGCGGGCGGGCAAGGTGCCCCCGGTCGCGGCGATGCGCGACGACATCACGTTGGCCGAAAGCTCAATGCACCGTCGGGTCATCACCGGCACGGTGATGGCGCTGATCGGGGCGGGGGCGATGTTCGCCGGCCTCTTCACCGGCGTGCCGAAGCCGGTGGTCTGGATCGGGATCGGCATCCTCGGCGTGCTGCTCGGGATTGCGCTGACCTCGCCCTTGGTGGGGCGGCCGTTGATCACCGGCATGGGGGCGATCTATCGCCGCCTCTTCGGCACGGTCGGGGTGATGGCCGAGGAGAACGCGCTGCGCAACCCGCGGCGGACCGCGGCCACGGCGTCGGCCCTGATGATCGGGGTGACGCTCGTGTCGATGATGGCCGTTTTCGGGTCCTCGACCAAGCAGAGCATCAAGGCGGAAATCGACAAGAACTTCAAGGCCGACTATCTGATCTCCAATGCGATCGGCCAGGACTTTAGTCCGAGTGTTGCGGATCAGGTCGCGAAGGTCGACGGCGTGGCGACGACGAGCAGGGTTCGGTGGGGGCTGGGCAAGGTCGGCGATACCCAGGAATGGGTGGCAGCGATCGACCCCAAGACCTTCGGCTCGGTCTCGACCCTGGACAGCACCCGTGATGCCGAAGTGCTCACGCAACTCTCCTCCGGCGGCCTGCTCATCGACGCCGAACGTGCCAAGGAGATGGACCTGAGCGCCGGCGATACGGTCTCGATGACCTTGCAGGGCAAGCCTTTTGAGACCAAGGTCGCCGGGACCTTCACCTCCTCGGCGACCGCGCCCAGCTCCTTCATCCTCGACCTAGACACGTGGAATGCTCACGGGGGCACAGCCAGCGACGGCCAGGTCTATGTCTTGACCGCTGACGGCGCCGACCCGGCCGCGGTCACCGCCGGCCTCGACAAGATCGTCGCGGACCTGCCGACGGTGAGCGTCAAGGACATCGCCGGGTATGCCGAGGAGCAGGCCAAGCCGATCAACCAGATGCTGATGATCATCTATGCCCTGCTCGGGTTGGCCGTGATCATCGCCATCCTCGGCATCATCAACACTCTCGCGTTGTCGGTGATCGAGCGCACGCGTGAGATCGGGCTGCTGCGCGCAGTCGGGTTGTCGCGCAAGCAATTGCGCAGCATGCTGCGGCTGGAATCGGTGGTCATCGCCGTGCTCGGCGCGGTGCTTGGCATCGTGCTCGGCGTGGCGTTCGGCATTGCGATCCAGCGCGCACTCGCGGATGAAGGCTTCAACACCCTCAGCATCCCGTGGCTGCAACTGCTCGTCTTCCTGCTGTTGGCAGGAGTCGTCGGTGTGCTGGCGTCCGTCTGGCCCGGCCGCCGGGCCGCGCGGATGAACATCCTGGACGCGATCTCCTCCGAGTAGCTTCTCGCCCATCCAGCTCAGGGGTGCCTGGCTGCGCGGTCACGACCTCGCGGCCAGGCACCCCGCGGCATACGGCCTCGTATGTGGGGTAGCTCGCTGACGACCCGGATTGCCCATTCGACGGGGTCAGAGTGTCCTTTCGACGCGGGTGGGGGTGGGGGTGTGGGTGGGCGCGGGGCGGGCGCGGTCGAGTGCCTTGGCGTAGCCGGTGCCCATGGCCAGCAGGGCCAGCCCGGCGCCGATGAAGGCGGCGATGCGCACGATGCCATCCAGCGTCGAGAGGTCGAAGAAGAGCAGTTTGGCGACCGCGGCGGCGGCCAGGGCGAGGCCGGCGCGCAGGACGTGACCAGTGTCGCCGGCGCGCCCCAGTCCGTGCATGAGCAGGTATGCCGCGACGCCCGCGAGCAGAAGGGAAGCCAGCCCCTGACCGGTGATGAAGCCCCCTGTCGGCATACCGAGGCGGCGGCCGATGAGGACGCTCGTGGCGACGAGGGCCGAGCCGCCGGTCAGCAGGGCCACGGCAGCGCCGGCCGGAACGATGGCGGGGGCGGTGCTGGGGGCGGCGGTCTCGGCATACCGGCGAAGGGGCGCGATCATCGCGATGACGGCGGCCGTCGCGGCGAGAAGGGTCAGCATTTCCGGTAGGTGCGTGCCCAACCCTGCGCTGTGGGCCGAGGTGAGCTTCCCGATCGCCGGGACGGCGGCGAGCACGGCAGCCCCGGTCAGGACGGTGCTCAGGGCAACTTGCCAGCGGGGTGCGCGGTCGCCGAGGACGCGGGTGGAGGCGGCATAGGCAAGGGCGAGAGCGCACAAGGCAGTGGTCCGCCAGGTGGCGCCGGTGTCGATGGTCAGCGCCGCGACGGCGAAGGCGGTGCCGATCACCGCGGCCCAGGGGGCCAGGCGCAGGGCGTCCGTGCGCTGCTCGCGGCGAGCGAGATAGGCCGCCGCGAGATAGAGCAGGGCGGCGATGCCGCAGGTGAGCCAGCGGGCGGGGCGGGCCGCCTCTGCGGCCACCAGGAGCGGCAGGGCGGTCAGGACGAGCACGGGGGTGAGGAGCAGGGTCGCGCTCGCGCGGCGGGCGCTGATCAATGCCGTCCCGAGTTCGAAGCCGGCCAGGACCGTTGCGAGCGCGAGGACCTGGTCGGGCTCGGTTGTGGTTGATGCGAGATAGAGGACAGCGAGGGCAGCGGGGCCGGTGCGCGCGAGATGCACCGCCGGCCAGGCGCGCCCGAGGTGCGCCGGATAGCTCGCGATGGCCAGCACCACGAGGAAACCGGCCGTGACGATCTCGCGAGGACTGCTGATAGCGGGCGCGAGGGCAGCCACACCCACGATGGTGAGCGTGGCGAGGAATTGGCTGTCCCACATCCGTGCCAGGATCACGCCACTGGCGCCGATGACCCCCGCGAGGGCCAAGCCCGCGGGGGCGGGGAGCCACTCATAGATTCGGGTGAGTGCGATGACATCGAGGTATGCCGTGGCATAGCCCGCCGAAGCGATGGCCAGGGCGCCGGTGGCACGTTGGGGATCGCGATGGATCCGGTGCGCCGCGGCGACGAGGCCGGCAGCCAGCGCCGCCGCGCCGGCCACCCGCGCCTGGGGGCCGAGATAGCCATGCTGGATCGCATAGGCCAACAGCAGCGCCACACCGATGAGCAGGACACCGGCGCCGGCGATGCCGAGCAGCTTGACGATCATGCCCTCGCGCTGCCACCAAGGCTGCCGGATCCGCGGCTGCGGGGCCGGTGTGGCAGGCGGGACGGGAGCCGCGACTGGGTCGGGACGCGCGACGCTGGTCGGGCCGGTTGCGGTCGTCGTCGCCCCCTGCGCGACGGCGACCGCAACCGGCCGCTGGCCGGCGTCGAGAAGAAGTCCTTGACGCAGCGCCGCCAGGCCATTGCCCACGGCATACATCCGGGTCATCGCCTCGGCGAACTCATCCTCGAGCTTGCGAACGGCATCCAGCGTTTCTGCGGCCATGCCTCAACTGTGCTGTGCGGCAATGCTGGGCGCCTGAGTCGCGCTACTCAATCTCACGCGGATGCCAGATGTCCGAGGCGCCGAACCCTCAGCGGGCGGGGTCGATCAGCCGGATGCCCCGGGCGGTCCCGGCATCGCCCATCGACATCAGGGCATCGGCTCCGGCGGCCAGGCCGAGCACGTCGCTCACGAGGGCGCCCGGGTCGAGGCGTCCTTCGGCGATGGCCGTCAGCAGCGCCGGATAGTCGGCAGCGGCCATGCCGTGCGATCCGAGCACCCGCAACTCGTGGGCGATGATCCGAGCCAGCGGCAACTCCGTCCGTGGCTGGTCGAGCAGGCCGACCTGGACATGGCGGCCGCCGCGACGCAGGGCGAGGACGCCGCCGGCGGCCAGGGCCGGAGCGCCCAAGGCATCCATGGACAGATCGGCGCCATCCCTCCAGATCTCGCGCACACGCGCAGCGATCTCCTCCGCGCTCTCATCTCCCGAAAGGTTAAGGGGTTGGGCGCCAAGGCTTTCCGCGAGACCGAGGGCAGCACGCGAGATATCCGCGGCGATCGGCTGGGCGCCGATACCAAGGGCGATCTGCACCGCGGCCAGCCCGACACCTCCGGCCCCGAGGATGAGGACCCGCTCGCCCGGCAGCAGCGCGCCGACGCCGATCAGTGCGCGCCACGACGTGGCGACGCGGCAACCGAGTGCCGCTGCTGTGTCGTCGTCGATGGCATCGGGCAACGGAATGGTGTTGACGCGGGCCTGCGGGATGGCCAGGGCTTCGGCGAAGGAGCCGGGATCGGTGAAGCCCGGCTGACGTTGGGCACGGCATACCTGGGCGGCGCCGCCGGTGCATTCGGAGCAGGTGCCGCACGCCAGGACAAAGGGCACGATCACCCGGCGCCCAAGGAGCGCGGGATCCTCCGGTGCCTCGATGACCGTGCCAGTGAACTCATGCCCGGGCACGCACGGCAGCACCGTGTCGCTGTCGTGCCCACGCCAGCCGTGAAAATCGCTGCGGCACAGTCCGGTCCGCGCGATCCGTAGGACCGCGCCGCCGGGTGGCGCGACCGGGTCCGGTCGCTCGACGACCCGGATCCGGCCGCCGAACTCGTCATACTGCAAGGCCCGCACGGATGTGACCCTATGCCTGCTGCAAGGCCGTTGGCAGCGGTTCGGCGTGCACGATGTCGAGCTCGGAGACGGCCCGCGTGAGCACGACATAAAGCCGGCGCAGACCGGTGCGTTCGTCGGGTTCGGCGGCCACGATCTGCGCTGGTTCCAGCACGATGACCCGGTCGAACTCAAGGCCCTTGGCCACCGATGCCGGGATCACATCGACCTGGTGGTCGATGTCGCCGTGATCGACTCCGAGGACGCCGTGGTCGAGGCCGGCCGCGGTGAGCGCCTCGCTGATCTCGGCGACCCGCGCATCGGGCACGATGACACCAACCGACCCTGGCGCCCGCGATGTCGAAAAGACAAGGGTGACAACATCATTCGCCGTTGTCGACGAGCTGCTCGCATGGACATCGAGCCGGCCGGGGTTGTCACGCACCGATTGCGGCGCGCCGAGCCCAGGGGCGATCTTGGGCAGCAGGCGCGCGGCATAGGTGATGACCGAGGCGGGCACGCGGAAGCCACGATCGAGGACTTCGACATGGGCGCCGCCCTTGCCGAGATGATCGAGCGCCTCGGCCCATGAGTCGGTCGCCCAGGGGGTGGTGCCCTGCGCGATATCGCCAAGGACGGTCGCGGAGCCGGTCGAGCAACGCCGGCCCACGGCGCGCAATTGCATCGGCGAAAGGTCTTGTGCCTCATCGAGAATCACATGCCCCAGGCTCGGGGTCCGATCCAGCAGATCGGTGAGTTCGTCGAGCAGCACGAGGTCGGCGACCGACCACTTCGCCACGCCGGCGCTCTTCGGGGGTTTGGCCCATAGCAGCGCCGCCTGCTCGTCCACGCCCAGCAGCCCCTCGGCGTGCCGCGCCAACTCGTCGCCATCGCTGAGCAGGCCGTGCAACAGCTTGGCCGGATCGAGCGCCGGCCAGTGCGCCGCGGCATACGCCTTGACGGGGGCGCTGCGAGCGACCGCGTCATGCACGCGGTCATCGGGGCTGTCGCCGGCGCGCTCCATCTGCAGCAAGACCGCATGGGCGAGTCGGTGCGGAAGCATTGCCGCCGCCGCGTGATAGCGCGCGCCTCGCCCGCGCAGTTCCGCGATCAGGTTGGCGACCTCATAGGCGGGCACCCGCCACTTGCGCGAACCACGGGGCACGACAAGGGATTCCGTCGGCGTGCGCACGTGCGACCAGACCACCCGGCGCAGCACCTCTGCCATCCGGGCGTCGCCCTTGAGGGTGGCGACGGCCGAGGAGTCCGTGCCCCGCAAGGGCCGGGTCGCGAACATCTCCGCCACCGTCGTATGCCCGACGCGGACCTCCCCGAGCGCCGGCAGGACCGAGCCGATGTGATCGAGGAAGGCCCGGTTGGGGCCGATGACCAGGACGCCTTGCCGGGAGAGCCGGTCGCGGTGGGCATAGAGCAACCACGCGGCCCGGTGCAGGCCGACGGCGGTTTTGCCGGTGCCGGGTGCGCCTTGCACGCAAACGGTCGTCTCGGCATCGGCGCGCACGATCTCGTCCTGCTCGGGCTGGATCGTCGCGACGATATCCCGCATTGGCCCGACGCGGGGGCGCTCGATCTCGGCGGCGAGAATCGAGCTCTTGGCCGCCGATTCCCTTGTGTCCGTGAGGTGTTCGTCCTCGTATGCCGTGATCTCGCCCCCGGAGATGCCGAACCGGCGGCGCAGCATGACGCCCATGGGCTCGGTCCGGGTCGCGCGATAGAAGGCTCCGGAGATCTCGGCACGCCAGTCGATGACGAGGGGATCACCGGAGGTGTCGCTGACGTGCCGGCGCCCGATGTGCCAGGTGGCGCCATCGGTCATCGTCAGTCGGCCGAAGAAGAGCGCGGTCCCGGGGTCGTCGCGCAGGGACTCGACGCGGTAATACAACGTTCGCGCGAGATAGGCCGCCGCGATGGGGTCGGCAGCATTGACATCAAGGGCTTCGGTGCGTTCCCGCATCCGGGTCAGGGCAGCCCGGGCCGCCTGCAAGTGAGCCCGCTCGTGGATCAGTTCTGGTTCGGGCACAAGGATCTACCTTGCCAGATCCCCGCGCCCCTGACCAGGGGCGCGGGGATCTGGTGCGGATAAGGAAGCGCGGTATGCGGCGAACTCAGCTCCGCGGAACTCAGCTCCGCGGAACTCAGCTCTGGGGCCGGGCCGCCAAGATCACGGGGATCTCCTGCTTGGCGCCATCTCGCAGCACCGTCAGGGTGACTTCGCTGCCGACCTTCTCGGCGCGGATGTGGGCGATCAAGGAATCCATCGACTCCACGGTCACGCCCTTGATGCCGATGACGATATCGCCCTCTTGCAGACCGGCTTTCGCGGCCGGAGTGGCGGGGGAGACGGAGGCGATCAGGGCGCCGGCGCGCGTTGCGGTGCCGTCCTTGCCCTCACCATCGCGCAGGTTGACTCCGAGGAAGGCGTGCTCGGCCTTGCCGGAGGCGATCAGTTGATCGGCGACGATCTTGGCTTCGTTGACGGGGATGGCGAAGCCGATCCCGATATTGCCGCCATTGGAGCCGGTGCTGGCGATGGAGGAGTTGATGCCGATCAGTTGGCCATCGGCGTTCACGAGCGCGCCACCGGAGTTGCCCGGGTTGATCGCGGCGGAGGTTTGCACGGCATTGGTATAGACCGGCTCGGCGGCGGAGCCACCGAACTGCGACTGCTCATCGCCGGTGGTCACTGGCCGGTTCAGGGCGCTGACGATGCCCGTCGTCACCGTGCTCGCGAGGCCGAGCGGGTTGCCGACGGCCATCACCGGGTCGCCGACCTTCAGCGCGCCGGAGTCACCGATGGCGATCGGCTTGAGGTCGGCGGGCGGGTCCGTGATCGTCACGACCGCGAGGTCGGTGGAGGGGTCGGTTCCGGCGATCGTCGCGGCATAGGTGCGCCCGTCGGACAGGGTGACCTTCAGGGTGCCCTCTTGCGCGCCGTCGACGACGTGATTGTTGGTCAGGATGTGGCCGGCATCATCGATGACGACCCCGGAACCCTGGGCGCCACCGCCTTGGACCTGGACGGTGATCGCGACGACGCTTGGCGTCACGCTCGCGGCCGTCGCGGTCCAGTCGGGGGCATTCGGGTTGACCTGGCGGATCTCTTGAGCTGCGGAGGTGGCAGAGCCGGAGCTCTGCTGGGCGGCGGACGAGGCGGCAGGGGTGGCCGCAGGCTCGTCCGCCGCCCGCACGGCGGCATAGGTCCCACCACTGGCCAGCGATGCTGACAGCAGGGACACAGCCACCAGGCCCGGCCAGGTGCGTCGGGGCCGCTGCGGCGGGGAGGGAGGAGCCGCAGGCAGCGTCGACGCGGGCGCGGACGCGGACCACGATTGGGGAGCGGGAGATGATCCGGCGGCAGGTCCGCTCGCTCGGTCGCCGAACCACAGCGGGGCCGTGGCATCGGTGTCCGGGCGCTCAGGGGCGGCCCATGGGCTCGAGGGGCTGGAGGGGGAGGGGCCCGTCGAGTTCTCCGGCTGGTTCATCTGGAGTGCTCCTTTCGGCGTGGTGTAACCAGTGAACGACAGCTACCTGCACTGGTCCTGAGACGATGCTGAGAATTGACTGTCAATGGGTCGCCGTGGCGGCCGCATCCGCGCCCAGGGGTAGTTCGACGACAAAAGTCGCACCGCCACCAGGGGTGCGTTTGATCCCGACCCTCCCGTTGTGACGGGCGACGATGGCGGCGACGATCGCCAGCCCCAGCCCGGTCCCGCCGCTGGCCCGGGAACGCGCCTTGTCCTCGCGGAAGAAGCGCTCGAAGACGCGGGTCTTCGTCTCCTCATCGATCCCGGCGCCGTGATCGCGCACCTCAATGATCGCCGTCTCGGCATCCGTCGCAACGATCACCTCGATGGGTGTCCCGGCGGGAGTATGCCGAATGGCATTGGTCAGCAGATTGCCGAAGACTTGGTGCATGGCCGGCTCCTCGCCATCCACCACGGTGGGTGTCAATCCGCCGGAAACCCTGCCCTGCAAGGTGATTCGCCGCTCGGGGTCGCGCACGCGGGCCGTCTGCACCTGCTCAGCCAGGACGACGGTCAGGTCGATCGGGGTGCGTTCGGTGGACCTTTCCTCATCAAGGCGGGCCAGCAGCAACAGATCGTCGACGAGCTTGCTCATGCGGGAGGCTTCGGTCTCGATGCGGGTCATCGTCGCCGGCACCTGGGCCTGCGGCACGGCACCTTGGCGATAGAGCTCGGCATACCCCCGCACGGTCGCCAAGGGCGTGCGCAACTCGTGCGAGGCATCGGCGACGAACTGGCGCATCCGTTCCTGAGAGGCGGCGCGCACGGCGAAAGACTCCTCGACCTGCCCGAGCATCGTGTTGAACGATCGGGAGAGGGAGGCGACCTCGGCGGGGGAGTCGGTGACGGGGGCCCGCCGCGACAGATCGCCCGCCGCGATGGCCGCCGCGGTGTCCTCGATCTTGGTCAGGGGACGGAAGGCGCGGCCCACGGCGAACCACCCGAGCAGCGCGCAGGCACTGATCAGGGCCAGGCCGGTCAGGGTCGCGAGCAGCAGCAGGCGCCCCACCGTGCGATCGACATCGGTCAGGGGTTGCGCGACGACGAAGGTGACCCGGTCGGCGACATCACGCCCGGCGACCGCTCGCCACTTCATCGTGGAATCGGCGGTGCCCAGGGTGAAGGGCTCGCCGGAGCGCACGCGGGGGTCATCGATGGGCAATGTCTTGATATCGGGGATGGCGTCGATATCGGTGGCAGGAATGGCGCTCGGGGTGGAGCCGTCGGTGGGGAAGACGACAACGGAGTAGCCCGTCGGCAGGCGGCTGGAGTCATCGCCATAGACCACCTTCAGCGCGCGCACGGCAACGGTCTCCGCGCTCTTGTGGAGATTGTCATCGAGCCGGCCGATCAGCTCCCGGCGCATGAGCAGGGCGGTCGCGGCGGAGGTAAGGGTCAAGGCCACGAGCAGCAGCGCCAGCAAGATCGCGATCAAGCGCAAGCGCAGGGGCAGCCGGTGCAGGCGGGCGCCGAGGTCGGAGCGCAGCGCCGTCGGGGAGGTCACTGCGGGGGCTTGCGCAGCACGTATCCGACGCCTCGTTTGGTGTGGATCAGCGGCGGCAGGCCGTCGGTGTCGATCTTGCGTCGCAAATAGGAGATATAGGACTCCACGATCCCGGACTCACCCCGGAAGTCGTAGTCCCACACGTGATCGAGGATCTGGGCTTTGGACAGCACCCGGTTGGGGTTGAGCATCAAATACCGCAAGAGCTTGAACTCGGTCGGCGAGGTGTCGATGACCCGGCCGGCGCGGCGCACGTCGTGGCTGTCCTCATCCATCTCCAAGTCCTCGAAGCGCAAGACGGCGGTATCGTCGATCTCGCCCTTGGTCCGGCGCAGCACGGCCCGGATCCGAGCCACGACCTCCTCGAGGCTGAATGGCTTGGTCACATAGTCATCGCCGCCGACCGTCAGACCCTTGATCTTGTCGTCGACGGAGTCCCGGGCGGTGACAAAAACGATGGGGGCGCGTCGGCCGCTCTCGCGCAGCCGGCGGGTCACCTCGAAGCCGTCCATGTCGGGCAGCATCACGTCCAAGACCACGAGATCTGGATTGTGCTGGGTCGCCGCGGCGATCGCCGCATGTCCATCGCCCGCGGTCACGACATCGAACCCGGCGAACTGCAAGGAGGTGGCGAGCAGCTCGCGGATATTCGGTTCGTCCTCGACGATGAGCAGCCTGGCCTCGGGGTCCGTCACGGTCATACCCCCCAGAGTGGTCGCCCACCCTGGGAGTTTCCTGTATGCCGTGCGGGTGCGCCCTGATGACGAAGAGCCGCTCACCTGGCACGATCGCTCGTATGTCGAATCCCAGCCCCTCCGGCGCCCAATGGCTCATCTCGCACGGCGATCAGCGCGCGTGCGTCGTCGAGGTCGGCGGCGGACTGCGAGAGTATGCCGCGGGCGGGCGCGATATCGCGGCCGGCTATTCCGCGGCCGACCTCTGCGCCCACGGACGCGGCCAGGTCTTGATGCCGTGGCCGAACCGCCTGCGCGATGGCGTTTATCTGCGGGGCGGCACGCCGCAGCAACTGCCGATCACCGAGGTGGCACGGCACAACGCGAGCCACGGCCTGGTGCGCTGGGCGCTCTGGGAACTCGTGCACCACGAGAGCGACCATCTCGAGGTGCGTTATCGCCTGCATCCCCAACCCGGCTGGTCCTGGCACCTGGACCTGCGCCAGCGCTATCACCTCGGCGATGACGGCCTGAGCGTCACGGTGAGCGCGACCAATCTCTCCACCACCCCCGCGCCCTTCGGATTCGCCGCGCATCCCTATGTCGCGACCCACGGCACCCCGGCCGATCAGGTGACGCTCCAGATCCCGGCTGAGCGCCTGATGACGGTCGACCCGGAACGGCTGCTGCCCACCGGCATCGAGCCGGTGGCGGGCACGGCATACGACTTCCGCGAAGAACGCAGCCTAGAGCAGGCAGGGCTGCTGGACACGGCATACACGGGTCTGGCGCGAGCGGGGGAGCGCTGGCGGGTCCTCGTGGGCGCCGGCG
>Ga0075163_10009218_pt1 | contig 12962 bp, 14 predicted proteins | sample JI1023141ADNA_FD_71478 | JGI IMG/M metagenome (GOLD analysis project Ga0075163, IMG submission 71478) | Wastewater effluent complex algal communities from Wisconsin, to seasonally profile nutrient transformation and Carbon sequestration -... | ecosystem: Engineered > WWTP > Effluent > Algae...
GTCGTCGGCTCGACGATGGGTGCCGGACGGTCCGTCGTCGCCTTCGGCTACGACACCGGAGCGCGGGGCGAGGGGGCCATCGGCACCGGCACGCGCAACCCGCAGCCCACCTTCTTCGCCCGCCTCGGCACGCCGGTGCTGGCCCCCGTGACCGGGGTCGTGACGAGGGTCGAGCGCCTCTACTCCGGTGACTACACGATCTGGATGGCGGCCTCGCCGGACGCCGCCGACGTGTGGGAGACGGAGCACGTCATCGGGGTACGGGTCGCCCCTGGGGACACGGTCGAGGCCGGCCAGGTGATCGCGGCGGTGAGCGACTACGACAGCCGGAACACCCCGGGCGTGGGGCTCGTCGAGCTCGGCCTGCTCCGGACGGGTTCCCCGCCCCGCCACCTGTGCCCGTTCACCGACATCGCCGCGGGTCGACGGACGGCCATCACGGCCGAGCTGACGACGCTGTTCGCCGCCGACGCGGCCCGCGGACTGCCCACCGAGGGGATGTCGCCCATCGGATGCGTCGGCACGGATCCGATCGCCGGCTAGCCGGTCGGCGACAGGCAGGGCGGCAGCGCCAGCGCGGCGGGCAGCCGGCGCAGGTAGTCGCGGCGTGGGATCTCGACCACCCCCAGCGACGCGAGGTGGTCGGTGCGCCACTGCACGTCGAGCAGCCGCTCCCCTCCGCCGGACTGCAGGGCCGCCACGAGCCCCATGAGCGCGACCTTCGAGGCGTCCCGGGAGCGGTGGAACATCGACTCGCCCGCGAAGAGCCCTCCGACCTCGATGCCGTACAGGCCGCCGGCGAGGTCGCCGTCCGCCGTCCACGCCTCGACGGAGTGCGCCCACCCCATCCGGTGCAGGGCCGAGTACGTCTCCACGAACTCCTCCGTGATCCACCCGTGGTCGCGGCGCGCATCGGCGCAGGCGCGCATCACGTCGGTGAATGCGCGGTCGATGGTGATGTCGAAGCGTCGGGCCGAGGCAGCGAGCGACCGCGTCACCCTCAGTCCGCCGAGGGGCAGCACGCCTCGAGGGTCCGGGCTCCACCAGGCCAGCTCCCCGGTCTCCAGGTGCATGGGGAACAGCCCCTGCCGGTAGGCCGCCAGGACCGTCGACGGGTCGAGGTCGGCGCCGACCGCGACGACGTCGTACCCGGGCTCGCCGAGGGCGGGGTCAGGCAGGAGCCACGAGCTCGGCGGGGGCTCGATCGGCATGACGGGCTCGGTGGCTGCAGCGGTCCGAGAAACGCTCAGGGCCGGGGGCAGGAGATGTGCGGCTCGACCTCGGCGGCGGCGTCGTCGCCGTACGCGCGGGCCATGCGCTCGAGGAAGTGCCGCTGGGCCAGCTCGTACTCCTGGGTGCCCATGGTCTCGATGACGTAGGTGGCCAGCAGGGCCCCGATCTGCGCCGAGCGCTCATCGGCGAGCCCCCAGGCCTGACCTGACAGGTAGCCGGCCCGGAAGGCGTCGCCCACCCCGGTGGGATCGACCTTGCGGTCCTCCTCGGCGACCGTGACGGTGACCGGTGCCTCGCCGCGGCGCTCGACGCGGGCGCCCTCGGGGCCGAGGGTGGTGATCCGGGTCTCGACCATCGCCGAGATGTCGGCGGATCCCCAGCCGGTCTTCTGCTCGATCAGCGCGGCCTCGTACTCGTTGGTGAACAGGAACGTCGCACCCTCGATGAGCGGCATGATCTCGTGGCCCTCCATGCGGGCCAGCTGCTGCGAGGGGTCCGCGGCGAAGGGGTAGCCCCGGAACCGGCACTCCTCGGTGTGGCGCAGCATCGCCTCCGGGTCGTTCGCGCCGATGAGGACGATGTCGGCCTTGCCCACCCGGTCGACGACCGGACGCAGCTCGATCTGGCGGGCCTCGGACATCGCGCCCGGGTAGAACGAGGCGATCTGGTTCTGCTCGGAGTCGGTGGTGCACACGAAGCGCGCGGTGTGCCGCGACTCGGACACGTGGACGCCGGAGGTGTCGACGTTGTGGCGCTGCAGCCAGGACTCGTAGTCGGCGAAGTCGGGTCCGACCGCCCCGACGAGCACCGGGCGCAGGCCCAGGCACCCCATGCCGAAGGCGATGTTGGGGGCGACCCCTCCCCGCCGGACCTCGAGGTCCTCGACGAGGAAGGACAGGGAGACCTTGTCGAGCTTGTCCGCCACGAGCGAGTCGGAGAACCGCCCCGGGAACGTCATGAGGTGATCGGTCGCGATGGAACCAGTGATGAGGACGGCCACGATCGGCGACCCTACCGTCTCGCCCCGAACCCGTCCGCAACTCCCGCGAGTGGTGAGTCGTGGCCCATGGACCAGAGGTCCAGAGGGCTACGACTCACCACTCGCGGGAGGTGGAGGGTGAGCTGCCGGGTGCGGGCTAGTGGAAGGAGTCGCCGCAGGCGCAGGAGCCGGTCGCGTTCGGGTTGTCGATCGTGAAGCCCTGCTTCTCGATCGTGTCGACGAAGTCGATGGTGGCGCCGCTCAGGTAGGGGGCGCTCATGCGGTCGGTGACCACGCCGACGCCGGAGAAGTCCTTGAGCACGTCGCCGTCGAGGCTGCGGTCGTCGAAGAAGAGCTGGTAGCGAAGCCCGCTGCAGCCGCCCGGCTGCACCGCGACCCGGAGGACGAGGTCGTCGCGACCCTCGGACTCGAGCAGCGCCTTGACCTTGTCGGCCGCCGTCTCGGTGAGCAGGAGGCCGTCGGTGACCGGGGCCTCGGTCGTGGTGGTGTCTGCCGACATGGCACTGTCCCTTTCGACGACGTGAGCCCGGACCGGCCGGGCAGTTGTGTGGGCAGGAACCCCCGTGGGGGGCCGCGTATTCCCTACAGTCTCACATTCCCCACAGACGCGCGAGTGCCCACCGCCCCCATGGGGCGGTCGCCCGCGGATGCCACACTTGCCGGATGGGCGACACGTTCACCGAACCCCAGCCGACCCCACTCGCGCTGCTCCTGCTGGGCCACGGGTCCGATCCGGGCAGCGAGCGCGGCGTCGACTGCCCCGGCGACCTCCCGTCGCCCTCCGACCCGCTCCTCGTCGAGCGGGCTCGCGCGGCCAAGGCCGCCCTCGGCGACCGCGTCTTCATCCTGGGCCACCACTACCAGCGCCAGGAGGTCATCGACTTCGCCGACGTCACCGGCGACTCCTTCAAGCTGGCCCAGCAGGCGGCCGCCCACCCCGAGGCCGAGTTCATCGTCTTCGAGGGCGTGCACTTCATGGCGGAGAGCGCCGACATCCTCACCTCCCCCGACCAGCAGGTGATCCTGCCCGACCTCGCCGCCGGCTGCTCGATGGCCGACATGGCCGCCATCGAGCAGGTGGAGGACTGCTGGACCGCGCTGGAGGCGGCCGGCATCGCCGACGTCACCGTCCCCATCACGTACATGAACTCGACGGCGGCCATCAAGGCGTTCACCGGCCGCCACGGTGGCGCGGTGTGCACGTCCAGCAACGCCGAGCGCAGCCTGCAGTGGGCGTTCGAGCAGGGCGAGAAGGTGCTCTTCCTGCCCGACCAGCACCTCGGCCGCAACACCGCCGTGCGCGACCTCGGCCTGTCCCTCGACGACTGCGTCGTCTACAACCCGAACCGGCCCGGCGGGGGGCTGACGGCCGACCAGCTCAGGGCCGCCCGGGTCATCCTGTGGAAGGGCCACTGCTCGGTGCACGGCCGGTTCACCCCGGACTGCGTGGACGAGGTGCGCGAGCGGGTGCCCGGGGTGAACGTCATCGTGCATCCGGAGTGCCAGTACGAGGTCGTCGAGAAGGCGGACGTCGTCGGCTCCACCGAGAAGATCATCGCCACCATCAACGCGTCCGAGCCCGGCTCGGCGTGGGCCGTGGGCACCGAGCTCAACCTCGTCAAGCGGCTGGCCATGACCAACCCCGACAAGGAGATCGTCTACCTCGACCGCACGGTGTGCTTCTGCTCGACCATGAACCGCATCGACCTGCCGCACCTGGTGTGGGCGCTGGAGTCGCTCGTCTCCGGCACGGTGGTGAACCGCATCGAGGTCGACCCGGACACGTCCCACTGGGCCCGGGTCGCGCTCGACCGCATGCTCGCTCTCCCCGGGCCCACGCCCACGCGCGACTGAGCCATGACCCGGCCGAACGCGTCGGAGGGCGCCGCCGACCTGGATGCAGGCGACTTCACCACGTGGCTGGGCATGATCGAGCTCTCCATCCGCACCGGCGCCGAGTCCGACGTGCCGTGCGGATCGTGCACCGCCTGCTGCACGTCGGGGCAGTTCGTGCACATCGCGCCCGACGAGGTCGCCACGATCGCCGCCATCCCGGCCCCCCTGCTGTTCCCCGCGCCCGGCGCCCCTCCCGGGCACGTCCTGCTGGGCTACGACGAGAACGGCCACTGCCCGATGCTCATCGACGGGGCGTGCTCGATCTACGAGCAGCGCCCGCGCACCTGCCGGGCCTATGACTGCCGCGTCTTCGCCGCCACGGGGGTGACGCCCGACGCCGACAAGCCCGCCATCGCAGCCCGGGTCAGTCGGTGGAGGTTCACCTTCGCGGACGGGAAGGCGATCGCGACGGCCACCGCGCTGCGCGAACGGGCTGCGGCCATCGAACCCGGGCCCAGCGCCACCCAGCGGGCCGTGCGCGCCATCGAGGACCTCGGCGCCTAGAGACCGGGCGCACCCCACACAGCGAACCAGCGGGACAGGTCGGCCTCGGTCGGGACCTCGTCGGCCAGCAGGTCGCGCACCCGCAGCTCCAGCACGTTGTCACGCTGGTCGCTGGTCGCCGGGTCTCCCTTGGGGGCGAACGGGTAGAAGGTGCCCCGCTTGAACAGGTAGACCATGGCGAGGGCCTGGTCCCCCGGACCGCGGAACGACACCAGCGAGCACAGCAGCTGCGGCCCGAAGCCGGCCTCCACCAGCGTGGTGTTGACCGCATGCACGTCGGTCACGACCGCACCCACGTCCGCGGGGTCGGTGGCCACCACCAGCCAGGTGAAGCCGAACGCATCGGACTCGATCTCGACGGGGATGCCCCCGTCGGCGTCGAGCAGCCGGCGCACGTCCGCCTCGACATCGGCGAAGGCCCGGCCCTCGGGCGCGCGGAACGCCACTGAGCCCCGACCGGTAGGCACCATGTCGAGGTCGACCTGGAGCGTGACGGCCGCAGACGGCAGCGCGAAGAGGGCGTCGAGGTTGGGTGCGGCCGGCTTGCGACGCCCCAGCACGGAGTCGAGGAAGCCCATGCGGCTAGCGCTCGCCGAGCTGGGCGGAGATCCGGGCGAGCTGCTCGAGTCGCTTCTCGAGCGACGGATGCGTGGCCATGATCGACTCCAGGCTGAAGCCTCGTCCACCGGTGAGGGCCGGGGCGAAGGCGAAGGCGCTCACCGGCTCCATCTGGCGAAGGTCACGCGTGGGGATGCTGGCCATCTGCCCCGAGATCTTCTGCAGGGCGCTCGCCAGAGCCGAGGGCCGGCCGGTGAGCAGGGCTGCGCCGCGGTCCGCGCCGAGCTCGCGATATCGCGAGAGCGCCCGGATGAGGATGAACGAGAGCGCGTAGACGATGACGCTGACCATCGTGACCACGAGGAACACCACGGCGGCGTTGCTGTCGCGGCGCAGTCCGCCCCACATCGCACTGCGGACCATGAACCCGGCGAGGATGGCGGTGAACGAGGCGATCGTCATGACCGTGACGTCGCGATGCGCCACGTGCGACAGCTCGTGGGCGAGCACGCCCTCGAGCTCCTCCTGGTCGAGCCGCTTCAGCAGGCCGGTGGTCACCACGATCACCGCGCGCTTCTGCGTGCGCCCTGTGGCGAAGGCGTTCGGGACGTCCGAATCGGCGATGCCGACGCGTGGCTTCTCCATGTCCGCCATCGCGCAGATCCGGTCGACGATCGCATGCAGCTGCGGTGCCTGCTCGGGCGTGACGACCACCGCCCGCATGGCGGACATGGCCAGCGAGTCGGAGAACCACCACTGCCCGCCGAGCAGGGCAGCGCTGATGACGAGCACGAACACGGCATTGACGCCGATGGCGAACAGCACCGCGGCGAGGATGACGTACAGGAGCCCGATGCCGACGAGAGTCCCGCCCATCCGGGCCGAGAGCCCCCGATCCGATCCGTACCGGGTGCGTGCCATGCAGTCTGCCTAGGCGCCGATCTCGGGCTTGTCCGGCCCCGAGGAGATCTCGCGCTTCATCGCCGCGAGCTGGGCGTCGACCTCGCTCTCGCTGGCCATCCGCTCGAGCTCCACGGTGATGTTGTCCTTGCCCATGCTGCTCACGTCGGTGAGGGCTCCCGAGGCGACGAGCTCATCGATGGCCCCGGCCCGCGCCTGCATCTGCTGCGTCTTGTCCTCGGCGCGCTGCACGGCGAGGCCGACATCGCCGAGCTCGGACGAGATCCCGGCGAACGCCTCGCCGATCTTGGTCTGCGCCTCGGCGGCCGAGTAGGTGGCCTTGAGGGTCTCTTTCTTCGTGCGGAAGGCCTCCACCTTCGTCTGCAGCTGCTGCATGGCGGCGGTGAGCTTCTCCTCCTGCTCCTGGAGGGTCGCCAGCTGGCTCTGCATGTCGGCGATCTGCTGGTGCAGTCCGCTGCGGCGGGTGAGGGCCTCGCGGGCGAGGTCCTCACGGCCACCGGCGAGGGCAGCACGGGCCTGCTCCTCGAGCTTGGCCTCCTGCTGGGCCAGCCCTTGGATCTGCAGCTCGAGGCGCTTGCGGCTCGTGGCGACGTCCGCCACGCCGCGCCGGACCTTCTGCAGGAGCTCGAGCTGCTTCTCGTAGGAGTAGTCGAGGGTCTCGCGCGGGTCCTCGGCCCGGTCGAGGGCCTTGTTCGCCTTCGACTTGAAGATCATGGTGAAGCGCTGCCACAGACCCATGGTGCGAACCCTCCGGTGACGTCGTGCGCCGCCTCATCGGCTGAGCGGCGCTGCCCTCATGCTCCTCACCAGCCTATGCGCCCTCGGCGGTCGGTGACCACCTCGGCCCGTCGCCCACGCGCTAGGCTCCATCATCATGTTCGGACGCAAACAGCAGCCGCCCGCCGAGGCCGCACCAGGATCCCCGCCCGAGGCCGCCGATCCGACATCGGCCAAGGGCCGGCCCACCCCGTCGCGACGCGAGGCCGAGGCCGCGCGCAAGCAGCAGCTCAAGATCCCCAAGGACCCCAAGGCGGCGAAGAAGGCCGCCCGCGATCGCGACCGCGTCGAGCGGAGCCGGTCGCGCGCCGCGATGATGGCGGGAGACGAGCGCTACCTGCCCGCGCGCGACCAGGGCCCGGCCCGCGCGTTCACGCGCGACTTCGTCGACTCGCGCTTCACGATGGCCGAGTTCTTCATCTTCATCGCGATCGGCGTCCTCGCACTCGGGTTCATCAACAACCCGGTCATCCAGTCGGCCGTGTCGATCGGCTTCTTCGCCTTCACCGCCCTCATCGCGGTCGACACCGCCGTGCTGCTCATCCAGCTCAACCGCCGGGCGAAGAAGATGTTCCCCGAGCCTGCCGATCGCAAGGGCATCACCCTCTACGCATCGCTGCGGACCCTGCAGCTTCGCCGCCTGCGCCTCCCTCCGCCGAAGGTCCGGCGAGGCGGAGCCCCCGTGCCCCCGAAGGCCCCCAAGACCCCGAAGGCGTAGGCGCACCATGGAGTTCCGCAACCTCGGCCGCAGCGGCCTGAAGATCAGCGAGATCACCTTCGGCAACTGGATCACGCACGGACTGCAGGTCGACGATCCGACGGCGCACGCGACCATCCACGCCGCCCTCGACGCCGGGATCACGACGTTCGACACGGCGGACGTGTATGCGGGCACGAAGGCTGAGGCCGTCATGGGCGCTGCCCTCAAGGGTCAGCGGCGCGAAGGCCTGGAGATCTTCACGAAGGTCTACTGGCCGACAGGCCCCGGCTACAACGACCGGGGTCTCTCCCGCAAGCACATCATGGAGTCCTGCCACGCCTCGCTCCGACGGCTCCAGACCGACTACGTCGACCTCTACCAGGCGCATCGGTACGACTACGAGACTCCCCTTGAGGAGACCCTCCGCGCGTTCGACGACCTCGTCCGCCAGGGCAAGGTGCTGTACGTCGGAGTGTCCGAGTGGACCGCCGGTCAGATCCGCGACGCCGTACGCCTCGCCGACGAGATGGGCCTCGACCGGATCATCTCCAACCAGCCGCAGTACTCCATGCTCTGGCGGGTCATCGAGCCCGAGGTCGTGCCCACGAGCGTCGAGTTCGGCATCGGCCAGATCGTGTGGTCGCCCGTGGCGCAGGGCGTCCTCACCGGCAAGTACCAGCCGGGAGCCGTACCGCCCGTCGACACCCGGGCCACGTCGTCGGACGAGGGCGCCGGCTTCATCGCCGGCTGGCTGCGCGACGACGTCCTCACGGCCGTCCAGTCGCTGCGCCCCATCGCCGGAGACCTGGGACTGAGCATGGCCCAGCTGGCCATCGCCTGGGTGCTCAGCAACCCGAACGTCTCCGCGGCCATCGCCGGGGCGTCGCGTCCCGAGCAGATCGAGGACAACGCGAAGGCCTCGGGAGTCACGCTGACGGACGACGTCCTGGCGGCCATCGATGCGGCGATCGGCGCCGTGGTGATCCGTGACCCCGCGCTCACCGAGTCACCGCCGCGCAGGCCGACCCCGGAGGAGCGATCATGACCTGGACCTGGAGCTACCAGACCGCCTCCGGCGAGGCCGTGCCCGGCGAGCAGTCGTCGCAGGGGTTCCCGACCCAGTCCGATGCCGAGACGTGGATCGGCGAGACGTGGCAGGAGCTTCTCGAGGCGGGGGTCGACAGCGTGCTGCTGCGCGACGACGACCACGTCGTGTACGGGCCCATGAGCCTCCACCCTGCCGAGTAGGACCCACGCGCGCCGAGTCCTTTGACACCGGCTCCCCAACGTGGTCGGATCAGCACACAACTTCATCCACGCACTCGAGTTCCAGGGGAAGTCCGGTGAGATCCCGGCGCTGTCCCGCAACCGTGTTCCCCCTTGTGGGGTGAGTCGGAGCACCTGGCGAGCGCGAGCGGCTCCATCCGTCGAGGTAACGGGGCGGGAGCTCGGGTCATGGCCCGGTCGCCCCCTCTTGCGTATGCGCAGGAGGGGTTTGTCATGCGGCAGTCGCATGACGGTGGCCGGTCCGTGCATGAGCGCCGGACCCGGACCGCTCACCCAGAGGAAGTACACGCATGTCGATCGAGCTCATCCGGCGTCGAGTCGCCGGCGCCGCCACGGCCGCGTTGGCCGTCGCACTCACCATGTCCCTCGCTGCACCCTCCCTCGCATCAGCGTCCCCGGCGGCACCATCGGCCCCGTCCGGAACGCGTGCCACGAGCGGGCTGTTCGGATCGGCGGACGCGACCTACGACGGCGTCTACCGCCAGTCGATGGCGCTGCTCGGCCTCTCGGCCGCGTCCGCGACCCTCCCGGCACCGGCCGTCGCGTGGCTGGTCGGGCAGCAGTGCGCCGACGGGTCGTTCCAGGCCTTCCGGGCCGACCCGTCCGCACCGTGCAGTGCCCCGGACCCCGCCGCCTTCACCGGACCGGACTCCAACTCCACCGCTCTCGCGGCCATGGCGCTGACGGCCGCCGGCCGCTCGGCCCAGGCACGACGGGCCGTGGCATCGCTGACCACGAGGCAGAACGCCGACGGCGGCTGGGGGTACACGCTCGGCGGCGCCTCCGACGTGAACTCGACCGGACTGGCGCTCGCCGCCATCTCGGGAGCACCGACGACGCGGGTCACGCGCAGCGCCATCACGCGCGCGACGAGCTACCTCGCGAAGGCGCAGATCGGCTGCACCGCACCGGTGACCTCGCGATTCGGCCTGCCCTACCAGCCCGGCCAGAACGCGGACGTCCTCGCCTCGGCCCAGGGCCTCATCGGCCTGGCCGGAACGCTGCCCGCCAGGCCGGGCAGGGCTGCCAGCGTGCGCGCCGTGACGTGCTCGGACTCGACGACGCGCCAGGTCGCCTCGTTCCTCGACCGCGCGATGCGGAGGACCGACGGCGCGATCCCGTCCGTACTCGACAGCACGAAGACCGACTGGAACACCACGGCGAACGCCGTCATCGGCCTGGCCGCCGCCGGCGGCGCATCACGCGCCGTCGCGGTGGGACTGAGGGCGCTCGGCGACAACCAGGCCGCGTACATCGGGCAGGGAGCCGGCACGTCGCCCGCGGCCGTCGGCACGCTGATCCAGGCGGCGACCGCCAGCGGCGCCGACCCGCGGTCCTTCGGGCGCGGGGCCGTCAACCTCGTCTCGCGACTGCTCGCGACGCTGCAGAAGTAGCAGGTCCATGCCGACGCGCCTCCTCACCGGCACCGTCACCCTCGCGGTGGCGGTGCTGGTGGCCGTCGGCATGGCCGGATCCGCCCAGGCCGCCGCCTACCGCTACTGGACCTACTGGCAGGGCGGCTCCGGCACCTGGGCCTTCGCGAGCGCTGGTCCGGCGTCCACCATCCCGCCGGACGGCTCGGTCGAGGGCTGGCGGTTCGCCGTCACGACGTCGATCGGCGGTGCATCCGATGCCCCGGCGACGACCGCATCGTTCGAGGAGATCTGCGCCGGAACCCCCGCACAGGCGGACCGCAAGAGGGTCGCGCTCGTCATCGACCCCGGCCCGCAGGACATCGCACCCGAGGGGCAGCAGCCCCCGGCGGCGACGACCGTCTGCATCGTCGCCGAGCCGGACGCCACGGGCTACCAGGTGCTCCGGTCGGCGGCCACGGTGCGCACCGATGGCGGCCTCATCTGCGCGATCGACGACTACCCGGCCGGCGAGTGCGCGCCGGTCGTCGACCTTCCCGACGAGGCGGACGCAGCCGCGGCATCCCCCGCATCGGCATCACCCGCATCGGCATCGCCCGAGCCGACGTCCGCCACCGCCATGGACCCCGGAGCCCCGGAGACGAGCGGCGCCGGTGGGGCTCCATGGCTCACCGCGGCCGTGATGGGACTCGTCGTCGTTGCCGCCATGCTCGTGTGGCGGAGGCGCCGTGAGTGACCTGCGGATCGCCGAGGGGCGCTGGCTGCACCCGGGAGCCTGGTGGGCGTGGGCACTGGGGCTGGCTGCCGCAGCGAGCCGGACGACGAATCCACTGCTGCTCGTGCTGCTCGTGCTGGCCGCCGGCGTCGTCGTCAACGCCCGGCGTCCCGACGCCCCCTGGGGACGCTCGTTCGGGTTCTTCGTGCGCCTCGGGCTCGTGGTGATCGTCGTCCGGGTTGCGGTCCAGGTGCTGTTCGGCGCGGCGCTGGGCACGACTGAGATCGTGCACCTGCCCGGCCTGGCCCTGCCGAGCTGGCTGGCCGGCGTGCGGATCGGCGGCGACGTCATGCTGGAGTCCGTCCTCCTGGCCTTCTACGACGGGCTGCGGCTCGCGACCATCCTCATCTGCGTGGGCGCCGCGAACTCGCTGGCCTCGCCCACGCGACTGCTGAAGTCCGTGCCGGCCGCCCTGTACGAGCTGGGGGTCAGCGTCGTCGTCGCCCTCACGTTCACCCCGCAGCTGGTGAGCGACGTCGACCGGCTGCGCACCGCCCGACGGCTGCGGGGACGCTCCTCCTCGGGCCCGAGGGCCATCGCGGCCTCGGCGGTGCCCGTTCTCGAGGGCGCGCTGGAGCGGTCCGTCACGCTGGCAGCCGCCATGGACTCACGGGGCTACGGCCGCCGCGGCTCCGTTCCGACGCGCCAGCGCCGCATCGCGTCGACGGCCCTGCTGGCCGGCCTCGCAGCTGCGTGCGTCGGGGCCTACGGGCTCGTCTCGACCGGGTCTCCCGCACTGCTCGGGCTGCCGATGCTGGTCATCGGCGTGCTGGCCACGGTGTACGGGGTGGCACTGGCAGGTCGCCGGTCGATCCGCACGCGGTACCGACCGGACCCGTGGCGGCTGGCCGAGTGGCTGGTGCTGCTGGCCGGGGTCGGCACGGCGCTGCTGTTTGCGGGCGCGTCGTGGCTCGGCGTTCCCGGGATGGACACGCCCGTCGACCCGCCGGCCTGGCCGACCCTGCCCCTCATCGCCCTGCTCGGCGTCGCACTCGCGATGACGCCCGCCTGGACCTCGCCGGCACTGCCGCCGTCGGCTGCCCGAGACCGCGCCCCGCGGCGCGCCGCCCACGCCGACCGACCCCTGGAGGTCGCCGCATGATCGTCTTCGACCACGTCACCATCACCTACCCCGGGGCCACCGAGCCGACGCTGCGCGACGTGAACCTGACCATCCCGGAGGGCGAGCTCGTGCTCGTGGTCGGGCGCACGGGCACGGGGAAGACCACCTTCCTGCGGGCCATCAACGGGCTCGTCCCGCACTTCACCGGCGGCCGCATGGCGGGCCGGGTCCTCATCGACGGACGCGACACGGCCACGCACCCGCCGCGCGAGCTGGCCGACCTCGTCGGCGTCGTCCCCCAGGACCCGATGAGCGGCTTCGTCACCGACACGGTCGAGGACGAGCTGGCGTACGGCATGGAGTGCCTGGGCCTGGCCCCGGACGTCATGCGCCGTCGCGTCGAGGAGACGCTCGACCTCCTCGGGCTCACCGACCTGCGGCAGCGGCCCCTGCGGTCGCTCTCGGGCGGCCAGCGCCAGCGCGTCGCCATCGGCTCCGTGCTCACGTCACATCCCCGGGTGCTCGTGCTCGACGAGCCGACCTCGGCCCTCGACCCCGGCGCCGCCGAGGAGGTGCTCGCCGCACTGCAGCGGCTGGTGCACGACCTCGGCGTCACGGTGGTGATGGCCGAGCACCGGCTCGAGCGGGTCGTGCAGTACGCCGACCAGATCGTCATCGTGCCCGGCGAGGGCAAGCCCCTCATCCTGGGCAGCCCGCCCGACGTCATGCGCAGTGCACCGATCGCTCCCCCGGTGGTCGAGCTGGGTCGTCTGGCCGGATGGCATCCCCTCCCGCTCTCCGTGCGCGATGCGCGGCGAGCGGCCGGACCTCTGCGCGACCTCCTCGTGGGCCGCACCCCCCACCTGCGCGCCGTG
>Ga0075163_10009219_pt1 | contig 12962 bp, 16 predicted proteins | sample JI1023141ADNA_FD_71478 | JGI IMG/M metagenome (GOLD analysis project Ga0075163, IMG submission 71478) | Wastewater effluent complex algal communities from Wisconsin, to seasonally profile nutrient transformation and Carbon sequestration -... | ecosystem: Engineered > WWTP > Effluent > Algae...
CAATCGGAACTGCAGCCCACGAGCACGACAGCTGTCAACGCTGCAAGAAGGCGCACGAACAGGGGCTTCGTCAAGGTGCGCATCGTGCCCGAAGGGGACGCCGTTGTCCAGCACACCTCTCGGCAGCTCTGCGCTACTCGAGCTCTGCCCAAGCGGTTCAGCTGAACCGCCCACTTCGGCAGCTATGCGCGATGTGTGCGCGGACGCCAACCCGAATGTTGCTGGGCTTTCCGATGCATGGACCTCACCTTGCCCCATCGACAGACCATCACCGTCAGGCTCACAAACCAGACGAGCCCTCCCAAAATGGTGCCCGGCCAGCGACCCACGCCGAACTGCTCGCTCACCCATCCAAACGCCACACCGAGAAGCGCCGCGGGGAACGTCAGCGCCCACAGGTAAGACTGCAGGTCCTTGAGCGTCGGTTCGTACTCCAGCGAGGCCACGCCCAGCGCCGCGTTCTCAGCCGCGATCGACTCGTGGTACTGCCGCTCCCATTCGTTCACTGGCGGCTCGGACACGCACGCAGAATATTCGATACACGAGTGATTGCCAGCGCCCTACCGGCAGCTCTGCGCTACGACCCACGCGTCCGCGGACGCGTGGGTCGTTCTCGTCGGCAACTCTGTAACAGGCCTTGACGAGTCCTGATCGCGCGAGCGCGATCAGGAACACGTTCGTCGACTCGATGCGAGTGAGGATGTGAGCGGCGCTGTCCAGCGAGCAAACCGGCAGATCTGCAGCAACCGCGGGACCTGACCAGGCGGTTCAGCTGAACCGCCCAGTTCGGCAGATCAGAGCGCTCAGCCGTAGCCCGGCATGGAGGTGTCAGCGATCCTCGGCATCCCTCCATCTTCGCCCACCCAGGCCAACTCGCTTGCCCCCTATCGCCGGCTGAGTCACGGTTTCCGTTTCCGAGAAGTGGCGCCGAATGCCCGAAGTGGCCGCCGTTGTCCAGCGCACCTGTCGGCATACAGGCGTGGGGCTCATCGAGGCCGGTAGGACGTCGGAGCGGTGCTCGATCCGAAGGACGGTGACAGTGCTCGCTTCGTCGTCGATCTGAGAATCAAGTCACGCGATGGAGGGGGTCAACCGCCCAGCACGGCAGCTGGGGCGCCATCACCGTCACGTCGTCATGTGGTGGCCCCGAGCACGTCGGCACGCGCCGCGCGAATGGACTCCGTGATCTGTTGAACCGTCAGACGCTCAGTGTCAAGCACCACGTGGACCCCTTCCAACGACGGCATCGTGGCATGGAGGCGCTGCATCTCATCGAGCAGGTATTCCAGTCCAAACCATCCGTCGCGCTCGCGAGCGATGATTCGCTCCCGCAATGTCGCCGGGTTCGCGTGCAGTCGGGCCAACAGGTAGTCGTCGGCACCGAGAGCTGCGAGCACGTCGGCGAGATGCGTTCGCGACTCGATGACCTCGGCCACGACGAGGAGCGTCGCACCAGAACGCGAGTGGGAATCACGCCATGCCCGAAGATGCTCGCAACGTTGCGACAGGTCCGGAAACGGAAACGCCCACGACACCTCATCCACGTCGACGCCAGCATGCGGAACCTCATCCTCCGCGAGCGCATCTCGAGTGACAGATCTACAGATCTGCGCTACGCGCCGAACCGATGCCACTGACCTTCCGACACGACATCGACGGCGCCGTCGATCACGCGGAGAGCGGTCTCGTCGTCGATTGCGTACGCGGGACAATCGAGACCGGCAGCCCATCTCTCGGCGCTGGCCAGCGTGTTGTCGGGAAGGAGCTCATGGTCCAAGTGAGGGAAGATCGAGAAGTCCACGAGGCCGAGCGCGCGGTCGTCGCCGGCGGGCGGCCTCCACCCGACGAACTCCCTGCCGATGCGCGGTGTCATCACCATGCTCCCCGCGCTCATACCGATCCACACCGTGTCGTCGAGCTGGGGCAGTAGGTCGGTCAGCCCGCACTCTCGCATCCAGTGGCACAGGTAGAGGGCGTCGCCGCCCGACACGAGTAGCACGTCGGCCTCGCGCACGAGGGGAACCCATCGCTCCTCGTCGATGCTGGGCAACGCGGTCAACTCGATCAACCCCACCGACTTCCAGCCCAGCTCGACCATGGGCTGTTCGGAGCGCCCGGCGACGAACTCCCACACGTTCTCGCCCGGACCTGCATGGGGATGGCCGTACATCGCGGTCGGAATGCACAGCGCGGTGCAGTCCTCGATGGGTCGCCCGAGCAACTCGACCAGCGCGTCGTGGATGGTCGCGTTCCTGACGCCGGCGGAGGTGAGAAGAAGCCGACGCACGCGCCCAGATTGCCTGATGCGGCGCTGCCGCGCAAGGAGGTCGCGCGTGACAAGAGGGCCTGAAAGGAGTGGACGAGATTTCTTTGCATCACGCGGAACTCGCGAGTGGTGCGGTGCATCGATCGAGATGTCCACCACGACGGGGACCACGCACAAGGAGCAAGCACGATGACCGACTTCAACGCATACGATCCCACCGCCGCCAGCGATCTGGCCAGCCAGTGGCAAGACGCCAGCCAGAGCCTGTGGAGCACCTCGATCACCTTCGATCAGATCGGCGATCAGGAGTGGCTGCACGGCGACCCCACCGTGGCCAACGACTTCTACAACTACTCCGAGCAGACCGAGTGGCTGTCGCAGCAGGCCTACGACGCATCGTGGGAGGCCTACTACGGCCCGGTCAACGCCGAGGGCTACACCGCCTACGACGCGTCCATGGGCTACACCTCCACCGACACCAGCTTCATCGAGCCCGCCAGCAGCGCCGGCAGCATGTCGATGATCAGCGACAACAGCGCCGAGAGCTACCTCTGAGCCGGCAGCCGCCAGCCCACCGCCACCGACGACACCCCACTCGAAGCGCCCCCGGAGCGGCCGGGACCTGATGCCCAGCACTCAGGTCCCGGCCGCTCTCGCGCGGTGCGCCAACTGTCACTAGCACTCTGCTTGCAAAAGCAAGCACTCGGGGGCACGATGAGTGTGGGTCCAAGAGAACCCGAAGGACGGTCACGATCATGACAACCACAAAGACAACGACAATGACGACACTGAAGAAGATTCAGGACGAGTACTTCACGCTCGCCACGCGAGTCGAAGAGCCGCTGGTGCGGTTCACCGGCGAGATGGCCGATTCGATGGCACGGTTCGTGCCCGAGCGGCCGACGTTCATGGCGAAGCTGCCCACGGTGGCCGAGCTGGTCGACAACCAGCTGAAGTTCCGTCGGCGCTTCGTCGACGAGCAGCTGATGTTCGTTCGCAAGATGATGAAGGCAATGGACCCGATGGTCACCCGCCTCGACACCGTGGCAAAGCCCGTCGCCGTGCCGAAGCCCGTGATGCACATGCCGGCCAAGGCAACAGCCAGCCGCATGGCGCCGCGCCGAGTAGGCAGCAAGGTCGCCTGACACACACCGCGGAACGGGCGGGCTCCTTCGAGGGCCCGCCCGTTCCCGCGTCCGGCACCCGGTTTCGCGTGGCGATCGGCCAAGCTGGGCCCTCGACGTGCGAGGGAGGAAGTGCGGATGCGTCTCCATGTGATCAGCGACGGGACCGGCAGCCCACCGATCGTGTTCATCCACGGTCTCGGCTCAACGGCTGCCACGTGGGCGCTGTGCATGGCCCAGCTACGCGATCGGCATCACGTGCTGGCCATCGACCTGCTCGGGCACGGCGGGTCACCGGTGCCCGACGACCCGGCCGAGTACACACGCGATCGCGCGTTGGCCGACATCGACGAGGTGCTCGCCGGGCTCACCGAACCGCCCGTGCTGGTCGGGCACTCATTGGGCGGATACCTCGCGCTCGCTCACGCGGCCACACGACCCGGCGCCGCCCGCGGCATCGTGGTGCTCAACACCGGCCCCGGCTTCCGCGACCCGGAGAAGCGTGAGGGCTGGAACGAACGGTCACGCCGCAACGCACATCGCTTCGGTGTACCCGCGCAGGCCACGGAACTGAACCTGCAGCACGACTCGGTGGTGATGGATCGCCTGGCCGAGATGGCGACGCCCACGCTGGTGCTGGCCGGCTCCGCCGATCGGCAGGAGTACACCTCCTCGGGCGAGTACCTGCAGCGCAAGATGCCCAATGCCCGCCTCCAGGTGATCGAAGGAGGCGAGCACTCGATGCACGAGACCTCACACGCCAGCGACGTGGTGCGCGCCATCGACGAGTTCATCACCGCGTTGCCTCCCGGCTGACGGCAGGCGATCACCCAAGCGGCGCGCTTGGCACGGGCAGCCCAGCTGGCCATCGCCACTAGGGTGCGGGCGCCGCCGATCGCACCTGGAGCACCAAGATGACCGCCGAGACTTCCGCCGACCTGCCCACCACCATGCGTCAGATCCGCTCGCTGGTCACGGCCGATGGTCGGCTGGAGCTGTCGATCGCCACGGTCGACATGCCGGTGCCGGCCGCACACGAGGTGCTGGTGCGGGTGGAAGCGGCTCCGATCAACCCGTCCGACCTCGGCCTGTTGCTGGCAATGGCCGACGTCGCGCACGCCACTTCCTCCGGCAGCGGCGACGCAACGGTCGTCACTGCGCCCATCTCACCGGCGGTGCTGGCGGCGCTCTCCGCCCGCGTCGGAGAGAGCATGCCGGTGGGCAACGAAGGTGCCGGCCGAGTTGTCGCAGCGGGCGACTCGGCGGAGGCGCAAGCGTTGTTGGGCAAGCTGGTCGGGTTCGTCGGCGGCGCCAGCTACGGCGAGTTCCGTGCCGCCGCGGCATTCATGTGCATGGAGCTGCTCGAGGGCACCACCGCTGCGCAAGGTGCCTCCTGCTTCGTGAACCCGCTCACCGCGCTGTGCATGGTGGAGAACATGCGGATGGACGGCCACACCGCCCTGGTGCACACCGCCGCCGCATCGAACCTGGGCCAGATGCTGAACCGCATCTGCTTGGCCGACGGGGTGCAGCTGGTGAACATCGTGCGCCGGCCCGAGCAGGCGGCCCTCCTGCGCGAGCAGGGTGCCCAGCACGTCGTCGACTCCAGCTCGCCCACCTTCCTCGACGATCTCACCCAGGCGCTCATCACCACCGGCGCCACCATCGCGTTCGACGCGATCGGCGGCGGCAAGCTGGCGGGCCAGATCCTCGGCTGCATGGAAGCTGCCGCCAACGCGAAAGGCGGCGAGTACAGCCGCTACGGCAGCGACGTGTACAAGCAGGTGTTCGTGTACGGCGGGCTGGATCGCGGGCCCACCGAGCTGACACGCAACTTCGGCATGTCGTGGGGCCTCAACGGGTGGCTGCTCACCCCGTTCCTCGGCAAGCTCGGGCTCGAGGGCATGATGCGCCTGCGTCAGCGAGTGGTTGCCGAGCTCACCACCACGTTCGCCAGCCACTACACCGACCAGGTGTCGCTGGCCGGCGCGCTCGACATCGCCGCCATCCAGGCCTACGCCAAGCAGGCCACCGGCCAGAAGTTCCTCATCTGCCCGATGACGGCCTGATCAGCGGGGTTCAGGACACTTCGTCGAGGGTGATCAGGTTCAGGGCGCCACGCTGCACGCGTGCGGTCACGCCGCGCCGGACGCCTCGTTGCCAGACTGCGCCAGCTGGGTCGGCCTCCAAGTTCGCCAGCCACTGCGAATCCGAGCGCACCGTGCTGACGGTGACCCGCTTGCCGACGCGCACGGCAACCACGGGCACCGAGCGAGTGAGCCCCGAGCGACGGCCCGTCGTCTCCAGCACCACCAGCCCCAGCCCCACTGGCAACGGCGACCCGAGGCCGGCGCGGACAGCCGGCAGCACGAGTTGGTTCAGGGTTCGGAAGCCGGTTTGGGCAAGTTCGCAGCGCACGGTCGGAGTCAACGCCCACCAGCGACTCGTTGTTCCACCGGCACCAGTGCCGTCCGCCTCTGGCGGTGGGAGATCGAACCCGCGACAATGCGGCCGATGGATCTACTCCCGCTTTCTCGCGTCGTCATTCACGGTCACGAAGTCGGCTACCGGCGCAGCGGTAGCGGCGAGGCCGTGGTGCTCATCCACGGCCTTGCAGGCAGCTCCAAGACCTGGAGCGCCGTCCACCCGCGGCTCGCCGAGCACCACGACGTGATCGCACCCGACCTGCTCGGCCACGGCGAGTCGGCGAAACCGATGGGCGATTATTCGCTCGGCGCGTTCGCCAGCGGGCTGCGCGACTTCCTGGCCGCGATCGACGTTCCCAGTGCCACCATCGTCGGGCACTCGTTCGGCGGCGGCGTGGCGATGCAGCTCGCGTACCAGCACCCGGAACTGTGCGACCGCCTGGTGCTCGTCGGCAGCGGCGGCCTCGGCCGCGAAGTGAGCCTGCTGTTGCGATTGGTCACCCTCCCTGGTGCCGAGCACCTGATGCCGCTGGTGTTCCCGCGCCTGGTTGCCGATCGGGGCACCGACGTCTTCAACTTCCTGGGCAAGCTCGGTCTCAGCGCACCCCGGCTGGGCGAGATGTGGCGCTCGTACTCGTCGCTGGCCGGCACCGAAAATCGCAAGGCGTTCGTACGCACCATCCGTGGCGTCATCGAGCCCGGCGGGCAAACCGTCAACGCGCTCGACCGTCTGTACCTGGCCGCACACCTCCCCACGCTGATCGTGTGGGGCGACCGAGACGACATCATCCCGGTCAGCCACGCGTATGCCGCCCACGACGCCATCCCGGGTAGCCAGCTGTGCGTCCTCGAAGGAGTCGGGCACTTCCCGCACGCCGAGGCCCCCGATCAATTCGTCGACGTGCTCACCGACTTCCTCACCAGCACCCAGCCTGGTGTGTCGACGCCGGGCGGCCTGCGCGAACTGCTGCACGTGCAGTAGCGAGGTCAGTTCGCCGGCAGCGCCGTAGCGTCATCGGGATGAGTCGGCTGGAAGACATCGGTGAACGCGACGGCTGGCGCTGCTGGCTGTGCGATGAAGCAGTGGACCCGCGGATGTCGGTGAACGACGCGCGCGGACCGAGCCTGGACAGCCGGTTGACGAAGGCGAAGAGCAAGGGCCTCACGCCCGGCTCCACCGATCGACTGGCTCATCGCGGGTGCAACACCAAGAAGGGCGCGGTCACCGCCGTCGTGCCGTGGCCGAGCAACCTGTTCGTGGTCGACCCAGCGCCCATCATCACCACCGTGGAACGACTGCAGCGCAAGGGCGGCCGCGAGATCATGGCCCGCTGCCCCACTCGCGCCGATGCTCACGACGCGGCGACGTGGCTCGCCGGTCGCATCGCCCGCTTGGCCCCCGACCTCGATGCAGCCACCGAGGTGGAGGCCGGCGGTGGCCAGTTCCTGCTGGTGCTGCGCGTCTGAAACTGGGGCTGGACCCGGGGCGTCTTCGGGTGGATACTGGCAACAGCCCGTCGATCACACCTCGGTCAAGTCGGTGGCTCTCGCAAGACCGCCCCGCGCCGCATGGCCATTCAGCCAGCTGATCGGCGGGCGCTACGCGTACCCGGTGCGCTCACAACCCGTGCAGCTCCGGTATCGGCCGCGCCCAAGCGGCGAACGACGATCGCAGCGCAGCCCGCGTCGGTTCGTCGACGAACGCTGCCGCCAGCGCGTGCATGTTGCACTGCCACAGCTCGGGCAGCGTGAGACCGAGCTCGCCGATGCACGACAGCCACTCTTGCGACAACGTGATGTCGCTGATGGTGGTGTCGTCGGTGTTGATCGTCACGGGCACACCGGCGCGCACCAATGTCACCAGCGGGTGATCGGCAAAGGTGAGCACCGTGCCCGCCTGCACGTTGCTGGTGGGGCACAGATCCAGCGTGATGCCGCGCTCGATGAGCTGGGTGATCAGACGTGGGTCGTTCACCGCTGACGCCCCGTGGGCGATGCGCTGCGGGTGCAGTTGCAGCGCACGCCACACCAACGCGCCGTCGTCGAGCAGCTCCCCCGTGTGCACGGTGAGCCCCAGGCCACCGGCGCGAGCCACCTCGAAGGCTGCGGCATGCACGGTGGGGTCGGGGTGGGCGGCCTCGAACCCGGCCAGGTCGAACCCGGTGACGCCGCTGGTGCGATGCGCAACAGCCGCGTGCGCGACCTCCACGGTGGCGGCCGGGTCGGCCGACCGCAGCGCGACCACCGTCAGCCGCACCACCACCCCGCATCGCGCCGCCGCCGAGGCGGCCGCGCCGGCAACGGTGTCGATCACCTCATCGAGCGTGAGCCCGCACTCGAGGTGGAACGCGGGCGCCCACTTGATCTCCATGTAGCGCACGCGGTCGGCGGCCTTGTCCTCGACCAGCTCGGTGGTGATGCGAGCCAGCGCATCACGGTGCTGCATCAGCTGCAACGGCAGCTCGAACGATTTCAGCAGCTCGGCCTGCGAGCCGGGGTGTGCGGCGGCGACGAGCGCGTCGAACATGCCGAAGAACGTGCTCGGCGCAGCGACGCCGTACTGCGCGGCAAGCTCGATCGCCGTCGCGGGTCGCAGGCATCCGTCGAGGTGCAGGTGCAGCTCGGCCTTCGGCATCGCTTGCACGAGGCGACGTACCGCACTGCTCGGTTCGCTCATCAGTGAGGCCCCACTCGGTCGCTGCTGAGGCGGGAGAACACCAGGTCGTCGTGAAACACCCCGTCGATCAGCTCGCAATCGCGCAACCGGCCTTCGAGCGTGAAGCCCAGTCGGTGCGCCACGGCCGCGCTGGCCGTGTTGGCGGCCACGCAGCGCAGACCGATGCGATGCAACTGCAACGAACTGAACGCCCACTCGACGAACGCCCCGACCGCGAGCGTGACCAGGCCGCGGCCCTGGTGGTCGGTGCCGATGAAGTAGCCGATGTATGCACTGCGATTGCGGCCGTCGACATCGCGCATGCGAACCGACCCGCACAGCACATCACCGTCGAACAGGTGCATCTCCAACAGCTCACCGGTGGATTGCAGCCGCTGCATCTCTCGGCAGTGCCGAACGGCGCTCTCGTCGTCGACGATGGTGGCGACCACTGCGGGGATGAAACGGCCGAGATGCGCAGAGTTCGCACGCACGAGGGCGGCCAACGCAGGAGCGTCGGCCACGTCGACCGCGCGCAGCGTGAACCCGCCGCCGAGGTCGAGCGGGGCGAACGTGGTCAGCAGGTCGGGCAGGGTCACCGGTAGATGCTCGCACGTCGGAGGCGGATGCCGCAGTGCTCCCACCGCACTGCGACACCCGCTCACCACCGCCACGCTCAGCTGATGCGGCGGAACAGCGCCTGCGTGGCGTTGGGCTGGTACACGGCCCCGCCCGCATCGACCAACGCCAGGAACGACGGGTCGCCGTTGATCGCGTGCATCGACTCCTCCATGGCGGCGATGCTGGGTGCACCGGTGAGCCAGCGGACGCCGCCGTACTGGCCGGTGACCTCGGCGCCGAACACGGTGTTGAGCCCGCCGGTCGCGGTGGCCGCGGCGGCCAGCGCCACTCCCTGCTGCATCGCTGCGCCGATCTGGCCGTTCGCCGCAGTTGCGTGCACCGCGGTGACGTACGCGTAGTCGGTCGGCTCCGATGGCATGCCACTGATCACGTTCAGCAAGCCGTCGGCCACGCTGCCGGTGAACAGCTCGCCACCGCCGGCAACAGCGGCGCCATAGTCGGCGTCGGCGGCCAGCTTGCCGAACGCAGCCTCCCAGTCGGAGAGCGTGTCGAACCCCGCGCTCCACACGATGGTGCCACCCTCCTGCGACAGCATCGACATCCAGGTGGACACCTGGATGCCCGCCACCGAGCTGGCCCTGCCGGCGATGTCGACTGCCCACGCCAGCGCACTTGGAAGGGTGTCGGGCCGAGCGACTCGCGAGCGATTGAAGAGATACATGACGGAAACCCCCGTTTCTGGAGCACCGGAGTTGGCGCTCACCGAACGGTCGCGCCGGCGCAGCAGCACGTCGCTGGCCGTCAGGCCACAACCTGCTGTCCGCCTCCGGCTGCGAGGCGTACCGTCGCGAACCGTCGTGAGCAGCCGTACCGTGAGCGGCATGGCCGACACCACGCCGATCCCGCTGTCCGTTCTCGATCTCTCCGTGGTGAACGACGGCCAGTCCAGCGCCGAGGCGTTGCAGACCACCGCCGCCCTCGCGCAAGCTGCCGATCGTCTGGGCTACACCCGCTTCTGGGTGGCCGAGCACCACAACATGCCCAGCGTTGCGTGCACCTCACCGACCGTTCTCATCGCACACCTCGCAGCGATCACCGCGCACATCCACGTCGGGTCCGGCGGGGTGATGCTGCCCAATCATGCGCCGCTCGTGGTGGCCGAGCAGTTCGCGCTGCTGGAGAGCCTGCACCCCGGCCGCATCGACGTGGGCATCGGCCGCGCGCCGGGCACCGACCAGCGCACCGCTGCGGCCTTGCGCCGATCTCCCGACCTGCTCGGTGCCGACACCTTCCCGCGCGACTTCCTCGACCTGATGGGGCTGCTCGGCGACCCGCGAACCGAACACGGCCTGTGGGAGCAGTTCCGCGCCACGCCGGCCGCGGCGAGTGCTCCGGGCATCTTCCTGCTCGGCAGCAGCGACTACAGCGCGCGCTTCGCTGCGCAACTCGGCTTGCCGTTCGCATTCGCGCACCACTTCGACATGGGCGGCACGCTGCAGGTGGCCGAGCTGTATCGCACGCTGTTCCAACCGTCAGCCGTGCTCGCCGAACCCCACTTGATCGTCACCGCCAACGTGCTCGCCGCCGACACCAGGGAAGAAGCAGACTGGCACTCCGCTCCTGGCCGGCTCACGGCGCTCGGTCGTCGAACCGGTCGCTTCATCCGGCTTCCCTCGCCGCACGACGCATCCGTGCACCCCGACCTGGCAGAGGCCAACCGGCTGCCCACCAGTCGCGTCGTCGGTGCCATCGAGACCGTCGTCCCCGAACTTGCGAGCCTCGTGTCGCGGACGAATGCGAACGAGCTGATGGTCACCTCCGTCGCGTACGACCTCACCGCACGCATCCGCAGCATCGAGCTGCTGGCCGAGCACTGGTGACCCGTCGGCCTAGCCTCGACCTCATGCCGATCTCGTTGCCGTACGTCGCCGAACCCACTCGCTACGACACCATGGAGTATCGCCGGTGCGGGCGCAGCGGCCTCCTGCTACCGGCCATCTCGTTGGGTCTGTGGCACAACTTCGGCGACGACCGCGGCTTCGACACGCAACGAGCCATCTGCCGGCGAGCCTTCGATCTCGGCGTCACCCACTTCGACCTGGCCAACAACTACGGGCCTCCGTACGGCGCGGCGGAGACCAACTTCGGTCGCATCCTGGCCGCCGACCTGGGCCGGTACCGCGACGAACTGGTCATCTCCACCAAGGCCGGCTACGACATGTGGCCGGGCCCGTACGGCAACTTCGGGTCGCGCAAGTACCTCATCGCCTCGCTCGATCAGTCGCTGGCGCGCATGGGCCTCGACTACGTCGACATCTTCTACTCGCACCGTGTCGACCCCGACACCCCACTGGAGGAGACGGTCGGTGCGCTCGCCAGTGTGGTGCAGCAGGGCAAGGCGCTCTACGTGGGCATCTCGTCGTACTCGTCTGCCCGCACCCGCGAGGCCGCTCGCCTGCTGGCCGAGCTGAAGGTGCCGCTGCTGATCCACCAACCCTCGTACTCGATGCTCAACCGCTGGCTGGAAGCCGACCACCTGCTCGACGCGTTGGAGGAAGTCGGCGCCGGCTGCATCGCGTTCTCACCACTCGCGCAGGGCCTGCTCACCGACCGTTACCTGCACGGCATTCCGGCCGACTCGCGTGCCGCCACGGGCGGCGCGCTGTCCGCCGAGAGCATCACCGACGAGCGGCTGGCCAGAGTGCGGGCCCTCAGCGAGGTAGCTGCTCGTCGCGGCCAGACGCTGGCCCAGCTGGCCCTCGTGTGGGCGTTGCGCGATCGGCGGATGACCTCGCTGGTGATCGGCGCCAGCAGCGTTCGCCAACTGGACGACAACATCGCCGCGCTGGCCAACACCTCGCTCACCGCCGACGAGTTGACCGAGATCGACCACTACGCCACCGAGGCCGGCATCAACCTGTGGAAGGGCTCCACCGACCAGTGACGACCGCGGCTGGTCGACCTGCTCCTGTGCAGCTGACGACTTCCGACACCGAGCGCGGTGCGGGGGTCAGAGCTTGGTGAACTTGCGGGTCGAGAGCGTGGCGAAGAGCACCAGGATGAGCACCGACCAGGCCAGCGAACGCACGACGAACCAAGAGGTGGTGTGACCCAGCAGTGCTTCGGTGTCGCCACCCAGCACCAGCGCACGCACCGACCCGACCATGGCCGTGACCGGCTGGTTCTCCGCAAACGGCTGCAGCCAGCCCGGCATCGACTCGACCGGGACGTAGGCGCTGCTGACGAAGATGAGCGGGAACACCGAGAAGCCGATGCCCTGCGCCGCCTGCGCCGAGCCGGCGATGAGGCCGAGGAAGATCTGCAGCCAGGCGAACGAGGCAGCGAAGAGCACGCACAGGCCCAGCCCGGCCAGCGCGCCCAGCACACCCCCGTGCACTCGGAAACCGACGATGAACCCGACCACCAGGGTGACGAACGTGCCCCAGGTGATCAGCGCCGTGTCGGCGATCGCCCGGCCCAACAGCACCGCCGCGCGTGGCACCGGCAGCGATCGCATGCGGTCGAACATGCCCGTGTCGGCATCCTCGGCGACACCGACCGCACCGGTGGAGAACAGGCCGCTGACGGCTGCCAGCGCCGGGATGAGGAAGTCGACGTACTTCACCGGGCCCGTCTGGATGGCACCGCCGAACACGAACCGGAAGATGAGCAGGAACATCGTCGAGGTGACCGCGTTGACGATGAGCAGCTGCGGGGTGCGCACGAACTGGCGCACGGTGCGCCCCGCATACGTGGTGGCGGTGGCCCACACCGTGGGCGGGTGCGCAGGAGGATGGATGGTGGCGAGCATTCCGGCGTTGCGGCTCATTCGGGGGCTCCGGTTCCGGTGAGGGCGAGAAAGACTTCGTCGAGGGTGGGGCGGCGTAGACCGATGTCGTCGAGCTCGA
>Ga0075163_10009220_pt1 | contig 12961 bp, 11 predicted proteins | sample JI1023141ADNA_FD_71478 | JGI IMG/M metagenome (GOLD analysis project Ga0075163, IMG submission 71478) | Wastewater effluent complex algal communities from Wisconsin, to seasonally profile nutrient transformation and Carbon sequestration -... | ecosystem: Engineered > WWTP > Effluent > Algae...
GGGTCCGGCGACGGAGTTCGCTAGCCACTGCGAGCTGCTGTTGATGAAGTGCTGCGGCCTCAAGCGCGCAGTGACGGTGCTATAGCTAAGCGCGTGGGTACACCGGTGGTGAAAACTGCAAGACGAGTGAACGAGGCAACAACCTTGCGCTGGTCTGCGGTCGAGACTGAATGACCGCGGCGGAGGTCGGGGAGGTTGTCGACGGTCGCTATCAGCTCGAGGAGCTGATCGGCAAGGGCGGCATGGGGTTGGTGTTTCGCGCCCGCCACGTGTTCGCCCACCAGCAGGTCGCGCTCAAGCTGATCACGGACGGCCTCGATCCCGACACGATGACGCGCTTCCTCGACGAGGCGCGGGTCGCGGCGACGATCGGTCACCCGGCGATCGTGTCGACCAGCGACGCGAACCGCACCGCCGATGGCCAGCTCTACATCGTCATGGAGTTGCTCCTCGGGCGGTCCCTCCGCTCGGCGATGGTGGCGGGGCTGACGTCCGATGACGTCAAGCGGATCGCGCTCGAGCTCCTCGATGCGATCGAGGCCGCGCATGCCGGCGGCGTCGTCCATCGCGATCTCAAGCCCGAGAACATCTACCTCGTCGCGCCGACCTCCGCGGTGAAGGTCCTCGACTTCGGGATCGCGAAGATGCGCGGCGGCAAGGCGACGGCGCAAGGGATCGTGCTCGGCACGCTCGAGTACATGGCGCCGGAGCAGCTCGTCGATCCCACGATGGTGGACGCGCGCGCGGATCTCTGGGCGGTCGGCGTGATCCTCTACGAGCTGGTCTCCGGCGTGCGGCCGTATCGGGGGACACGCGAGGAGCTGTTCGACGCGCTGGCGAACCGCGAGCCGACGCCGATCTCCGCCGTCGCGCCGGTCGCGGACGAGCTCGCGGCGTTCTTCGCGACCGCGCTGGCGCGCGATCCCGCGATGCGGTTTCAGACCGCGGCACAGATGATCGCGACCGTCCGTCGGCTGACGCTCGCACGTGCGGGCGAGGCGACCGGCACGCCGATCTTCAACACGGCCGGCCCGACCATGGGCACCGGGATCGCGTGGGTGCAGCCGGCGTCGAGCCCACCGAACCTGGCGACGCGCTCGCGGGAGACCTCGGCCCCGCCGCCGGTCAGCGAGGAGGCGCGGGCGCCGCACGCGTTCGCGAGCACGGTGGCGCAGTCGGTCACCCCGGCACCTCGATCGCGCAAGCCGCGCGCGATCCTGCTAGGCGTCGCCGCGATCGCGATCGTCATCGTGATCATCGCGCTGATCAGGCGCTCCGACGACGACAAGATCGTGATCGTCGATCGCACCGTGCCCGCTCCCGCGCGCTGCGTGGCCGCGTGCAAGAAGCTCGCGACGTGCGGGCTCGCGCAGGCCACGTGCGAGGCCGACTGCGATCGCAACCTGCTGCGCGCGGATTGCATCGAGGCCGCGCCGGACTGCACGCAGGCGGTCGGCTGCGTCTGGCAGCAGACGTGTGGAGCGCCACCGTCGGGCGCGCGCGGCTGCACCGAGACCCTCGCGTGTCATCAGACGTGCGGCCTGTCGAACACCGCGTGTCTATGCGAGTGCAATCGCCAGATGAGCCCGCCGGCCTCGCTCGCGATGGGCCGGCTGTTCACCTGCCACCAGAACAACCCCACCAACGAGCAGTTCACGCAGCACTGCCTGGAGCTGGCCGCCACCTGTCAGAGCGATGGGCCGAGCGTCGTCGCCCCGGCGACGCCTTCGCCGGTGTCGGCGAGCTGCCGGGCGACCTGTGAACGCCTCGCGGGCTGCGGGCTGGAGGCCTCGACCTGCGGTGCCGATTGCGAGGCCGGCAGGCTCGACCTGCCGTGCCTGAACGCGGCGACGACCTGCCCCGATCGCGCGCGCTGCGCGTGGAAGCAACTGTGTGGGCACGTCACGAAGTCCGGCGGCGCGAGCTGCAGCGAGACGATCGAGTGCTGGGGCAAGCATGCCGCGAACGTCCAGGATCAATGCAGCCAGTGTTACGACCAGATGACGCCGAGCGCGGCGCTCGAGTTCGGGCGCTACTACGTCTGTTACCTCGACGTGATCCGGCGGGCGACCGCGGACCGCAGCTTCGATTCGACCAAGATGATGACCGAGAAGTGCCAACCGTTGATGATGCAGTGTTACGGCGTGAAGTGACGGTGCTATAGCTGCGCGCGTGGAGCGCACCCTGTTCGACGCGGACCACCACACGTTCCGCACCGCCTTTCGCACGTTCGTCGAGCGCGAGATCAAGCCGCATCAGGAGCGCTTTCGCGAGCAGGGCCAGGTCGATCGCGAGCTGTGGCGCAAGGCCGGTGCGGCCGGCTTCCTGTGCCCGTGGATGGACGAGAAGTACGGCGGCGCCGGCGGCACGTTCCTCCACTCGGTGATCATCATGGAGGAGCTCGCCCGCGCCTACGAGAGCGGGTTCGCGGCGGCGCTCCACTCCGACATCATCGTTCCGTACATCCACACGTTCGGGAACGAGGAGCAGAAGCAGAAGTGGTTGCCCGGCTGCACCAACGGCGAGCTCGTCACCGCGCTCGCGATGACCGAGCCCGGCACCGGTAGCGATCTCGCCGCGATCGCGACCACCGCGAAGCTCGACGGCGACGACTACGTGATCAACGGCGCGAAGACGTTCATCTCGAACGGTCAGCTCTGCGATCTGATCATCGTCGCCGCGAAGACCGATCCGGATCCGGCGAACGCCCACAAGGGCATCTCGCTGTTCCTCGTCGAGGCCACCCGCAGGGGCTTCACCAGGGGCAAGCGCCTCCACAAGATGGGCATGGCCTCGCAGGACACCTCGGAGATGTTCTTCGAGGATTGCCGCGTGCCCGCCGCGAACCGGCTCGGTGCGGAGGGCGGCGGCTTCATGATGCTGATGCAGAAGCTGCAGCAGGAGCGGCTGTGCGTCGCGATCGGTGCGCAGTCGGCATCGGAGCAGGTGCTCGAGGACACCATCGCGTACACCAAGGAGCGCAAGGCGTTCGGCAAGCCGATCAGCAAGTTCCAGAACACGCAGTTCAAGCTCGTCGAGTGCCTCGCGAAGGTCGAGGTCGGCCGCGCCTACGTCGACAAGGTCGTCGCCGAGCACGTCTCCGGCAAGTACCTGGTCAAGGAGTGCTCGATCGCGAAGTTCTGGCTGACCGATACCGCGCAGGAGATCGTGGACACCTGCCTCCAGTTCTTCGGCGGCTACGGCTACATGCTCGAGTACCCGGTGACCCGCGCCTTCATGGATGCGCGCGTGCAGCGGATCTACGCCGGTACCAACGAGATCATGAAGGTGATCGTCGCGAAGCAGCTCGGGCTTTAGGGACAGTTCTGGCAGGCGCCGGGGCCGCTCGTGCAGCCGTTGCCGGTATCGCAGGCCGGCGTGCCGGGACAGGTCGAGGCCATGCCGCACGAGCTCGACGCGGTGCAGTCGACATCGCACTCGCAGGCGCTACTGCAATCGACGACGCCATCGCAGGAGCCGTTGCCGCAGGTGATGTTGCACTTGCCCGGGCCACACGCGATCGGCCCGGTGCAGGCCTGCTGGCCGGCGCAGGTGAGCGTGCAGACGTCCGCGGCGGTGCACATGATCGCGCCATCGCAGGAGTCCTGGCCGCAGGTGATCGTCGAGGCGGCGCCGCCGGCGGCGATCGAGCCGCTGCACGACTGCCCGTTCATGCACGTGATCGTGCAGGCGTCGGTGGCATCGCACTTGACCGCCATGTCGCACGAGTCCGCGCCGCAGGTGACGGTGCACGCGCTGCCTCCGCAGTCGACCCGCCCGTCGCAGGATTGCCCACCGGTGCAGCCGATCGTGCAGCTCGACGCCGCCGTGCAATTGACGTCGCCGTGGCAGCTGTCCTGCCCGCTGCACTTGACCTCGCACGGCACATCCGGCGGGCAGATGACGCCGGCCTCGCACGAGTTGGTCGTGGTGCAGTCGAACGTGCAGGTGCCGCTCTGGCAGGTGCCGCCGGCAGCGATGCAGGTCGTGCCGCACTCGAGGACCGGCCGGCTGTCGGGCGGAGCGTCGATCACGTCGGGCGGTGGGCCGTCGGACGGCGGGGCATCGTCGGTCACACCGGCGGGTGGTGCCTTGTAGCTACAGGCCGCCATCGCGAAGCAGAGCGCGATCAGTAGCCGCATGCCCCTACGGTATCACTGTGGATGGAGGACGGGCGCGAGGTGGTAGAGCATCAAGTAGACGATCACGCCCGTCACCGAGACGTACATCCAGATCGGCCAGGTGAATCGCACGATCTTCTTGTGGCCCGCGAAGTTACCCTTGAAGGCGCGGCGCAGCGCCGTGACCACCAGAGGTACCAGGACGACTGCCAGGACCATGTGGCTGAACAGCGTGATCAGGTAGACCCACTTGTCCCAGCCCTCGCCGGGATACTTGTGCGCGCCGGTCGTCGCGAACCGGATCAGGTACGAGACCAGGAACACCGACGACGCGGTGAACGCGGTCAGCATGCGCTTGCGATGCAGCTGCTCGTCGCCGCGCGAGATCGCCACCCGGCCCGCGACGAGGAACACGAAGCAGGTCAGGTTGAGCGCGGCGTTGATCGCCGGATGCAGCTGCTCGATGGTCATGCGCGACCGTCGAACACCATCACCGCGAACAGCAGCGGCAGATAGACGATGGAGGCGAGGAACACGTTGCGCGCCCACTTGGTGGTGCCGGTCCGGATCCCGGGCAGCCCCTGGACGAGGACGAACACGCCGAGGGCGATCGCGGTGGCGAGATAGATCGTGCCGGCGACGCCGACCATCACGGGCAGCAGCGACACCGCGACCTGGACGACGAGGTAGATCCCGATCTCGCGGCGGGCGCGCGCGACGCCATGGGTACCGGGGAGCGTCTTGAGGCCGGCGGCGTCGTAGTCGCGCTGGCGATACATCGCGATCGCGTGGAAGTGCGGCACCTGCCAGATGAACAGCACGGCGAACACGGCGAGGCCGCCGAGGTCGATCTTGCCGGTCGCGGCGGTCCAGCCCATCAGCGCCGGCATCGCACCGGGGATGGCGCCGACCCAGACGGCGATCTGCGAGCGCTGCTTCATCGGCGTGTAGACGCCGACGTAGAGGACGAGCGCGAGCAGGCCGAGCGCGGCGGTGACCAGGTTGGTCTTCGCGAGCAGCGGGATCGAGAGCGCGCCCTGGATCGCGCCGAACACCAGCGCGGTGGAGGCGACGAGGCGGCCCTGCGGCAGCGGGCGATCCTTGGTCCGCACCATCAGGCAATCGACGTCACGCTCGAGCCACATGTTGAGCGTGTTCGCCGAGCCGACGATCAACGCGGTCCCGGCGAGCATCCACAGCGCATCGGCGAGCGCGATCGTGCCGGGCGCGAGGCTCGCCGCACCGGCGGCGGTGAGCAGCGCCATGATCATGATGCGCGGCTTGACCAGCGCGATCAGATCGACCGCCTTCGCGACCGCCGCGGTCATACCGGCTCTCCGATCACCGACGGGGTGGAGGCCTTGCTGCGGCTCCGGGTCATCAAGTACGCGCTCATCCACAGCGCCCACAGGCTCGCGGCGCCGGCGAAGTGACCGACGGCGACGGGCACCGAGCGCATCGTCATCACGGTGGCGATACCGAGGACGATCTGCGCGATGACCAGCACCGGCGCGAGCAGCGCGAGCAGACGCAGCGCCGCCCAGCTCTTCGCGGCGCGATAGATCTGCACGGCGGCGATCGTGGTGACGAGGCCGGTGATCACGCCGAACCCGCGATGGATCATGTGAAGGTGCTGGACGCCGGTATCCGGCCACCACAGCCCGCCCGCATCCGCCGTCGCCATCGTGCAGGTCGGCATGCCGAGGCAGACCATCGCGGCACCGTGGTGGCGAACCAGCGCGCCGAGCAGCACCTGGATCAGCACGGTTCCGGCGGCGATCAGGATCCACTTGCGGGCATCCCCGAGCTCGGTGCGGTGGCGCTCGTGGGTCGAGATCTCGACGACGCTCGGCGCCGGGCGGGTGAGGAACGCGGTGTAGATCAGGGTGGCGAAGTAGCTCATCGCGAGCAGGAGATGCGCCGTCGAGACGTACCAGGGGAGCTTGTACTTGACGGTGATCGCGCCGAGCCCGCCCTGCGCGCAGACCATCAGGAGCAGCAGGAGCGCGAGCTTGCGGTGCCCGCGCTTGAACAGCAGGATCGTCAGCGCGATCTGGAGGAAGCCGACCGTCATCGCGGCGAGGCGGTGGCCGTGCTCGTAGAACACGCCGCCGACCATCTCGGGGAACAGCTGGCCGTGGCAGACCAGCGACGGTTCCGGACACGCCAGGCTGGAACCCGTGGGGTTCACCGTCCCGCCGATCACCAGCAGGACGAAGGTCGCGAGGGCGACGACTTTGGTGAGGCGATGCTCGAGCATCAGCTGCGTTGCTGGGTACCACACTCGAAGTCATTCCGACGAGCGTTGGCAGGGTCATGCGACAACGCACCGCTGCGATCCGGGCTGTGACTGAGCCTAGGGATATCAGGTTGTTACCGTTGCTCTCGACGGACCACAGGCGTAGAGTCACAGGCGGCGTAGGCCAATGACCGACTCCTGGGTCGAAACGACGTCGATCGGCACGTTGCGGTCTGACGACCTCGCGAAGCCGGGGGTCGTGTTCCGTTACAACCGGTACCTCTACCGGACCAACGGCAAGCACCTGTCGAACGGCGGCATGGGCACGGTCTACGAGGTCGAGCGCCGCCACGATGACACCGGCGCGATCGAGCGCTCGGTCGGCAAGGTGTTCCACTCGAACTACCTCTACCAGCTGCGCACCGACGAGGTGACGCGACGCGATCACCACAACAACCTCGCCGCGATGGCGCGGATCGCGGCGATCGAGCACCCGAATATCCTGCCGACGTACGTGTCGGCGCCGATCGCGGACAACTACCTGTTCATCACGCCGCGCATGGGGATGACGCTGCTCGAGGCGATCACCAAGCACAACCTGACGCCGCGCGCGCGCTGCAAGTTGCTGGTGCAGGCGCTCGAGGGGCTGGCCACGCTGCATGCGGCGCGGCTGATCCATCGCGACTTCACGCTGCGGAACATCCTCGTCGACGACGGCGCGAACGTCGCCTACCTGTTCGACTTCGATCTCGCGATGTCGCTCGACGACTCGAGCAACCAGACCTACCGCAGCTACTACAAGGGCCGGATCTTCGGCTCGCCGGGCTGGTCGGTCGCGCCCGAGACCATCGATCAGGCGCTGATGGACAGCCCGATCAACACGTCGCTCGACATCTACGCGATCGGCGGCGCGCTGCACGGCCTGTTCACCGAGCAGCTGCTGTACGGCGCCGCCGACGATATGTGGGCGCTGCTGATCCGGATCGCCGAGGGCGTGGTGATCGGCGGCCGCAGCAAGGTGCACTACCCCGACGGGTTCCCGCTCACGCTGCGCAGCGTGATCGAGGGCTGTCTCGAGCGCGATCCGGCGCAGCGGTTTCCGTCGGTGCAGGCGGTCGCCCAGGAGCTGCGCGGCATGCTGCGCGAGCTGCCCGACGAGCGCGCCCGCGACAGCAAGCGCAAGAACTCGCTGCCTCCGCAAGAGGTCGCCGCGAAGGAGCAGGCGAAGGCGGAGGCCAAGGTCGAGGCGATCACCAACGCCGATCCGAGCATCACCAAGGAGGTGGTGGCGTCGGCGGAGCGCGCGGTGCACGAGTGGGGCTACGCCGTCGATCGCTCGCTGGGTCGCGTCAAGGGACACCCGATCTTCCTCGCGTCACCGCGCCCGGATCTCGTCGCCTCGGGGGCGTTCCCCGACGCGAACGTGTTCCCCAAGCTGGTCACCGTGATCGATCTGACGAAGGTCAAAGACCCGCGGCAGTTCGTCGAGAACTGGCAGCAGTTCTTCTGGCCGATCCTGAAGCGCGTGCGGCAGGGCCTGCTGACCTCGCTGCACAAGGTGATCTACGACGCGAACACGTCGTCGCTGCTGCTGTTCACCGAGTACATCGACGAGCCGCGGTTCGGCGATCGGATCGCGGAGCTCGATCTCCACGTCGACGGCGCACTCGCGCTCGGCTTCCTCGTGATCCGCCAGGTCGCCGCGCTGCACGAGCAGGGCATGGGCCACACCAACATCTCGCCGAGCGCGCTGCTGTTCAAGGGAGCGTCGGCGACGCGCACCGTGCAGCCGGCGATGATCGGCCTCGTCGAGCCCGCGATGGGCAAGGAGGCCATGGCGGAGGACTGCCGCGCGCTCGCCGGCATGGTGCTGCAGTGGCTGCGCCCCAACCGGATCGCGTCGCTGCACATCCGCATCAAGCCGATGTTCGAGGCGATGCGCAGCAAGCTGTCGGCGTGGGCGTTCGACAAGGCGCAGACCACGCCGGGTATCGACGAGCTGTTGCGGTTGATCAGCGACGCGCTCGCGCTGGTCGACTTCAACTTCTCGGTGCTGCGCGACTCCGGCGGTGATCTGCAGGAGTACGCGCTGCTGCTGATCAGCCTGCGGCTGTATCACCTGCTGTGGCCGACCGCGCCGATCCTCGCGAGCCGGCCGTCCCAACCACAGCTCAAGCCCGGTCGCTAGCCCGCATCGAGGGCGTCCAGATCACTGGCCTCGTCGAGGTACGTGGTGAGATCCGTACCGGTGAGCTCGCCGGCGTGCACGACGCTGACGACGTCGATGTTCGTGGTCGCGGGCAACCTCGCGGCGACGTCCGCGCGGATCACCAGCGGCTTGTTCCATTCAGCCAGCCGCGTGATCACGGCGGTCGGTCGCGGCAGCGAAGCGGCACGCGTGGCGAGCTTGTCGCGCACCGTCTCGAGCGTCTCGCGATCGCGCGCGTTGAGCTTCGCGAGCTCCTCCGGCGGCAGGTCGAGCACGAAGGAGGCGAGGCTCACCGTGCCGACGACGTTGACCGCCCGGGCGTTCCACGGTTCACCCGTCGCCGACCTCAGCGTCGCGCCGTGGTCCTCGAGGTTGTCGGCCCCGGCCTCGCGCAGCAGCGCGAGCAACGCGGCGTCGAAGATCGGTGGGATGCCCCAGTAGAAGTCCTCGCGAGCCACCTCGTGCTCGAACTCCACCGCGACGGTCGCGTCCGGGGCCGCTCCCAACCGGGTGCCCTGGCGCCACGCGTCGGCCCTGATGTTCGCGACCCGGAAGTGAGGGGCGCGTTTCGCACGCAGGAGCTTGTACATGCGGCGATGCTACTGCGGAGGCGTGCCGTCGCAGCACGCGAGCGGTCGCGCGTTCTGGCAGCCACCGTCGTTGGTGCCGACGAAGCTGTTCGAGATCCCGCCGAGAGCGGTGACCAGCAGGCCGCGTCCCTGGTTGAGCCCGTCGGGCTTCACGGTGGCCGAGCTCGACGTCCAGCCCGCGCAGGTGTTGAGGCTGCTCGTCGAGTAGCTCGCGCGATACAGCCGCGTCTGCGGATCGGAGTTGCCCGCATCGACCCACGCACCCGACGCCGGGATCGGCGCGGGGATCGCGGCCTGATCGACCTCCCAGTCGGTGCAGAAGTGGCTGCCCGAGAACGCGGCGTGACAGATCGCGTTCGCGCCGCTGCGACCCGCGAGGTCACCGGTGTGCGACGGCGAGAAGCCGCGGAACTGCACCGACGTCCCGCCCAGACAGCACGCGAGCGAGCGCACGTTCTGGCAGCCACCATCGTTGGTGCCGACGAAGCTGTTCGAGATCCCGCCGAGTGAGGTGTAGACGAGGCCGCGTCCCTGGTTGAGGCCGTCGGGCTTCACCGTCGGTGACGACGACGTCCAGCCGGCGCAGGTGTTGAGGCTGCTCGTCGAGTAGCTCGCGCGAAACAACCGCGACGACATCGAGGACGTGCCGGCATCGACCCACGCACCGGGCTCGGCGATCGCCGGTGGGTGTGCCTGATCCATCTCCCAGTCGGTACAGAAGTGACTGCCGGGATACTCGCCCGCGCAGATCGCGTGCGCCCCGGCGCGTCCCGCGAGATCGCCGCCGCGCTTGCTCTGCGTGTAACCGACGAACCCGATCTCGAGGTTGGTCTCGCCGCTGCCGGCGGGGCCACGAGGTCCGACAGGTCCCGCAGGTCCCGTCGAGCCGGCGGGGCCCGTGCTGCCGGCAGGACCTTGTGGACCGGTCGAGCCCGGCGAGCCGGCGGGACCTTGCGATCCCGTCAACCCGATCGGGCCTTGGGGACCGGGCGCTCCGGTCGGGCCTTCCGGGCCGGCAGGTCCCTGCGCGCCTGGTGCACCGTCGGCGCCGGCGGGTCCGATCGGGCCTTGCGGACCCGCGGGACCTGGATCGCCGCCGCCCGGGCCGATCGGACCTTGCGGGCCCGGATCGCCTTTCGGTCCCGGCTCACCCGCCGGTCCTGGTTCTCCGTCGCCACCGGCATCACCACCGCAACCGACGAGCAAGGCGAGCGCGAGCGCGAGACGCATGCCGAACCTGACGACATCAGGGGCTCCGGGTCGCGTGTGCCCGATCACCGTCCTCGCGAAACAACAGTGTGGTGCTACGAGGACAGCAAGCGCCGGCAAGGTCAGGTAGTTGCGTGGGTACGACGCTTGCTGCACGTGGCGGCTTGTGCGCCCGTCCGTCACTGCCTCCGTGTTGATCGTCGCCCTCGCCGCCGGCGCGTGTGGGGGCGCCCGCTGGCCCAATCAGGTCGCCACGGTCACGTCCAGCGAGCTCGCCACCAAGCCGGTCCGCACGATCGATCTGCTGCCTACCGATCTCGAGGTGTGGACGCATCCGGACGTGCTGGACGACGCCGACCAGGTCCGGCAGTCCGCCGAGGCACGGCTCGTCGGGGTCACCTCGGAGACGCTGTACCGGCGCGGCTACACGATCGGCGCGGTGCTCGACTGGGAGGGCCACTACGTCGGTCCCGACGGCGCTCCCCAGGTCGCGCTGTCTCGCCCGCAACTGCTGGCGACGGTCGATGCGCTCGCGAGCTACGGCACGTTCGTCGGTAACGCGCGCGCGTTGCCCAGGCCGATCCTGCCGGCGCGCCTCGGTGCGAGCGGCGCCGACGCGACGCTGTACATGGGTGGCTGGGGCTTCGCGGGCAAGGAACGGGACCGGGGTCAACTCGCCGGCAAGATCGTGCTCGGCACCCTGTTGATCGTCGGCGTGGTCGTCGTGCTCGTCGCGATCGCGGCCGCGTCGAAGGGCAAGGGCAGCTCGCTCGGCAATGCCGCCGGTGGCGCCGCGCGCGCGACCGGTCGAGTCGCCGCGAGCGTCGGGCGCACCGCGCTGCGTGCCGGCACGGCGATCGTCGACATCGGTCGCGTGGGCGTGGACGTCGCCGAGCCGTTGCTCGAGCCGGCGCTCGAGGTCGCGCTGGCCGCGCCGATGCCGGGTCCCGCGATCCCGCAGCGACCGGTGTGGTCGAACGACAAGACGCTGCCGCATACCGGACCGTCGAAGATGTACCTCGAGATGACGCTCGTCGATAACCGCACGGGCCAGGTGCTGTGGCACGCGCACCAGGCGTTCCCGGCCAATCCGGGGCATCCGGGTGATGTCATGAAGGTCGCGAAGCAGCTGCTCGCATCGCTGCCGCCCGGCTAGCCAGCGCTGCGTTGCGCCATGGCCGCCGCAATCGAGCGTCGCCGCGCCAGGTACGTCAGCAGCCTTGCCCGACGATGAATCGCCAGGCGTTGAAATGCCGCGGCGAGCGGATCTCCCATACTGGCACTCTCCAGGCGCTTCACCGACACGACTTCTCGACAGGTTCGCGGAAGATCGGATGCGCCACTGTCGATGTTCTGGACGCCGGACGACGACAGCTGGCACGGCGTTCGCTGTGCTCGAGATCTGTGAAGCGGAAGTGGGCCACCGGATGCGATACCTTGAGCACCGGTGTCCGCTGGGTGTGTGATGTTGGTGGCCGGTGGCCGGATGATGATCCGCTACCAGCCGTGACCGCGAAGCCTCGCCGGCGAATCAGGCGGACTGTCAGTCGTCACCCGCGATCAGCTGCGTCGGATCCTCGGGCCATTGATGGCGCGGATAGCGCCGCGCGAGCTGGTTGCGCAGCCCGGGGTAGTGACGGACCCAGAACCCGGGGAGGTCCTGCGTGACCTGGACGGGGCGCTGGTTCGGCGCGAGCAGGTGCAGCACGAGCGCGACCTTGCCGTCGCCGACCGCGGGCGCCCGCGCGAGCCCGAAGAAGTCCTGCATGCGCGACGCGATCCACGGTGGCTTGTCGGCCTCGTAGTGGATCGGGAGCCGCTTGCGCCGCGGGAGATCGATGTGCGTGGGCGCCATCCGATCGACGGTGCGCTTGTGCTCGCCGAGGCCGGCATCGAGCAGCGAGAGCAGCCCGGCCTGGCGGAGCTCGGCGAACGAGCTGGCGCCTTCACACGCATTCGCGATCACGGCCTCGATCGCGTCGTCGGCGACCTTCGGGACGTTCGGGTTGACCGACGCGGCGAGGGTGACGCGGTTGCGCCAGCCCGCGAGGGCCTCGGCATCGATCAGCTTGTCGAGGTTCGCGAGGGCGTGCTTCGCGAGCAGCTCGGCGGCCGCACGTCCACTCGCGCGCGGTTCGCGTGACTCGTCGATCGCGAGCCCGTCGTACGTCATCTGGGTGATCCGCTCGACGCGCTGCTTGTCCGCGTTCCACACCAGCTCGTCGCGCTCCTCGATCCGATCGAGGTAGAGATCGAGCAGCCAGCTCGCGTCGATTCCGGAGGCGCGGCGGATCTGGACGCGGCTGGTCGCACCGCGGTGACCGGTCTCGGCGACATCGACGGCGACGATCAGCTCGGCATCGATCACCGCCGACGACGGCGCGAGCGTGCCGCCACCGCCGGCGGCGAACACGAAGTCGGGTGAGCGCGGCGCGCGCCGCTTGCCGACGCGATCGGGGAAGCCGGAGAGGATCGCGAGCTGCAGCGCGGCATCGACGTCGTCGTCGCTGCGCGGGGCAGGGGCGGAGTGATCGGCGATCCGGTCGAGCTGCTTCGCGGCGCGGTCGGCTTGATGGGCGGTGCCGACGTCGAG
>Ga0075163_10009221_pt1 | contig 12960 bp, 12 predicted proteins | sample JI1023141ADNA_FD_71478 | JGI IMG/M metagenome (GOLD analysis project Ga0075163, IMG submission 71478) | Wastewater effluent complex algal communities from Wisconsin, to seasonally profile nutrient transformation and Carbon sequestration -... | ecosystem: Engineered > WWTP > Effluent > Algae...
GGCAGAGCGGGCGAAGCCGCAATGCTTCGGGCTACCGGCGGAGTCAATACTCATCGCGGCTCACTATGGGCACTGGGACTGCTCTGCGTTGGTGCCGCCAACGCCGTCAATGCCGCCAGCACCGCCCGAATCGCAATGCGGGCAGCCAAATTGGCCCGGATTCCCGATCCGGCGGCGAGCATCGCGGACGACGCCACGTCGCACGGGGCCGAAGTGCGTCGCCTCTACCACGTCCGAGGCGCAGTCGGCGAAGCACGAGCCGGATTTCCTCACGTCACACTCCTAGCACTGCCCACGCTGCTCCAGGCCCGAGAGCTGGAATTTGCAGAGCAGAACGCCCGCTTGCACGTGCTGCTCACCTTGATGGCGCGGCTTGACGACACATGCATCCTTCATCGAGGGGGCATGACGGGGCTGATCGCAGTGCAGAATTCCGCTCAATCCGTGCTGAATGCCGGCGGCGCCGAAACAGTCTTCGGCAGAAAACAATTCAACATCCTCGACCGGCTGTGCGCAGACGAAGAACTGTCACCCGGAGGTAGCGGAGACCTCTTGGCCGCTACCCTATTTCTAGCCGCAGTGCAGGAAGAAGTGGCTCAATGCAGACACTGACGTACGAATTCCCGGCGCAGAAGGTCATTTCCCGTCAGGTTCATGTCGGGGTCGTAGGTTCCGGCGACCTTGAGATTCTGCTTGAACCACCGTCCGCCGATCAGCCGACCAACTCCGCAGTTGTCCGCGTAAGGACCAGCGTTGACGGGTTCGACTCGCTATGGCGCGAGGTCTTGCGTCGATTCTTTGTCGCCGACGCGCTGGCGGGGAGCTGGGAACTCAACGACTTCGGCGCGACTCCCGGCGTGGTGACACTACGACTACGGCAGGCAGCCGAAGCCGCCGCGGGAGGCACTGCATGACAAGCAGGCTGCTCATCGCGGGCGAGACATGGCAGGAGCTCCTGACGCGGCAAAGTTTCATCGAACTCGACGCACTGCGGCGCGTGGAGTCGTTGGCAGACCCCGGATCGGTGCGAGTGTTATGCGGCCCCTTCGCGCGAATCGAATCACCCTGGCTCGTACCGCAGGGCATCACGCCTCAGTCCGACGACGGCACCGTCATCGCGCGAGCAACAATCGGCGGCCGGCCTACCGTAATCGCCGCCATCGAACAGAGGTTCTCCGGCGGCGGTACCGGAGAGGTTTCCGGCGCGAAGATTTCCCAGGCGCTCCTACTGGCTTGCAATGACTCTCGAAACGGAACGCCCACCGCTGCGATCATTCTGTTTGAGACAGGCGGGGTGCGCCTACAGGAGGCCAACCTGGGGCTTAATGCCGTCGCCGAAATCTGCTCGGCGGTGCTGGACCTTCGGGAATCCGCGGCCGTCATCGGCGTAGTGGCCGGCACCGTGGGCAGCTTCGGAGGCATGAGCATCGCGGCCGGGCTCTGCAGTCATCTGGTTGTGACGCCGGAGGCGCGGATAGGGCTCAATGGGCCTGCAGTCATCGAGTCCGAGGCCGGTGCAGAGGAATTCGACTCGACCGATCACGCACTGATCTGGTCGATCGACGGTGGTCAGCAACGGCACGCGACCGGATTGGCCGACACATTGGTACCCGATGATTCCGTTGCCATTCGGGAAGCCGTCGCCGAAGCCGTAGCTGCCGGTGTGCCGGACCAGAGTCGCTGCCGGAGTAGGCGGCTCGATGTGCTTGCCGCACGACTGGCCACTATGGACCCACTGCACCCACCGGCGCCGGGCGACCTTCGGAAGTTATGGGGAGGGACATACGAGATCCCTGCCGAACTGCAGACGATCACCCGGCCGACATCCTCGGAAGTCGCTGCAACGCAGGCTGGCTCACGAGGGAGCACCTGGATTCATGCGTTCGCCGGGGACGAAGACGTCACCGCGCTCGCGGGCTCGGTGCTTCGCGCCGATACGGCAACTGCCACTTACCTGGCTGTCGTCCACGATCCGGCCAACCCCTACCATCGAGCTCGGGACGGCCAGGTCGGCCTGACCGAATCGCTGACGTTGGCGCTGGCCGTCCACGATATAGTCCAGTCCGACAGACCCGCCCCCACCAAACGCGCTATTGTCGCAGTAGTCGACGTACCCAGTCAGGCCTACGGTCGGCTTGAGGAAATGGCTGGATTACACCAAGCTATGGCAGCCACAGTCGACACGTATCACGCCGCCCGATCGGCCGGGCATCCAATAGTGGCACTGGTCGTCGGAACGGCGTTATCGGGCGGGTTCCTCACTCATGGCCTACAAGCCAATCAAATACTGGCACTTGATGATCCGGGGGTCGAGATCCATGCCATGCACAAGGCAGCAGCGGCCAAGATCACTCTCCGAACTGAGGAGCAACTAGACGAACTTGCCAAGACGATCGTGCCGATGAGCTACAGCGTCGAAGATTGGGCCACACTAGGGTTCTGCGACGGACTGCTCAAGGTCGAGAACCCAGAGGCTCCTACAGCGGCCGATGTCACGTACGTCGATCACGCCATCATCGAAGCAATAGCACGTGCCCGCAGCGGACCGTGGGATCTGTCCAACCGGCTCAATTCTGCCGGCGCTATCAAGCTAAGACAGGCTTCTCGTCACGTCCGCGATGCGCTGTCCCGGGAATGGGATACGGGAGATTAATCATCTGCACCCGCGTACTCACGATCTGCTGCATCTCAGCAACATCGACGGACTCGCACCCGACGACGCACCGCCCTGGGTGATGGAAAGCCTGACGGCAACGCCCTGGGTCGTCGTACGTAGAGCAACAGCCCCTTCAGGACGCGTTGCAGTGGGAGTGCGCGGATTGAAACGTTGGCAACGCCATGGTTGGTTCATTCCCATTGACCGCGTTGCCGCTTGGAAAAGTCCCGAAGCTCTCGCTACGACGGATGCCCGCGGCTGTCGTCTACCGGCCTTCCAGGCATTGGCTCAGGTGCGCATCCTGTTTCGCAACACGAATTTGCGGTGGGGGCCGGTGGGCAGTGTTGGATTTCAATTGGCCACTGGCGCAGAGACTGTCGGGCCGGGGAGCGACCTGGACATCATCGTGCGCGTGCGACATCTGAGCGCGTCCATCCGCGCCCAACTGTCCCTTGCCGAAGAAGCCCTGCGTGTCGGCCCCGCAAGAGTCGATTGCCAAGTGGAAACTCCCTCCGGCGCAGTCGCATTGACCGAGCTTGCCAGTGGGTCCACCCACTTGTTGGTACGCACTACGTCGGGATCCCATCTCGCTCCGGTAAACGAGTTAATCCTATGACTTTGGCGGTTCTCTTCCCTGGGCAGGGATCGCAGCGATCCGAGTTCCTCAAAGCCCTGCCGGCGAGTCCCGCCGTCGTTGCGACCATTAGCGAATCCCACGCCATTCTCACGCAGCTGGGCATACCTCTCGAGGTCGACAGCGCCACCGCGCTCGCCGACACCACAAACGTTCAGGTAGCTCTAGTGATCGCGGGCGTTGCGTGTGCTCGGGCACTCACCGACGATCACCAACTGAAAGTCCGTTATGTAGCAGGGCATTCGGTCGGCGCATTCGCCGCCGCAGTCACAGTTGGTGCTCTCACGCTTGGCGAAGCTCTCAAGTGCATCCAGCTAAGAGGGCAGCTCATGCAGCACGCATGCCGGGACAGGCGGTGGGGGATGGCGGCGATCGGCGGACTGCAGGCGCGAAGAGTCCAGGCACTCGTCGACGAGGTCAGTTCGCCCGACGATCCACTGTGGCTGTCCAACATCAACAGTGCGACACAGCTGGTCGTGAGCGGCACACGCACAGCACTGGATCGTGCGAGATATGCGTCAAATGCGGCCATTGCCAGCACATTCGATATCCTTGACGTTAACGTTGCGTCACATTGCCCGGTCCAGGAGGCTACTGCGGCGGCACTGGTTGCAGAGCTGGCATCGATACCCCGGCGGCCATTGTCCGGCGGATACATAACGAATACCGGGGGCCGCCGAGCAACTGATGCCCACACAGTGCTCAATGATCTTGCGTTATCGGTCGCGCGTCCCGTTCATTGGTACGACGCCACTCGGCTACTTCCTGAACTCGGGGTGACATGCGCAGTCCAGGTACCGCCCGGAGGTGTACTGGCAACACTTCTCGCCCGAAACGTGCCATCGGTGTATTCGATCGCGTTGGCAGAAGCCGGAATACAGACGACTGCGCGGAGAGCCAGGCAGCATTGCGATCAATGATCGAGGAGATCAGCCCAACGGGGATATCGCCGCTCGATTTCTATGATGTTGTCGATGAACTGTCGCGCTGCGGGCGGCAAAGGCCGCTGCAAATCGCTGAGCACTCCGAATTCCCGTACTGCGAGCTTCGAATTGATACGCACGTTGCGCACTTTCGGATTGATCGTGTAATCGAATGGCAGAATCGCCACCCCTCGTCCATCGCCAACATAGTGCCGAAGGCGAGCAGGCTGGTCAGATTCGAGAACGATGTTCGGTACGAATCCCGACTCTGCGCATACATCATCGGCGGCCAACCGGCTATGGAATCGCCGGTCCAGTGCGACGAACGCTTCGCCTTTGAAATCTCTCATGTCCGCGCATGGGGCGGTGGATCGCGGATCGGTCGCCGATAGCACCAGCGACAAACTCTGTCGACCCAGCGTGCGCCAACCGAATCCGGTCAGATCCGGGGGCCTGTCGACCACCCCCAGGTCGAGTATTCCGCTCCTCACCTTGGCGCAGATGTCCATTGAGTTGCTTTCAGACAGCCTGATCGATTCGGATGGATAGCGGTTCAAATATTCAGCGGTCAGTTCGATGACGACCGATTGCCCCAGCGAGTGCAGCGATCCAAGAAACAGTCGGCGTGCTGGCGAGGCGGAGCCGCCGCGAACCAATGCAGCCCGCAGGTTGTCAAGTGCCGAAACTGCGGCCTCCGCGAGTTCCCTTCCGGGCCCACTGAATTCGATCCTGCGGCCTGAACGATCGAATAGGGTCTTGCTGGCCGCGGCTTCCCACCTCACCATGGCTCGGGTGAGCGTCGGCTGGCTCACCCCCGAGATTTTCGCGGCATCGGTCACCGTGCCCGCCAGCATGAGCGCTTCCAACATTGTCAGGCCGGGCGCCATTGCCCTCACCAACGCTGTGTAGGCAGCCGGGGACTCAATGCCAAGCTCCCCACCGACGGGTTCGCCGAGTCCTTCGAATCGAATCATCTGAGGCGATTCACGGGCAGCGCTAGGTGCGGCTTCGATCGGAGCCGCACCAGGCAACGCCGCGTATCAATGAATCACAGGATGCTCGTTGACATTCACGCATTCGCGCATGCTTGCAGCAAATCAGGCCGAGGCACCAGCGAGACCAATTCGATTCATACAGATATGAATTGATCAATCCTCGCTGTGCATTTCGGTTCGATTACGCGAAGCGCAATGGTGCACGGCTTGGCCCGAATTGGATTCGGCACACCTCGAGGCTGATCTCGCAGCGCGTGAGGTCATGCCGGAGCTGATCGTCGAGGCCGCAGCGCCCGCGGCTCTCGCAGTTCCGGCATCGATCAGCGCGGCACCGAATGCCTCCTGGACCGGCCCGGTGTACCGCCTGGGTTCTCATGCGCTGGCATGGCTCGGATTTGACGCCCAGGAGCCAGGGTTCCACGACAGCCCGGCACCTCGCCGGCGATGTAAGCCGCCTTGGGCGAAACATGCACTCACCAGGTTGGCAGCCACGCTCCAACCGTGAGCCGCACCTGATCACGCCGGCAGCACAATGCCCGCGGCCTCGCCCAGAATGATGGGATCACCGGCTGAGCCGTAGATGCCGTAGGTCGGATCGGTGGGGCCTGATCCCACATACATATCGTTGATCCAGCCAGACGAAAGTGTGTACGCAGCCTCGGTGTTCCCGGCCGGGGAGAAGCCCGTCACCAGTTGAAGTATCAAGTCGAGAATCGGGTTGACGCCGAGCATCGAATCGACGTGGGAGCCGCCGACCAATTCCACTCCGACGAACTGTCCCGGACGCAAACTGACCAACTCATTTGTTGTGGAGCCAAAGGCATTCCAGGCCTGTGACGGCGCAGCGACCGTGTAGTCCGGGATGTCAAGGGTGTCCAGGCTGGCAATCGAATCGGCAAAGCCCTCGGAGCTGGACGAAACACCGTCGAACATGACTACACCGAGAAGCCGGTTGTCGGTTGTGTCCTCCCCCAAGTCGTCAACGTAATAACCCGCGACGGCCGTCGCAAGACCACCGCCGGCGGAGTGTCCCGACATCAGGAATTGTTCTGGCAGCGCGCCCTGGAATCCCGCCGCATTTGCGCTGATGTTCAGCCCCGCCCGGCTACCCAGGAACATCGTGGCGATGGCCTCTTGCATCGGGTCGCCATTCAGCCAGCAGCCGGGGCAGAACAACGACGGTAGAAATGGCAGTGTGGGAGTAACCACGATGCTGTTTGTCTGTTGGGCCAGTTCAGTGGCCAGCGCGGAGTAGAACGGCGCGATGGCCCCGAAGCCGTGCTGAAGCCAGATCACTCCGCTTGCCTGGACCGATCCGTCGGCCTGCGTCGGGAAATACCATCGCGCGTTGGCTTTGTAACCATTTGGCCCACAAGGGATGTCGAGCTTTGCGACCCCCACCTTGACGCCGGTCACCCCGTCGACCGGCGCGGCGTCGACTGCATTGGCAGTCAAGGACGACACCTGAGCCTCGGGCGCAATACGTCTCGGAGGTGCTGACGCAACGGTTCGGCTGACTCTGGCTGATCCGACGCTGCCGCGGTCGGGTCGATTCGCCTTCACCGCAATCGGTACGGGCGCATCAGCCGATCGAACGGAATGCGATGCCGCTGTCACGCGCAGTGATGGCTTTGCGGAGGCGGTGTGTGCCGCGGACCGGGTTGCGGACTTCCCGGGATGGTCACCCACTGATCCGGTGTCGGCGGCGGCGACCGCGGCGCCGGATAGCGCGGCCGAACCGACGCCGACAGCCAGGGCACCTGCCGCCCACCACACCCCTCGTTCACTCACCATCAACTGCCTCCCCTGTTGCAAATCCGATATTTCTAGACGACCGACAGCTGAACCGACTCGACTAGCGCTCTGCACGCCGATTCGATATCCGTCAGCACCGTAACCCCTTCAACCGGAACAACTTCCGCCCATCCCGGTCCGGCGACATAGGCGCGCTCAGCCAAGGTCACGCCGACTTCGCGCGCATTGAGGTCCGCCGTTGCCGCAGTATGACTCCACAACACCACAGCCGTTGGGCGCATGCGTTCGAGCGCGTCGTGCAAAGCCGGCACCGGGACGTCGCTGCCCAGCATGCAGACGGGTGTGCCGGCGTGAACCAGTGCGGCGGCAAGTGCTTCAAGTGGAAGCAGATGATGTTCACCGGGGGTGCACGCCAGGACGATCCGCGCCGGTTCAGCCGTCGCGTTCCGCAGCACGACCTGCCGGAAGCAACCCGACAGAGTCCACGACAACGCGTGTTCCTCATCGATGCAGGAACCGTCCGCCTGACGCTTCACGATCATGTCGAAGGCGGGCCGGCATACGTCATTCCAAGTCGCGATGACGCCGAGCTGACGCAAGCTGCGGTCCAGCAGATCCGCCATCGCGGACGTATCCAACCGTTGTGCGTGCGCCACCAATTCCGTCGAAGCATTCGGGCCGGAAACAACGTCGTACCGGTGGAGCCGGCCCCGAAGGCTCTCGGCGGCGCTGGCCGGGGCGACCCCGGACCGGACCATCTCGACCATCGCGGCCAGTACGCCAATGTCGGTTTCGCTGTAGAGGCGGTGGCGACCCCGACGGTGTCCGTCGGGTCCGAGCCCGTAACGCTGACTCCAGCTCCGCAGGGTTGCCGTCGGAACACCCAGTCGAGACGCGACTACACCAACCGGGTAGCCGGGTGCCGGCGACGACTGAACAGCAGTTGAAGGCTTGATGGCCTCATTATTACCGGCGGCTCCGCAACAAGCGAGACTTTGATGCATAATCGATGCATGCATCGTTTCCGCATCGTTTTCGATTCGCCGCGCAGAGTGGAAAATCGCGGGTGAAACGCATAGCGGTTGTCGGTGGTGGCGTCGCGGGCCTCACCGCGGCATGGGCTCTGCGCTCCGAGGGAGAGGTGACCCTGTACGAAGCAGAGACCCGCCTCGGCGGCCACGCCGATTCACATGTCATCAGCCGGCCGAACGGCAGTCGTGACGTTGTCGATACCGGGTTCATCGTCATGAACACCCTCACCTACCCAACTTTCACCCGCCTGCTCAACGAACTCGGGGTCAGCACGCAGCCGGCAGAGATGTCGATGTCCGTGTCATGCGATGGCTGCGGGCTCGAATACGCGGGAGCACGTGGCCCCGCGAGCCTCTTCGCCCAAACTGAGTCGGTCCGCAACCGCCGGTACTGGCGAATGCTGACAGAGATTCCGCGCTTTCACCGCGCGGCCCGAAAGCTGCTGGCAACCCGGGGCACAGATGACGCACCACTTCGCGACTTCCTGATCCAGAACCGATTCACGGACTACTTCACCAACCACTTCGCCATACCGCTGGTGGCCTGCGTATGGTCCTGCTCGCCGGGGATCGCGCTGGATTACCCGGCGCGCTACCTGTTTTCGTTTCTGAACAATCACGGCATGCTGCGAATCTGGGGTTCACCGCAGTGGCAGACCCTGGTAGGCGGGTCGCGTGAATACGTGAATCGGATAGCCATGACGCTGGCCGACATCAGGTTGGGGAGCAGCGTCACCGCCGTCGATCGTGACCCCGACCGCGTGGAAATCAGGACCACCGCCGGCACCGTCGAGCACTACGATGCCGCGGTCATGGCAACTCACCCTGACCAGGCGCTGGCGGTGCTCAGCCACCCGACCGAACTCGAACGCAAACTGCTTGGCGCTTTTACCTATTCAGCAAATCCGACCCAGCTGCACTGCGATGAGTCACTGCTTCCCCGCAGCGTTCGCGCCCGGGCTTCGTGGAACTTCCGAACAACATCCTGCGGCGGGTCTGCCGCGGCGCCGGTTGCCGTCACCTATGACATGAATCGGCTGCAACGGATCGACAGCCCGAACCGCTACCTCGTCAGCCTCAACTCCGCCGCAGAGATAGATCCCGCGAAGCTGCAGGAGCAGATGAACTATTCACACCCGCAATACACCCCGAAGTCGGTCGAAGCGCAGCAGCGGCTACCGGAACTCAATTCGCCCCGGCTCGCTTTCGCGGGCGCCTACCACGGCTGGGGATTCCACGAAGACGGCGCGGCCTCAGGCCTCGCCGCGGCGCGGACTCTGGGTGCCAGATGGTGAATCCACTTGCCCTGTACCGCACCGAGATACGGCATCAGCGCACGCATCCGGTGCCTCATCAATTTACGTATCGCAGCTACTGGTGGCTGGTCGACGTGGATCACCTCGAGGACGTCCCGGCTCTCCTCCGATCGGTCGTCCGATTCCGGTCGCGGGACTATTGCGGACACCCACACGCACCCATCGCCGATAACGTCCGTGATTTCCTCAGTGAATCAGGCATCGACGCACGCAATATGACGATCGAGATGCTGACCACTCCAAGACAACTCGGGTACTCATTCAACCCCATCACAGTCTTCTACTGCCGGAACAAGCCGCAAGGTCCGGTCGACGCGACGATTGCCGAAGTGCACAACACCTACGGTGAACGCTATCGGTATCTGCTGCATCCCGATGCGCAAGACAGATCGGTCACCGGTAAGCGGATGCCCGTGTCACCGTTTTTCGACATGTCGGGCGACTATCGCATCCGCGCCCCCGCCCCAGATTCCCGGCTGCAGTTGACCGTTCGGCTGAATCACGACAACGAGCCGCCTTTCATCGCTTCGGTCAGCGGGGAACAAGTGCCCATCACAGCGCGTACCGTCACCGCGTCGCTACTCCTGGGCACGGGACTTTTGACCAGCGCCCGCATCCGGAGACAAGGATTTTCGTTGTGGCGCAAGCGGCTCGAAACCCACCCGTGCCGTCGATCCGAGGGAGCCCTACATGGCTGACACCACAGTGTTTCCGGCAACACCGCGCTGTTCGTTCAGCTGGCCCGACATCGACGAGGTGCCGCCACGGTCCTGGCGCACACCCATCGCCGCACTCGCACTCCGACATGCCGTGCGCAACCTCCCCCTGCGAATCATTCTGCGCAGCAACGAAGTGTGGGGTGCGGGGTCTGCTGAAGCACCGGCCATCATGATCAATGACCCCGAATCCTTTTTTCGACGTGTCGGCAAAAGCGGGATGATCGGTTTCGGCGAGTCGTACATGGCCGACGAATGGGGGGCTGCTGACGCCGAAACCCTGACGGCGGCACTCACAATATTGGCGGACGATCTCGACGGGCTGATCCCGCCGATCCTGCAGCGTCTTCGGCGCTTTGCCCTTCAGACAACACCAGTCGAGTCACGTGATTGGAGACAGGCGTCGAAAGAGAACGTGGCCGCCCACTACGACCTGTCCAACGATCTGTTCGCCGCATTCCTTGACCCCACCATGACCTACTCGGCCGGGCTCTTCGAGGATGCCTCCGGCGCAGAATGGCCCGATCTGAAAGCTGCACAACATGCCAAGATCGACCGCCTGCTCGACAAGACGGCCGTAGGCCCCGGTACCCGTCTCCTCGAAATCGGCACCGGCTGGGGTGCTTTGGCCATCCGGGCGGCCCAGCGGGGCGCATTCGTCACGACTCTGACGCTCTCAGAACAGCAGGCCGCTCTCGCCGCGCAGCGAGCTGACGCCGCGGGTGTCGGCGCCCGTGTCGAGATTCGACTTCAGGACTATCGGGATGCCGATGGAAGCTACGACGCGATCGTGTCAGTGGAGATGGTCGAAGCTGTCGGCTATCGGGAGTGGCCCACATACTTCGTGGCGCTGGATCGGTTGCTTGCGCCGGGAGGCAAGGTCGGTATTCAGGCCATCACAATGCCCAACCACCGGATGCTGGCTACTCGCAATACGCAAGGCTGGATCCACAAATACATTTTCCCCGGCGGACTGCTTCCCTCTGTCGAGGCGATCGAGCGGACAGTCGACGCCCATACCGATCTGCATGTGAGCGAACGACTTTCATTCGGAGACCACTACGCCACCACGCTGAGGCTGTGGCGGGAGCGCTTCGAAGCCGGCTGGGCCGGATTGCAGAAGCTCGGCTTCGACGACACATTTCGCCGAATGTGGCTGCTGTATCTCTGCTACACCCGAGCGGGTTTCGAAGCCGGCTATCTCGATGTCCACCAATTCATACTGGCCGGCAACCGATGATCGAAGATTTCGGAACCATCACTGCGACAAGTGCTGCGTTGGTCGCAGCTGTTCTCCTTGTCACGTTTTTCATCGGCGAGCGCATTGGACGGCACAACATCGTCGACGTGGTCTGGGGCATCGCGTTCGCGGGGGTGTCGGTAGCGTCGGCGGCTCTGGGTGATGGCGATCCGGCCAGAAGGTGGCTGCTGGCAACTCTGACGTGTGTATGGGGTTTGCGGCTCGCGGCCTACCTCGGCATCCGCTCTCGCGGGCACGGCGAAGATCCCCGCTACCAAGCACTTTTGGCCAAGTCGAAGCGCTCACGGGTGGTTGCCGTATTGACCCGGATCTACCTGTTGCAAGGCGTGTTGATCTGGATCATCTCGCTACCGATCCAGCTCAGTGCCACTCTCGCCCCGAGCCTTTCGTGGTGGGCCGCGGCAGGTGCGATGCTCTGGCTCCTGGGGCTGGTTTTCGAGGCTGTCGGCGACGCCCAACTGCGAGCGTTCAAGAAGCGGCCCGAAAATCGTGGCGCAATCATGAAGCACGGTTTGTGGCGCTATACCCGCCACCCGAACTATTTCGGCGACGCCTGCCTATGGTGGGGCTTGTATGTCATCGCACTCACCGGCGGCCCGGAAATACTTCTGACGATCGGCTCGCCGATTGTCATGAGCATCCTGTTGATCAGGGTGTCAGGTAAATCGCTTCTCGAGCAGCACATGGCGAGCCGCCCCGGCTACGCCGACTATGTGCGGTGCACGAGTGGCTTCATCCCGAGGAGACCGGCATGCTGACTGAGATCGTCGACGCGATCACTCCTGTGGCGCAGGCCGCCGGAATGATTGTCGGGATACGACACGGAACCGAGGAGCCCGCGTTCGACCTCAAATCGAAGGTCGAGGACGTCGAAATCCGTTGCTATGGGCCGCGAATCGCCGCCGAGACGGTGATCGAGGCCGATGAGGAGTCCGCCCGCACCGAGGGTTTTCGGCGCTTAGCGCGCTATATCTTCGGCGCCAACTCGACCCAGACCAAGATTGCGATGACCGCGCCAGTCGCCACTCAACGTGGCGAAGAGATCGCCATGACCGCGCCAGTGGCGGCACAGCGCAATTCGAGTGGCGCGTGGGTCATCCGGTTCTTCATGCCGTCGAAGTACACCTTGGCCAGTCTGCCGACGCCGGACAACGTGGACGTGCGCCTGGTTCCGGTTCCGGCAGAATCCATGGCGGTCTTGAGGTATTCCGGAGTCGCCACCCCCAAGGCCGTTGCGGAGCGGACCCGGCAATTGCTGGATGTCCTGCACCGCAACGGCATCGAGGCAGTCGGCGATCCCCTGGCGTGGTTTTACGACCCGCCGTGGACGGTGCCGTTCCGCCGGCGCAACGAGGTTGCCGTCGCCGTGGCAGACGACCGTTACCAGTGAACTCCACGCGTCGCCTGCACAAAGACTTCTTGCGCCGCATCGAGTTCCGGCGCTTCGCCCGCCCCGGATTTGGCCGCCGCGGAGTCGTCGAACATCGCGAATCCTCTGTTGCGGACCCGGTCGATGATCTGTGGGCTAACCGCATCGGCGACCGCCGCCAACTGTCCCGTCGGCGGGCTGACCCGGCGCGGCCGGTGCACGATCGCGTTGCACAGCGTCGCTGCGGCCTGGTCAGGTGTCAGTGCGGGAAACCGGTCATACATCTTGGTCGGAGCGATCATCG
>Ga0075163_10009222_pt1 | contig 12960 bp, 13 predicted proteins | sample JI1023141ADNA_FD_71478 | JGI IMG/M metagenome (GOLD analysis project Ga0075163, IMG submission 71478) | Wastewater effluent complex algal communities from Wisconsin, to seasonally profile nutrient transformation and Carbon sequestration -... | ecosystem: Engineered > WWTP > Effluent > Algae...
GCGCGCGCCCGGCGACTGGGCGTTGACGACCATCGGCTGGATCTTCTCCGTCGCGATCGTCTTCCTCGGGCTCTCGGCCTTCACCTTCGGGCGATGGTTGGAGCAGGCCGGGCCCCGCAAGGCGATGTTGGCGTCGGCGGCGTGCTTCGGCGGCGGTTTCCTGGTCGCCGCGCTCGGCGTGCAGCTGCACGAGTTCTGGCTCGTGGTGCTGGGCTACGGCGTGATTGGCGGGATCGGGCTGGGGCTTGGCTACATCTCCCCGGTGTCGACGCTGATCAAGTGGTTCCCCGACCGGCCGGGAATGGCGACCGGGATGGCGATCATGGGATTCGGTGGTGGGGCGATGATCGGCTCGCCGCTGGCGGTGGCGCTGATGGAGCGATTCAGGACCCCGACGTCGATGGGGGTGAGCGAGACCTTCGTGGTGATGGGGATCGCCTATTTCGTCTTCATGATGTTCGGGGCCTTCACCGTGCGGCTCCCCGCACCGGGGTGGGCGCCGTCCCTTCCGCGGGGCGAGGGGGCGCTCCGGCGCGCGCCGGTTGCGGCTGGCGGTGACGTGCACGTCGATCGCGCGATCCGCACGCCGCAGTTCTGGTTGTTGTGGGCGGTGCTCTGCCTGAACGTCACTGCGGGGATCGGCGTGTTGGGGCAGGCCTCGCCGATGATTCAGGAGATGTTCCCGGGGACAATCGGTGCCGGGGCTGCTGCTGGTTTCGTAGGGCTGTTGTCACTGGCGAACATGGCGGGACGCTTCGCCTGGTCCTCGGCGTCCGACCACCTGGGGCGCAAGCGGACGTACATGATCTACTTCGCCCTCGGCGCGGTGCTGTATGCGAGCGTTCCGGCGACCGGGCGCGCGGGATCGGTCGTCCTCTTCGTCGGCTTCTATGCGGTGATCATGAGCATGTACGGGGGGGGCTTCGCCACCATTCCGGCGTATTTGCGCGACGAGTTCGGGACGATGCACGTGGGGGCGATTCACGGTCGCTTGCTGACCGCGTGGTCGCTGGCGGGGGTGGCCGGGCCGGTGCTCGTGAACTACCTCCGCGAGTACCAGATCGGGCGTGGCGTGGCCCCCCGCGACGCGTACTCGGTCACGATGTACCTGATGGCGGCGCTGCTCGTGCTCGGCTTCGCGGCCAACTGGTTCGTACGCCCCGTGGGGGCCGAGCATCACTTTGCGCGGGGGGCAGGGCGCGATCCTGTCCCGCTCCGTGACGGGAGGCACTAAGCGATGGCGCCCGGTGAACGCTGGAAGCTGGTGGCCGCCTGGTTGGTGGTGGGCATCCCCGCCGCGTGGGGGGTGGCGCAGGTCATCGCCAAGTCCATGGCGCTCTTTCGTTAGGCGCGGAGGCGCTACCCACACGCTTGGGTGGCGCGGGATCGGTCGCCGCACGCTGAAGGTGCGGTCGAAAACGCCGCGCCCCGCCGCCCGAACGTCCGGGCAGCGGGGCGCGTCCTGACCAACGGCATGGGCCCTCTGGGGCTCGAACCCAGGACCGACGGATTATGAGTCCGCTGCTCTAACCGGCTGAGCTAAGGGCCCGTCTGTGCAACGATACTCGCCGACTCGCCGCGCCGCAAAGGCGCCCCGTGCGCCCGGTCCTCCTCACCGCGTCGGCGCCCCGCAGCGCCCGGCGCCGCAGGCCAGCGCTCGACGCTACCCCTCGTTGGCGTGCGCGTCGTACGCCTCGACGATTTCCTCGGGAGTGACGGTCGCCGCCCCCAGCTTCCCGACTTCCACCCCGGCGGCGAAGTTGGCCACCACCGCCGCCTCCATCGGCGTGGCCCCCGCGGCCAGTGCGGTCGCGAGGTAGGCGGTGACGGTGTCGCCCGCCCCCACTACGTCGTACACCTCGCGCGCGGTGGTCGGAATGCGTTGCACCTGGCCGTCCGGCGAGACGAGCGCCATGCCGCGCTCGCCCAGGGTGAGCAGCAGGTGGCGCGCGCCGAGCCGCTCGAGCGTGGCGGGGAGCGCGCCGGCATCGTCGAGGTGGACCGTCGCGCCTAACGCCGACTCCAGTTCGCGCCGGTTTGGCTTGAAGATCGTCGCCCCGCGATACGCGAAGAAGTTGCGGAACTTGGGGTCGACGACGATGGGGATGTCGCGCGCCAGCGCCCGGGCGATCGCGTGCGCGATCACGTCGGGGACTAGCACGCCCTTGTTGTAGTCCTCGAGCACGAGGGCGTCGGCGGTCGCCAGCACGCGGTCCAGGGCGGCGAGCACCTGCGCGACGTCGTCTCCGCTCAGGTCCCGGTCGTCCTCCTCGTCGAAGCGCACCACCTGCTGGGCGCGGGCGACCAGTCTCGTCTTGGTCGTGGTCGGGCGCTCCACCGGGATCAGGGCGCCGTCCTCCGACCCGATCTCCCGCAGCATCCGCCGCAGGCGCTCTCCGCCCTCGTCGCGCCCCACGGCGGCGACCAGCGTTCCGACCGCCCCGGCCGCGGCGACATTCTGGGCCACGTTGGCCGCCCCGCCAAGGGCGTACTTCCGGTCGCGCACCCGCACAACGGGGACCGGCGCCTCGGGGGAGATGCGCTCGACGTCGCCGCGCAGGTAGACGTCGAGCATCGCATCGCCCACCACGGCAACGTGCCGCCGGCGCATCTGCTCGAGAAGGGTGATCAGGCGCGCACGCGACACGTGCGAGGCCGGCGAGCTGGGACGGGGAGTCGACATGGCGACGGAAGCTAGGAGGACGCGTCCCGCAGGGTCAACCAATGTCGGCGAGATCTCCCCAGCACCCCTGATCGGTTCACGCCCCGATTATCTTCCCTGCGACCAGTCCAACCGGGCCGGCGATTCTCCAACCGGCGCTCGCATGCACTCCTACCAACTCGACGTCATCGTCAGCCGAGGGAACGCGATCGAATCGCGTCACCGGGTGCACGCGGCGGTGTGGGATGCGTCCGCCGGGCTCGTGGGGAGCGCGCGGGATCCCTTTCTCGTCTCGCCGTGGCGTTCCTGCGCCAAGCCGTTCCAGGTCCTGCCGTTTCTCGAGACCGGCGGTTTCGACGAGTTGGTCTGGGGCGATGACGAACTCGCCCTGGCGTGTGCCTCGCACGGCGGTGAACCGGAGCACGTGGCAATTGCCGGTCGCATGCTGCAGACGATTGGCATGGAAGAAGGGGACCTCGCCTGCGGGCCGCACGAACCGCTGTCGCGCCGCGGTGCGCGTATCGTGCGCGAGGCCGGCTACTCTCCGACGCGCCTGCACAACAACTGCTCGGGGAAGCACGCCGCGATGCTCGCTCGGGCGCACGTCTCGGGGTGGTCGACCCACGGCTACGAGCGCGACGGGCATCCGGTGCAAGGCTCGGCCCTGGAATCGGTGGCGCGCTGGACGGGGGTCCCCTCGGACAAGATCGAGCGAGCCATCGACGGCTGCGGGGTCGTCGTGTTCGGCCTGCCGTTGGCCAACATGGCGCGCGCCTACGCCATGCTCGCGGCGAGCGCCACACGTGGCGACGAGCTGCCGTCGCGCATCGCCCGCGCGATTCGCACCCGCCCCATGATCTTCGGCGGAACCGATCGGTTCGACAGTACCCTGGTGGAGGAGACGTCGGGGCGCGTCATCGCCAAGATCGGCGCCGAGGGGATCCACTCGGCGGCGCTGCTCGACCTGGGGATCGGGGCGGTCGTGAAGGTCGAGGACGGGTCGATGCGCGCGCAGTTCCCGGCGCTCCTGCGCCTGCTGCAGCTGCATGGCGCGCTCCCCGATCCGTTGCCGGCGCGCCTGCAGGACTTCGCGCGCACGCGCGTGAAGAACACGCGCGGCGAGGTGGTGGGCGAGGTTCGCGTCGTCGACGGATGACGCAATCGGACGGTACGACCGGGAACGGAATGATGACGCCCGGGGCGGGCACGCTGCCTAACGTTGCGGGACTCGACGCCGCGCACGTGGCGATGGTGCGGCTGGCGGCGGCCATCGCCGGGGCCGGCGAGCCGGCCGTGCGCGAGGCGTTGGCACAGGCGCTTGGGGCAGTCCCTCACGAGTGGGTGGAGGAAGTGATCCTGCAGTCGTACTTGTTCGCGGGGTTCCCCCGCACGCTCAACGCCGCGCGCGAATGGCGCCGGCTGTCGGGGCGTGCGGCACCGGTCACCGACGAGGGCGAGCGCTTCGACCGGGCGGCGCAGTGGAGCGCGGCGGGGGAGGCAACGTGTCGCGTGGTGTACGGTGCCACCTACGAACGCCTGCGGCACAACATCCGGGCGCTGCACCCGGCGCTGGATGCGTGGATGATCGTCGAGGGTTACGGGAAGGTGCTGTCACGGCCGCAGCTCGACCTGCGGCGCCGCGAACTCTGCATCGTCGCGGCGTGCGCGGCCGCGGGGCAGGACCGTCAGCTGCACGCCCACCTTCATGGGGCGCTCCATGCGGGCGCCAGCGTGGAGGAGGTGATCGGCACGCTGGCCGCCGTCACCGATTACATGGCGCCGGGGAATCCCGCGCGCTACCGCCTACTTCTCGAGCGCGTGGTGCACCAGGATGTTCATTGATCTCGTCGTCGTTCGCGTCGCTGCCGGCACCGGCGGGTCGGGGTGCGTCTCCTTCCGCCGGGAGAAGTTCTACCCGATGGGGGGGCCAGACGGTGGCGACGGAGGGCGCGGGGGCGACGTCATCGTCCGCGCCGATCGCAACCTGGCCACGCTGCTCGACTACACGTATCGCGACCAGTGGATCGCCGAGCGCGGGCAGCACGGCAGCGGGAACAACAAGACCGGGCGCTCCGCCGACAATCTCGTCCTCCCGGTCCCGCCCGGGACCGTCATTCGCGATCACGACTCGGGCGAGCGCGTCGGCGAGGTGGTCGAGCACGGCCAGGAACTCGTCGTCGCCAAGGGGGGACGCGGTGGGAAGGGGAACGCCTTCTTCGCCACCGCCACCCATCAGTCGCCGCGCGAGTGGCAGCCGGGTGAGGAGGGCATCGCCCGCACGCTCGAGTTGGAGCTCAAGCTCATCGCCGACGTCGGGCTGGTAGGAAAGCCCAACGCGGGAAAGTCGACGCTGCTCTCGGTCATCTCGGCGGCCCGCCCGAAGATCGCGGACTACCCGTTCACCACGCTGCAGCCCAATCTCGGCGTCGTGGCCCTGACCGATCATCGCACGTTCGTCGTGGCTGATATCCCGGGGATCATCGAGGGGGCACATGAGGGGAAGGGGCTCGGACTCCAGTTCCTCCGCCACATCGAGCGGACGCGACTCCTCGCCTTCCTGATTCCCATCGACGCCGAGGACTGGCAGGCCGAGTACGATCAGCTCCGTCACGAGGTCGAGCAGTACTCGCCCGAGCTGGCGGCCAAGCCGCATTGCGTCGTCTTCACCAAGCACGACTTACTGGGGGAGGAGTACATCCCCGAGATCGAGACGCCGGGAGCGTTCGGCCGCTACTCGATCAGCGCGGCGGCGCGCCAGGGGCTGGACACGCTCAAGGCCGAGTGGTGGTCGCAGCTGCTCGAGATGCGCAAGGCGAATGAGCGCGCGACCGAGAAGGCGGGCGATGCGGCGCCGTCGTCGCTCGACCGCCCGGACGAGGCCGACCACACCGACGCGCATTCCTCTGACGCCGCCGACGACGCTGTCGACGCCTGACGAGCGCGCCGCCGGGGCGGCGCCTGACGAGCGCGCCGCCGGGGCGGCGCCTGACGAGCGCGTGGCGGCGCTGGCGATCGCCGGCATCGCCGGGCTGGGGCCGGTGCGGATCACGCGGCTCGTCGCCGACGCTGGCGACGTCGCATCGGCGCTCAGCCGGGCCGTGCCCGACGCGCGCGAGCGAGACGCGCTCCTCGCGCGGGCGCGCACGGAGCTCGCCGACTTCGCACGGCGCGGCATCGACGTCGTCGGCATCGCCGAGTCGCGCTATCCGGCGCCGGTGCGCGACCTGGAGGATGCGCCCCCGGTCCTGTATGCGTTAGGCGCGCTCGCGCACGCGGTGCCACCGGCGGTGGCGCTGGTGGGGTCGCGCCAGGCGACGGCGTATGGGCGGCAGGTGGCGCGTGACTTTGCCCGCCGCCTCGCATCCCGCGGGATCTGTGTGGTCAGCGGGTTGGCGGCGGGGATCGACGCCGAGGCACACGCCGCGGCCCTATCGGCCGGTGGACCAACCGTCGCGGTGCAGGGGACGGGGGTGGACGTTGCGTATCCGCGCAGCAACACCGCCCTGCATGCGCGCATCGCCCGCGAGGGACTCGTGCTCTCCGAGCTCGCACCGGGACGGCCGGCCCATGCCGGCGCCTTTCCTCGACGCAACCGCATCATCGCGGCACTCGCCGACGTGGTGGTCGTCGTGGAGGCCGGGGTGCGCTCGGGGGCGTTGATCACCGCGCAGTTAGGCGGGGAACTCGGACGCACGGTCGCGGCCGTGCCCGGGCCGATCGATGCGGAGGCGTCGCGCGGGGCCAACCAGCTTCTCCGCGACGGTGCGCAGGTCATCGCCTCGTTCGACGATCTGCTCGGGCTGCTGGCGCTCACGCGGCGTGGGCGCGAGGGTGCCGCCTTCGCCACGCCAACCGCCGTCGACGACGAGTTGGCGTGCCGGTTGCCGCCAGATGTGCAGCCCGACTCGCCGGAGGGACGCGTGCTCGCCGTCCTTGCACGCGGCGCACAGGGCACCGATGACCTCGTGCGCGCGTGCGCCCTCTCGCCGCGCGACGTGGCCACCGCGCTGTGTCATCTCGAGGTGCATGGCGAGATCGCCTTCGACCCCTCCGGCATGGTGCGGATCGTCTCGCGAACGGCAATGGCGGGACGATGAGCGGATTGGTCGATGCACGCGGGGTGACGTTTCGTCACGTGTATGTGCACGTCCCGTTTTGTGCGCGGCGCTGTTCGTATTGCGACTTCTCCATCGCCGTGCGACGCGTTGTCCCGGTCGAGGACTTCGTGCAGGCCCTGGCCGGTGAACTGGCGGCGCGCTTTGGCGAGCCGCCGGCCCTTTCGCATGAACGCACGCGGATCGACACGCTCTACCTGGGTGGAGGGACGCCGTCCCGACTGGGGGGCGACGGGGTCGTCGACGCCATCGCGGCGGTTCGGCGCTACGCGAGCGTCGACGAGTCGACCGAAGTGACGATCGAGGCGAATCCCGAGGATGTCACCGCCGCGATCGTCGCCCAGTGGGTTGGGGCCGGCGTGAACCGTGTCTCGCTCGGCGTGCAGAGCTTCGATCCGCAGGTGCTCGCGTGGATGCACCGCACGCACGACGTGGCGGCGGTGCACGCCGCTCTGGACGCGCTCGCGGCCGGCGGGATCGCCAATTGGTCGCTCGACCTCATCTACGCGCTTCCGGGCGAAGTGCCGCGCGATTGGGCACGCGATCTGGACGCGGCGATTGCGCTCGAGCCTACACATCTCTCGGCGTACGGACTGACCGTGGAGAGTGGAACCCCGCTCGCGCGCTGGCGGGAGCGGGGGGCGATTCATGACGCCGACGAGGAACGGTACGAACGCGACTTCCTGCTGGCGCACGAGCGTCTGGCGGCGGCGGGGTTCGATCACTACGAGGTCTCGAATTGGGGGCGCCCTTCGCTCGAGTCGCGCCACAATTCGTGCTACTGGCGTGGTGTCCCGTATCTCGGCCTCGGACCGGCGGCCCACGGCTTCGACGGCGACACACGGCGATGGAACGAGCGCGAGTACGTGCGCTGGCTGGAGCGAACCCGCACGGGGAGTGACCCGATGGGCGGCTCGGAACAGCTCACGGAGAGCCAGCGCGCGCTCGAGGCGGTCTACGTCGGCCTCCGCACATCACAGGGAGTGATGATTGCCGAGTCGGACGCGCCCGTGGTCGATCGATGGATCGCGGAGGGGTGGGGCTCCGTCGCTGAGGGGCGACTTCGGCTGACCCCGCGCGGCTGGCTTCGTCTCGATGCGCTCGTTGCTGCCTTGACTGAGCATCGAAGTCGTTACTAGGTTTGGACTTATGGCGTCCCCTGAGCTGTCCGACCGCGAGCGGCGGGTCCTCGAAGCGGTAATCCAGAGCTACGTCGAAACGGCGGAGCCTGCAGGGTCGCGCACGATTTCGAAGCGCTTCGGACTCGGCGTGTCTCCGGCGACGATCCGGAACACGATGAGCGACCTCGAGGAAAAGGGGTATCTCTATCACCCGCATACCTCTGCCGGGCGCATCCCGACGGACATCGCCTATCGCCTGTACGTCGACACGCTGATGCGCGCGCAGGTGGTCCCGCGTGCCGACGCCGACCGCATCTCCGAGCACCTGTCGCAGAGTGGGGCGTCGGCGATCGAGGCGATCCTGCGCAAGGCCGCGCAGTCGCTGTCGATCGTTACGCAGGAGTTGGGGGTCGCACTCGGGCCGCGTCTCGACAATGCGGTGCTGCAGCGCCTGGAGCTCATTCGCGTCTCCAACGAGCGCCTGCTCCTCATGCTCACGCTGGGAGGGGGGGCGGTGCGGACGATCTTCGTCGAGGTCGACGGGCAGATCGCCGAGAGCGCGGTCGCCGAGGTGATGGTAGTGCTCAACGAGCGCCTGGCGGGGCTGTCGTTGCGGACGATCCGCGCCACGCTGGGTGAGCGCCTGCGCGACTCGAGCACGACGGCGGGGGTGAGCGAGCTGCTCAACGTCTTCGTGCAGGAAGGGGAGACGCTGTTCGACGTCGCGGGCGCCGGGGATGACGACGGCGTCGTGCTCGGGCAGGCGTCAGTGCTCGCCGAGCAGCCTGAGTTCAGCAGCGGCGACGGGATGCGTCGCCTCCTCGCGCTGACCGAGACGCGCGCGCAACTTGGGCAACTCCTGCGCGGACGTTCGGCGTCGCCCGGGATCTCGATCACGATCGGCAACGAGCATGGCGATCCGCGGCTCGAAAGCTTCACGATCGTAACCGCCGAGTATCGGGTTGGGTCGCTGAACGGTGTGATCGGGGTCATCGGCCCGACGCGCATGCCGTACGACAAGGTGATCGCTTTGGTGCGGCATACGTCGCTCCTGGTCTCCGACATTCTTCACTAGCAGAGCCGAGGCCCATGGCCGATTTCTATACGACGCTCGGCGTCGCGCGTGGCGCGTCCGACGACGAGATCAAGCAGGCCTACCGGAAGCTGGCCACCAAGTGGCATCCGGACCGGAACAACGGCTCGAAGGATGCCGAGGAGAAGTTCAAGGAGATCACCGAGGCGTATGACGTGCTGCGCGATGCCGACAAGCGCGCCGCGTACGATCGTTATGGCGAGGCGGGGCTGCGTGGGGCCGCAGGCGGGGCCAACTACCACCACGTCGACCTCTCCGAGGCGCTCAACATCTTCATGAAGGACTTCGGGGCGTTCTCCGGGCTGGGCGAGTTCTTCCAGCAAGGAGGGCGGCAGCAGCGCGGTGGCCCGCGCACGGGCCAGGACGTGAAGATCACCGTGGAGCTGACGCTGGCCGAGGTGGCCGCCGGCGTGACGAAGACCTTCACCGTCAAGCTGCTCGACGCGTGCGACAAGTGCGCGGGGAGCGGGGCCGAGCCCGGGACCAAGCCGCAGACGTGCCACACGTGCGCGGGGTCGGGCGAGGTGCGTCGGGCACAGCGATCGTTCTTCGGACAGTTTGTCTCGGTCGTCCCGTGCCCGATGTGTTCCGGTGAGGGAGTCGTCGTGACGGCACCGTGCAAGAAGTGTCGGGGCGAGGGGCGCGTGCGCGGCGAGCACACGATCCCGGTGCAGATCCCGGCCGGTGTGTCGTCGGGGCAGTACATGACGTTGCGCGGGCTCGGCAATGCCGGGCCGCGTGGCGGCGGTCGTGGCGACATCCTGGTCGTCTTCGAGGTGGCTGAGGACCAGCGGTTCGAGCGCGATGGCGAGGACCTGTACACCGAGGTCCTGGTCTCCTATCCGCAGCTGGTGCTTGGCGCCGACGTCGACGTCCCGACGGTGACGGCGACGATGTCGGTGCGCATCCCGGCCGGGACGCAGAGCGGGCACGTGTTGCACCTACGCGGACGGGGACTGCCGCGCGTGAACTCGTCGGGCGTGGGCGACCTGCACGTGCGGGTGCAGCTCTGGACGCCCGACGGCGTGTCGCGCGAGGAAGAAGAGCTGCTCAAGAAGCTGCAGACGCTCGCGGCGGCGCCGCCGGAGCAGGGGCGCTCGAAGGGGTTCTGGACCAAGATGAAGGAAGCGTTAGGCGCGTGACGTGGACCTCGCTGCGGGTCCATGCCCCTGGGCGGCTGGCGGACGCGTCGACCGCGATGTTCGCCGCCGGTGCGCAGGGGGTGCACGAGGACGGCGCCTCACTGGTCACGCACTTCCCGCCGGAGACGGACATCGCCGCGGTGATCCGGCAGGTGCAAGCGGCCGTCCCCGACGCGGTCTGCGAGACGTCGGCGACCGAGGCCATCGACTGGTCGGTGCACTGGCGCGACAAGCTGCACGCCCAGCAGGTCGGGCGCCTCACGATCGCCCCCACCTGGCAGGCGGATGGGTTGGACCCGGCCACCACCGTCGTGATCGATCCGGGGATGGCCTTCGGCACGGGGGACCATCCGACGACCCGCGGCGCGACGCGCCTCATGCAGGAGGTCGTGCACCCCGGGCTCGTCGTCGCCGACCTGGGCGCCGGGAGCGCGGTACTGTCGATTGCGGCCGCCAAGCTCGGTGCCTCGCGCGTTTTCGCGGTGGAGTACGACGCCGACGCGATCTCGAACGCCGAGGAGAACGTCGAGCGCAACGCCGTCGAGGGCATCGTCCACGTCTTCGAGGGAGATGCGACGGTCTTCCTCCCGCTGGTCGCCCCCGTCGACGTCGTGGTCGCCAACATCATCTCGTCGGTGCTCGTCGAACTGCTCCCCGCGATGCACGCTGCCCTTCGGCCAGGCGGGCACGCGGTGCTGGCGGGGATCCTGCTCGAGGAGAAGGAGTTCATGCTCGAGGCGCTGCACTCCGATGGCTGGCGACTGGAACGCGAGGACGTGGAGGACGTCTGGTGGAGCATCACGATCGCGAAGGCGTAGCCGCCTTCTACGTCCCCGACGAGTCGTTTGCCCCCGGAGTCTCGGCGTCGTTAGGCGAAGGGGTGCTGCACCACGTGCGCGTGCGCCGGCTCGGGATCGGGTCGCGCGTCGCGCTGCTCGACGGGCAGGGGCATCGCGCCGAGGGGACGCTGGTGCGACTGTCGAAGGCAGCGGCCATCGTTGAGGTGGAGCGCGTCGAGAGCCTCCCGTCGCTCCCGCCCGTCCACCTCCTCGTCCCCATCGCCGACCGCGACCGGATGTTGTGGCTGGCGGAGAAGTGCGCCGAACTGGGCGCCACCAGCTGGCGCCCCATCCTGTACCGGCGCTCGCGCAGCGTGAAGCCGCGTGGCGAGGGGCCCACCTTCGCCGGCAAGCTCAAGGCGCGCATGGCGGCGGCGCTCGAACAGAGCGGGGGAGGCTGGCTCCCTGCGATGTACCCGGAGGCGACCTTGTCGCGCGCGCTGGGCGCGCTCCCCGAAGGGCCTCGCCTCGTCCTCGATGCCGCGGGGAGCGCCATCCTCGGTCAACGACTCGCCCCCCCGGTGACGGTCGCGGTGGGGCCTGAGGGTGGGCTGGAGGACGAGGAGTTGGAAGAGTTCGAGCGCGCGGGATTCACCCGCGTGGCGCTGGGGGGACACATCCTGCGTTTCGAGACGGCAGCCATCGCTGGCCTCGCCATCGCCCGAAGCGCGATCGTAACCGTGGAGGGCGCACATGGCGACTGATTGCCTGTTCTGCCGCATCGTGAGCGGCGAAATCCCGGCCGGCCGGGTGGCGGAGAACGCCCACTGCATCGCCTTTCGCGACATCAGCCCCAAGGCGCCGACGCACATCCTCGTCATCCCGCGGGCCCACGTCCCGTCGCTCAATCAGGTGGAGTCGGCGTCGCTCGCTGGGGAACTCCTCCTGATGGCCGCCGCCGTCGCCAGGGCGGAGGGAATCGCCGAATCCGGCTATCGCGTGATCCTGAATACCAACGCGGACGGCGGGCAGACGGTGTATCATCTTCATGCGCATGTGATGGGGGGCCGCGCGATGGATTGGCCCCCCGGGTGACCACCCCCGGCGCTCCCTCCTCCGAGACTCTTCTCATGTCCTCGCTGCTCGACCGCGTCCAGTCTGAACTCAACGCCGCCCGCAAGGCGCAGGACAAGCCGCTCCTCCTGCTGCTGGGGACGATTCTGTCGGACATCAAGAACCGGGAGATCGAGCTCAAGCGGGCGGTGACCGACGACGACGCCCTCGAGGTCGTCCGGCGCGGGATCAAGCGTCGGCGTGAGTCGATCGAGATGTACACGACCGGGGCGCGCCTCGACCTGGCGGAGAAGGAATCCGCAGAGGTCGCGATGCTCGAGCGCTATCTTCCCCCGCAGGTCGATCCCGAAGAGATCCGCGCCGCCGTCCGTGCGGCGATGGCTGGCGGGGCGGCCAACGTGGGCGCGATCATGGGAAAGGTGATGCCGGCCTTCAAGGGACGCGCCGAGGGCGGGCAGATCAGCGCCATTGCGCGCGAGGAGCTCGCCGTACGCGGGTGACCCGAGTCCCTGGATCCCCGGGAGGCCCCATGCCCGGCGCCCCGCCTGGAGTGATTGGCTGATGAACGCGCACGCCCTTGCCGTCCTGCAGTTCGCCTCGGTCCTCGACGTCGTGGCTGGATACGCCTCGTCATCGTTAGGTGCCGCGCGCGTGCGTGCCCTGGCGCCGGCGACCTCGCGCGAACGGGTGGAGCGCGAGCTGGGCCGCGTGGCGGCGATGCGGGCGATCGTGAGCTGCGACGAAGGGTGGATCCCCGCCCCGATCCCCGACGTCGATCGTGCGCTCGCCCGCCTGCGCATCGAGGGGACACGGCTCGACGGTCGCGAGCTGCAACAGGCCGGTGTCCTCCTCCGCTCGTCGCGCATGACCGCCGAGGCGCTCCGCAGCACGAAGCGACCGGCGATCGCCCTCTCGGTCCTCGCCCCGCTGCGCGAGCGCCTGCACACCAATCGCAAGGCCGAGGACGAGATAGC
>Ga0075163_10009223_pt1 | contig 12959 bp, 17 predicted proteins | sample JI1023141ADNA_FD_71478 | JGI IMG/M metagenome (GOLD analysis project Ga0075163, IMG submission 71478) | Wastewater effluent complex algal communities from Wisconsin, to seasonally profile nutrient transformation and Carbon sequestration -... | ecosystem: Engineered > WWTP > Effluent > Algae...
GCGCTCGAACTCGCAAAAGCTCGTGGTGCGAAAACCTACGGTATCGTCAATGCTGTCGGTTCGTCTATCGCGCGCATGACCGACGCCGGTTCATATATGCACGTCGGTCCTGAGATCGGTGTTGCATCTACCAAAGCATTTACTGGAGCAACTATCGTGCTCGCACTACTCGCACTACTCCTCGCAAAAGATAGGAAAACACTCGATGACTCTGCGTATGAACAGCTCGTAACATCGCTTGAGAAAATTGATGCGCAGATTGCTGACGTGCTCGCCACTGAAAAACAAATTATCGAGATCGCAGAGCGGATCAAAGACAAGGACAATGCACTCTTTCTCGGACGAGGGATTCTCTTCCCTGTTGCACTCGAAGGCGCACTCAAACTCAAAGAGATTTCTTATATCCATGCCGAGGGGTATCCAGCAGGCGAGATGAAGCACGGCCCTATTGCACTCGTCGAAGCGGACTTTCCTGTCGTTGTAGTTGCGACGAATAAAGAGTTGCTTGAAAAAGTTATTTCCAATGTGCAGGAAGTAAAAGCCCGTGGAGCGCTCACCATTGGAATTGTCCGCGAAGGAGACACTGAAGCGAAAAAGATATTCGACTACACGATAGAAGCTCCCAACTCCGAAGAACTTTGGATGCCGATACTTTCCGTCATCCCTCTCCAGCTCCTCGCCTATCATGTTGCAGTGCTTCGTGGGCTTGATGTCGACAAACCTCGCAACCTCGCAAAGAGTGTGACGGTGGAATAGCATTGCCCTCGAAAATCAAGTATACTTTTTATATGAAACAATCACCTATTCATGTCATCATAACCGGGGGCACTATTGATTCGTTTTATAACGGAGCAAAAGACACAGTCACTACAGCAAAAGTTTCTGCCATTCCAGACTATATACAAAGTCTTCAGCTTCATATGAAAGTGACAACAAAGGTTGTCTGCATGAAGGACAGTCGTGCGATCACAAATAGTGATAGATTAAAAATTATCGCGTCGATACAAAAATCTTCCGCAAAAAATGTCATTATCACCCACGGTACTTATACTATGCCTGATACTGCACGCTTTCTTGCGAGTAGACTTAAAAACAATAAAAAGAAAATAATACTCACTGGCTCCATGATTCCACTTATTGGCTTTTCTCCTTCCGATGCCGGATTCAATCTCGGTTTTGCCATGGGAAAATTTGATAGTCTCGAGCCAGGTATATATGTGGCGATGAACGGCAGAATCTTCTCTCCTGATGAGGTGGTAAAACTTATTTCTAAGGGACGTTTTAGTTCTATTTTGAATAAATAAAAATCCCCTCGCGGGGATTTTTATTTACAAAGCTTTTCTATTTTTTCTATAGCTTCGTCGAGCATCTCTTTTGTATGAGAAGCCGAGACTTGGAAGCGGATACGGGCAGCGCCTTCGGGGACGACGGGGAATGCTAGTGCTATCGCGTAGATGCCTTCTTCGTACAATTTGCCCGAGAGTTCTTTTGCACGGACTGCGTCGCCTATCATGAGTGGTACTATCGGATGAGAACCTTCCAAGACATTCAATCCGCGTGCTTTTAATTCATTTCTGAAATAGTCAGCATTTTCTTTTACTTTTTCAATTATTGTCGGGTCTTCTTTTAGTATCTCAAGTGCTCGGATGGATGCGCCGACAACTGATGGTGGAACAGAGTTTGAAAAAAGATACGTACGGGATTTCTGACGGAGAAGCTCGACGATGTCGCGAGGTCCTGCGATGTATCCACCGACTGCACCACCGAGTGCCTTTCCAAATGTACCGGAGAGAATATCCGCTTTGCCATGAACACCACAGAACTCTGGTGTACCTGCTCCTGTTTTGCCGAGTACTCCTACACCATGTGCGTCATCGACGAAAAGTAGTGCTTCGTATTCTTCGGCGATTTTTACGAGCTCGACGAGGTCGGCCGTGTCCCCTTCCATAGAAAAGACTCCGTCGGTAACGATAATTTTATTTCGGTATCCTCCGCCAGCTGGCGGATTAACTCTATCTTCAGAAAGCATCGTTCGAAGCGCAGTGAGATCTTTGTGCGGAAAGATTCTCTTATCGGTATTGTCTTTTTTGCAGAGTTTGAATGCGTCGATGATAGATGCATGGTTGAGCTCGTCGCTGTAAATCACATCTTTCCAACTCTCTGCTCCAAACGATTCATTCGTAATCGTCGCGAAAAATCCGAGGTTTGCCATGAAGTTGGTCGAGTAGAGTATCGCGTCTTCAACTCCCAAAAACTCTGCGAGCATGGTCTCGAGTTTGCGGTGGATAGTTTGCGTTCCTGAAAGAAAACGGACGGATGAAAGGCCAAAGCCATAATCTTTTAAGTAACTTTCTGCTGCTTTCAAAACCTCGGGATGATTTGCGAGACCCAAATAGTTATTTGATGCGAACATAAGGTACTCCTTGCCATCTATAGTGACTTTTGGCCCTTGTCTCCCAGCGATTTCTCGTTCAACTTTGAATTTGCCGTTGCCCTTTAAGTTCTCGAGTTCATTTGATATAAAATTTTTGAGATTTTTTGAATACATACTAATATAACATTACCATTTTTTACTTTGTTCAGTAAGATTTTTGGGAAGATAAGATTCATTTCTCTCACTTGTTGTTGCTTCTCTTGCAGTGTAAAGTCTACGATTTTTCGTGTCAAAAAAAACGTTTGTAGATCCCCCCGATTGAGGCCCCAATATTATTTCTGGTTTAAATTCTTTTAAGATATCTGTATAATATTTAATAGCAAATTTATATGCTTCAACTTGAAAATCTGCTCTAGCGATCCCCCCTATAACAACTATATCAACTGAATCTTTCTCAGTTACCATTTTAAATAAATTCAATGTTTCTTTTAAGTCCGCTGTATGTTTTGCGAGCAATGTTTCAGGAGTCTCGTTCTCTGGTATTCCTTCTCGCAATGCTTCTCCATATTCTGACTTATTCTGTAACAAATCGACGTAAGTGGCTGGCAGGAGATCATGTGTCATAAATGATATATTGTTGCCAAATACCTTATTTTTCCCAACTGCGATAATCCCTGTGCATGAAATATAACCAGTAGAGTATTTTGGTCTATCATCTATTCCTGTGACTTGCATTTCAAAAGCGTTTTTTGCGTCATTTTTTAGAGGTTTAAGATATTGACCTGCTTCAATAATGTCTAACAGTCTCTCCTCGTCTTCATGACTTAGATTCTCTAGATCGAGGACGGCGTTTACAATGCGTTCTCTTTTAAATTGTATTTCCGGTGATTTCATACAATGCAATTATGTTTTTAACTTTTGTTTTAAATTCTCAAGCATAACTGCAGTCATTTTTTCTAGATCATACTCATGTTTCCATCCCCAGTCTGCTCGTGCGTCAGAGTCGTCGATAGACTTTGGCCAGCCGTCGGCTATTTGTTGGCGATGATCTGGCGAGTAACTTATTTCAAATTCCGGTATATGTTTTTTTATTTCATTCGCGATTTCGATTGGTGAGAAACTCATTGCAGAGAGATTGTATGACATGCGGATTTTTACTTGTTCCGCAGGTGCCTGCATGAGTTCGATCGTCGCTCGGATAGCGTCGTCCATGTACATCATCGGGAGATAGGTGTTTTCGGAAAGGAAGCATGTGTATTTTCCAGACTTGATAGCTTCATAGAAAATATCGACTGCATAGTCTGTTGTTCCTCCGCCTGGCTCACCTTTCCAGCTGATCAGTCCTGGGTAGCGTACAGAACGCACGTCGAGTCCATAACGTTTCGCATAATACTGGCAGAGAAGTTCTCCTGCGTATTTGGTGATGCCGTACATTGTTGCAGGTTCGATGATGGTGTGCTCGGATGTGTTGTCGCGAGGAGTTGTCGGACCGAAAACTGCGATCGAGCTCGGCCAAAAGATTTTCAGTTTTTCCGATACGCCGATGTCGAGAATACCACGAAGACTATCCATGTTGAGATTCCAACAGAGCTCGGGATTTTTCTCGCCTGTTGCAGAGAGGAGTGCTGCGAGGAGGTAGACCTCGGTGACTCGTTCCTTGACGATGATGTTGAGGATGACTTCTTTGTCGCTAGCATTGATTGTTTCAAACGGTCCGTCAGCAAGGAGTGGATGCACGTCGCGGATGTCACTCGCGATGACGTTTTCAACGCCATGAATTTTTCGAAGTGCGAGTGTGAGCTCAACACCTATTTGCCCGCATGCACCGATGACTAAGATTTTTGACATATGAGTGATATAGAATTATCCTGTAAGCTGTACCCTAACACCTGTAACCTATTTGTTGTATCCCATCAGATACTTTTTCGGAGTTTCGGAAAGATCGAGGAAGTCGTCGGCAAATTCTTTGAGGCGAAGTGACGCACTTTTACCAAAGGCTGCGACTTCTACCTGTACACCATGCGCACTCTGGAGGTATTCGACGAGAGGTACAAAGTCGCCGTCACCGGAGACGATAACGATTGAGTCTATTTTCGGAGCCATCTTGATAGCATCGACAACGAGTCCGACATCCCAGTCAGCTTTTTTTGCACCACCGGCAAAGACTTGGATATCTTTTACTTTTGCTTCGATACCAACTTTCGCGAGTGCGTCGAAAAAGTTTCCTTCCTCGCCTCCTTCTGTAGCGATGACGTAGGCGACTGCTCGCACGAGTTGGCGACCTGCTACTGCGTCTTTCAATATCGCACCGAAGTTTACTTTGTGTTTATATAAATTTTTTGCACTGTGGTAGAGGTTTTGGGTGTCGATAAGGACCGCTACGCGTTGTTCTTTGTGTTTGATAATGGACATATGTGATTATTGGAAATTAAATACTAATAATTAAAATCAATTTTTTTGCGTGAAACGTTTCAGGTCCTCGCCGCGCCCGGCCGTAGCTTTAGCGGAGTCGGGGATCTCCCCGCTGCTCCGCTCGAAGGGAGCAGCGGGACCAGACCATGAAACGTCTTCACGCGTGCTTCTTGAAATGCGAACGCAAATGCATAAACACAGTTACTAAAAAGTTGCTTGTTGACTTGTTTGTCCGCCTGAGGCGGATCAGCTTACAGCTGAAAATGAATCGACCACTCTATTGTCGCACTGATTGATAAAAAATGAAATGGGGTGTGGGCGAGGTCCGACCTTGGGATTTTTAAGGTTTGACCTCAAGATGTCGCCCACACCCCACTAAAAACACAAAACCCCTGAAATGGGGCTTGTGAGAGTACTATTTAGTCTTTGTGTTCGTTTCGAGGTACTTGGTGTGCTTTCGGCGGTCTGCAACCATCTTGAGGAGACCACGGCGAGAACTAGAGTCCTTTTTGTGTGTTTTGAGGTGGTCAGCCAATTCTTCGATACGCTTTGAAAGGAGGGCAACTTGGACCTCTGAAGAGCCTGTGTCCTTGTCGTGCTTCTGTACTTTCTTGATAACTGTTCCTTTTTGCTTTGTCGTTAACATGCGTGTACCATAGCACAAACCTCGGAAAAAGGCAAGGAGAAACTAGGGGGGAGGTTAGAGGTTGGAGGTTGGAGAAAACACAGCCGAATTGCGCATGAAACTTACTCAAACCTCTCTACTCTAACCTCTAACCTGCATTTTGGTGGTATACTAATGTCGCACAATATATGACTGACATAGAACAGTGGAAAAGAGATTTTCTCGAGTACGTAGAAATCGAAAAAGGGCAAAGCCTAAAGACCGTAGTCAACTACGGCCGTTATCTCGATCGTTTTTTTATGGAAGAAAAGATCGAAAAACTCTCTGACATCACGGAGGATGCCATACGCTCGTTTCGTCTCAAGCTGAACCGCGCCCCTGGCGTGAAGGTCAAAGGTCAGTCGTCGGGTACACTGAAAAAAAATACACAAAACTATCATCTCATCGCACTTCGTGTCTTTCTCAAATACCTGACCAAGCGTGGACAAAAAGCACTCCCGCCTGATCGAATCGAACTGGCAAAAATAGCACCACGACATCTGGATTTTATTTCTCCAGCGGAACTTTCACGTCTCCTCTCTGCACCTGAGACGATACATACTGCAAAAAGTACGAAAAAGAAAAATAGCGACACGGCCAGTGCTGTGGCGTCTCATACCAAAGATGAACTCATTGCACTCCGCGACAAGGCGCTGCTTGAACTTTTTTTCTCGACAGGGCTCCGTCTCGCAGAGCTCTGTTCGCTCAACGCCGACCTCGATCTTTCTCGCGATGAATTTTCAATTCGTGGAAAAGGAGAAAAAGTTCGTGTAGTGTTTCTTTCCGATACAGCCAAGTCTGCGATAAAAAAATATCTCGACAAACGTGCAGATATGAAGGAACCGCTGTTTATACAACATGCACACCGAGTCACGAGTGATGGGCGACTTACACCTCGCTCTATCGAACGTATTGTGAAACACTATGCAGTGGCAAGTGGTATTTCAAAAAAAGTCACGCCCCATATCCTCCGTCACGGATTTGCAACAGACTTACTTTCCAACGGTGCTGACATCCGCAGTGTGCAGATGATGCTGGGACACGCCAACATCGCCACAACACAGGTGTATACACACATTACCGACAAGCAGTTGCGCGACGTTCATAAAAAGTTTCATTCTAGGAAATAAAAAACGGAGTCTTTCCAAAGAAAGACTCCGTCTGTGAGTATGTGCGATAAGCACATTAGATGGAGGCTGTAGCCTTAGGGATTCTGCCAGTTTCTACCCAGCTTTCAAGTGTGGCGATGAATCCATCCACTGTGTGGATTTTTTCACCGTTTACGAATTGACTGATACCACCGGTTGTCACAGAAAACACATCACCAACATGATTTATGGCTGCTTGCCAGCCGCATAGTTGTACAAGGTTGTGAAGATGCTGTGTAGTCTTCCCTGCTTCATCGTCTGTAAAGATGATAGCGTTTGCGGTGAAGGGAACTTTTTTATCCCGTACCGATTCAAATGCTATTTGTGCTGTGGAAAAGAATATCACTTTACCAACATTTTCTGACAAGTCAGCAATATTGGTGGGATGTGCAAATGGGAAACCTGGTCCCACTACGCAGATTACGTTGCATTTTTTTGACATAGCATTATTTTTAAATGTACTCGCCTATACTAGCTAAAGTGATGGCTAAATGCAAATAAAAACTCGTCGCCTCTGGGGGAGGTGACGAGCGGAGTTAGATTACACACTGTTAATTATTCTGCGAGTTCAGTTAGAAGGTTTTGAAAGTATGTGTTGAACTCAGTGGTACCTAGTCTAAAATGTGCCCAGGATGACATCGCAGAGTCCTTGTCTGCGGGGTACTCGATGACTTGGCAACGGGGTGCGCCGGCACATGCTTCATTTTTTTCCACCAACTTTGCAACGTCATCGGGATGAGGTTGGATGTCGCTGGCAATTACAATTGCATCAAAGGGTGTGGTCGTACTTTGAACTGTTGCGTGCGCTTCATCAATCGAAGTGCAAAAAGTTATAGTGCTATGAAATAGTTTTTCAAGCGCTAATCTGTCGTTTCTTTCATCGCCATTTGTTGCAGTATATGCAACAACCATGACATTAAATCTTTGTCGTTTCATTTCTATTTGTTGAGAGGTTATCAAAAAAGCTATGTCTCTGAAATTGTATTCCTCGAGTACAACAAAATCAATAGTTCGCGCTGTATATTTCGTGTTGTATTGTGCCTACCCACTCAAACCTCTTCCCTCTCACCTCGCACATGCTACAATATACCCATGTCATACGACACTCAAAAAGCACACTTTGACCAGGCTTACAAAACGGGAAGCGACATGTGGACGCACCACAACTTTTCACTTCATGAAAAGGAATTTATCGCGACCTTGCCCGAGAACGGTATGGTGCTCGATCTCGGTGCTGGACGCGGACGTTTCACGTTTCGTCTCGGCGAGGCGGGGATGCGCGTTATCGGACTCGAATACGTCGGAAGTATCGTCGAGAAAAACAACGATGAAGTGAAACTCCGCGGGATGGACAAAAATATTCGGTTCTTTGAAGGAGATGCACTCGATATACCATTTACCGACGGCGGGTTCGACGGTGTTGCTGATGTGGGATTACTCCACCACTTGCTATCGAGTGATTATGCACAATACGTGTCCGAGGTTTCACGGGTACTCAAAAATGGTGGGAGCTACCTACTCGTCGCACTATCCAAATCTTCGACACAGTATCTCGGTTTCACACCACAGGCGTCTACCCTCTCAGACTTTGAATACGAAGGTGTGCACTATCATTTCTTTACTGAAGACGAAATTGTGAAACTATTTTCACCAAACTTCGATATTGTTTCACATAAAAAAGAATTTGCCGAACAAGATCATCGAGTCGCGTACGAGGTGGTTCATATGAAAAAGAAATAAGAAAAAGGGCTCAATAAATTGAACCCTTTTTTTTAAATTAAATCCTAACAAAACGAGTAGTTAGGACCCGCCTATGTGGTTACCACCGGCATCTTTTTCTACATTTTGGCTTTCAATAGCATTTTCGGCTACATTTTTTAAAGAGGTCATTTGCACTGTGTTGATGTGCGACCAGTTTGGATTTGATAAGTTCTTTTTCATCTAAAAAAATTGAACATGAAATTAAAAATGTGATTTTCTTCCAACCCTTGCATGGAAGTATCGTAGGTCCACTAGTGGATCACTACAATTTTAGAGGGAGGCCCAAAGCCCGGTGAGTGATTGGTGGTTTGATTTTTAATAAGTGAATTGTTGAATTATATCCTTTAGTGTCTTACCTGAAATAAATAGAATATGAATCCGAACAATATTAGTCTTAACGATACTCTTTTATAAAATTATGTCAAATATTTTGTGTTTCACGAAACTGGGTATATTATGAATAGTATGAAAATAGTTTCTTGGAACACAAATGGTCTCCGTGCAACTGTAAAACAAGGTTTTTTTGACGACCTATTTACGAAAGTGAAGGGGGATGTGATCTGTTTGCAGGAGACCAAGGTGGAACGTGAGCAATTGCCGGAGGAAGTACTGAACATTCCTGGCTACGAATCGTATTTTGAATCATCAAAAGGTCGCAAAGGCTACAGCGGTGTGGCGATATACACCAACGTGAAACCAGAAAAGATCTCCTGTGGTGTCGGCGTGAAACAACTCGACCAAGAAGGACGACTGATCATTGCTGAATACAAAGACTTCTATCTGCTCAATTGCTACTTCCCCAACGGTGGAGGAGCGCCAGAGCGACTCGAATACAAACTTGAGTATTATGATGCGATGCTCGTGCTTATGAAAAAACTTGAAAAGAAAAAGCCGGTTATCGTCTGTGGAGATGTCAATGTCGCACACAACGAAATAGATATCGCTCGTCCAAAAGAAAATGAAAATCATGTCGGGTTTCTGCGTGTCGAACGTGACTGGATGGATGCGGTGCTCGATGCTGGATTTGTCGACGTGTTTCGTCGTCTTCACCCTGACACTCGCGACGCATATACGTGGTGGGACCAAAAGAGTCGTGCACGCGACCGCAACATAGGCTGGCGGATAGACTACTTCCTTGTCTCCCCTGCTCTCATGAAAAAAGTAAAAAAGATTGAGCACCTGACTGAGTATTACGGTAGCGACCACTGTCCTGTGGTTTTGGATATTGATATAAAATAAAAAAGCGACTTCATGTGGACCAAAGTCCGAAGTCGCTTTTGGAAACTGCAATTAGTGTTTCAAATTTTTCCGCCTGCAAATTCCATAATTTGCAGTTTGAGGTTTTCGATGTGTGGCTTTTTTTCTGCCGGCTGTGTCGCGATTGAAATAATGTTCTTCACTGATTGTAAAAACAGAGAAACTGTTCCCTGAACACTGAAATTATTGCTTTGCGACGCGGATGAGTTTGCATCACAAAGAAATTTTAGCGTTTTTTTCAGGTGATTCTCCATTTTTCTTTGATTGCCTTTTCTTGCAAATGTTGCAGATTTACCTAATTCAATGCTTGCTGCATTGATGTGGCTCTTTACCTCTTTTAAATGTTTGCACATACTTTTGAAGTTTTTTGGTTTAGAAAAAATTGTGAAAAAATGTACTGAGGACAATCATACTCCGACTATAGAAAATGTCAACGGAAAAGTTTGACATGGGGTGGAAATAGGGGTATAAATACTTCGAAGTTCACAAAACCTTCAAACGTTAGTATGAAAAGAAATCATCCGTTTGTAGTGCGTGTACCCAACATGTTTGGGGAGGGCACTGTGTTTTTTACTGCAAATGAATGGCAGGCAGAACTTGTTTTGTTGCCGTTCATGATTATGCTTTGCACTTCGTTCGAGAAGCTCGACATTATCGCTGCCAAGATTCACTCGCGCAGGGATATCCTTGCCTCTCTGACGGAGGATAACCATTGTATGAAAGAAGTTGAGTGTCTGGAAAAACTCCAAGAGCAATACGATAATATTTTTCTTCTCATCTATAAAAAGATGCATCGTTTGCACATGGGTGGTCATAGACGACATCTTTCTTTTGCAGCATGATTTTTAGGAGCGATAGCTTAGCTGGTTAGAGTGCTGGACTGAACATCCAGAGGTCGTGGGTTCGATTCCCTCTCGCTCCGCGCTCACCAAGTGAGCCATTGTAATTTGAAACCGTCCTACGTTCGCGTCTGGGCGGTTTTTTTATTGCACAAATCCGTGTATTCGGTACACTTAGGGTAATCAGTTAACCTATTTTTTAAAAACTTCTTATTATGAGAGCAAAAAACTTTTTGAAATCATGTGGAATTATTTTTCCATTTAGTATTTTTCCATATGCTCTCACAAATGGAGAGCATATACAAAACAATATCGTTTGCCCGGAACTTACCCTTTCAGTGTATCCAGATACAGTGTCTCAAGGAGGATTACTTTTTTTAGAAGCTGGCGACGACTGGTTGTGGGTCGATACAGTTATTTGGGATGCTCAGGATACTATACCCGTGTCTCTTGATCCACTAAACAAGTATTCTTATTGGATGATACCTGTACATCGTAGTGCGACGCTCGGATGGCACAAGTATGTAGTCACAACTCCGGATAGTACCTATACAGATTCGGTATATGTTACAGATGGGCGCTTTGGTGCATGGCCAAGTGCTTCAACTCCTATAGTTAAAAGCCAGGAACGAATCGACAGGTCAAAACGCAATGATTCGGTTGTCGCGACTATGTATGATTTTGTTTCGGTACAACAGAGATTGTGGTCACAGCCCTTTGTGCGTCCAACAAAAAATTTGCGGATCAAAGATAGGTATGGGACTCTTCGTGAGACATTTACGAATGCTCCTCCTCGCTATCACTATGGTGTCGACTATGCACCTACGGTACAAGGCAAAATAGGAGAACCAGTTTTGTCTATGAACGATGGTATTGTTATGAAAGTCGACTTTGATTCCGAAGTATATGGAAACTATATCGTCGTCGACCACGGCGGAGGTATCGTGCTTAGTTATTTTCACAACGATTCTGTTCTTGTTTCCGTAGGACAGTTTGTTAAGCGTGGAGAAGTGATTGCACGTATGGGAGGAACTGGCAAAGGTCTGACGGGTCCACATGTGCATGTAGATGCCAAGTTGCATGGTGTCCAAATCAACCCACTCATCCTTATGATGATGTCAGAGAAATGCTTTCAAGACACTGTGTTGATTGAACCTTCATCTATGAATTAGTAAAGAGTGACAACCGATTTCTCCCCATGGAGATCGGTTGTTTTTTTATGTATAAATTGTGAGGACCGACCTCACAATTGTCGACTTCCCCTTTCTCTCACACTTGGTACAATATGGATATATGAAATTCAAAGAAACATTTACTGTAATCGAGAAGATAAAAAAATCGCCAAAAATTTTGGCGTTTCTTATGACACTCGGTATTGCACAAGAGTCTCGTAGCCAGACTATAGAGAAAGTAGATATCGGGGATGGTACCGAAGTAGTTGGTGATGCGAACACGATAGCTTTTGCAAAAGACTTTGTCGCGCTCGCTCAAACCGATGCACAAGCGATAGAAACGTTGGACGAAGAGTATCGTAAACTCAGCACCGAACGTATAGAGGACAGTGTCAGTTATCGTGAGGCCTGTACTGCAATTGCCGACTATGTAGGCCAGGCGCAAGAATTTTTTGAAATGACAAAGTCACGTGAGCGTTCAGAGACTCTACTCGCTCAGTTCTCGCTAGAAAAGGCAGAGCACGAGATGCAAGAATTTTTCGATCTGTATACCGAGACACAACAAGGTGCTACTGTTGATGCAAAGAAACTTGCACAACTTTTTAAAACATATATTACCCATACGAGCGGTGTAGAAGATATCGAGCGTGCGTATACTATTCTCTCGACCGCATATAGTGAAGGAAGCGAGTTTGCTCAAAAAATCGAAAAGAAAGGGTTGCGTGGCAAAGGTGTAGCAAGTGTTGATGCGTCCGAGGATCTGGCATCTCTCAGTCCGCAATGGATTCAACCAGAATCGCTCGACGCCTTGGTTGAAGCATATTTTTCGATGTTGACCGCACAAGAAACAATGCAGGATATAGATATACAGAGAGATATGCATGAAAGTAGTCTCAACTGGTTGAAGCAAGTGTTCCGTGATGCAGGACTCGAAATACGTGAAGCAGACGCATCGGTCGCTCAGAAACAATAATACATATAGAGTTAAGTACGTGCACAAAAGCTTTGTCAGGCAGGGCTTTGCGGGATTCTTGTGAGTGTCACACTTTTTCTCTTTCTGCGTTATAACTATTGATACCGATGTTGGTATCAATAAAAAAACACAGATATGAAAAAAGCACTTATTATTCTTGCAACTCTCGCACTCGGACTGATCGCCTACGGCATCGCAGAACAAAAACCAGTTGTTATACTTCCGGGCTATTTACTTATGCTCACCATCGGTATTCTTTCGACGATACAAAAACCCCGCATGACCAGAGAGCACAACTAATGCACATGATCTGAAAACCCAAAACGCACCACCGTGGTGCGTTTTTACTATTTCTTCAC
>Ga0075163_10009224_pt1 | contig 12958 bp, 7 predicted proteins | sample JI1023141ADNA_FD_71478 | JGI IMG/M metagenome (GOLD analysis project Ga0075163, IMG submission 71478) | Wastewater effluent complex algal communities from Wisconsin, to seasonally profile nutrient transformation and Carbon sequestration -... | ecosystem: Engineered > WWTP > Effluent > Algae...
GGCGCTGTACATGGTCATCGCCTGGCGGATCAACCGCCTGATGCGTCTGGGGCGCACCCTGCCGGATTTACCCGCCGACCTGGTGTTCGAACCCGACGAGTGGCGGGCCGCCTTCATTCTCAACAAGAAGCCCGTCCCGAAAGCGGTGCCGCCCCTAAACACCGTGCTGCGCTTGATTGCTCAGCGCGGCGGCTTTCTGGCCCGCCGACACGACGGCGAGCCCGGAGCCAAAACCATCTGGCTGGGCCTTCAGGAGATCGCCGTTTTTGTAGAAGGCACCCGCTATGCGCGCCAGTTCGGGGAGGTGTGAGATGTGTGTAATGGGATGCGTTGAGGCAGGTCAGTAGATCAGAGATCAGAGTTATGAAAAAAGCCTCGCAGCATCAAAACGAACCTCCCATGTATTCTGTGCTGCAAATGCTTTTCCGTCGCGCGTGCCGCTATTAAATTGAATAGCAGACAGAACCATGGCAGGCACATCAGACGCCGATTTAGTGATAAATACGCCACCTTCGCCAACACGCAGGCTCATTTCACCAAAATCTGTCGATATAACGGGCAAACCAAGCGCGCGGTATTCGTAGTATTTGATAGGATCAACCGACGCGGTAAGCCCGTTATTTTTAAATGGAATCAGCCCGACATGGAACCGCGTCATTGCCTTCAATGCCGCCGTGTGATCACAAGCGGGCAGCAATTTAATATTGCTTGGCAACTTGCCAACCGGCGGCTCGAAAACAGGACCAATTAGACGAATTTCATCGTGCGGCCTAATCTCGGCTAACGCCCGCACCCACTCCCAGTCAAACCAGGATGCAATTGTTCCAACATAGCCAAATATTTTCCTATCGAATGATTTCGGTGTCTGATCCACCGCATGCACGGCCGACAGATCTAGCCCGTTATGCACCAAACGCACATCGTTATGAAAACGAGCCCACAACGATTTAAGTTCTGAACTCGACGCCCAGATGACATTCACTCGCTGAACGATTTGATGCTCTCTTCGCGCCAAGGCAAGACGGGAAAGCCCCGAATAAAACGCCGGAAAGTCATCCATTGCATCGTACAAAGACGGACAATGGTGTGATATTTTTAGAAGCTCTAGCGCAAAAGCCGAGGGTTTGCCAATCGCCAGCAAGGTTTTAGAATTCCTTGCAAAGTCATCGATTAAGTTCAAGTGGCGCTGCCAAAGTCGCCCATTGACCAAGCCAGAACCAGGCAACGGCTCAATGGGCAGGAGACCACTTAGCTTCAGCACCGTAAGCCATGATGGACGGCCGCTACTTTGATTGGACTGTCGCGAACGCCGGAGATCTCCCCAATTGGGAAAGCGGGTGGGATAAGGGTCTACCCACAGGACAGAAGCGCCTGCCCTGCCATGAAACCACTCTACAAATTTATGCGGCCGCTGAGCGAAACTCTCCCATGGCACCGGCGAAAGATATACTAAACGCATCAGGCAAAATGCTCACGCAGCGTCTTTACAATACGCTCCGCAGCATGACCATCGCCGTAAGGCGAAACACCACGCGCCATAACCCGATAGGCTGACTCATCATCAAGCAATCTTTGCGCCTCATCGACGATGCGCTCGTAATTCGGTCCGACTAACTTGACCACACCTTGCTCGACGGCCTCAGGGCGCTCCGTTTCGTCACGAAGTACCAGTACAGGCTTGCCAAGCGCTGGGGCCTCCTCTTGAACGCCTCCAGAATCCGTCAAGATAATGTAGGCACGCTTCATCGCAACGATGAATGGTGCGTAGTCTAGTGGCTCACACAGAATGAAATTAGGCAGTCCAGCCAAAAACTCATACGCTACATCCTTGACTTTTGGATTCGGATGCACTGGATAGAGAAATTGCACCAAGGGGTTATTTTCGGCCAAGGTGCGCAGAGCACGACAGATGTTATTGAACGGTTCACCAAAGTTCTCTCGACGGTGAGAGGTCACCAACACTAGCCGCTTTGCAGGATCCAGTGGGACTACAAGTTCCGAGTCTTTGGCAGCAGCCATCAACAACGCGTCGATAACTGTATTCCCGGTCACGATAATTTCAGTATCTGGGACGCCCTCCTTGAGCAAATTCAGTCTTGAGCCCTCAGTCGGCGCAAAGTGCCAGCGTGCTAGCTTTCCAGCGATGACCCGATTGGCTTCTTCTGGAAACGGATTTTGCATATCCCAGGTTCGCAGCCCAGCCTCGACGTGACCAATTGGGATGCGTTGATAAAAGCATGCCAAGGCGACGGTCATGACCGTGGTGGTGTCACCTTGAACCAACACTGCATCCGGTTTCTCTGCCCGCAAGACATCATCGAGCTCGAGCAGCAACCGAGCAGTTAACGCCGTGAGAGTTTGATTGGGGCGCATGATGTTCAAGTCAATGTCTGGATCGATACCGAAAAAATCATTGACCTGGTCAAGCATGTGTCTGTGCTGCGCGGTTGCCAGAACGCGCACATCCGCCCAAGGCTCATTCCCGAGCGCCAAAATCACTGGCGCCATTTTGATGGCCTCGGGGCGAGTACCCACAACACAAAGGACTTTTCTTTTCTTTGACAAATCGGTAATAGGTCGGTTGTTAGACATCATTTTTATCCAAATGATTTAAGTACGCTGATGCTCGGAAGCTCCAGTCGTTCGCCTCAGCCAATGCCCGCAATCGAGCTCGATACGGCTTGTTGTCACAAACAGCAAAAGCGCGATCGATTGCTTTGACGAGCTCCGCCGCATCACTGCCTGCGAAGACCTCCGGGAAGGAGGTGCATTCGTTCATATCGGCGGTAACAACAACTGGCTTTTCAAGTGCGAAATATTCGTAAAGTTTTAGAGGCGAGGTTGAACGTGCAACATTACCGGGCCTGAATGGAATGAAGCACACGTCGAAAAGTCGCGCATAGGCTGGCAAAATCGCATAGTCAACTGCGCCTAAATAAAGTGCATTACAACTCTTCGGCAAGAGCGGAACGCAACCGCTATAGTCAGGCCCGATGAACATAAAACCCACATCCGGCATCAAAGCGGACACCTCTTCAATCACCTCGTACCAGAGCCAGGGAGCGATGGCGCCAAAGTAACCGACGATGCGTGAACGCTTTTCTCTAAAAACCACCAAGCGCTCCGGAAGAACAACCGCTAGGTGTCGCGCATCTTGATAGTGCTGAACGTCGACACCGTTTGGGATGAGCACACAGCGCTTATTTCCACATTGAGCTGTGGCCTCTCTGTGGAGTGCTGACGCCGACGACACGACTATGTCAGCGGCACCGTCAAACGCAGCTCGCTTCAGACGCTCAAGACGCTTGAGAGAGTCTTTCCCGCCGGATATTGAAGGGTCGATGTGGTCAATGTACTCATAAATCACACGTCCTTGCCTGCACGCACCAAGAATGTCTTCTGCATCGGCCAGCAATGACGTACTGTAAAAAACGCGCACGGCGTCGCTAATAGCACTAACTGCCGGATCTCTTGCGATCCAGACATTAACAGCCACTTGCCTAAAACCCTCCACACCATCCCCGGTAGTCTTGAAAACGACAAGACAACCTAAACGCCCCAAGGCAAGCGCCATATGATGAGGGCGTTGGAAAAGCAAGACATCCCAGTCCATGCTAGGCTCGAGAATAATAACTGTGCGGTAACTAACACCATTTAAGACCACATCACGAAAATAGGGCCAACCTCGATCCCCTGCCCTCTGCACAGCTTGGCGGGGTCGGTTTCGGAACCAGCGCGCAACTTTGTGGCGAACGCCGTGCAGTCTGTTTCTTAATGGGGCAGGGAGAGCCCAGAAACAGTTTCGAGCGAGAGCATGAAGCGAATCGAGCATATTGCCTGCCGGCTAGCCGGACTTCAATGCAGACAAACCTTTCTCTGGGGCACATTTAATTTCCATGATATCGGCAATCAGGCGCAAATAGCTTTCGTAGGCACGCCCCTTTTCCAACTCGGCCAATTCCTCCTGCGAAAAATTCGGTCGCACTGGATTCCTCCATGTCTCTATCATCGCATCAGCAAGCTGCTGCTCGAATGTCGAAGTCGATTTCATCTCCCAAATCGGACCGCTAAATTGAACCATATCGCAAATTGGTTCAACTAACTTGATGCCATTGCGTGCTGCAAAGCGGGAGGCGCACCCGACAGCCGGCATAACCACCGGGATATTTGCTGCGACGGCCTCAAGCAAAGTCAACGGACCACCTTCGAAAAAAGTTGCTGAAACAAAGGCATCTGCCATCGCCATATGGCCATGGACGTGCGGGGCGGATTCACAGTAAAGCACTTTGTCTTTCAGACCCTGCTTTTCCACATAGCGGAGTATTTCCTCCAGCAAGCTGGGCTCGTAGCATGGACCGAGAATAGCCAAGCGAGTATTTTTACAGATTCGCGAGACGCGTTCAAACGCCTTAACCACTCCAAAATGATTTTTCTGGTGATTGATAGCTCCCACGTCCAGAAACACGAACTCCTCTTCGGCGATGCCATACTTGGCTCGCAACGAATTACGCAAGACAAGGTTCTCCGAGGATTTGAAAGGTTCGAGATCGATGCCGTTAGGGATCACGATACACTTTTCGGGCTCAACCCCCAGCCGCGAGATGCTGTAACTCTTGACATGCCCAGACACCGCAACGAATGCGTTTGTCATGGATGCGGCATTTGCGAACTCTCGACGCTGCTCATCATCGAACCACATGTAAATATTGTGTATGACCTGAACGAAAGGAATTGACTTTCTGCGACAAAGGGCGACCCCCTGGAACGAGTAGTGCGCCAGCACCAACCTAGGCTGCAACTGATCAAGCAAGGCGGCATGAGTGTCGTTTGAATACACTCGACAGATCACTGTTTGCCCGAGGTCATGAGCACGTTTGACCGCTGCGCCCTGATTTCCGAGCACCAAAAGGACCACGCGATAGCCAGCTTTCCCGAGAGTTTCGTTAAGATCAATAACAACGTTCTCAAGGCCGCCAGCCTCGAAATTGTCGACCTGCACAAGGATGTCGCAGGGCGACAAAAATTCTTGCACATCGTCAGCGACCACGTCCGGCTGTGAAGTATTAATACCAGCAAGCGGCGTCAAGGCAAATCGCGTTGGAGAGAACGCACGCCAGATCCGCCTCGCTGTCCGTCCCAGTGAGGATTCTGGGGGAAGCAGGCGGCGTAGTGCCCCCATCAATGACGGGGGGCAGCTACCAACTCTGCTGCTACGCGTAAAAAAAGCGTGGATCTCCGCTGCCCCCGTTTGCCGCACTTCCTTTAAACGCTCATAAACTTCGAAATTTTGGGTCGCCATCTCAAGACGTTGTTCTTCATTTGGCAAGCGACCGGAGAGGAAATCGTCCAAGCGTACTGAGCGCATACCTAACGACTTAAAGTCCCCAACATCTTCGCTATCCACGATAGGGACGATGCCCATAGCGAGGTACTCGACGAGTTTAGTGGGGCATGCGGCCCGGTTCACGATGATGTCCTCTCGGAGGATGAATCCATAATGGCACTCTGGATAGAGGCTCATCAGTTCGACGTGCGTCTTCGCCTCTACCGTCACTACGGACGCCACCGAAGGAGGCAGCATGTTGAGCACTAACTGCGGCTCGGGACAGTAGAAGCGATGATTGATGCGGTCAGCAGTTCTGCTGATCGCGTCAATCATCTTCGACACCTGTTGCCACTTGTGCAGTCCGCCCGCGTAAACGACTATCGGCTTTCCATCAAGCAGCGGGCGCGTCGCGAGCATCGGTATGAAATTCGGAAAAATTGGGAAAGAGACAATCTGTGCCTTCAATGCATCACGAAACTTCTGCTGGAGGTATTGCCTCATTGCGTCGGTGACAACAATTACAACGCCAGCCTTTCTTACGGCGAGTTGCTCCTCTTTTTCATATAACAAAGCGCTAAAGAAGTCGTTGTGCATCCGGAACTCTTCAGGAACTACGCCGTGGATATCCACCGCTTTCCGGACGAAAGGAAGGTGCAGCAACCGGCCAAAGCGGTTGTCGTACATTCGAAGTACGCTGTGAAAATAGATCTTTCGGCTACGAATAACAGACAGAAATGCAAGAATGCGGACAAGCATTCTGCGCCTCTTCGTGCCGATGATCCTCAGAACGAGCACTTTAGGTTCCGGGCGGTCGAACCAGACGTTGCGCCCCCGCAGTTCGTCGCTCTCAACGTAAACGCGCCAGCGATCGGTGAAGAGCCGATCAACAATCTGTATCCGCTGGAAATAGCCGTCGCTTTGGCGCTCAGGGTAAAAGTAACCACCGAAGAAAACGATCCCATCAAACTGCAAAATAAAATTTAACCCTCTGCGCAAGATCCACAGAAATTTACCAAGCCGAGTTGTCGGCCGCGGCGCGAACGTAGGCGCGGCGGCGACGGGCTGAGGTATGTCATGCGTCTCGATACTATTAGGTTGCTCGGCTGTTGTGATGAATGCATGGATGGCAAAGTTGCACTCAACCCTGTCGTGTACGCCTTTTGCGATCTGCTCTAGGTCTGACATCACGGAATCGATTGTGGCGGGGCCGATTTTTTCCTGTGCCAATAGTTGTTTTGTGCGCGTCACGACGTTTTGCCAAAGTGCATTCAGATCTCCGTAGAGATCAGCCGACTCCGCTTGACGTGTCAGTTCATCAGGCGGAAAACGGCTCGACGATTCAAGTGCAGCTCGGAGATTACGAAACTCGGACTCGAAGTAATCGACTTGACCAGTGATCTTTTCAAGATAGAGTTCGATAAACGGCTTTTGCAAGGGAACACGATCTTTTTGTCGCAGCGAAAAATCGATATCCATAGCAAACGAAACGATGGGCTTTTCAGGCCTACGCTGCCACTTGATACCGTACTTTTTCTCCAGGTAATCCTTATTGCGCCGAGCATGTTCACTAAAATATTCGTATTGCAATTTCCCAAATGATGCGGACCCCCAATGATGGATGTAGACATCACGGGCAAGATGAAGGCGATATCCGGCCTTCCGGGCTCGAAGACAGTAGTCGTCGTCCTCGAAACCGCCGGGGAAAAAAGTTTCGTCAAGTAAGCCGATGTTGCGGCATGCCTTTACAGAAAGGAGCACGCAGAAGAATGTGGGGTCAGCTTCGACAACATTTCCGGTCCAGGCCTCATGCCAACGGCCGGAAAAATCAGAGATACTTTGGTATGCCTTGTCCCGGATCGTTTCCGAAGCGAAATCTAAAAATTCGCTTAGCTCTAAGTTATAGTCAACCGGAACGCACTGCTCGCTATCGGCTTTATTCGTGACAGCACTAACGATGTCTGAGCCGGAGGCGAGGAGATGATCAAGCCAATGATCCGTAACGACAACATCGCTGTTGAGTAAGCAGATGTGCGAGATCTCGTCGTCATCTAGAAAATTGGAAATTCCTATGTTGTTACCGCCAGAAAAGCCGAGGTTTTTGTCCTGTTCGATGTAGCGCCAAGCAGAACCAGCTTCGGCAATGTGTTTCGACATAGCCGAACGAATTTTCTCGCGCTCAAGCAACTCAGATGCATTGTCGACCAATATCAATTTAAAGGCTGCATCGTTGTGTGCTCGCCTGATGCTCGCTAAAGTGATCCTCACTACTTCAGAGGCATTGTAGGAAACGATGACTATCCCGACTTTTTTTGCTTTTTCAATCATGGCCTGTTTTCTCAAAAAATCCTACGCAGCTTTTCGACCCACAAGCTCGGCCGAAAATAAACGAGGATCGCATCTTGTTTCCTTATGGTTTTCCGCATAACGCCCATCTCTGCACGAGCATGAATTAGGTCGAGCGCCAACAGCTGCGCATCGGCATCACGCGCGCCAACTTCCCGTGCCAAAACCTGCGCGTGCGCGTCCAACCTTATGACTTCTTGAGCAAGCTCCTGGGCTTGCGCATCTTTCTCCGCAAGCTGCTGCGCCAACAGCTGCGCATCGGCATCACGCGCGCCAACTTCCCGTGCCAAAACCTGCGCGTGCGCGTCTAACCTTATGACTTCTTGAGCAAGCTCCTGGGCTCGCGCATCTTTCTCCGCAAGCTGCTGCGCCAACAGCTGCGCATCGGCATCACGCGCGCCAACTTCCCGCGCCAAAACCTGCGCGTGCGCGTCCAACCTTATGACTTCTTGAGCAAGCTCCTGGGCTTGCGCATCTTTCTCCGCAAGCTGCTGCGCCAACAGCTGCGCACCGGCATCACGCGCGCCAACTTCCCGTGCCAAAGCCTGCGCGTGCGCGTCCAACGTTATGACTTCTTGAGCAAGCTCCTGGGCTCGCGCATCTTTCTCCGCAAGCTGCTGCGCCACCGAGATCGATGTGGCCGAGGCTTCAAATTGCGCAGAGTAGTTAATAAAAGCTAGATTCAAGTGCGGTTTCACGTGACGCACACTGTTGACCAACAGACCTAAATGGGCATGAGTTTTTGGTGATTGAAGAAAGGGTTCTGTATCCCAATCTTCATCAAGCAGGCACTTATTCACCTCGGTGAGCAATGTCGGCCCCTGATACGACACTGCGTCTACGTATCTAAAAAATTTTTCCCAAATTCGACCTTCGTCAAAGAACAAGCCTAGGTTTGGTGGCAGCGAGGAACAATTCAGCGGTTCCACCGTTGAAAGAGCTTTTGCAAGCTCTGGTGTATCGCAAGTCACGAGGTTTCGCCCCGAAAAATTCGCAACTGCGGCAGCCTCGAGTAACTTATGATTAATTACTCCTTTCACCCCATCGTATCCCACCAGCACAGCAGGTTTTCCGCAAGCGACTGCCTCCAGAACTACACGCCCCATGCCCGCAACACCGACTGATCGTTGCATCAAGCATGGAACATCTGCCCTGGCTCCTAAAAATTCTGCAAAACCAGTTAGCCCAGCCTCGACTAACCTCCTCTCTAGCTCTCCCTTCGCCTCACCATCGCCGACAATACGTAGCCCAGTGATTCCAGCCGCTTCCGCCTTAACCGCAAAGTCGAGGATGCCAACAATCTTGTGATAATCTAATCTGCTAACTACTAACCAACGAGCATCAACCGCCAGCGACGAGTTGCACTCACCCGAAAATTCTTCAGCATCAACAGCGTTCGGTAAATTGACTATTCGACCATCAGAAACGAAGGCTGACGCCAGCTGCCGGACCTCTTCGGAAATCACGACGACCAATCCGGCAGCCGGAAGAACAAGGTATTTCAATATGAACTCAAAGGTTGCCCCGTGGAGCCGCCCCAATGAGGCCGGCCCATGTAGCGTTACGACGTAGGGAACACCCTCGAGTTCAGCCGCTAATGCGCCAGGAATCAGCGTTGAGTACGGGTGTAGGTGAAGACACTCAATATGCTCTTTCCGAATCAGCGCACGAAGGAGAGCGACATCGTGGAGAATGTCGGCCACACTACCGTTACAACCGAACCGCAAGCCTGAGCTCACAGACACGAGACTCTCTGGCAACAGATCTCGACAAAACTCACGACCGACAGCGAAATGAACGCGGCAACCGCGTTTTGCAAGCTTCCGCATCTCACCCGCGAGATGCGTTTCCAGGCCCCCTATGCAAAATGCTTCACTGACAATTAGAACGGAGTCAAGCATTACAAGACTTCTTTGACAGAGATATTGCTCGACAGGCAGGCTATTCCTGTGCAAGTAACTCGCCCTTGGCGAACATGTAGAACAATTACATCTGTTTTTCGGTCGAGATAACTCATGTCGTGACTGGATAGTGCTTCGGCAATAGCCAAGGTCACGAAATAAGAACCCTCACAAATATCTAGATGCATTACAAAATCAAAGCAAAGCGTCGTACCGGCCCGAGCGCAGTGAAAATTCTGATCGTGGTACGTTGTACTAGTACCCCAGACGCTTACCCCTTCTACAGTACGAAGCAGGATACCTCCCTGAACTTCGTCTACAGGCTGTAAAAAATCAGCAAGAAAACGTATGCGTACCTTATCGCCAGTGCGATAAACATCGGTGGGCTCGCCACTTACATCAAGTGCATCCCATTTCCTGATAATTGCCCGAAGAACCCCAGGCGTTTCACTTGGCTTTTTTTCTCCATGTGCCAGCATGGAAACATGCTGAACGGAGCTTGAGCAGTGCGCGTCGGCACCCGAATCATCAATTTCAACAGTTTCATTGACTGAGGGCAACTCGGCTTTTCGGGAACTAAGATATCGCAAATAAGCCTTCTCGTCGGAGTAAAGCAAAGCGTGATATTGATCAACAATTTCCTTGGCCGGTCCGATCCCATGAATTTGACCACGATCTAAAAGAATTCCGCGTTGGCAGAATTTCTCGACGGTAGAGGTAGAATGCGTAACAAGCAATACGGCACAGCCATTGGCGCGCAGACGGTCAAAATATTCAAAACATTTACGTTGAAATTTTTCATCTCCGACCGATAATGCTTCATCAACGATTAAAACTTGAGGCTCAACATGAGCCTGCACTGCGAATGCCAAACGAACAAACATACCGCTTGAATATGTTTTAACAGGTTGATCAAGGTGATCCCCTATATCAGCAAATTGTGCGATATCTTCAAAACGCTCCTCAACTTCCGCTCGCTCCATTCCTAGCAGCATAGCATTAAGATAAACATTTTCCCTTCCCGTAAAATCCGGATTAAAACCAGACCCTAGCTCAAGAAGGGCAGCGATCCGTCCGCGAGTTTCAATGGAGCCCTCCGATGGCGCAAGGATGCCTGCAATCAGCTGCAACAAGGTGCTTTTGCCGCTTCCATTTCGACCCAGTATTCCCAATGTCTCACCTTTGAATATTTCGAATGAAACATTCCGGAGCGCCCAGAACTCTCGACAATAAGATGAGGGCTGCAAACCCGCAAGACGCTGCAGCTGTGGGATTACGAACTGCTTCAGGCGGTCACGTGGTGTTGCATAGATTTCGTAACGCTTGCCAAGCCCGTTGACGCGAATCGCATACTCGTTAGAGGACATCGGCAAATCCCTTCCGTGTCTTTTGGAACCAAACAAAGCCAAGCCAGGCAACAATGCCGGAAATCCCTAGATATACACCCCAAATCAGCCAATCAACCGACCCACCCCAATACATCACCTCTCGCGCCTGCTCAACGGCAACCGTAATGGGGCTAAGGTGAACCACTGCGCGAAACTCCTCAGGAAGACTCTTGAGCGGGTAGAAGACGGGGGACAAGAACATAAGTACTGGCACAAGCGAGCCAACAACCTGAGACACATCGCGCAAATAAACGCCTAATGATGCGAGCAACCAGGTAACGCCAAGAGTGAACAGGACCAACGGCACGAGTACAACCGGAAATAACAAAGTCTCCGCATGCGGGGCTCCAAATATAACGACATAAAAACCCAGCCACACTAAAAAGCTGACTAGAAGATGAAAACCAGCGCTGCCCATGGCAACAACTGGCAGCAACTCTAGGGGAAAAATAATTTTTTTGACGTAGTTGACGTTCGAGACTATCAAACTCGGGGCACGGTTCATGCACTCCGCAAAGAAATTGAACACAAGCAACCCCGCAAAAAGTATCAAGGCAAACTCGGTCTTTGACCCTGAGCCGCCTAACCAGCGCGCTTGAAAGATTACGCTGAAGAAAAACGTGTACACGGCTAACATCAAAACAGGATTAAAAAGCGACCAGAGAATACCGAGGACGGAACCTTTATAACGGCCAATGATCTCCCTGCGTATCAGCCCTGCAAGGAGGTTTCGATTAGCCCACAGGCTAGCGATTATTACCACAGGAGAGATGGGAAATTTTTGCATTAAGAAAATATCTCATAAACTTGCCAACATGGGAATTTTTGCTTCTTGACCAGATAGCTTTTGCTCACTCTGAAACAGGCATTTAGTAGTCAAGCGCACATAATCCAAAGCAATACTGTGCTTACATTTCGGCTGCCAGTACTCGATTTTATTAGCGAAAGGGGTACCTCGAAAAACCCCTGATTTTCACCTCGAGCGCTTCGTAACTCCTTGATTTGTCGATGTGTAATTTTTGGAAAATGAGGTTTTTCGATTTACCCAAAGGTCGACAACATCGCTCATCACGACAAACCCCTGTGTAAAATCTTCGGGCATCCAGATCTGGCGCTTATTTTGGCAGACAGGATCTCATCAAGCCGCCTACCAAAGGTTTTGCTGACGTTTCTGAGGTCGAGCGCAACATCAAAAATTCCGCCCTGTACCACGATACGGTTGCTGGGGTTGGTAAAGCAGGCCGCGCAGAACACAATCCACGCTGCGACTGCGGTTGTCTTGCACGAATTGCAGAAGTAAGTATCCCTTGGCAAAGCCGGGGGTTTTACTTTATTAGCCCCTCAAAGGAGCAGCCAAGTGCACCGTCTGAAGGCGGCCTTCACATACCCAACTTTAGTTGGTCGTAATGCTCATCTTCCTTCTCTTGGCCCCGGATGTAAGCCCGAACCATCTCCTCGTCCAGCCCGACCGTTGAAAAAAGCACCATCTGGCGCAGAAGTTCTCGCCCCCGAAATTCCTACTTCGCTCATTGAATCGACACGCAATCGTGATCGCGCTCTTCCCCTTGATGTAACCCCACCACATTCGCCACCGAACACTTCGGCGGAATACGGATGCACATGTGAACGTGGTCACTCATCAAGTGACCCTCCAGAATCTTGCATTTTCTCTGCCCCGCCAACTCATGAAGCACTTCGCCCAAGTGCTTACGAATCGCGCCGAAGATCGCTTTCTTCCTCTTCTTCGGGATGAACACCACGTAATACTTGCAGTCCCACTTTGTGTGGCTAAGGCTCTGATAATTTTGAATCGGAAACGCCCATCTCTTGGTCGAGAAAGAAGCTTCTAGGTCACCTTGTCACACAGTAAAACCTCGTGAGTCCCCCGGCAAAGCCAGGGGACTACCGGGCTATTTACTAATGACTTCTTCAAACTACGCCTGATTCTAGCTTACAAAAAAACCTCCTAGGTCACCGAACACCTTGTCTCGGTGCTATCG
>Ga0075163_10009227_pt1 | contig 12956 bp, 15 predicted proteins | sample JI1023141ADNA_FD_71478 | JGI IMG/M metagenome (GOLD analysis project Ga0075163, IMG submission 71478) | Wastewater effluent complex algal communities from Wisconsin, to seasonally profile nutrient transformation and Carbon sequestration -... | ecosystem: Engineered > WWTP > Effluent > Algae...
CAGACCGCCATCAACGCCGCGAAGGCCGACGGCAAGGTGACCAAGGAAGAGGCGCAGGAGATCCGCAAGGCGGCGCACGGTGATCACGGCGGCCGCGCGCACAAGGGCGGCAAGGGTGGCGAGCGCGGCAAGCGCCCCGCGCCCAAGGCGTGACCCCTAGCCACTGCGACATCCCAAGGCCCGCGTCGAGTACGTCGACGCGGGTTTTCTTTGTGTGGGGTCGACGCATCCCGACGTCAGCTACTGCGGACCGAGTCGCTTCCTCCAGTAGCCCGGACGACGCCTCAGGTGGGCGACGGCCAGGACACGAAGCTCGACGGCGTCGTCCACGTACAGAATCTGATACGGAAAGCCTTCGACGAACGCCGTTCGGACGCCGAGCTTTCGCGAGAACCAACGAGAGGGTGCACGGTCCTCCCCTAGCTCCACCAAGAGTTGGTGCACCGCTGCCGAGAGGCGCTCCGACGTGCCTTCACGAGCATGCACGTCGTGCCACTCGAGCGTCGCCAGCAGGTCTTCGTAGGCGGCCCGCTCGAGCGCGACCGGACGGCTCACGGGGCCTGACGCTTGCGCAGCATCTCCATGGCCTTGGCAAGCGGGATGAGCTCGGAGCGCCCCGCCTTCACATCGGCCATCCGACGCTCTACTTCCGCGATCCAAGCTTGCTCGACTTCCTCGGGCGTCCCGTCGTCGTCCTCCAGTAGCTCCAGCGCAATGCTGCGGCGCTCCTCTGGCGACAGTGCACGAGCTTCTTCGAGAATGCGTTTACCTTCAGCGCTCACGGTTCCCCGAGTTTAGCACGCGCAGGCAACGGCGCCGAGCGGTCCTGCGTCGAGGGAGCGCACCCGCGACCTGTTGGGTCCGAGGGCGAACGGACGAACGGGGAGGGGACGGCGCAACACCTGCAAAATACCGGCTCTTGCGCCCCGTAAAGAGATGCAAAGGGGGGCATCGAAGTTCCTCGCCGAGCGTCCAACCTCATGAGACCGAAACGAAACAACCCGCCACCCGAGGTATCGCATCATGAAACGCTCGCTCTTCGCTCTGCTCTTCTCGCTCCCGCTCGTCACCTTCGCGGGCCTCGCCAGCGCCGACGGCCGTGGTCACGGAGACGGCAAAGACGCGGTGCAGTTCCCGGTGCCCGCGGCAGACTTCCAGGCTCGTCACGACGCCCGTGTGACCAAGATGCGCGCGAAGATGGAAGATCGCATGGCGGCCAAGAAGGTCGACGCTGACAAGGCCAAGGAGATGCGCGCGCGCTTCGACGCTCGCGTCGCCAAGGTGCAGACGGCCATCAACGCCGCCAAGGCCGACGGCAAGGTCACCAAAGAAGAGGCGCAGGAGATCCGCAAGGCCGCCCATGGAGATCACGGCGGTCGCGCTCACCAAGGCAAGCCCGGCGGCCGAGGCAACCGCCCCGCGCCCAAGGCGTGACCCCTAGCCACTGCGACCATCCCAAGGCCCGCGTCGAGTACCTCGACGCGGGCCTTCTCGCGTGACGTGTGGCCGAGGACTGGCAGATCGTGGACGCTGCGCTTGGGCAGGCCCAGCACTTCATTTCGCAGCGGGCGCTGCCACACTGAGAATCCACGTCACACCGAACTTATCGGTGACCATGCCGAATCCGGCGCTCCATGCCGATGCGGCGAACGGCTCGACGATCGATGCGCTGGCCGAGAGCTTCTCCCAGTAGCCCTTCACCTCGTCGAACGTGTCGCCATCGACGGCGACGAAGAAGCGCTGGTTGGTGATGGTGACGCCATTCTCCCGGCGTGTCGCACCGGCGTTCTCGGCCGACACTGCCGACTGGCCAGGAATGTCGTACGCCAGCACACGGAAGCCGTCCGCGGTTGTCACCTGGCCGAACACGACTTTGTCGGCACCCGGCGCATCCTTGGGCATACCGAAGTCTCCGTAGGTAGTGATGACCGTCTGCCCGCCGAACACGGCCTGGTAGAGCTCCAGCGCCGCACGGGCATCGCCAGAGAAGTTGAGGTGGGGGGTGGTCTTGAGGCTCATGTCTGCTCCTGAATTGGTGAGAGATTCGCGGGTTTTTGCCCGGCGAAACCCAACATACGAGGCATGTAGGTCAGCTCGTGTCCTACTCCCGAGCTATTCTCGCGCGATGACGACGACGGCCACGTCACGACTCCTGAGACTGCTGTCATTGCTGCAAACACGGCGAGACTGGCCAGGCACCCTGCTCGCCGCGAGGCTGGAGATCAGTCGTCGCACGGTCCGCCGTGACATCGACCGGCTGCGTGAGATGGGTTACAGCATCGAGGCCACGATGGGACCCGAGGGTGGCTACCGCCTCGACGCTGGCAGCGAGCTCCCACCCCTTCTCTTCGACGACGACCAAGTCATCGCTCTCGCCGTCGCCCTGCAAGCCGCGACCGCCACCGGGGTCGGACTCCAAGAATCCGCTTTGCGTGCCCTCACCACCGTGCGTCAAGTGATGCCATCACGGCTTCGTCACCGCTTGAACGCGCTGGAGTTCACCGCCATCCCTACATACCCCGGTGACGCGGCACACTCGGTTTCACCCGATGCGCTGATCACCATCTCTGCCGCGGCCCGGGCACGCGAGGTGCTGCGATTCGACTACGCCGATGGCCGCCCCGGCACCGCCGCCGAGCGGCTTCCCCCTCGCAGGGTCGAACCGCACTACCTCGTGACTTCACACGGCCGCTGGTATCTCGTCGCCTGGGACCTCGAGCGCGACGAATGGCGACTGTTTCGTGCCGACCGCATCACACCGCGTACCCCGACGGGACCCAGATTCACGCCTCGCGAGATACCCGGCGGCAACGTCGCCGAATACGTGTCGGCCCGCTTCAAAGGCTCCCTCGCTACGAATAGCTGGCCATGCCTCGGCAAGGTGATCCTGCACCGACCAGCACGCGACGTGCGCCCGTTCGCCGGAGACGGCATCGTCGAAGATCTCGGACCCGAGCGATGCACTCTCGAAGTCGGCTCCTGGTCCTGGGTCTCCCTCGCCGCAACCCTGAACCGCTTCGATACCGATGTCGAAGTGCTTCACCCTCCAGAGCTCAGGAACGCGTTCGCGCAGCTTGCTGCCCGCAACGCAGCGACCGCAGCCGAATAGGGGGCCGGGCGCCGTCGGCTGCCACCCCGTTCGCTCCCCGGCGCTTTTGACCCGACATCGCCCGAGCTAACTGCCTGCAATACCTCACAAAAGTCCATTGTTACGGCGCCGGAACAGGCTCCGTAAAGAGATGCAAAGCGGGGCATCGAAGTGCCGCGTCGAGCGTCCAACCTCATGAGACCGAAACGAAGGTCTCCTCACCCACCCGCCACCCGAGGTATCGCATCATGAAACGCTCGCTCTTCGCTCTGCTCTTCTCGCTCCCGCTCGTCACCTTCGCCGGCCTGGCCAGCGCCGACGGCCGTGGTCCCGGAGACGGCAAGGACGCAGTGCAGTACCCGGTGCCCGCGGCAGACTTCCAGGCTCGCCACGACGCCCGCGTCACCAAGATGCGCGCGAAGATGGAAGAGCGCATCGCCGCCAAGAAGGTCGACGCCGACAAGGCCAAGGAGATTCGCGCGCGGTTCGACGCTCGCGTCGCCAAGGTGCAGACTGCCATCAACGCCGCGAAGGCCGACGGCAAGGTGACCAAGGAAGAGGCGCAGGAAATCCGCAAGGCCGCGCACGGTGATCACGGCGGTCGCGCCCAGCACGCCAAGCCCGGGGGCCGAGGCAACCGCCCCGCGCCCAAGGCGTGACCCCTAGCCACTGCGACCATCCCACGGTCCGCGTCGACATCCGACGCGGGCCTTCTTGCGTGCGCGGAAGCAGCGACGGCTAGTAGTAGTCGATCAAGTCGACCTCTCCGCTCACCACCTTCGGAAACTCCGTCTCCGGAACCACTTGAAGGGAACTTAGGTCGAAATAGTCGGCGCCCGCGCTCGGGGTGAGGGCCACGCACGCGTTGCCCTGCTTGGACCAAACCGCCGCGCGCGTCCCGAAGGTCGTGGGATATCGATAGATCGGATAGGGGTAATCCGCGCTTCGAACGTAGGTCGTCAGGCGCTTGGGCCGGTCGCAGCCCACCGCCTCGAGAGCTCCGATGGTCTTCTGCGTGCATGCGGCGTCGCTGTACAGCTCCGAAACGGTGGCGGTGTACTCGCCGACGGGCCGACAACGCGCCACTCCGCTGGGGCCATAGCCCGTGGGCGTGCAGGGGGTATCGTTTGCTTTCAGGAAGAGCTGCCACTTTCGTCTTCGGTAGGAAAGGCCATCGGCGGACTCCGTGAAGTCGCTCTTCGCCACGAGCTGTGTGCCCGACGTTGCCCCGAACGCCGGGGTGGACCAACGATGGGTCAGCTCGGCGAGCGTCGCGGGCGGAGCCTCATCCGGGAGCGGCCCGGCCGGGTACACGTCGTACGAAGCGCGCATCTCTGGGGTCGCCATCGAACAAGTGCCGTCGGAAGATTCCCACCAGGTGGAAAGCGGGGTGGTCGAGGGTCTCGGGTGATACTCGCGCTGCACGCAGTCGCCCGCGATCTTGTACTGGAACCAGCCCGCGCGTCGTTCGGGCACCGTGCTGCATCCTCCAGTATATGTGCGGGCCTGGAGTACGAACCCGCGGCTCTCGGGCGTGCAGGTGTCCGATGCGAAGAAGCCAGCGAGGGTCTGAGACCGCGCGGGAAAGAACCGGTGAACGCCGTCGGTAGCCAGAGCCTCTTCGCCCCGCGAGGCATTGGGTAGATCGTACAGGTTCGGCTCGGCGGACATGAAGGTGCCGTCTGGGTGCGTGAATCGGTCTGCCCGAAGTACGATGCGAGAGCCCGGTCGCTCCTGGGGGAACGTGCGGGTCTCGTCCACCCGCGTGAGCTCTCCGAGGTCCCGCATGGCGATGGGCGTGATCGGATACACCGTCTCGTCCGCAGACACGCGAGAGCTCTTGCACGTGCCGTCGACGTCCTTGTAGTAGGCCTCACCCGCGGCCGTGCCTGTCCCCATCTTGTAGTACGCGTGGTCGCAGGCTCGAAAGTCGAGGTCGGCCACGGTATATGGCCACCAGGTTCGGTGAACCACCGCCGGGCGCGAGCAACTCGCATCCAAGAACTGCGGAAACTCCGCTCCTGGGTAGGTCACCGGTAAGCAGTAGAACTTGTCTACCCCGGCGGGGCGCACCCGGCACATCGTGCCCAGGACGCGATCGTAGAACCCAAGGAACGAGCGCGTGACGGTGCCGTCCTCGAACTTCAGCTCGTTGTATCGCGCCTCGAACCGCGCGCTACCACCCTCCGTCGCGCTGGGGTCGATGGTCTGGCCGTCTGGACCCGCTTCGACCACAGGAGGCTGGCCGCCTGCGTCCTTCCGCGGCTGCGCGGCGCTGTCGACGCCCGCATCACCGGGCGTCGCGCTCGGAGGATCGGAGCTGCAATGAAGAAGAACGAGACCAAGCAAGGGTGCGCCGAGCACCGTGCGTCGCAAAAGCATGTTCACCCCTCAGGTCGCCTGAACGTACCACGCGCCGGCCCACCGGCAACCGAGCTTCGACCGATCGGGAGCGGAAGCCGCTACGTCGGTCTGCGGCACGCGTCGCTCCGACGTTCGCCGCGCAACCTCAGTCGGCCTGCAAGGCCTTGAGGCCGCAGGTGCACGAGAGCACGCCGAGGGTGCGTCCGTCGCCGATGGTGGGGCCCAGCTCGCCGAGATGAAGCCACCACGACATGGGCAAACGGCATTTGCACTTGAACACGGCGGGGGCGCTGGTCCAGCGGCGCCAGGTCGAGAGCTTCACGCCGTCGAGCACTTCGCCGTCGGGCGGGCTCTCGAGAATGGCGTTGCGGATGGCGGCGCCGACTTTCATGAAGCGGAGCTCGTCTTCGAGGGAGCTGGGAAAGTCGGGCTGCGGCTGCCAGCCGCGAAGGAACGAGACGATCGACCACGTTTCTTCGTCGCCGGGGACGATGCGGGTGGTGCACGGCTCGGCCATCGAGACTTCGCGGACCAGCGTGCCCTTGGAGAAGGCGTCCTCGTTGTTGCCGTGGCATTCGCGGCACCAGAAGGCCTGAAGCAGGTCGTCCGCGACGGAAGCTTGCCACGGCTCCGGAAGGTCGCGCCGCAGGAGCTGCACCGCGAGCTGCATAGGCGCTTTGCATCGGCCGCAGAGAGGATGGGCCACGGTGGCCGAAAGGTAGGGTGCGCCACCGAGCTTGGAGCGGGTCGCGTCGTCCTCGCCCAGGGCAATGCCGTCGTCGTCGTCCACGCCGTCTTCGTAGGTGGCGATGCGCGTCAGGTCGGGAACGAAGGCCTCGCGCTCGAGGGAGCGCAGGATGGTCTCTATGGAGCTCTTCTTGGATGCAGCGTCGGGGCGCGGCTTCGTCGGCATGGGTCGTCTTACGACGTGTCTTCGCGCTTCATCCCCCGCAAAAGACGAGCTTCGCTGCGCTCTCTGGACCGCACGTCCTAGCAGGCGACCTCCCAGAGGTGCCCGTTGTCGTCGGTGAAGTAGACGCGCCCCGCGCCGCCGAGGAAGTCGCCGGTCATCCCGTTCTTGGCGTCGTTCGGATCGTTGCCGAACGGAATACCGCGGCCGCGCAGGCGCTCGACGACCTCGCGAAACCGTTCCACGTCGACGCGGAAGGCCACGTGCGCGAATCGCGGACTGTCGGAGGGCGAGAACAAGATGAAAGCGTCGTGGGCGAGGTCGATGCGAAGCATGTCGCCGTCTTCCCCCTCGGGCACCGGCGCGCCGGTACCCAGGATGCTGGCCATGAGGTTCGCCGAAGCCTCGAGCGCGCGCACCTCTACGGCCATGTGATCGAACTGCACGAAGGACATCGTCGTCATGAACGCCGAGGATACCGCGGCGCCATCGTAGGCCCAACCTCGCATGGGCCAAGCAGTCGCAATTGCGCACGAGAGCTCATCGTTGCGGCGCTGGAACAGCTCCGTAAAAAGATGCAAAGGGGGCATCGAAGTGCCGCGCCGAGCGTCCAACCTCATGAGACCGAAACGAAAGAGCCCGCCACCCAGGCTCGCCACGACGCCCGCGTGACCAAGATGCGCGCGAAATGGAAGAGCGCATCGCCGCCAAGAAGGTCGACGCAGACAAGGCCAAGGAAATGCGCGCGCGCTCCCAAGGCCCGCGTCGTCTTGCGTGAGAGATCAGCGACGCGGCTTTTTTACCGACTTCGCCACGGACTTCTTCACCGACTTCGCCACGGACTTCTTCACCGACTTCGCCACGGACTTCTTCACCGACTTCGCCACGGACTTCTTCACCGGCTCGATCGCCTCGAGCTTCGGCGTGCGCGGCCCTTTCGTCGACAGGTTCTTCTCGAGCCAGGTCAGTAGATCGGGCGCCTCGAGCGAGCGGGCGTCGTCGTCGTGGTAGACGGAGATGATCTGTCCAACCCTGCCACCCTTGGAAGGGGAGAGGTCGAGCATCTCGCCATTGCCACCGGCGTCGCTGCTGATGGGGATCCACTTTCGATTCCAGCGCTCGGCTCGAACGCCTTGGTCGGCCTCGACGTCGTCATCGTCGTCGAGACTGTCCGCGACTTCTACCCAGCTCGACCATTCTCGAGCGATGCCCTCGAGCGGGAGCAGTCGCCGATCGCCAAAGATCGGGGCCGACTTCGGGCCGCCGTCGTGGGCCAGGTAGAACGCGCGCGCCTCGATGGGCAGTGTGACGCCCAGCTTGGACTCGAGCGCCGCGATCGCAGCTTCGGCCGCGCCGGACGGCAGCTTCACGCCGGCCTTCGAAGCGAGCGCGTCGATGCGACCGATCTGCGCGACCGTCGCCGGCGGGGTCGGAAGGGGCTTCGATGACGCCCTCTTCTTCGAAGTGGCCGTGCGCTCCTCGACCTTCTTGGTCTTGGTGGACGCCGCGGCGGGCGCGAGCTCGTGCGGCTCGACAGCCTGCCACTTCTGGCGCTTCGCCCGCTCCTTGAGGCCGACCATGGTCACGTTCGCGACGATGGTGCGCACGGCCTTCTGCGCCACGCCTGGCGGAAAGAGACGCTGCGGCAGACCGAGAGACTCGATCTGCGTCTCCAAGGCATCGAACACTGCGTCGCGGGTCGCCTTCAGCGCGGGTTCCCTGGGAAGCGGAATCGCACCGAACCAACGGCGGTCGAAATACATGCCAACCCCACCCGACAACGAAGGGTGAAGTCTCGTCACCTCATTGGCGAGCGGGAACACGAACGCGAACGGCTTCGAGGCATCCATGGACGGCGTACTCTACCAGGTGGCCTCGGCGCCCACCACCGCTCCCGACGCCTCGCTCCCTCCTAAGAAACGGGGCGGCTTCCAGTTGGCGGTCACCCCGAAGCTTCCCTCTGGGGCCCTCGAGCCGCAGCCGCAGAGGGGGTCCCTCACTCCGTTCGGGATGACCGCTTGTCTCTTCAACTACTGGCGCGCTCCTGCGTGAAGTTCGGGCCTTCTCGCGTGCGCGCTCGAGAGCGCACCTGTGCTCGGCGCCCGTTGTTGAATCGTTCTCCGGCAGGTACCGTCCAACGAGCCTTCCCCTCATGTTCCTCCGCCTCTCGCTCGCTGTGGTCCCTGTGCTCGCGGCGCTCGCCGCGTGCGGCGGTCCGGCGATGCCCGCGGCGCATCACTCACCTGTGAGACCGGCGGAGCGGGAAGCGGAGCGGTCCGTCAACCCGCCCCTCGACGCGTGTATGGGAGACGGTCGGCGGGCCCTCGACCAGCCGGCGCTCGCTGCGGTGCGAGCGACGTGGCAGCAGGTCGTGAGTGGCCGCGCTCCGTCCTCCATCGCACACCTCCGTGGATACGGCACCGGACGATGTGTGCGCGAATCGTGGCAGCCGGTCACGCCTCGCTACGTGCTCCCGGAGGACGGCGAGAGCGCGTGTCCCAACCGCGTGGCCCTCTTCATGCCCGAGGTGGGGAACGTGGAGCTCGATGCGCGAACCGGACGTGGTCGCGTGGACGAGCCGGAGACCGACGTGCAGGTCTATGCGTTGGACGAAGGTCGCGCGCTGACGTCGCGGCGAAGCCGTGCGGGCGCCGTCGTCAAGCTAGTCTCAAACGGCGTCGAGACGCCGATTGCCGCCCGGAGCGATGGGTCGGGCGTGGTTCGCGTGCTCGACGACCATCGAATCGTGGTCGACGAAGATGTGCTCGATCTGCGCACGAAGGCGCGACTTCACGTGAAGAGCGCGACCGTGTTCGTGGCGTCGCCCTCGGCGCCCATGGCCCTCGCGGCGTACGGCGCCCAGCTCTCGGACGCAGCGCCCTACGCGTCTCTCATCGGCGATGGTCAGGGACGAACGCTGGCGCGCCTCGAATCGAAGAGCATCCCGTCCAACACGGTGGTCGCGCTGGGCACCGGCTTGCACGAAGAGGGCGTGGCGGTCGCGTCGTTCGACGATGCGACCCATACGCTGAAGATCGCCGCGCTCGTCCGGGGCGGCTCGGTCGTTCGCAAGACCGCCACCATCGATGCGGGGCCGCTTCGGGTGGGGACGAACGAGATGTGGCTTCGGGGCGTGGGCAACCGTGATGCGGTGGCCCTCGGGCTCGCCCACAAGCTCGTGGTTTGGCGTCTGTCCGAGCCGGCGCCCTTGGTGGTCGCGGGGTTCGGCCCCGACCTGAGCCCGCGGGGCGCGGAGGCGACGTTCGTGCTCGACGGTGGCAAGGTCGTCGTCGCTTCGTACGCACAAGACAGCTTCATCATCGACGCGACGAACGGCACCATTCTGGGACGCGGTCCGACTTCGACACTGCGCTTCACGCGCAAGGTCGCGATGCTCGAGGAGCCGAGCGCGACGCCGGACCGAAGCGCTGTGGTCGTCTCGTCCGAAGGCGCGGTTCGCCGCGGCCGTGTCGGTTCGGCCCTCGTCGGGAGGTTTTCGATCCCGACGTACATCGACCAAACCGACCCCTGGCTGGTCTGCGAAGCCCGCGCGCTGACGGCGCTCCCCCCGATGGTGATGTATCCCATGGAAGGCACCGAGCTCCCTCCGGACCCTGCGGACCCCGACTCCGGGAGAAGGCGTGCGCGAGGCAACGTCTACGCCCTCGCGTCGACACTAGGCTTTCCGGCGCCGGCGCCCCTCGCCATCGGCCCCGACGGACAGGCCGCGAATCCAGCAAAGAAGTAGAGCTCGATACTGGCTAGTCGCCCCGCTTCCGGTAGCTCGCCCACAGCGTCGCGTCGCGGCGGCGTCTCTCGTTGCAGCCCTGGCCGTCTTCCGCCTCGAGCTCGCGCCAGTCCAGCGCCACCACTGCGCCGCTCTTCGGCTCCGCCACGATGGGTAGCTTGGGGGTCTCACCTTCGGACTCGATGGCGATGACCATCGCCGTGCGGCCGGGCTCGACGGCGAGCCTCGACCGATCGAAGTCGACGTTCACGCACAGGTAGTCGCGATTGCGCGCCTTGGCCGCGAGCACGGACACCTCGCTGGGAAGCACCGTGGTCTCCACTTCGAACGGGCCTTCGGCCCCCGTCATCGCGAAGGAGGAGCTGCGCGCATCGGTGGCTCGGTCGGGATCCATCGCGGCAAACGTCACGTACCGCACGCGAACCGTCGCCCCCTCGAGGGCCTTCTGAAACTCCGCCGCAGGAATCTGCGCGCTCGCGGGCGCCTCCCGACGCGGCCACCGCGAAGCAACGCTCTGATGGCACGCAAGCGCAGGCGCCAGCATCAGGAGAAGAAGAGCTCGGTGCCGCTGCATCCGCTCATCGTACCGCGCTCCACGCTCCGGTTGTAGCGAACTGGCAGAGGGGTCTCGCGCTCCGCTCCTAAGAAACCGGCCGGCGTCCGGCTCCCCTCTCGCGCAGCGGGAGGGGCTGGGGGAGGGGACGGAGCTGAGCCCTTCGTTGCAGCGAAGTGGCAGAGGGGGTCCCTCGCTTCGCTCGGGATGACTGCGTGTTACTTCGAGATACTGGCGCGGCCTTCGCTCGTTCGGGGCTAGGTGGCGGCGGCGCCGGCGTTGAAGGTCGCGAGCTGCGCTTCGAAGGCGCGCTTGTAGGCGGGCCGTGCTTCGCCGCGCGCAACGTAGGCCGCGAGGTTTTCGAATTCGCCCAGGAGGCCCGACGACCTTGCCCGGAGGAGCACCGAGACCATCATCAAGTCGCCCGCCGTGAAGCCGCCCTCGAGCCATTCGGAGTCGCCCAGGTGCGTGGAGAGCTGCTGGAGCCGGCTGCGCACCCGCGCCTCGACGATCGGTTGGCGCTCCGCGCGCCACGGTTTGTCGCCCTCCAACACGCGCAAGATGGTGATGTCGACAATGGGCGGTTCCACCGTGTCCACGGCGGCGAACATCCAGGTGATGGTGCGGGCTCGGGCGCTCTCATCGCGCGGCAAGAGGACCTCGTGGCGCTCGGCGATGTGCAATACGATGGAACCGGTCTCGAAGAGCGTGAGATTGCCATCTTCGTACGTGGGAATCTGACCGAACGGATTGCGCGCCAGGTGCGCAGGTTCCTTCATGGCGCGAAACGAGAGTGTTCGAACCTCGTAGGGCAGGCCGGCCTCTTCGAGAGCCCAGCGAACGCGGGTGTCGCGGGCGAGCCCTCTTCCGCCGTCGGGCGATCGTTCGAACGCGGTGATGGTGATGGTCATGAAGGCTCTCCTCGGGCGCAAGTATCCGCCGCGCAGGCGGCCACCGGCAACCGTGTAGCGCTGCGGAAATCCCGAAGACATAGAGCGTCGCGAAGTTGTCGCTTGCGCTCGCGTGAAGCCTTCGTAAGGTGTCCAAGCAATGGAGGGGACCGAAAGTGCCAATGGGTGGGTGACTCGCGCGCGTATCGCCTGGCTCGTGGCACTTCCGACGCTCTTCGGGTGCCCGAGTGCGAACCCGCGCACGACGGCCTATCCGCTGCCACAGGGAAACATCCACGCGGGCCTCACGGTCGACGTGCCCATTCGCGGCGACTTCGACGACAAGGTGGGGCGCGCGGAGTACTTCGATCCGCGGATTCGACTCGGCGACCGGCAGTCTGTCGTCTTCGGTCCCAACGTGAGTGGCGATCTTCGCGTCGGGCTCGGCGCGGGCTTCGACGTGGGCGCCAAGGCCTCGGCGTTCTATGGCGGCGCGGATCTGAAGTTCTCGCCATTGCGCACGCGGTCCATCGCCATCGCGGTGCAGCCCGGCGCGGTGGGGTACTGGTTCGATGCCATCGCGTCCATCGATGCGCCCCTGCTGGTGAGCGTGAGGCTTTCGCCGGGCGCCGTGCTCACGCTGGTGGGCGGCTGGTCGCAGTTCGTGCATGTTGCATCCAGCAACTCGGAGAGCACCACCGGGGGCATGCTCCACCTGGGTGTGGGCGTGAAGCTATGGACCGCGCGCAACGTCGCCATGCTCCTGGAGCTCGGCGACTGGATCCCCATGACCGGCCCCAATCAGCGGCGCCAGACGCACTTCATCACGCCCTCGCTCTCCTTCCAGTTCGGCGACGTGCGCGCCGAGGACGTTCCGTAGCACTACTTCACCTTCTGCACCCAGGCGCGGACGGCGGGGAGGGCGGCGTCGCGCTTGGCCTTTGGCCAGTACATGTGAAACCGGGGCGCGTCTTTGCGCGGCTCGCCTTGCCCGAACAGGCCATCGGCGATGTAGTCGGCGACGCGCACTTCCATGGGGGCGGGGAGGGCCTTCGGGCTATCGTCGTTCTGTACGCCGGCGCTGGTGCTGCCGCCGGAGACCATCTGCAGTTGGTACTGGTTGGTGCCGACTTTGATGGTGCCCATGGGCGCGGTATTGGCGAGCTCTCGCAACACCAGGCGACGAAATGCCGGGAGCGCCAAGAGCTCGGTCTGCCGCAGGATGTCGGTGAGGCCGAAGTAGAGCGGGGTGGACTGGTTCTTCGCGGTCGCCACGAGGGGCAGCCACGGCGAACCTGTCTTGAACATCGCCTCTGCGGCTTTGGCCAGGTCGGGATCCGACGGTCGAATGGCCAGGAAGAGAACAACCTGCGTGGTGTCGAAGGAGCTCTGCGGCGGCGATA
>Ga0075163_10009228_pt1 | contig 12955 bp, 9 predicted proteins | sample JI1023141ADNA_FD_71478 | JGI IMG/M metagenome (GOLD analysis project Ga0075163, IMG submission 71478) | Wastewater effluent complex algal communities from Wisconsin, to seasonally profile nutrient transformation and Carbon sequestration -... | ecosystem: Engineered > WWTP > Effluent > Algae...
GGAGACTTCTTCTTCGCCTGGCGAAGCCTCGAGTCGGGCGCTCCACCACGGACAGGAGTCGTCCTCCGTCGCAGGCAGGTCGAGGTCGTCGCGGCGCGCGGGCTCGCACGCGTGTGGATGTTCTTCCGTGGTGCCTTCGTCAGCCTCGGTGAGCTGGCGCGGGCGGTGCTGTCTCCTGTCGAAGCGCTGCCGAGCAACGTCGGCACCGACTACTCGGGCTCGAACGCGACGCTTCACCACGACGTTCCGCTCGTGCGGCTCGAGGGCTGGCGAGCGGCGCGAACGAAGCTGGGCCTCTCGACGAACGACCTGCTCGCGGGAGCGCTCCTGCGCGCGCTGTCGACCTGGAGCAAACAAGCCGGCACGACGCACACGCTCTTCTTCCCCATCGATGCGCGGCCACGAGAGGGCTTCGACTCGTTCGCCAATCACCTGACGAACCTGCAGCTCCGGTGGCGCACTGACGCGAATACGACACCGCTCGAGTACGCGCAGCACGTGCATCGTGAGGCCGCGAAGCACCTCGAAGCGAAGTGGCCGTGGCTGCGCGTGTTGTTCGACGCGTTCGTGGGCCAGGTGACGCCGTTGCCGACGATGCGGCACGCGCTGCTCGACCAACGCAGGCTCGTCACCAACGTCTCGTTCTCGAATCTGCTGCCGCTGGGAACGCCCGATGCGGACGAGTCAGGCCGCTGGAGCACCCGGAACTGCACCGTCGAGCGCCTGCGCATCACCACGCCGTGCGTTCCGCCTCAGGCCGTGAACGTCACCGTCGCGCGTTCGGGAGACGCGGCGTGTTTCAACTTCAACTTCAAGGCCTCGGCGATCGAGGAAGCGCGCGTCGCGGCGCTCGTGAACGAGTTTCAGCGCGCGCTCGACGACCTCGACATGAGTCTGCGCTGACGTTCGAGTCGACTGGAGTTCGCCCGGTCGTGACGGGGGAGGGGAAGGTGGAGCTACTGCCAGCGGATCCGATACGTCGCTGAATCACCTTCCGTCGAGGCGATGTCGACGGTGATGCCCTTGCCACCCGCGAGCTCGACCGCCGCGTGCATCAGCCCCTGAATGTACGAGGGCGCGCCGTTGACGTCGCTGATCCACACCTCGACGTCGTTCGGCCCGAGGTCCTTCGCGGTCGACGTCGTGTACGAGTTCGAGCTGCGAAAGTTCGCCGACATGCGGTGCAAGCCACGCCGAATGCCGATGACTCGAAGCGTGGTGAACAGCACCTTGCCCGGCAGCGTCTCGTTCCACGCGCGCAACAGCTCTCCACCGAGCGTGCGCAGCTGCTGCTCCTGCGTGGCGCCGGGCGTCAACGTCTCTGCCGCGAACCACAGCAACGCTTGCCACGTCGCTTTCGGCACGTCGCGCGGCGTCTCGGGGTCGATGCCCATCGTCTTCAGCTTCTCGACCGCGGCAGGCGTGAGTCGCCCCTTCGCGCGGAGCGTTCGCTGGAGCAGCGCCTCGACGGTGGTGCGGAAGACGATCTTCTCCGCCATGGGCGCGCAGCATGACACGGCCCGCGCTTGACGCGAGCGCCGTTGCACACTTCAAGCCCGAGCCGTGACGAACCGACTGCTCTGCGTCCTCCTTGGCCTCACCGCGTTCGCGTGTCCTCCGCCGCCCACCACGCCCCTGCCCATCAAGCTCACCTCTGACGGCGCGTTCCTCACGTTCGCGAACGACGGCACGTTCACCCTCACGCGCAAAGACGCGCTGCTGCTGCGCTTCGGCACCTCGGCCTTTCAGGTCGGCACCGTCCGCGAGCTCGACGCGACGCGCTCGTACGACCCGTACTGGCTCGTGGTGGAAGACCCGGTGCTGCAGAAGGTCGAGCCACCCGGCTTCAAGTGGCGCACGCTCACGAAGGCCACCGTCACGCGCGTGAGCGACGCCGAAGTGACCATCGACGCGACGTTCGACCCCGACGTCACCGGCCGCATCACCATCACTACCGCTGCACACGGCTTCACGGTTCGGTTCGTGCCCGCGACCGACATTCGGCCCGTCGCGATGCTGAGAATTCGTCCGAACTCCAACTCGACCGAGGGCTTCTACGGGCTCGGTGAGTGGTTCGACGAGGTGAACCACCGCGGGAAGATTCGCCCGATGCAGCTCGAGGCCGACCTGAGCGTCGAGAGCGCGTACACCGAGAACCACGTCGTCACGCCCTTCGTGACTGGCACGACCGGCTGGGGCCTGTTCGTCGAGACCAACCGCACCGGCGTGTTTTCGTTCGCGCGGGGCGGAGAGGATGACCTCGTCGACTCCATGTGGGGCACGGCCGAGCAGAGCGGCGATGGCCTGACCATGCATCTGTTCTCGGCTGATCAACCACTCGATCTGATCAAGCCGTACCTCGCGGTGAGCGGCGCCGTTCGGCTCCCTTCGTTCTGGGCGTGGGGCCCGCTGATCTGGCGCGACGAGAGCCGCGATCAGGCCGAGGTGCTCGACGACATCGCGACGCTGCGCCGGCTCGACCTCGCCACCAGCGCGATGTGGATTGACCGGCCCTACGCAACGGCGGTGAACACCTTCGACTTCGACCCGGCTCGCTACCCGGACGCGGGCGCGATGATTCAGACCGCGAACGCCGCTGGGCTTCGCATGGCGGTCTGGCACACGCCGTACCTCGAGGCGAACGCCGGAGCCTTGCGCCAGGAGGCCGACACGAACGGCTACTTCCCGGTGACCGTCGGCCTGCAGCTCAACCGCTGGAGCTCACCGCTCGACTTCACCAACCCCGCGGCCGATGCGCTCTGGCGACGACAGCTTCAGAGCTATCGCGCGCTCGGCATCGAGGGCTTCAAGCTCGACTTCGCCGAAGACGTCGTCGCAGGACTGTCGGGGTCGCGCGGCAACTGGACCTTCTTCGATGGCTCCACCGAGAAGACGATGCACGCGCAGTACACGCGGCTCTACCACCGCGCGTATCGCGCCACGCTCGGCGACCTCGACGGCTTCCTCATCGCGCGCGCAGGCAAGTGGGGCAGTCAACAAACCGGGCTCGTCATCTGGCCGGGAGACATCGACGCGACGCTCACGAAGTTCGGAGAGCCGTTCACCAACCGCGGCGGCAAGCGGGTCGTCGGTGTCGGCGGATTGCCTTCGGCGGTGCGCGCGGGACAGAGCTTGTCGATGTCGGGGTTCCCCTTCTTCGGCGCCGACACCGGAGGGTATCGGCACAGCCCGCCCGACAAAGAGACGTTCATGCGCTGGGTGTCGCAGTCGGCGCTCTCGACGGTCATGCAAACCGGAGACAGCTCGAGCCAGCCACCGTGGGTCTTCACGGCCGAGAATGGACGAGATGATGAAGCGGTCGCGCACTATCGCCGCTTCGCGCGCTTGCACCTGCGATTGTTCCCGTACGGGTGGACGTATGCGCGCTCGATGAAGGAGACCGGCCGGCCCATTCAGCGGCCGTTCGGTGTCGTCTATCCCTCCCTCGGGCACCCGGCTGATCAGTACCTGCTCGGAGAGGACCTGCTCGTCGCTCCCGTCGAGACCGCTGGGGCCCGGCAGCGAACGCTGATCCACCCACCCGGTCTGTGGCAGGGCTGGTTCGATGGCGTGACGCTCGCGGGCGAGGCGGGAGAGACCGTCACCGTCGCTGCGCCGCTCGACGCGCTGCCGTTGTTCGTGCGTGAAGGCGCGCTGGTGCCGATGCTGCGGCCGACCATCGACACGCTGGCTCCCGCGACGGATCCAGGCGTCGACTCGTACGAGAACGACGCGGGAGAACTCTGGGTGCGCGTGGTGCCCTCGGCCACGGCGACCCAGTTCGTGCTCTTCGATGGAACGACGGTGCGTCAACAGCGCGATGGTGCGGTGACCTTGTCGTCGACCGCGGGGAGCCGCTTCACGAAGGGCGTCGTGTTCGAGCTCTACGTCGCGAGGCCGACCACCATCGAGAAGGACGGCTCAGCCGTTCCGTTCGTGGCCGACCTGAACACAGTCACGCTCGGAGCAACGTGGGCCAACGGGCTGCTGCAGGTGAAGGCGCCCGTGGGTTCGACGCTCGTGTTGCGCTGATCAGCGCTGCACCCGTGCCTTGAGGCGTGTGCGCGTCTTCCTCATTGGGTACCTTTGCCGCAATGGAGACTCAGGCAGGCATCATCACGCGCTTCGACGAGTCGACCGGAGAAGGGATCGCGAAGATTGAAGAAAGCGGCCCACTCGGCGAGGTGCACTTCTCGGGCGCCGTGTTCCGTGGCGGCGCGCCAGTCGAGGGGCTGCGAGTTTGTGTCGGTGAGATCGGCCCCGAGCCCGGGAGCGGCGGACCGTTGTCAGACACCTTCGCGATGCGCGCCGGCTTCGTCGAGCCCGCGAGTGAGTGGCCCGAGCTTCCAATCGTGCACACGGTGGGCCTGAAGGGAGCCCGTCGAGGAACCGACTGGAGAGGTCGGCCGGTCGCGCTCGTTCCGTTCGACGCCAGCGCGTTTCCCGGGGTGGCGAGTGCGTTCACGGAGGCCCTCCTCGGACCCCTGGCGTTCAGCTCGCCAGCGCCTGCCACCGGACAGGCGCGGGAGGCGCCACACCTTTCGCTGTTGGCCGACACGCTGGGGCCGCTCGCACGGCGTGCGCTCGTGTGCACTGCGACCGGGGGTGACGGTGAATCGTTCGTCGCTGGAGACGTGGCCGACATTGGTGACGCGCCGTGGCCGACGTACCGGAAGAAGCCGATGATGCCGTTGTTGCAGGTCGGGCCGAACGACGCGCGCCGCTTTGGGCTCGACCAGCAGGTGAACGTGTTCATTGCTGCGCAGCCCACCGGGGCCAACAGTCCAGCGCTCGCCGTGTTGTTCGGGCACTCAGGGGCCCGGCGCAAGGGAGCGCGCGCGTTGGCAGAGCGGGCGGTGCTCTCGGTCGTCGACGAGGTGCCCGTGTACCCCGACTTCGAGGGCTTGCAGTCGGCCCTCCACTTCCTCGGGCAGTTGCCTCCGCTCGACCTGCGTCGCTTCTTCGACGTGCGCACCGTCTCGCCTGACGGTGAACTCCGCTCGATTCAGGAGGAGGTCTCGCGGCATTTTCCCGCGAGCGATGGGCTCGAGGCCGACGTCGTACTCGGCGGCTTCTCGAGCAGCGCGTCGTTCAAACGACTGGCCTGTCTCTCGAGCCTGCGGTTCCCGTGGCTGAGAAAGCTCGAGACGCTGATGGTGCGCCTCGAGATCAGCCTCGAGCCACTCGACGTCATCATGAGGTGAGCCGCTCAGCCTCTTGATGAGCGGGTGTGCTCCCGGCGGAGCATGCACTCGATCATTTCTGCACGCAGCGGGTGCCGCCACCGTTGGCGATCTCCTCGCAGCTCCAGAAGGTCGGGCACTCGGAGAACGAGTTGCACTGCTTGCTGCAGTAGCCGTTCACGTCGGTCTGCCGCTTCACGAGACAGGTCGAGCCCGCGCAGTCGGTGTTCTCGGAGCACGTCTCACCGACCTTCTTCTTCGTCGTCGAGGTGCACTGCTTCTGGTTGCACCAGAAGCCGGCAGGGCAGTCGGAGTCCTTGCCGCTGAAACAGCTGGTGCTCTGGCTCGAGCCACCGCCCGTGCCACTGTTGTTGTTGCTGCTCCCGCCACCGGTCCCGCTCAGGTTCGAGGACGAGTCGACGCACGCGCCGCTGTTGCAGACCCGTGTGCCCTTGCAGTCCGAGTCCTTCGTGCACTCCGCCGCGCCGCCGCACGCGCTGAAGACCACCATCATCGCCACTGCCAACATCGAGACGAGCTTCGTCATGACCTGCTCCGTGTGAAAGGGGAGCGAATGCTCCCGGTTGTGCACGGCAGACGGAGCGGCCGGGCGCAGGTCTCACGGGTTTCTGAATTCGACTCCGACTTCGCGAGCCACACTCGCCGCGGCTGCAGGCCAGCAGTCATTGAGGGAGCCGCCGCTCCTCAGGCTCGCTCTCGTCTTCGTCTCACGGGTTTCTCAGTTCGACTCCGACTTCGCGAGCCACACTCGCCGCGGCTGCAGGCCAGCAGTCATTGAGGGAGCCGCCGCTCCTCAGGCTCGCTCTCGTCTTCGTCTCACGGATTTCTCAGTTCGACTCCGACTTCGCGAGCCAACGAGACTTCCGAGGTCCACGTCCGTCTGCGTGACATGACGTGCTTGCGTGCCCAGTTCGAAACCGGTCAATTGCCGACGTGCCCGTTCCCCCTGAACTCGAGGCCCTCGCCGCGCGCGCGCAGACGGCGTTCGGCTTCTCCTGCGACGTCGGCCAGCTCGAGGCGTGGGTGAAGACGGTGACCACCACGACGCCAGACCGGCTCGACCCGGGCATCGTGCTCGCCTGTGCGCTCTTTCACCGCGTTCCTGCGGCGTTGAATGCGTTCGAGCAGCAGGTGGCTCCACGTGTGAAGGCCGCGCTCAAGAAGCTCGGCGCCGCCGACTCAGCCGTCGATGAACACCTGCAGGCCACGCGCACCCGCCTGCTCGCCGACGACCAGGGAGCCCGCCTCAAGCACTACCGCGGCGTCGGCTCCTTCGAGGCCTTCGTCATCACCACCGCCGTGCGCTCGCTCACCGACGCGCATCGCGGCCCGCAGCAAAAGGACACTGACGACGAGCCGCTCAGCAGACTCCCCGCCGCAGTCGACCTCGAGCGGCAGCTCGCGCGCACCGGCCAGGCCCAGTTCTTCGCCGCCGCGTTTCGGGAATCACTCGCCGCGCTGACGCCTCGCGAGCGCGCGCTGCTCAAGTTGAACCTCGTCGACGGCGCCTCCATCGACGAGCTCGGGCCGCTGTATCAGGTGAGTCGCGCGACGGTGGCGAGGTGGCTCGCGTCGGCCAGACAAGCCCTGCAGCGCGGAACGCTGGAGCGCCTCTCACAACGCACGAAGCTCGGCGGCAGTGACCTCGACGGCCTGATGGCGAGCCTCGAGAGTGGCTTCGACGTCAGCCTTCGCCGCTTCGTCGCAGAGGCCGCTCCCGAAGGAAACGAATGAGCGCCGGACTGATCAGGACTCCGTTCGGAGCAGCCGCATGACGCACCCTGATGACTCGCAGCTCGCCGAGTACGCCCAGGGCGACCTCACCGGCCTGCCGCTCAGCGACCTCGAGGGCCACGTCTCGCAGTGTGGTGACTGTCGCGGCCTGGTCGCTCAATTGATCAAGGTGCTCGCGCCCGAAGAAGCACACGGTCCACACAAAGGTCTCGTCGTCGGCCGCTACGTCGTGCTCGACCCCGTCGGCGCGGGCGCATTGGGTGAGGTCTTCTCGGCCTGGGACTCGACGCTCGAACGCACCGTCGCGCTCAAGTGGCTCTATCCCTCCGTCGCAGGAAAAGACCGGGACGGCCTTCGTCAACGGCTCGTGGCCGAGGCCCGCGCGCTCGCGAAGGTGCAGCACCCCAACGTCGTCTCGGTTCACGACGTGCTCGCGCACGAAGGCGCCGACGTCATCGTGATGGAGCTCGTGCAGCACGCCCGCAGCCTTCGCGCCGTGCTCGATGGAACCGGGCCCTGGCAACGCACGGTCACGCACTTCATCGCCGCTGCCGATGGCCTCGTCGCCGCGCACGCCGCCGGAGTCATTCACCGCGACTTCAAGCCCGACAACGTGCTGATCGATCAAGCCGGTCGCGTCGTCGTCGTCGACTTCGGGCTCGCGCGGCAAACCGACCTCGGCGCTCCAGTCCAGGGCACGACGTCGAAGCACAGCACCATCTCGGGAACGCCGGCGTACCTCTCGCCTGAGCGCTGGCAGGGCAGGGCGGCCGACGAAGCGAGCGACCAGTTCAGCTTCTGCGTCTCGCTCTGTGAGTGCCTGACGGGAAAGTTGCCGTTCCTCGCCACCGACCTCGCGGGCCGGCTCGAAGAGATGGGCAAAGGCCCTCCACCGATGCTCGAGGTGAACGAGCGCGTGGTAGCGGCGCTGCGGCGTGGGCTCTCGACCGAGCCTTCCGCGCGCTGGCCGTCGATGGCCGCGCTGCGGGACGAGCTGCGGGCGTCACTCGAGGCTCCGAAACGCCGCCAAGTCTACGCCGTCGGCGCCGCGCTGCTCGCGTTGTCGGGTGGCATCTTCTTCCTCGGGGCACGCCAGATTCGCACGCGGTGTGACGCAGCCGACGTTCCCGTGCGCGCCGTGTGGACAGCCGCCCGGAAGAACGCCGTGAAGGCGTCGTTCGAAGCGACGAAACACCCCGCGGCCACCGCGCTCACCACTCGCGTCATTCAGGTCGTCGATGCGTACGTCGAAGGGCTCGCAGGAACCCGAAAGCGCGCGTGCATCGCAACGACGTTCGAAGGTGACTCCGATGCGCTGCTCTCGGCCCGGCAGACGTGCGTGGCCCGACGCGTCTCTGACGTCGACGCGCTGCTGCGGGGTCTCGAAGCGGCAGATGGAAAGGCCGTCGAGCGCGCGGTGGTCGCCGTCGAGTCCCTCGCTCCGGCCGCCGATTGTCTCGAGACGAGCCTGAGCGCGACCGACCCCATGCCGTCTGGCCCTGCACGCGCCGCCGTCGACGCGACCATCACGAAGGTGGCCACCGTGCGCGCGATGCGGCTGCTCGGAAAGACGAAGGACTCCGTCGCCCTCGCAGAGACCGTCGCCGCAGAGGCCCGCGCGGCCGGGTGGAGACCGCTGATCAGCGACGCGCTCCTCGAGTGGGGCAACGGGCTCGAGCGCCTCTCGAAGTACGACGACGCGCGCGCGAAGCAGGTCGAAGCGCTCGAGCTCGCGGTCACGTCGCGTGACGACAAGCAGGCCTTCGCGGCCGCGGTGGCGCTCGCGTACCTCGACGGCGTCGACCGCAAGCAGGCCGAGAGCGGCGGAACGTGGCTCACGCTGGGGAACGCGCTGTCGGAGCCGGCCCGCGTTCAAGGCACGACCGAAGCCATTCGCCTCGCCAACGTGCAGGCCGTGATGTTGATGCGCGCCGACAAAGCCGCCGAGGCGGTGGTGCTGATGACGCGCCTCGAGCAGGAGCTGACGAAGGCCGGCCAGCTCGAGACCGTCAACGGAGCCCGGCTCATCACCAACCTGAGCGCGGCGCTGCGTGAGAGTGGGAAGCCGGCCGAAGGCGTCGACGCGGCCAAGCGCGCCATCGCGTTGATGGAGCAGGTGCTCTCGCCCAATCACCCCGATGTCGCGGCTGCGGTGAACAACCTCGGCAGCGCGCTGGCAGACCTCGGTCGCTTCGACGAGGCGGCGCCATACTTCCAGCGCTCGGTCGAGCTTCGCGAACGGCTCTTCGGCAAAGACGCGCTGGTGCTCGCGACACCGCACGCGAACCTGGGTGAGCTCGCGTTTCGCAGAGGTGACGGAGCCACCGCGCTCGTCGAATACGGCCTGACCCGACACATCCTCGAGAAGGCGCAGGGGCCCGACAGCGACGACGTGTGGGAGGCGCGGCTGGGTGAGGCGCTCTCGCTCGAGCTGCTCGGACGGCATGGCGAGGCGGCCGGCGAGCTCGAGCAGGTGCTCGTCCAGCTCGAGCAGCGGAAGATGCCGGCGCAGACCATCGCCGAGGCGAAGCTGGGCCTCGCGCAATCGCTCCGTGCGCTGAAGCGCGACGAGCGTCGCGTGCTGTCGATGCTCAACGAGGTGAAGGCGCTCACCGGGCCGCGTCACGAAGCGCAACGCGCGAAGGCCGAAGCGCTGCTGGCCCGTTGAATCCCGGCGACGCCGCGACGACACTGCCGCACCCATGCTCGCGTTGATGATGACGGTGGTGCTGACGGCCGAAGCACCGCAAGCCGCAGTCGACGTTCGCAGCGCGATGCACACGTATTACCAGGGTGAGTTCGACGGCGGCTTCGCGTGGTCGACGTCGGGCGGGCTCTCGGTGGCCGCTGCGATTCCGATGTTGCTCAGCAACGACGCGTTCTTTCGCGGCATGGGCTGGCCGACAGGAATCATCGGGCTCGCGCAGGTCGGCCTCGGCATCTCGAGCTTCTTCTCGGCACCCGCGCGCATTCGCCGCTTCGACGCACAGCTCGACACGGATCCGCAGGCGTTCGCGGTGACTGAGCAGCCACGCCTGCGCACGGTTGCCGGAGCCTTCACCGTCTTTCAGCTCGTCGAGCTCGGCCTCGTCGCAGGCGGGAGCGGCGTGATGGGCGCAGGCTTCGCGCGACGGGAAGACACACTTGTCGGCGTCGGCCTGGGGCTCGTGGTGCAGAGTCTGTTGTTCCTCGTGCTCGACGAAGTCGCGAGCCGCCGCGCAGACACCTACGTCACCGCGCTCGACGACTTCCTTCGAGTGCGCTGATCACCTCGCGGCGGCGTCGTCGTGGGGCCATCTGCCGACAACGCGACGATGCACGACGAAGTCAGGTTGGAGCGTCGTCAGCTGGAGCTCGCGTACCTCTTCGACACACCAGTCCTTCGAGGATGCAGCCTCACTGAGCTGCCATGACCAGACAGGTTCTCCGTGACGCTCGCATGTCCGCAATGATGAGAACTCGGGGCAGCAGTGGCGATGTATGCGCGCCACATGAAAAACACTTCGCCACTCATCGTTGTGCTGCTGGCCCTGCATGCACTCGCCGCCGGGCCGACCGCACCGCCGAAGCTCTGCAGCACGCCGCATCATGTCGGAATCTCTGTGGGCGGCACGGTGCCGGTCGCGCACGACCCCACCGAGCTGTGTACCTGCGGTGCCGATGGCCAGCTGACCTGCCCGAAGCCGGCTGCTCGTCCCGCGAGCGCGCCCGCGACGTCTTGTGACCTCGTCGGCTATCGACTGCCGGTGAAGATGGCGTTCGCGTCGCTCGAAGACAGCTGCAACACCGCCTTCTGTGACGAGCGTGGTGGGCTGCCGCAAACGCAGATGGCCTGTAACCCGCTGCGCGTCGCGCGCACGCTGCCCCTGACCTCGCGCGAGGCCGGACCCTTGAAGGGCGAGCTCGCGATTCTGACCGGTCGACCTGCGAACGCCGATGCGTACTCGCTCGACAACCTGCTCAGTGACGTGCGCGTGACGCCGCGTGCAGGCGACGCGAAGCCGGTGGTGGTGGGCGACCGCATTCCGCTGATGGTGCGGCTGACCAACACGTCGTCGAACACGGTGAAGGTGTTCATCGGCGGTGACGGCACCACGTGGAAGTTCAAGACCACCGGCAGCACGGTCACGCCCGAAGGCCAATGTGATTCGCGGTACGCGGTGGGCCTGCCCGTTGCGATTCCTGCAGGTGGCGTCGTCGAAGTGCCGATGCCGTTTCTCACCGACCTCGACCGATGTCGGCCGACGCAGCACTTCTGGGCGGGCCCGGGCCGCTTCGACGTGCAGGTCAGCCTGCAGGTGCATGTCGATGGTCGCGCAACACCGGTGCAGCTCGAAGGCCAGTTTCCCGTCGTGGTGGGCTCGAAAGACGCGGTGTTTCCCGGAGTCGTGGAGGTCGACACGCATGCGCCGAAGGCTGGCGCTGTGCCCGAGCTCGCCACGTTCGACACGACCTCACGGCCCCCGCACGACGTCATCACCGACGCGAAGGTGCAGCAGGCACTGAAGACCCGCCTGAGCGCCGCAGACCTCGAGAGGGCGACACAGGTGTTCGATGTCGGCACGCAGACCTCGCTGGTCGACGGGTTCCTGGTGGGCGAAGGGTGCAAGGCGCACCTGTGCTCGCTGGAGAGCGGTCTCTTCGTGGTGAACGTGAAGACCGGCGCGCTGTGGGTGTTCCTCGGCCAGCAGCCTGACCCCGCGAAGCCGCGCGCGACCGTGCGCCAGGTGGTGAACGGCGGCGAACTTCCACCGAAGGTCAGCGGGCCCGTGAATGCCTGGCTGGCGTACTGGAAGGCGCAATTCCTGGGCGGCCACCTCGTCGCCGCGGGCAAGTGACGGCCGGTCGTGAGCGGCGCGCTGATCAGCCAGCAGCGTTCAAACGCGTCGCGAGATCCACATGGCCCGCCTCTGCGGCAAGCTGTGCGGGCGTCTTGCGACCCTTCTTCGTCGCGAGCTTCGGCCTGGCGCCTTCACGCAACAGCACCTCGACGAGCTCGCCGTAACCCTGCTGCGCAGCAACATGCAGCGGCGTTCGGCCCTCCTCATCCGCATCATCCAGCGTGGCGCCCATCGCGATGAGATACCGCGCGACCTCGAGGTGTCCGCTCTCGAGCGAGAGGATGAGCGGTGTCTTCCCCTGAGGACCCGTCGCGTCGACGTCGTCCTGTCTGCGAAGCCGCTCCTTCACCTGCGCGAGGTCTCCCATCGTCGCGGCGCGCGCGAGCCCAGGCGCTGGACCCGGCCGGCCAATCATCACCTTGCCGCCCTTCTCCACGGTGAGCGACGCGCCCTTCTCGATGACGAGCTTGCGAAGCCACAACGAGGTGAGCACCACCGCCTCTCCGCACTGCGCGCAGTTCACGTCTTTCGTCGAGACGCGCGCTCCACAATGCGGGCAATCGCGCTGCTCACCGCTCGCTGCGCCGACCACGACATGCGCACCCGCCGACATGGTGACGTGGCCCTGCTTGCCACTCGCGACGCCACCGCCGAGTCCGTCCATGCTGACGGCGGCGCCGCAGAAGGGGCACGTCCGGCGAACGTTGGTCACCGGAGCGTTGCAGCCGAGACACTTGATGACGAAGCGGCGAGTGGCCATCGCCCTTCACTTCATCACTTGAACGCGGCGGCGTTGCGAGAAACCCACGCCTCGAACGAGCCCGCCTTGCGACCGAGCACCGTCTCGACGTCGGGCGACACCGCGGCCGTCATGCCGGCCTTCATCACGCCGTAGAGCTCGATGAGCGCACTCACGTAGCCCTCGGGCAGACCGGCCTTCAGCATGCCGTCGCGGGCCGCCTCGGGCGGAACGTCGACGTGCTTCACCGTCTTGCCGATGGCCTTGCCGATGATGTCGGCCTGCTCCTGCGTCGAGAGCGCCGCAGGGCCCGACAGCGTGTAGATTTTGCCCTCGTGGCCGCTCGTGGTGAGCGCCTTCACCGCCACTGCGCCGATGTCGACGGGGTCGACGAGCGCCGACTTGCCGTCACCCACGGGGCTGTAGATGGCGCCATC
>Ga0075163_10009229_pt1 | contig 12953 bp, 5 predicted proteins | sample JI1023141ADNA_FD_71478 | JGI IMG/M metagenome (GOLD analysis project Ga0075163, IMG submission 71478) | Wastewater effluent complex algal communities from Wisconsin, to seasonally profile nutrient transformation and Carbon sequestration -... | ecosystem: Engineered > WWTP > Effluent > Algae...
TTAAAAGTTTCCTTGAGTCCGGAGCAAAAGCATAATCTTAACGCATTGCCTACACGCAACATGGAAGCGTACGATCAGTTTTTGAAGGGCCGCCATGCGTTTAATCAATGGAATGTGGCTGGTTATAAATTGGCTTCCGAACATTTTAAGAATGCGATTCAACTTGATCCTGATTTTAAAGAAGCGTATTCATACTTAGCCAGTTCTTATTCCGCCCGCATGTCGTGGAACGGAGACTTATCGCCAGCACAAGCCAAACCCGATATTACCCGGTATCTGAATGAAGCCTTGCAAAGTGGGCCAACCGATAACGATTACCTGACAAAAGCATTTGTTACTTTCTTTATTGATAAAAACTTTATTGAAGCTGAGCGGGCATTGTTGCAAGCTATCGCACTAAATGCCAACAATGCATTGGCGCTTTACACTTATAGCTATGTACTTAACATGATGGGGCGCTTTGATGAAGCGGCCACATGGGTGGAAGCAGCACAAAAGATAGAGCCGGGTTCCATTGCTTGCTATAATTACCGGGCGTTGAGTTTATACCTGAGTGGTTTTTATGTGGATGCATTAACGGTATTGAACGAAGGTCTAAAATTATTTCCAGGTGTGTTACGCTTCTACGATTTGCTGGGAAGAGTTAATCTCACCATCGGAAAATTTAAAGAAGCTGCGGAAGCATTGGAGAAAGGATTGAGTACTTCTGATGTTAGGCCGCCTTCCATGTTGGCCTATCAGATTGTGGCTTATGCACACTTGAATGAATCAGCCAAAGCGCAAAAACTTTTTGACGAATTACTTTCCAGAAGTGCCAGTCAGGAGAAAGGTGTAAATATTTATCTGGTTCATGCCTGCCTCGGTTTAGGCGAAATAGAAAATGCAAAAGCGTGGTATGCCAAAGCCATACAGACAAATGATGTTGACCTGATCTGGTGGCAGGTAGATCCATTACTCACTTCATTCCGGCAGCATACTCCGGTTGAGGTTAAAGATAACTTTGCGCAGGCAGAAGAATTTGTATTGCAATTACTGCACGACAAAATGCCTAACCATGCTTATCATAATCTGACGCATGTGCTCGATGTGCTGCAGGCTGTTCAGGTTATTGCTGCGGGAGAGCAAGCCAACGAAGCGGACATTAAATTACTTCGGTTGGCAGCCGTGCTACACGATGTTGGTTTTATAAAAGCACCGAAAGATCATGAAGCCATTGGTGCTGAGATGGCAAAGGAGATACTGCCTCAGTTTAATCTACCTGCAGAAGTAATTGAACAGATTGCCGGAATGATACTCGCTACCAAGCTTCCGCAATCGCCCACCACCAGACTTGAAAATATTTTATGCGATGCTGATTTGGATTACCTCGGTCGCGATGATTTTTTTGAAATAGGAGCCCGACTTTACGAAGAGTTAAAAGCAGTTGGTGCAGTAGAAACAGAACGAGAGTGGAATCTGGTGCAACGTACGTTTCTGCAATCGCATAAATATCATACTGCATTCAGCAAAGCTCAGCGTGAACCGGCTAAGCAAAAGCATTTGTTGGAAGTGCAGCATAAGTTAAGTGTGCGTTAATGAGACTAATATGAAAAACTTAGTAGGCATTTTACTTTTACTGATCTTGTCAGTAAGGGTATTCCCGCAAGAAAATTTACCGCCTTATTATCATCTAACGACTGATACTCTTGAGCAAATCATTGATCACAAGTACCTGCAGGTATTGGCCGATGCAAACAATACGTTGAGCATTGAAGAAGTTATGTCACTCCGATTTGATTCACTATTTAGGTATCTGCCTGACTTGTTGCCCACCGATTCAGGAAGTTATAATACCTATTGGATTAGGTTTCGAGTAAAAAATGAAACTGATAATATTTTGCGGGTAAGTTTGTTTACCAGTGCCAGTAAGGCAAATTTCTATTTGGTAGATAGCCTTGGTAGAATAAGTCATTACAAAACAGGATTTCAATTTTCACCAAACGATCGGGATGGCCTTAAGGGATGGCGCGCAATACCTATAGAACTGAAGCCTGGTGCTCTTACAACAATTTACTATAGCCGGTATACTCATGAAATACAAGTGGGAATTCTGAAAGGATTAGAAGTTACCTTATTAAGTACTATAAAGGTAATCATGGATGAAGTAGCCCATCACGAACGCAAATATTATTCTGGTCATTATTTTGCGATGGGCGCAGCGTTCGGGTTGCTTATTCTTGCTGCCTGCTTTAATTTCTTTTTCTTTCTTATCGTTAAAGAACGCGTCTTCCTTTACTTCAGCCTTTTCTTACTTACTTTTTCAACAGATACGGACTTCTTTTCAGAGATTCTTTTTGCGGGAAGTCCAAACATAATCTGGTTTATTGACAGCTTCGTATCGCTATTTATGATCTTTCTGATTCAGTTTGTAAGGCATTATTTTAAAACTTTTCAATCTGTACCGAAGTGGGATAAAATCTTAAAACTAACGTTAATACTCCTTGCCATCCAGTTCTTGCTCTACTTCCTTCCTATAGAGCTGCAAAACTCTGACCAATGGGAAGTACTTGTGGAAACTATTCCAATTGTCTTATGCGTGACTTTGCTTCTCATTACCATATTGTTGATGGTACGAAAGGCAAAGCAGGATATAAAGTTTTTCTATCTACTCTTCGCTCCGTTTATATTTTGCTTCGTGGGTTTTATCGTTATAGCTATAATTAGCGCTGCAATCGGTGATGAAAGTGATGGAATTTTTAACAGTTTAGGATACTGGGTAGAGGATTGGGCAGCCTTAATACTTTCAGGAACAATTTGCTGGGCGGGGATCGTGTTTTCGTGGGCTTTGTTTAACCGCTATAGCGAGCAACGTAAAGAAATTACTACACACCTTCTTGAAAATGAGCGATTGGCTAAAGAAAAAGAAGTAGAACGTAATCAATTAATTGCACAACAAAAAATACAGTTGGAAAAAGAAGTTGAAGTGCGAACGGCTGAATTGAAGCAATCCCTGCAAGAATTAAAATCCACCCAATCCCAACTTATCCAATCTGAAAAGATGGCTTCGCTTGGCGAACTCACTGCAGGTATAGCCCACGAAATTCAAAATCCATTAAACTTTGTAAATAATTTTAGTGAAGTAAGCACTGAGTTGGTTGAAGAAATGAAAGCCGAGTTGGCAAGCGGTAACCAGCAACTGGCTACAGAAATTGCCAATGATTTAAAACAAAATCTGGAAAAAATAAATCACCACGGTAAAAGGGCTGGCGATATTGTAAAAGGCATGCTGCAACATTCTCGCAGTAGTTCGGGCGTAAAAGAACCAACTGATATAAATGCACTAGCTGATGAATATTTAAGATTGGCGTATCATGGTCTTCGCGCGAAAGACAAATCGTTCAACGCAAAGTATGAAATAAACCTTGATGCAAGCCTGCCAAAGATTAATGTTGTGCCTCAGGATATTGGCAGAGTGATTTTGAATTTGATTACCAATGCATTTTATGCAGTTAATGAAAAAGCGAAAGCAAGTATTGAAAATTACGAACCTACTGTTACCGTCAGCACAATCCGCTCCCTCTCCTCTGGAGAGGGTCGGCCTGCCCGCACCGAGTTAAACGCAGGCGGGGGTGAGGTCGTTATAAAAGTAAAAGACAACGGCAATGGCATTCCCGATAAGATAAAAGACAAAATCTTTCAACCTTTCTTTACTACCAAACCAACAGGGCAAGGTACGGGCTTAGGCTTGAGTTTAAGTTATGATATTGTGAAAGCGCATGGGGGCGAGTTGCGGGTAGAGACTGTTGAAGGCGAAGGCACAACTTTTTTTATTGTGATCCCAGAAAATAAATAACATCAATCACCTTAACGCTTATATTTACAAATGCCTAAACCTTATTTGCCCTCAAGGATAGCTGTACTGCTTACTTTCACTCTGAGCCTGTTCTTAGTTTCTGGGTTTACTCAGACAAAGATACCAACTCAAATCATCGAGCCCACTTATGTTTCGATTGCCGATGGCTTGGTTTCGCCAAATGCTAAATCGGTTATACAAGATAGCTTCGGGTTAATCTGGATTGCTACCAGCAACGGCTTGCAGAAGTATGACGGTTATCGCTTTGAAACTTTTAAAAGCTCACCCGGCAAGCCAACCAGTTTACAAAACAACGATGTATGGGGTCTTCTGGAAGATATTGATCGTAATCTATGGGTAGGTACTGCGTTAGGTGTATCGCGTTACGACAGACGCAAAAATGAATTTAAGAACTATTTGTTCCCTGGCTATTTCCATGTCCCTGTTGGTCCTCCATGGGGTACTACCTTTAGAATTTTTCAGGACTCGCAAAAAGGTTTGTGGGCCGTTACCCGCAACCTGGGTTTGTTAAAGTATAGTTCGAAAATTGACAACTGGGAATTTGCCACCTATAAAGTGCCTGGAGTTGAAATTCCTGATCGTTATGAGGTCTGCATAGGTGTTGCTGAAGATGCCAAAGGTGGCCTATGGTTTGGATCTACCAATTACGGTTTGATGCATCAGGCCAAAGGTGATACCATTTTTAGGCCAGTCCAAAACGAAGCATTAACAAGCCTAAAATTAGATGATGTAATCACCTATCTTTATTTTGATTCAACTCAAACTCTGTGGATGACCAGTCGCCAGGGCGTGCACAAATACAATCCGGAAACGGGTACCCTTAAGACGATAGTTACCTACACAGAAGGAAATGATGATAACGCAAACCATTGGAACAAGATTCTTCCTGATAATGAGGGTAACATCTGGATTGCCAATAATTACAGAGGCATCTTAAAATTCGAAGGTATCTCTGATAGTTATACTGAAATTGAAATAGCTGGAAAAATGAAAATGCGTACGCATGGCTGGAATATTACCATGACAAATTTTATAATTGATCAAAGCGGCATCTTCTGGTTTGGTAGTGCGGATTCGGGCTTACTGAAATATGACCCGGTAAACAAACCGTTTCAGCTTCTTGGTCATGACCCTACCAATCCGAAAAGCTTGAGCCCCGGTGGTGTTTTCGGAATAGTGGGTTCAAAAGTAAAACCTGGTGTTGTGTATGTGGGTACACGTGGCAGTGGTATAAATGTATATGATCCTAAAAAGCAAACATTCGAGAAAGTAACTTTTAATGTAGTGGATGATATGTTTGGTGGTTCAGCCCGTGCTATAGCCGAAAAAGAAGATGGCGGGTTGTGGCTCGGAACCTGGGGTGATGGCGTGGTGGAATTGGACAAAAACTATAAAGAGATCAGACGTTTCAAATATGATTCTGCAAACAAAAACTCGCTTTCTCACAATCAGGTGCGTGTGGTAAAACCCGACAAGCAAGGTCGGGTTTGGCTGGGTACCAATAATGGCATTAGTATTCTAAACACCAAAAGCAATACCATTAAACGAATAACCAATAAACACGGTAAACAATATCCAGATCAGTTGATTCGAAAAATCGATAGTCTTATCAGTACCGATCAAAAGGTTGCGAGTATTGAAAAAGTAATCGATAATCAAAACATCACGCAGCCCATAGAAATAAAAGATACCGGAAACTATTGGGTAATGGCTGTAGCTGAAATGGATGCCTTGTTAACGGCAGATTTTGGATGGATCGAAAATGCTGCGAAAGATACCGTTTGGAAAATGAACAAGTACGAAGAGGCGCTTTATGCGGGTGGGGCCTATAAAAACAGAATTGTACTGGGTAGCTTAACCTTAGAGCCAGGTAATTACAATTTGCGTTTCAGAACAGACGATAGTCATGCTTATGGAAAATGGAATGATGCCCCACCTACACAAACTTCGCTGTATGGAATTGTTTTGCTAAAAGCGCAAGAAGGTGATCGGGTACAAAACTTTCAGACCGAGATAATTCCCGAAGCGGAAGAACTCTACACCTCTGGGTCGAACATCAATGACATTGAGGTAACCGATAAATACATTTGGGTGGCTGGCGAATCAAGCGGTGTTGACCGGATTGATGTTCTGACCAATCAGGTAAAAACCTATACGCATAATCCAGATGACGCAAACTCACTTAGCCATAATAACATCAGAGATATTCATGCCGATAGTCAGGGCATGATCTGGTTTGCCACCAATGAAGGTGTAAGCAGACTTGATCCCGCTACAGAAACCTTTACGAGGTATACAGAAATTGATGGGTTGCCAACCAACCTTATTGAAGCTATTGAGGAAGGCGACAATGGCGAAATGTGGATTGGTACCCAAAACGGATTATCGCAAATGGTTAACAATGAAAATTTGGGCAAGACCACCTTTATTAATTACAATTCAACAGATGGTATTGGGGGCGATGTGTTTCTTTCGTTAACGAATGCACGGGCAACAGACGGGCAGTTTTATTTTGGGGGTGATCATGGACTTACCACATTTAAGAATGTAACGTCAAACAAAACTCCACCTGCTATTATTATTTCAAATCTATTTATTTCTAACAAGTCTATTATCGAACTGAATGATTCTCCATTGACAGAAAATTTGCTTGCAACAAAAAATATCTCACTCTCTTTCGATCAAAATAATTTGAGTTTTGAATTCGCAGCTTTGCACTATGCCAATCCTAAAAAGAATCAATATGCACACATGCTGGAAGGTTATGATCAGGATTGGATTTATGATAACCGGAACTTTGCTGCCTATACCAATCTCGATCCGGGCACCTACAAATTTAAAGTTCGTGCAGCCAATGCTTATGGTATCTGGAACGAAGAGGGACTTACATTAGAGATAAATATATTACCACCGTGGTGGCGCACGTGGTGGGCCTATGCATCGTATGCCGTATTGTTTGTGGGCTTTGCCTTTACGGCCGATCGCACCGTGCGCAGAAGTATCAAACTTCGGGAGCGGGAGCGTAGTCGCGAGCGCGAATTAAAACAAGCAAAAGAAATTGAACGCGCTTACACAGAATTAAAGTCCACGCAATCGCAGCTTATTCAATCCGAAAAGATGGCGAGTTTGGGTGAGTTGACTGCAGGCATTGCACACGAAATTCAAAATCCATTAAACTTTGTAAACAATTTTGCGGACGTTAATAAAGAACTGATAGACGAACTGAAGCAGGAAATTGATGCCGGAAATCTAAATGAAGCAAAAACTATTGCCGATACACTTTCTCAAAATGAAGAGAAGATAATGTTTCATGGCAAGCGTGCCGATGGTATTGTAAAAGGAATGTTACAACATTCACGTGCCAGCTCGGGGCAAAAAGAATCAACGGATATCAACGAGCTGTGCGATGAATACCTGCGCCTTTCTTACCACGGACTTCGTGCTAAAGACAAATCGTTTAATGCTGCCTTCAAAACAAATTTCGATCCGACTATAGGAAAGATAAATGTTGTTCCACAGGATATTGGTCGGGTAGTTTTGAATTTACTTACCAATGCATTCTATGCCGTAAATGAGAAAAAGAAAAAACTGGGCGCGGTTGCGTACGAACCCACAGTTACCGTAACTACAAAATCAGTTGGCGGCAAGGTGGTTATACAAGTGCAAGACAATGGTAATGGAATCCCGGAAAGTATAACTCAGAAAATTTTCCAACCTTTCTTCACAACCAAACCAGCCGGGCAAGGCACGGGCCTGGGGTTATCGTTAAGTTACGACATCGTAACTAAAGGTCACTCGGGTAATCTTACGGTGGAGTCGCAGGAAGGTGAAGGCTCAACCTTTATTTTAGTATTACCTAATGAATAAGTCTGCATTTTGAAACCATACCTTATCTTTACCAATACCAAAATGCCGGATTCAATGAAGTATTTTTCGTTGCTGCTCTCTTTTTTATTGGTCTGTGTAAGCGGATGCAGCAACACCTCCGATCAGGTTCCCTTTCCGCACGATGAAACTGAGTTCACGCAACCCGTAACTAAACCCTTTAAGTTTAGCGAACCAACAACTATTAAATGGAAAACGGTTCGGGCTGATAGTATTAAACCACCAACCATCAAGAAATTTTCGCTTGATAAAATCCCTTCTAAACCATTTAACATTGGCAACGCGAAACCATTGCCGAAACCATTAACTGAAAAACCATTCGATTGGAATAGTTTACCCGATACGGTATTCAACATCAACGATCTGCCAGCAGACACGCTGAAAAACAGAACCATCAAACTGCTTCCACCCAAAGTAGTAAAAGCTGGCTCGCCTATGTATGCGCAAGGTCTTCCGCGCGGTTTCCTAGATGCTACTTCTATTGGTTTGCCTGGCACCGCCCGCGATTTTCTAAAAGATCCTTCGGGTGCATTATGGATTGGTACCAGCAAAGGACTTTGCCGGTATGATGGCGGGTTTCTCGAAATCTATAGCTTGGAGCAAGGTCTTCCATTCATTGATATAACCTCACTTTTTCGCGACAACAAAAACCGCATTTGGGTGGGTATTCAAACAGGCGATACCTATGTGATAGATGAGAAAGCTGGAACCATTGAATTGCTGGAAGATATTTTCCCGGCCAACCAGGGTTCAACCTATAAAATTATTCAGGATGACGAAGGTCGCATCTGGATTCCGATCTTCGGTAATGGTGTTGTGATCTACGAGCCTGAAACCCGCGTTGCCCGGCAATTGAATCATACCAATGGACTACCCGGATTCAGAAACCGTGGTATTATGAAAGATACGGAAGGACTAATCTGGATAGCCTCATTCAATGGTGTTGCCATTATTGATTTGAAAGCAAATAAGGTGAGGACACTTGATCAACGGAGCGGTTTATCAACCAACGGGATAATTGATGTTTTTCAAGCCAGTACCGGTGAGATTTGGCTTGGAAGTATATCGGGTGCATCTATTGTTGATCGTAAAAACAATAAACTTCGCCTGCTGGAAAAGGAACAGCAAATGTTCGTTGCCGGCAGTAAAGAAGATGTAGCTGGAATTTCGGAGGATGCTTCTGGTAAAATGTGGATGGCGGTAAATGATGGCTATGTGTATTCGATTGACCTAAAGAATAATCTTTTTGAAAGTTTCCATGTAAACCCTGGTGCCGTTGTTTTACGTACCCTTACCGATGATGAGGGTCAGGTATGGATAGGTTCCTTCAATGGCTCTACACCCTTATTCAATCCTAAACTTGGCCGACCTGGTAATTATACAAATGCTGATGGTTTGGGGAATACCTCTATTTGGGCAACACTTGAAGCAAAGGATGGAAAAATCTGGATTGGCACCCGGAATGGAATTGATGTCTATAATCCGGCTCAAGAAACGATCCAGCACATTAGTACTGATAATGGCCTTGCTCACAATTCAGCACCAACCCTTCTTGAGGATAGCCAGGGGCGAATCTGGGTAGGCAATAATGGCAATGGCCTGCATATTATTGATTTGAAGAAGCAAACGCTTGCACAAGTCTCTACCAAACAAGGATTACCGGATGATGACACCTCGGCATTTTTTGAAGACCAAAACGGAGATATGTGGGTCACTTCGGCAACAGGAGTGTCGGTAATCAATCCCGATAAAGGTTTGATAAGAAAGATTTCTAATCTGCATGCCTGGAAGGATGCATTTTACTTCCAGATATATGGTGACAGTAAAAATCAAATCTGGATTCTTAGTACCGCAGGCGTTATGGTAGTTGATGCGCCACAAAAGACAGTGAGATTTCTAAACCGGGATAACGGCTTGAGTGGTGAATCGGGAAACGCTATTATGGAAGATTCAGATGGCAACGTGTGGATTGGTAGCCTCTCTGGAATTGATATTATTAACCCTTCGCATGACTCTATTACAACCATTACGTCAAGCGAGGGGCTTGCAGATAACGGCATCTATACATTGAATGAACGTAATGGAAAAATTTATGCAGGTACTACCAACGGGTTATCAATCATTACTCCCACAATAGACAAGAATAATAAACTCACTATTAAAACAACCAACCTGGGAAAAGCACAAGGCCTTGGTGCCCTCGACTTCGCTCAGAACAGCACAATGTTTACCAAAAAAGGACAGTACTGGGCAGGCGTAGAGACATTGGTTTTACTCGTAATGGATTCGGTGCAACTGGATACAGCACGCAGCACACCACAAGTGGCAGCCGTTAATTTCTTTGATCAGCGACATGACTTCCGTAACCGCACATCACTTCCCGCTGATGATTATCTCATTAAGAACAACATTCAATGGGATTCAGTTGAAACAACATTCTATATGCCGTACAATCTGGTAGTGCCTTATAATCAAAACTACGTAAGCTTCAACTACTCGGCCATGCAGTTAAGTAATCCGGATAAGCTCCGGTATCGGTATATACTGGAAGGCATTGATAAAAACTGGAGTGCGATAACTGATAAAACACTCAGTGAAAATTACCGCGATCTTCCACCGGGTACTTACACCTTTAAAGTAGCGAGTCGTGGTATCAATGGCTTGTGGAGCAAACCGGCAACATTCACTTTTGAGATTACCGCACCGTGGTGGAAAACGTGGTGGGCCTATACCTTGTATGCTATAGCCTTCTTCGGCTTTATGACTTTGGTTGTGCGATTCAGATCGCGCACATTAAAAAGACAAAATCAAATTCTGGAAGAAAAAGTAGAGAACCGCACCAATGCATTGCAGAAATCATTAAACGAATTACAGGAAACACAAAAGCAACTGATCCAGTCAGAGAAGATGGCTTCTTTAGGTGAATTGACAGCAGGCATTGCACACGAAATTCAGAATCCACTCAACTTTGTGAACAACTTTGCTGAAGTTAATAAAGAGTTGATTGATGAACTGAAACAAGAAATTGAGAATGGAAATCTGAATGAAGTTAAAACGATAGCCACAGCGTTAGCCGATAACGAATCTAAGATTATGTTTCACGGCAAACGTGCCGATGGAATTGTGAAAAGCATGTTGCAGCATTCGCGCACCAGCAACAACAAAAAAGAACCTACCAACATTAACGCGCTGGCCGATGAATACCTGCGGCTGGCCTACCATGGGTTGCGGGCAAAAGATAAATCGTTCAACGCCTCCATGAAGACTGACTTTGATGAACGCGTAGAAAAAGTAAATGTAGTAGGGCAGGATGTGGGCCGCGTAATTCTTAACTTGATAACCAATGCTTTTTATGCTGTGGCCGAACGGAAACAACAAGGGGTGTCGGGTTATGAACCAACGGTAACAGTGGGCACGCGTAAAAAAGAAAACGGAGTAGAGATTTTTGTACAGGATAATGGCAATGGAATTCCGCAGCACATCATCGATAAGATATTCCAGCCATTCTTTACCACTAAACCATCTGGTCAGGGTACCGGACTGGGCCTGAGTATGAGCTACGAGATTATTACTAAAGGCCACGATGGCGAACTGAAAGTAGAAACCAAAGAAAATGAAGGCCTGCCTGATGGACAGTCAGGCACAACATTTACTATTTTATTACCAAACACCCCACAATGAAAATTTTAGTTGTTGATGACGAACAAGATGTAAAAACGCTTTTTGAGCAACGCTTCCGTAAAGAGATTCGCGATGGTAAGGTTGAATTTGCATTTGCGTATTCAGGCGAAGATGCACTTCAACTGCTCAATCAATGGGAACACGAAGCCATGCTTATCCTGTCGGATATAAACATGCCGGGTATGAGTGGCCTGCAATTGTTGGAGAATGTGAAGAAGAAATACATGAAACCACCACCTATTGTGATGATGATTACCGCGTATGGTGATGCCGAAAATTTTAAAATGGCAGAAGAACTTGGTGCCGATGATTTTCTCACCAAGCCTGTAGATTTTGTCGCCTTGAAAGAAAAATTAAACCTGGCAAACGGATGACCAAAATATTAGTAGCCGATGATGAGGCTGATCTCGAGATTTTGATCAAACAAAAGTTCAGGCAGAAAATTCGCGAGCAATACTATGAATTTGTTTTCGCGATAAACGGAAAAGATGCGTTGGAAAAACTCCAGCAACATCCCGATGTGGCTATTGTGCTGAGTGATATTAACATGCCCGAAATGGATGGCTTAACTTTGTTGAGTCGGATAAATGAATCAAGTCCGTTGGTAAAGTCTGTTATTGTTTCGGCCTATGGCGATATGGATAATATCCGCACCGCTATGAATCGCGGGGCATTTGATTTTATTACCAAGCCCATCAATTTCGATGACCTAACCGTTACGATGGAAAAAACCATCCGGCACGTTACACAACTCAAAGAAACATTGCAGGCTATTAAGGAAAACAACATCCTTAAAATGTATGTAGATGAAACCGTGCTCAACTTTATGGGCAGCCGCGAGTATGAATCTTCCATTATGGCGAATGAAACCGTGCAGGCAACGGTAGCTTTTATTGACATCTGCGGGTTTACCGCTATCAGTGAAAACGAATCAGCCGACACGGTTGTTAAATTGCTGAATAATTACTTTGATGTTATTGTCAAGCAGATCATTGATCAAGGCGGCTATATTGATAAATTTATTGGCGATGCAGTAATGGCTGTATTTAAAGGTGATTATCATTTAGATAGAGCGCTGGATGCGTGCCTCGCTGTTCGACAACAGGTAAACGAATTGCCGGTTACGGTAAGTGCTTACAAACCTTTAGTGTCTATCGGAATTAACAGTGGCGAAATGATTAGCGGTAACATTGGCTCGGCCACGTTGCGTAGGTTAGATTATACCGTAATAGGCGATGTCGTGAACACTGCACAACGATTGCAAAGTGCAGCAGCACCCGGTCAGATTGTAATCAATCAGGATGCCTACGATCAGATTAAGGCTTCCTTTCAATGTGTAGCTATTGGTGAAGTAGCCTTAAAAAATAAAGCTAATCCGGTAAGTATTTACGAAGTGTTGGATTGATGAGATAGGATTATTGTTAAGGGTATGTCGAACGAACTTGCACTTGTTGAGGAATTAATTAATCATGGAAGGTACCTGGAAGCGCGGGAGCGTACCTTGATCTTAAAACATGATACTTCAATAGATACA
>Ga0075163_10009230_pt1 | contig 12953 bp, 9 predicted proteins | sample JI1023141ADNA_FD_71478 | JGI IMG/M metagenome (GOLD analysis project Ga0075163, IMG submission 71478) | Wastewater effluent complex algal communities from Wisconsin, to seasonally profile nutrient transformation and Carbon sequestration -... | ecosystem: Engineered > WWTP > Effluent > Algae...
CGGCCCTCGGTGATTGTCTGTCTTCGCTCGAGCGCGTCGACGTTCTCGTCGTCGTCGGCCACTGGATGTCCCAGGCGGTCGGCCACGAGCTCGACCAGGGCCTGGCTCACCAGGCTCGACTTGCCCGAGCCGGAGACGCCCGTGACGCAGGTGAGCACGCCGAGTGGAATGTCGACGTCTACGCCGCGCAGGTTGTTCCTGACCATCCCGCGCACGCGGAGCGCGCCCTTGGCCCGACGCAATGGTCGCGAGGAGGGCGCGAGCTCGTCGAACAGGTATCTCCGCGTCTCGGACGCCTCGACGTCGGCGAGGCCACCTGGCGGCCCGCTGTAAACGATCTGCCCGCCCTGCTCCCCGGCCGCGGGTCCGACGTCGACGATCCACTCGGCGTGACGGATGACGTCGAGGTCGTGGTCGATGACGAACAGCGAGTTGCCGGACGCCTTCAACCCGTCGAGCGCCCCGAGCAACGCCGCGGTGTCGGAGGGGTGGAGCCCGGCGGACGGCTCGTCGAGGACGTACACCACGCCGAACAGGTTCGACCGGACCTGCGTCGCGAGCCGGAGGCGCTGGAGCTCTCCCGGCGAGAGCGTCGGCGTCGATCGCTCGAGGGACAGGTAGCCAAGCCCGAGATCGAGCAGCACGGCGAGGCGCGCCTCCAGGTCCTGGGTGATCCGCTCGGTGGCGAGCGCGCGCTCGGGGTGCGCCTCCTCGAGCGCTCGCCACCCCGCCGCGGTGCCCCTGGCGTACGGGCGGACGAGCGACGCGAGCTCCGCGAGCGGGACGCGCCCGAGCTCCACGATGTCGCGACCCGCGAAGGTCACCGCGAGCGCGTGCGGACGGAGGCGCTTGCCGTGACACTCGGGGCAGTCGGCGCCGATCATGTACCGCGCCGCGCGCTTCTTCATCGAGGCGCTCTCGGTCGTCGCGAAGGTCTGCACGACGTGGCGCCTCGCGCTCGTGAACGTCCCCATGTAGCTGGGCGGCTCCTTGCGTCGCAGCGCGGCGCGCACCTCGTCTCGATCAAAGCCCGCATAGACGGGCACCCGCGGCTGCTCGTCGGTGAACAGGATCCAGTCGCGGTCCTTCTTCGAGAGCTTCTTCCAGGGCTTGTCGACGTCGAAGCCGAGCGTCGTCAGGATGTCGCGGAGGTTCTGGCCTTGCCACGCGGGCGGCCACGCGGCGATCGCGCGCTCGCGGATGGTCTTCGTGTCGTCCGGCACCATCGAGCGCTCGGTCACGTCGTGGATGCGCCCTATGCCGTGGCAGCGCGGGCACGCGCCCTGCGGGGTGTTCGGCGAGAGCTCGTCCGCGTGGAGCTGGGGCTGTCCGGGCGGATAGTCCCCTGCGCGCGAATAGAGCATCCGCACCAGGTTGGAGAGCGTCGTCACGCTCCCCACGCTCGAGCGCGTCGTCGGAGCGCCCCGCTGCTGCTGGAGTGCGATGGCTGGGGGGAGGCCCTCGATGGCGTCGACCTCAGGGACGCGCAGCTGGTGGAAGAGGCGGCGCGCGTACGGCGCGACCGACTCGAGGAACCGGCGCTGCGCCTCGGCGTACAGCGTTCCGAACGCGAGCGAGGACTTGCCGGACCCCGAGACGCCCGTGAACACGACGAGGGCGTCCCTCGGCACGTCGACGTCCACGTTCTTCAGGTTGTTCTCGCGTGCCCCCCGCACGCGCACGAAGCTCGAGCGTGGCCTGGGTTCATCGAGGCGGCGCCTGCGTGTCATGGCCGCGAAGGAGGCAACAAGCGGTCCGCCACTCGTTCGAGCAGGCGTCGCGTCAGTGACGGACGCCACGGATGCGAACGTCGGTCTCGCGCTCGGGGCCGTCGTGGCGGCGGAGGTGGACCTCCATCCAGCGTGGAGCAGGCATGCCGTCCCGCACGCTGCGGAGGCGGACGACTAAGTAGTCTCGCCCGTCGAAAAGGTCGAAGGGCAGCGCGAGGTCCGCGCTGCTCCCACGCGGCGTCAGCTCGAAGCCGGGGGCGGCGAGCGTGCCGTCCTCGCCCATCAGCTCCACGAGGTACCGCGTGCTCTCGCTCGACGCGTAGCCCCGAGTGATGGCCTCGTCGCGGAGGCCGATCGACAGGAAGCGCGAGCCCGCCGGATCGAGCATCAGCGCGGCATCGGCGCGGATCTCGAGCGGGGTCACGAGCGACACGGCGAAGCGCGCGACGTCCTCGCGCCGCTCGGCGAGCGCCCGGACGAGATAGGCGCTCGCGTCGGTGTCGAGCTGGCCTGCCTGCACGGCGCTCGCGAGGGTGTCGTCGGACACGACGGCGATCCGCTTTCCCATCCAGTAGAGGTCGCTCGGCAGCGCGTCCTGCGCGGGTCCGAACGGCACCGCGAGCCTGTCGCGCCTCGGGTCGGCGTGCTCCGGGAAGAGTCCGACGGTGGGGAAAGGCGCCGCGTCGGGGTCGGCCGACTCCTTTGCGGAGAACCCCAGGCTCCCGAGCGCGACCCATGGGTTGCGCGCCGGCCTCTCGTCGTCGCGGCGCAGCGCGGCGAGCAGCGCGCCCGCGCCGAGGGAGTCCTCGAGGCCCGCCACCTGGTGCTCCACGTGACCCGCGCCGTCCTCCCCGACATACACGTCGCGCAGCACGCGCGGACGGATCTCTCGGAGCCCCACCCAGCTCGAGACGAGCCCCAGGACACGGAGCGAGCGGCGATCCTCGTGCGGCACGACGTCGTTGTCGTCGTCCTCGCGCGTCCCCGTCGGGCGCGTCGAGCCGAGCCAATCGCAGCGCTCGCCGGCGCGGGCTTCGGCCCGCGGCGTCGACCACGCGATGGCGAGGACGCGCGTGCCATCCTCGCGCACGAGCACGTGGCTCTCGGCGGCGTGGTAGCCGAGGGCGAAGAGGAGCCGGCTCGAGATCGCCCCGGCGGACGACCGCAGCCGCGCTCGCTCGGGGGCCTCGGGGGACAGCTCCCAGCGTCGTCCGTCGGCGTCGTCGACCACCTCGAGCGCGAGCTTCTCGAGGACGCGATCGTCGGTGACGGGCGCGAAGGGCGGGGCAGGAGCGGCGCGCGTGTAGCCCTCGAGCGACGGGGGACGGGCCGGCGCGAACCACGCCGACTCGACGACGCGATCGAACGCGTCGATGTCTCCAGCCTCCGGGGTCCGGCGCGGATCGAGGCCGTCGACCAGCCAGCGCTTCACGTACGCCTCGGCGTAGCGCGACCACTCGGGGATCACCGTGCGCGCCGGTCGTGGGATCGGCGCGTCGGGCACGACCGTGATGGGATCGCGATCGGCGAAGCGCGCGGGGCGGTAGGCGCCGCACCCGACAAGGAGAGCGGCGGCGAAGAGGCTGGGGGCGAGGAGGGCAGAGCGCATCGTCAATCCTCGTGCTGCCGATCGCCGTACCCCGACGAGATGCCGACGCTCACGAGGGCGCGCGCGCCGTCCGGGCCGATCGAGAACCCGAGCTGACCGAGCTGCGTCTGGTTGCTGTGCATGTCGAGCATCAGGCCCGTCGCCCAGCGCGCGTCCTCGAAGTGGAACGCGTCCCAGGACGGAGCGACCACGGCGGCGTCGAAGAAGACGCGCATCGCGAGCTGGCTCACGAAGAGCCACCGGTACTCCAACGTCCCGACGAGCGACACGAGGTCGCGGCGCGTGTCGAGGCCGCGGAAGTCCGGCTGGTGGGTGAGCTCCGAGAACGGCAGCTCGCCATCTCCGAGCGGCGCGAGCCCGTCCGCGACGAGCTGCGGGCTGAAGATGTTGGTCGTCCGGTAGATGGGTACGAACCCCGCGACGCGGCCGCCGTAGCGGAGGTACTCGGTGTCGGCCTCTTCGAGGGTGGAGCCCGGTCCGAAGTAGCCCTCGGCGAGCTCGCCCGGTGAGGGTTTGCCCCGGGTGGGCCGGGTGTCGAACCGCGCTGTGAGCTCCCCGTAGAGGTTGGTGTAGCGCTCGAGATCTCCGGGGATCGTGCCGGCCTCGAACACATCGGCGAGCGACGGGTCGGCGCCGCCCAGCGAGAACGAGCGCCGGTTCAGGCTGATCGAGGTGGCGACCTCGACGTACTTCTGAGGTCGGATCGCGTACGTCATGATCCCTCGGGTGCGCTCCTCGAAGTACTCCGGGATCTGCCCCTCCTGTCCAGGGCGGAAGCGGTTCCGCGGATCCTCCTCGGGCACCTGCCCGAGCCCCGCATACTCGAGCTGATCGTCTCGCTTGTAGAGCGCCTCGAAGCTCAGGATCGACGGGAGCGGCGCGGCGAACCGGAGGGCCACGCGCGACTCGAGCTCGATCGAGTCGACGCCTCCGAAGCCGACGCGGACGCTGCTCGCGAGCAGGTCGAGGTCGATGATCAGCCGCGCCCCGACGCTCACCGCGTTGCCCGTCTCGGCCAGGGTGGGCAGCACGTAGATGTGACCGTCGTCGGTGCTGAAGACCTCCTGCACCTGCGGCACGACCGGCGAGTTGTCGAGCACCGCGACCGCGGTGGTCGTCCCCAGGTAGAGGAACTTGAGGACGTGGCGCGGGAGCCAGAGGACCGCGTTGCCGAAGTCCTTGCCAGCGTCACCCTCCTCCTCGGCCGGTGTCTCGACGCCGCTGATCGGCGCCGGCTCCTTCCTCGGCTCGTCCGCGCGCGCAGGGCGCACGACCGCGCACGCGAGCAGACCCACCGCGAAGCTTCCTGAACGTGCGAGACGAGAGCGCAGCAACCGGCGTCTTGAAGAGCAAGACGCGGCCCAACCGGGCGCGGCCTCGATGCCCCGCTGCGGTCGAGGTAGCTACGAACCGGTCTCCGGAGATCGGACTGCGCGACTGTCGCGGTTGGCCCCGGAGCGTGTCGATTCGCCACGCCGGGTCGCCTCCAGAACCAGCAGGCCAATGCCGAGGACGAAGGTGGCCATCACGGCGATGTCGTCGCCAGCGAACACCCCGCGCGCCGCGGCCTGCACAGCGTCCACCCCGTGCGTGGATCCCTGCTGGATCGCGAGGACGACGAACGCCGGGAGGAAATACCATGGTCGCCGGAGGAAGCCCGCCACGCACACGAGGTTCAGCGCAAGGAAGAGCGCGTGTCGCCACGGCGGCGAATCCGGAGCGGCCGGCGGCTGGACGAGCGCGCGCCCGTGCATGACGGCACCGAAGAGGAACGCCGCGGCGAGCGCGTAGGCGACCCAGTCCGTCCAGCGCGCGCGTGGTCTTGCGGCTGTATCCACGATGAACCCGGCGAGCCGGTCTACTTCGCTGCAACCCAGGCGTTGCGGAGATCGTTCGCGCGACCGGTCGGCCAGAGCAGACAGTTGGTCGACGAGCCGGGCACCGTGTAGACGCGCACGCTCTCGACCTTGTCCTCGGCGTCCTTGAGCGACACGACGATCTCCACCGTCCCGTCGCCGTTCACGTCGGCGAGCGTCGGCACGGGCATCGCGCCGCGCCGCGGAAGCGGCAGCTTCGCGAGCTCGTTCCCGCCTGCGTCGAGGATGAACACGGCGCTCTTGTCGTCGTCCGGCGAGTACGTCGCGAACACGATCTCGGGCGCGCCGTCCCCGGTCAGATCCCCGACCACGACCCCGCCCGTGAGGACGTTCGGATCCGCCGTGTAGACGTGCTTCCAGAGGTCGTCCTTCTTCGCGCCCACCGCGTGGATCGCGCCGTCGAAGCCGGCGAACACCAGCTCGGGCCCGGGCTTCGATGGGTCGATGTCCGCGACGGTGACCTGGTTGGTCGCGCCGACGACGTTCGTCCCGTCGTAGTCCCAGAGGCCTCCCAGATAGTCGGGCGCGTGGAACGGCGTCTCCCACCCGGCGAGGCGGCTCGCGTCCGTGTGCAGCGCCCAGAGTCCGACGCCCTTCAACCGATCCGACTGGGACGCGTTCTGCACGCTCCCGAGGAGGATCACCTCGAGCTCTCCGTCCCCGTCGAGATCGGCGACGGCGGGCGCGGTGTTCGTGAAGTGTGCCTGAAGCGAGGTCTCCTCCGAGTCGGAGTACCCTTGCTGCGCCTCCGCGAGGTCGTGGAGGAAGCGGACGCCCGGTGTCTTCTTGGGCGGGAACATCGGGTTCGCGTCGAACGCCTCGCCGGTGCCCTTGTGGAAGCTCGCGTAGGCGTCGTCGTGGCCCACGAACACGTCGGCCTTGCCGTCTCCGTCGAGGTCCCCGAGCGCGACGTTCTGGTCGTAGCACCCGGCGAGGTAGCACTTGTCGTCCACGGCGCACCCGCTGACGCCAGCAGCGTTCGGCGGGAACCCGGCGACCGTCGAGCCGTCGGCGCGCCACGCGTTCATCACGTCCGTCGGCCCGGAGTGTCCGGGCGTCGCGACGAGATCGAGGTTCCCATCCCCGTCGACGTCGGCCGCGGCGAGCCCGCGGAGCTCGTCCTCCCACGTGACGGGGAACCCCTGCAGCACGCTCCCGGAAGCGTCGATCAAGAACACCTTGTCCCGCGCGGCGACCGCTACCTCGAGCTTCGAATCGCCGATGAAGTTCGCGACCACCGGGCTCGCCCAGATGCGGCCCTCACCCGTGTCGAACCTCCACTTCACGGTGCCGCTCGCGTTCCACGCGACGACGAGCCCCTCGCGCGGGACCACGATCTCCTTCGTCCCGTCGCCGTCCAGATCGGCGACCGCCGGGGATGCGAGCCACGCCTCCTCGTACCGATCGGCGAGCGCGACGAGCACGGTCGGCGTCCCGAGCGTCGTGCTCCCGCCGCCCATCGCGGGCGCGCAGCTCGGAGGCGGAGGCGTCGTCATCCCCGTGCCGCTCGACAAGCTGCTCGTCGACATGTTCGCCGCCGTCGACATGTTCGCCGCCGAGGTCGCGGACGTGCCGGACGCGGCGGACGCGCCGCCGCTCCCGGGTCCCCCTCCCGACTCGCATCCAGTCGCCAGCGACGCGAGGAGCAGACATGGCATGGCGGACCAGGCACGCGAGGTCGAGCGCATCGGCCTAGAGTACATCGCGCGAGGGTACACAGGCGCCTTGGCCGTGCTACTCGGAGCCGCATGACGGACGCGCTCCTCGAGCTCTCGCCGACGCTCTTTCAGCTCCAGTCGAGCGGCCTCCTCCCCGAGTTCGATGTCGGGACGCTCGTGAGGCAAGCGACGCGCGCCTTCGAGCGCCCGATCGCGGGCCTCACGGAGCCCGAGGTCATCGAGCTCTTGTTCCAGTTCTACGGCGACCGCGTGGTCGGCGTCGGCGCGAACCGCTACGCCGCGCGCGACCGCGTGATCTTCTTCCGCGAGAGCCACGCGCTCGAAGGCGACGAGGAGGAGGCCGCGCGCGCCGAGATCAGGGAGGTGGTCGCGGCCCTCGGCGTGGAGGTCGACGACGACGTGCTCGAGGATCTCGCCGACACGGATCATGTCCGCAAAGGGCTCGAGCGCGCGCTCGCGAAGGCCGGCAGGACAGAGCGCGTGTACGCATGCGAAGATCGCTACACCGCCACCACGGCGCTCCTCGTTCGCCATCGCCTCGCCACGCGCGGGCCGCTCGCGTTCTTCCAGTCGGCCCTCGCCGCGCCGGCCCCGCCGCCGGGGCCCATCTTCGTGTCGCCGCAGGGCGCGGAGCTCGGGACGCTCGTGGAGCTCGACCCCGTCGACGCGCTCGGCTGGATCGATCTCGATCGAGGCGTGCGCGTCCGCTTCGGCGGGACGTCCCTGGCGAAGCTCTTCTGCCCGGCCGTCGGCGATCGCGTCCTCGTCTCCAACATCCAGCCGGGGTTCAAGGGTGTGCCGCGCGCCGGGTTCGTCGGCCTCGCCGAGCCACCGCAGGCCGCGGCACCAGCGCCGCCCCCACCGCCGCCGATCCCGTTCGACGCGTTCGTCCGCGCCCACCCGGCCTGGAGCGACGCGGCGTCGCTCGCCGTCCCTTGCGCGCGGCCCGCGGCGCGCCCGGAGCTCGAGCCGCACTCGCTGTTCGAGCCGTGGCACGCGTCCATCGTCGAGAGCGCGCCCACTGTCGTGCCGCTCCACGTGCCGACCCACCGCGCCGAGTCGCCGATCGATCCGGGACCCGACGACTCGTTCGCGCACGGGCGCGTCGCCTACCTCGACCAGCCGACGTGGCCCGTCTGCGCGCTCTGCCACAAGCCGCTCGAGATGTGCGTCCAGATCGCGCCGTCGGTCCTCGCGGACTTCGTCCCCGGCGGGCGAGGGCTCGCCGTGCTCTTCTGCTTTGACTGCGGCGTCGCGCAGCCGCGGAACCCCGCCGTCGCGCACGTCGCCCTCGTCGAGCGCGCGCACCGCGTCGAGGGGCCGACCGCGTGGGAGAGCCGTTCGAGCGGGTGGCTCGCTCGGTCCCAGCGCGTCACGGCGGGCGAACCCGTCGCGACCATCCCGAGCGGATCGTGGCATGTCCTGCGCGGCGAGCGCGCTCCGTCCCTCGCCTCGGGCGCGCTCCTCGGTGACGCCGTCGCCTCGCGCCTCGCGGGCCCGTTCCCGCGTGGGTTCGAGCGTGAGTTCCTCGACGACCCTCAGGCGACCTTCGACGACTGGATCGCGCGTCGCTCGGATCGACGTCCGGCGGCCCCCGCCGGTCTCCCGCGTCCGTCAGCGTGGCTCGGCGGCGTGCCGAGCTGGGATCAGGCGGATCTCACGCCGCAGTGCGCGCACGGCGAACGCCGACAGCTGCTCGAGTACGACGGCGGACAGTTCCTCGATGGCGCGATCCACGTCTTCGTGTGCGCGCGCGGGGCGTGTCCGCTGGCGTTCGTCGCCGAGTTCTGAGCGAGCGGCGGTTTGGGCTCCCTGTCGAGCTCGGCGCGTCGACGGCGGGACGCTGCCCCCCGGGGAAGATCGATCGAGGGCGCGGGTTCTACCCAGGACCCATGAACCTCATCGAGATCGTCATCCTCTGTTTCATTCCAGTGCTCGGCGCGCTCGGAGCGTTCCTCGGCTTCAGCGTGTTCGGCGCGCTCGGCTTCGGTCCAGGGCTGCTCGGCGGCGCCGCGCTTCCGGTGCTCCTGGTCTTCCTCCTCGGCACGCCTCATCGGGGCCGACCGCGGGAGGCGAGGGCGGGCTGCAACCGCGCCCGCACGGCCCACTTCGTGGTCGTCCGCGACGTCGAGGGCGAGCGCATGCACCACCGCGGCGCGAGGCACGCGAGGCACGAGGGCCACGCGAGGCGGATGCGATTCCAGCACGCGCCGCCGCAGGGCAGGGGGGCGCTCGGAGCGCTCGGCCCGCACATGATGCGACCGCAGCGGTGCGCGCCTTCCCCAGGATGAGGAGCTCGGCCTAACATCCGCGGGTGATCTCGACCTCCGAGTCCGCGAAGCCCATCGACGTCGTCCTGATCGGCGCTGGCATCATGAGCGCGACGCTCGCCGTCCTGCTCAGGGAGGTCGCGCCGGGGCTGACGATCGAGATCTTCGAGCGCCTCGACGGCGCGGCTGCGGAGAGCTCGGACGCGTGGAACAACGCAGGCACCGGCCACTCCGGGTTCTGCGAGCTGAACTACACGCCCGAGAAGGACGACGGCACCGTCGACGTCTCGAAGGCGATCCAGATCGCGGAGCAGTTCGAGCTCACCAAGCAGTTCTGGACGTCCCTCGTCGCGGCCGGAAAGCTCGCCGAGCCCTGGCGGTTCGTGCGGAACGTCCCGCACATCAGCTTCGTCCGCGGCGAGAAGGACGTCCGGTACCTGAAGACGCGCCACGCGAACCTCGTCGGCTCCCCGCTCTTCGAGCGCATGGAGTACACCGAGGAGCCGGCGGTCATCGCGAAGTGGGCCCCGCTCCTGATGGACGGCGCGGATCCGGACGTGCCCGTCGCAGCGACCCGCATGGCTGCAGGCACGGACGTGAACTTCGGCTCGCTGACGCGGTCGCTCCTGCGCTCGCTCGTATCGACCCCGGGGACGGGTATCCACCTCGGGCACGAGGTCGGCGACATCCGCCGCGACGGCGACGTCTGGGTCCTCCAGGTGCGCGATCTCAAGGCCGACGCGACGCGCGAGATCCGCACGCGGTTCCTCTTCATCGGCGCGGGCGGCTACTCGCTGACGCTGCTCGAGCGCACCGGCATCCCGGAGGCGGAGGGGTACGGCGCGTTCCCGGTGAGCGGACAGTGGCTGCGCTGCACCAACCACGCGGTCATCGCGCGGCACTCGGCGAAGGTCTACGGCAAGGCGGAGTTCGGCGCGCCGCCGATGTCGGTCCCCCACCTCGACACCCGGTGGATCGGCACGGGCGCGATCCGCGCGCCTGGCCACGAGGAGTTCGGGCCGATGTCCACGATGCCCCAGCAGCAGCTGCTGTTCGGACCCTACGCCGGCATCACGACCCGCTTCCTCAAGAAGGGCTCGTGGCTCGATCTGCTGAAGTCGATCGGCATCGACAACGTCCGCGGGGTCCTCGACGCGGGGCTCTCGAACTTCGACCTCACGAAGTACCTCATTGGCCAGGCGCTGCTCGAGCCGGAGGAGCGGCTCGCCGTCCTCCGCACGTACTGTCCGTCCGCGGAGCTCGAGGACTGGGAGCTCCAGATCGCGGGGCTGCGCGTCCAGATCATCAAGAGCGACGGCAAGGGCGGCGGCGTCCTGAAGTTCGGCACCGAGGTCGTCACGAGCGCCGACGGCAGCGTCGCCGCGCTCCTCGGCGCGTCGCCCGGCGCGTCCACGGCGGTGTCCGTCATGCTGGAGGTGATGGAGCGTTGCTTCCCCTCGCAGTGGAAGAGCGACGCCTGGCAAGCCCGCCTCCACGAGCTCATGCCCTCCTTCGGCAAGCCGCTCCACAAGAACGCGGAACTCTGCCGATCGCTCCGCGCGCAGTGGAGCGAGCAATGATCGTGACGTCGTCCCGGGGCGGTCGGTTCTACCTCACCACGAGGCTGGCAGGGGCGGGGACGCTCGTGGCGCTCGTGCTCACGCTCTCCGGTTGCAGCGGGCCGAGCGACGCCGACGCGATGGTAGCGCTCGCCGAGCGCAACCTCGCGAGCATCAAGCTCACGCGCACGGGCGCGGGCAAGTGGATGTACACCGCGACGAAGGACGGCGTCCCGTGCAGCGGCTCGATCACGATGAGCGGCTCCGCCTCGTCACGCGTCACCTCGGTCACCGAGTCCTGTGGCGCCGTGGAGCCCGTGCCCGTGGTGAAACCCACGTGCTCGAAGGCGAACCCCGAGGTCTGCCGGGACGACGCGGCGTCGAAGCTCAAGGCGAAGAAGGGCAAGGAGGCGCTCGCCCTCCTCGCGGTCGCCTGCGACGAGGCCTCGAGCGCCGAGGCATGCAACGACTGGGGGCACGCGCTCGACAACGGCACGGGTGGTCTCGAGGTCGACGCCAAGCGCGCGCAAGAGCTCTTCGAGAAGGCGTGCGATCTGAAGTCCGCGCACGGGTGCGCCAACCGAGGGCTCGGGCACGCCGCGGCGAAGGAGCTCGACAAGGCGTTCGCCCTCTTCGGCAAGGCGTGTGAGCTCGGCGGAGGCTCCGGTTGCTACCACCTCGGCTGGGCGCTCCGGCGCGGCGAGGGCACCAAGAAGGACGACGCGAAGGCGGTCGAGAGCTTCGACAAGGGCTGCGCGAAGGGGTACGCGAACGCGTGCGGCGCCAAGGGCTTGCTGATCGCGCAAGGCCAGGGCGCGCCGAAGGACGCGGTGCTCGGCGAGAAGCTGCTGGTCGAGGCGTGCGAGAAGGAGGCCGGGGACGCGTGCTCGAACCTCGGACACCTGATCCTCGACGGGAAGCTCGGCCCGTCGGATCCCGTGCGCGCGCTCGGCCTCTTCGAGAAGGCGTGCGCGTTCGAGTTCGGGAGCGGGTGCTTCTCGGCGGGGGTCGCCTACGACGCAGGCAAGGGCACCACCAAGAGCCTCGAGAAGGGCGAGGAGCTCTACACGAAGGCCTGCGGGTTCGGGGCCGAGGACGGCTGCTACAACAGCGGCATCAACCACCGGGACGGGACGGGCACCGCGAAGGATCCCGAGAAGGCGCGCGAGCTCTTCGACAAGGCCTGCACGATGGGGGCGAAGAAGGCGTGCACCGAGCGCGATCGCATCAAGCTCTGACCGTCGGTCGGACGCGTTGCTGGTTCAGGATCGGCGTCTGGACCGTTGCCGCGCTCGCGATCGGCTGCTCGACCGGAGCGCCGCCGTACGTCGAGGGGGCCTTGCCCGTGCTCCCGGCGAAGCCGAGCGCGGCGTCCACCGAGCCTCCTCCCGCAGCGTCCGCGACCGTGGCCGCCCTCGATTCGCTCGCGCCGATCGTCCTCGATGGCCCGTACGAGGGGCTCGACGGTCTCTGCGGCAAGGGCTGCGTCGGGGGCCGCGCCCTGCCGACGATCCGGGCGATCGATCAGGTCACGATCGCCGTCGGGAGGGATCCTCGCAACACGCAGCCGGACGGCGTGAAGACCACGTTCCTCGCGATGCGCGTCGGCGCGGCGTGGTACGGCACGGCGCTCTTCCGCGAGGGCGATGGCGTGGAGCACCTCGAGGTCTTCAACCCGCCGGACGTGAACGAAGGCGCGCCTGTGCGGGTCGATCGGCCGGTGCGGTTCGACGGCTCGGTCGTCTCGACGGACGTGCTCGCGAGCGCGGACTCCTCGAGCCGCCTCATCGCGATCACCACGAAGCGCTCGCAGGGCGAGTCGACCAACGTGCTCGTCCTCTGCGGCGCGCGGCTCGACGACGGACCTCGCTGCGTGGAGCTCGAGACGTGGAGCGAGCTCGTCGTCGTGAAGACGGCGCTCGAGGGCGACGTCGTCCGCGTCACGTTCGGCGACGGCGTCACGATCGCGTACACCGTGTTCGGCGATTGACGCGAACCGGTCGAGCCCTTAAGCCCGCCGCGTGTTGGTGCCCGCGGCCTGAGCCGAGGGCTGAAAAGGGAACCCAGCGAGAATCTGGGGCTGCCCCGCAGCGGTAGTCGAGAACGAACTCCACACCGATCCTCCGCTCGATCCGAGCGGCGGCCCGGAACACTGCCTCTCGCCACAGAGATGCGGGAAGTGTGGAGCTAGGAACCTGGTGCTCTCCCCTCGACCGAGGAGGAGCGCGG
>Ga0075163_10009231_pt1 | contig 12952 bp, 9 predicted proteins | sample JI1023141ADNA_FD_71478 | JGI IMG/M metagenome (GOLD analysis project Ga0075163, IMG submission 71478) | Wastewater effluent complex algal communities from Wisconsin, to seasonally profile nutrient transformation and Carbon sequestration -... | ecosystem: Engineered > WWTP > Effluent > Algae...
TCTTTGTGAAATATCCCAGATGATTTCTATGATATTAAGTTTAAGTTTGAAATTTGAGTATTAGCTCCAACGGCTGCACCTAAAATATACTGATTTACGCTAAGATGAGAATATGTGAATACGTAAAAACGAAAAAAAGGTACAAAAAAACCCATTAACTGAAAGACCAAACTTTCAGCCAAATGATTATGATGTAATTTGATTAAGCTGAACAAATAGAGGAAATGATACACAACTAACTCCAGCAGTATCTATAAGACAATACAGACAAAGATGAATACAGTATGGATTCCCTCCTGCTCCTAGAACATGAGACTTCTGGGTAGATGACTTGACACAACACCTTGTAACATTCGATAGTACAACACAGAAGGAATATAACAATGTCTATTGGTGCGTATGAGAGTCTATTTCGGTAGCTATACCAGACAATGTATTGACACAAGTCCCTTTGACAATATTTGACACAAACAACTACTTGATGTCTAGTGTGTCTGGACAAATAACAATAGACAGGAAAGGAAAATATCTATTATATGCGTATGCTTACTTTGAACCTGAAATTTGAAACAGAAGAATCCAGATTAGAGTAAACAATGTAGTTGTAGCTGAAAATAGAGTTGAATGAGTGCCATGAGTTACTGTAGTAGACTCTTGATGAGATACCGTTACAATACCGCCCTATGTGTTACAATTGAATGTTAGTCAAACTCGGCTTGAATATCTGAATCAAAATGATATTGTGACGGTATATGTCAGGCAAGATAGCGGTATTCCACTAGCCGCAAGCGTTTATCTCATAGCATATAATATATAATGGTAAATTGATTCGGTATAGGTTGAGGAAACTATAATTGACCTTGAGTATGATGAGTGTATGGTAATCCTATACCTACGCCACCTCCTAGTAACACACCTCCTGTTACGCCAGTACCTATGCAGCCAGATATGCCTATGCAGTCTAATTTAACTGATACGCCTCCTGCCGCTCTAGTTACTAATCCACCCCCAACTCCTATACAGACTCCACCAGTAAAACCTAAGGTTACTAATATAAAACCTACAAATGTTGTGACTCCTTGAATAAACCAACCAGGAGGGATGTCTGATATTGAAGCTATGTCTACAAAGCCTATCAAACAGACTCCAATAACTCAATCAAAAGAATATCTACAAACACTTTCAAATAATCTAAAGGATAAATTAAAACAACAAGTACAAGCTGGTATACCTATAGATAATGCTGTAAGAGACGATATGTTTACCCAAGCTGTAAAAGACCTTGGTGGTAATTTTGATGTAAATAATCCACAAGCTGAAAATATAAGAAAATATGTTTATGATAACGCACTTATTTGATTGCAATTAGGTAAAGACCAAGCAAAGACTTGGGATGACTACTATGGGAAGACTATCAATCAAATAGAAAGAGGACAGATGATTACACAGATACCATCTGATGAAATAGCTAAAAGATTGGTTGATGGTGACCTAACATATAGAGACATAAGAGTATTGAATGCGACAAATCCTGAAAAACTCAAGGAGATTTCTATGCTAAAGAGAAAATATACTGTTATGAAAAATGCAAACAACATTGTATCTGGCGGATGAGATAGCACTACAACAACTATCATTACTCCAACAATGGAAGAAACAATAACAGAGAATGGTAACATAGTAGATACAACTATAGAGAATGTTCCTACATCTACAGTGCCTGATGCAAAAGGTACGCTAGTTGAGCAGTATGATGCTATGCTTAATACTCCAGAGATAAAAGCTGCTAGAGATGCACTAATACCAGTAAATGAACAAATCAAGCTATTAGAATTAGAAAAAAGTAATCTAGCTCAAACAATAGAATGAAAGGTTACAGATAAAGCTCTATTCAATGCTATCTACAGAGATGAAGCAGCTGGTATAGATGACGCTCTATCTGCTCTATATATTAAACAAGGAACGCTCAAAGGAACATATGATATGCTAGAACAGGATTCTAAGGATAGATTCAATGTGCATTTGAAAGATTTGGAGATGGCACAACAGGCAAAAAAAGATGCGTCGGATGCAAAACAACAAGAGTTTCAAAACATGATGCTAAAGGCGGGATATAATTTAGATTTACAGAAATTTAATCTTAGTTCTATGACTTCTAAGATTAGAATGGATGATGATACTATTTTTGACCCAATATCAAATCAATTTATAAACGTACCAAGCACTTCCTCTAATAATTATTTAGAACAAGGAATCCAGCCTACTGGTAATCTACAAACAGTAACTTATACGACTCCAAGTGGGAAAACTATAACTAAGCAAGTCGATATAATTACTGGTAATTCACTTACAACTGCAATAGAAGCTATGGAAACAGCAGGAGTCCCTGCTGTACTTTGAAATGCACATAGAGATGAAGAAACTCAAAATCAATTATATGGTAGTGGTAGAACTTCACAAGAATTGATAGCTGCATGAGTAGACCCAAAATATGCCAACCCATCAGGTGCAATTAAAACTTGGACTACAAATAGTAATCATGAATCTGGTATGGCTATAGATATATATGGAGGAACGCAGAATGGTAAATTACTACCTCCAAGTCAAAAACAAATTGAAATTATGAATGCTAATGGTTGGTATCAAGACCCTGCACTTATTAAGAAATGAGATGTATGACATTTTGATTATAGATGAACTCCACAACAACAAGCAGACCAAGTATATAAAGGTCTTAGTACAGATGCTAAGATGTTGCTTGATGGTCAATACGACCCTACAGAAATGATGAAAACTGTTGCAGGACAAGAAATTATAGTCCCAGCGATGAGAGAAATAAAAGAAAAATGATTAAAGGTTGTAAACACAAAAACATATAATGCTACGACAGATGCTATAATAGCTATTGATAATCTATTGGCTAACGAAGCTTGATTTACTCAAGCAGTATGACCAGCCTGAATATGATTCCTTTGACCTGTACCATTCCCTACAAAAGTTCCATTTTCTTCTTGGACAGTGTGAGGTACTAAGGCAAGAGACTTTGGTAATCAATTTAATAATCTAATATCTACATTACTAACTCCAAAACTGCAAGCTATGAAATGATTGGGTTCAATGTCAGATATAGAATTTGACAATATCAAATCATTGGCAGGGCAATGATTATCATTGGCTTCTACAGAAGCAGAATTCAAAAAGAAGTTATGAGAATTAAGAGCATCGCTTGTAAGATGACAAGAACAATCACTTAATTGAGGAATACTATCTAAAACAGATAATATAACATATCCTACAGTAACTAATGTCTTCCCTAACTAATAACACTTTATAGTATAAGATATTATTATGGCTATCGCTCCACTACAACTACAACCATGAGTCCAAACATTATGAGATACTCTAAGATTAGATAAGTATCCTTGATTAGACGAAAATGAAATCAAGAAATTAGAGGAATTTAAGAGTATCGCATGACCATGAGTAAGCGAATCAGCAATGTATCAACAAGCTCTACAAGAAAAGCAACAATTTAACATACAGCAACAAAAAACAGCTATTAAGAATGAACTTATATATAAAGGGGTTACCGAAAAAAATAATTGATACCTTGGACAATCAAAAAAGCTAGATGTAGATGATGCTATTATATCTAAAGGTAGGCAATTTGCAGCTGATAAATGAATTGACCCAAACACGATAAGTGATGAAATGATTATCAATATGTTCAAAGAGAAGAACTCCCCAGAAACATATAACGAATTATTAAATGGTCAAAAAAATATAGAAGATATATATCCAACTACAGAAGAAGAAAATCCTATGGCAGCAATATTATGATATTGAGCAATATGATTTTGATTATATAAAAAACTATATAATAAACCTGAGCAGAAACCATCTATAGGGGGAACACTTCCTCTACCTTCTAAAAAAGTACAACAAGTAGAATCTATGATTCTAAATGATATATTAAATGCAAGCAAAACAGATACAACAATAGATAAGGATGCTATTCTTACTACATTTTCTAAGCAGTTTTGACCTGTGAAAAACTTTGATGAACTTCTTAGTCAATCAAAAGCATTATTGGGAGATTGAGAATGAAAGACAATCACCAAAAGAAATAATTTGATAGCAAAATATAATAAAACTCATGGTTATGAATATATGGATTGATTGATTGAATACAGAAAGGAGCTTGCATCTGACCCACAAGTTACAAAAACAAAACTTGAAAAAATTGATGAAATTATAGCAAAGGAACAGGCATTCATGAAATCAAATGGAGATAAGATAGATAGCGTGAAACTCAATGATAGAAAAGAACAACTCAATAATAACCTCAAGAGATTCTTGTGAAAAGATATATCTACCCTTCCTGAAGCAGATTTCGTTGAGCAACAGGCACTTAATAAATTGAGAGGTTGAGCTATGCAAGTCGTAGAGTCAATTGATGAAGGTACTCCTGATGCTGGCAAAATAAAACAATTCAACAAAGAATACAAAGCTCTTGTAGATATAAATGATTTGGCAAAATCGCAAGCATCTAAGTTTAAGCAAGTAGCTGAGCCAACTATAATTAAAAGAGTATTGAGTACGGTAAGAAATGTAACAAAAAATATTCCATTCGTATCATTAGGTACGGCATTTCTTCATGAACAAATCCTCAATAAGGATGAGAAGACAATATTGAAATTAGAGAAGTATATGCAAAAAGCAAATAAATTCTCGTCATTCGTTGGTAATGGAGGTGGAAAAATATTAGGAGGCTTAATGATACTGTGAGCTATAAATGAGCTTACTAATTCAGGGGAAGCAATGGCAGCTGAATGAAATACAGACTTTGAAGCTAATATATCAAACAATCCAAAATTCAAAGATACTACATTATCTCCTTGAGCTACCCCATTAGTAAATCCAGAAGCACAATACTTCAAATGAGACCAATTGGCAGCACAATGACCAGATGCAGCTCCAATAACAACGTATGTACTTCCAGGAATAGGTAATGCAATAGGAGCTATAGATTTAGCTTCAATGTCTTTGAATTGGAGCGAGAAAAAGGCAAGAGAGTTCATAAATTCATTCTCTAAGATGAGCAAAGAAGACCAAGATAATATACAGAAAGATATTGAATCAGCTTTGCCTAAAGACTTTAGTAAGATGAGTAGATGGGATTTGATAAAAGAATCTATTACAGACGATAATCCTTGAACATGATACCCTAAGGGGCTTTGAAATCTTGAATACTAATTTACCTACTAACGAATAGCCTATGACAGAACGAAGTAACGGTAGACAATGAGCCATACAAAACCAATTTGACCTAGTAGATGATTGAGGAGACAACATTACAGACATAAATTGAGAACAAATAGTCTTGCAATGTGCTCCAATACAACTAGATACTGATTGGACAAACGACAGACCTTTAGCTATAGGATAAACCGCAATGGTTAATAAATACTTCCCAAGCCAATTACCATGAATTACCCCAGCTTCTGATGACCAGATGTTGCTTGCCGATACATCAAATAATGATGAATCATCGGTATCAACAGTCGAGGATATTGTCCAAGCTGGTATGGCTGTATTAGATAGTGATGATTTGCCTGAATGAGCAACAAATCTCTATATTTCTCCTGCTGACCAAGCTAAGTTGAATGGGATACAGAATGGTGCTCAAGTAAACCAAGTGAATAGTGTGAATGGCGTCCAAGGGAATGTCACATTAACACAGGATGATGTATTGAATGGTGGGACATATGTACAGACAGAAAACAACTTCTCTGCTTGAGCTATAGCTAACCTAGCTACAGCTTATTCGCATAGCCAAGATATTAACGGAAACCCGCATAACACCACGAAGGCAATGATAGGATTGGGCAATGTAGTGAATGAGCTTCAGTTATCTACTACTGCATGAAATTTTACACCGTTACCAGAAAAATCAGATGTCCAATTCCACTTGAACGACTTGACAGTTATTCAGGATAGTTCAGACGCAGATAACATAAAGAAAGTTAAGAATCAAACGAATCTTATATGGTATGCTGGATATATCCAAGAATGGGGCACATCTATCAATTATAATTCTTTTTCTTTCGCATGAAGTACGACATACGACATAAATAGCATTGTGACAGTAGGTTCTAACATATATAAATGTTTGGTATCTCATCAATCTACAGTATTTGCAGCTGATTTGGCTAATGGGTATTGGTTATCTATAGGTTGAGGAACTGGTACTAATCCTATCAATATAACAGTAGGTAATGTAGCACCTATCGCTCCATGAGTATTGCTTGGTGATGTGTATATAGATTATGCTACTGGAGATATATATGTCTGGGATTGAGCAGTATGGAATTTGAATGGATGAGGAGGTTCTGGATGAGTAAACTATGTAACTGCTCCTACAACAGTAGGTGATAAAGTGACATTCTCTGTTGGAGTAAACGCTGATTTGATGGATGAAACAACTATTGATTGGGATAGTGGTTCAGAAACACTGAGTTTCCCTAGTACAGTAACAGTAGAATTTGATGGTACAACTATAAATCATATAAATTGAGCTACTACAAACTACGATAACACTACAGTAGTAAATAATAACGGAGGTACAATAAACAATACCGATACTGTTATTAATAATGACAATACTGTAGAAAACTATACTAATGGTGCTACACAAAACTATGACAACACGACAACTCAGAACTTCAACGGTACAACAAACATAGCAAATGCCAACATAACTAACCTTACTATATCTGGTTCAGTGATAGGAGCTAACACAGCTTGGATAGAAGATTTTGTGTGAGATTGAGTAACTACTATATTCACTCTAGCGAATCTACCAGCAAGCGATGCCTTTGTTTGGGTATCTGGTAACGGAGTATTCAGCCAAGATGGTGTAGCGTTAGATTATACGGTGTCTGGTTTGAATGTAACATTCAATACAGCTCCTACAAATGGTTACAAAGTACAAATACACTATATACAGAGTCTATGAACAGCAGTCAGCGACCCTATGACAACTATTGGGGATATGATATACAGGAATGGTTCAAATACTACTACAAGACTACCAGTTTGAGGAGCAAACAGAGCTTTAGTATCTAACGGAACTATACCATGATACTGAGCATTCATAAAGGTAGGCACAACAGCTGCTATGGCTGGTACATCATTAGTACATGCTGATGCTGATGCTACAACTACTTCAGTAGTAAACTGGACAGCAAGTTCCACTCCTAACGGATTTATCGAAGTAGTATTAACAGCAGGTAACATAACATTCAATTCAACAGTAGCAGAAACTTGCTCCTTTACTTACACATTAATTAAAGCCTAATGAGTACTTCTGGAAATAGAATAGATGCAAACTTGATAGCAGCCAATATAAGGGCTGGAGTCACTATTTATTGAATACTGTGAACTTTCAATGGTTTCGTCTCTTGAGGTGGTTTAGGTAATTTCTTAGGTACATTCAGCCAAGACGAAGGTGAGCATAAATATACTACTACAGATAGAAGGACTATAGATATAGGCGATGGATTTATCTATATGTTTGCTACATGTAATAGAGCGCCAGGAGGCTCTTCTGAAAGAGGAGCTTCATGTATAGCTGCTAAGATAGAAATATCTACAGGTATAGTGACTATATGTGGTTGAAATGATAGAGGTACAGTAACATCAGGTAGTACCCCAACTTTGGCGAGTTCCTATGTAGATGGTACAGGGATATATCTCAATTATACTGGATGAGGCGGTAGTTGTTACTTCTATTTGGAAACAACAACAGATACACTAACAAGCGTCAATTCAGCAACGTATACATCGTGAGTTCTTACAAATACAACAAGTGTATCATCATGATGAAATACATACGAAACATTCTCATCTTTGGAGCAATACATTGCAGCTTCAAGTTCAGTAGGTAATGCATTCTCATGATACTTTACTATTACATAGCACTATGAGTACAAAGATTCTAGGACAAGACATCCAAACACAGAAGTATACAACAGGTGGTGGTACTACAGCTTATACAGCTACAGTCCCTAATCTAACTGCTCTATATGATGGCTTTGCTATAACAGTAAAGATGAACGCTACTAATACTGGTTCATCTACTCTGAATGTAAACTGACTAGGAGCAAAGACACTGAAAAAACCTTGAGTTACAAACATGGCAGCCAACGACCTGCTGATAAACTCTGTATATACATTTGTATACGATTTATCGCAAGATTTTTTTTTTCTACCTAGCTTAAATACTGGTTCGTTGCCAGTTGGAGCGGTTTGATACTTAGATGCTTCAAACGGAGTGAGTGTATATCTAAATTCTGCTGGAGATTGGTCTGCATCTGATGTACCTGTTTGAGGATATGCTATAGTAAACGGTACAAACTATCTATTTTGTCTTGCTTCATTTTATGCGAAACAAAATGTGACATGACAAAATGACCATGTATTTTTGTGAGTATATGCACTGCAAAAATCTACTGGAGTGGTAAAGACAGCATATTGATTTATGAATCAAATAAATACGTTAACCAACAATTTGAATGTTGATGATACAAATGGGTATCTGTATGTAAATGCTAGTGCTGGAGCTTTACCAAACCTATATTATGAGTTCCCAACTAATACAGTATCAACTACTGCTCCAGGATGATGAGCTTATACAAATGTATGATTTGATGTTTATGAAGCTCCTGTCCCATCATCATGAACTTTCGCTTGAGGTACTGCCACATTAGTTACAGATACTTATTGATGATTTACGTATGATGTTATCAGAACATCGGTAGAGATATGAGCATCTGAAGCATGGGCATTCTCAAGATTAGAAATATCATAACAAGGTCTTGCATTTACACAGAATAACATAATATGAAGCAAATTTATCTTCCTACTAATATACAATGTTAATCACAGTACCAACAGGAACAGCAGTTACACTTAAATCATTGCTATCTTCGCCTCAACAACAGGCAATAGCTAATCTAGGTGTCTATAAATACAATGTTATAATCCAGCCTCTTACTGGAGCAGCTATCTACTTTGAAACATGTAGAGGAATCCCAGCAACTGTTACTACTTCTGTACAGATTGCTTCAGGTTCTAGCTTGTCTGTGGCTATAGGTGATTTGAGTGATTTGACTCTTATAACAACAGTAGCAAATACTGATGTTAGAGTTGATGTTAGTTCAAATATAGGATAATTTATCTATCAATATAAAGATGCAAGAAATAGGGGCTACAGGAGTATTAGAGACAGTATCTCAATGAGATTGAATACAATTTGTAGATGTAACACTTACTCCAGCACAGATATTAGATATGCGACAAAATCCTGTAGAGATAGTACCAGCTCCTTGACCAAATAAGATTATCCAAACAGTAAATTCTATTATAGAATACTCTGTATGTGAATGATGAACAACCGACTATTCTCCAGTTACTTGAGCTATGCTTTTAATGATTGGACAATGATTTTGATACAATCCAAGTTTTTGCAACTCATATCAATCAAGAAGTGTCGCTTGAAATATAACATATAGTGCTTTATGACAAACATGATACCTTACGCCACAATCTCCTAATATATATAGTTATCTATCTTTCTTCAATTATATAACAAACCCCGCAAACAAACCAGTAAACGCATGGCTTGTTTACGATATAAATAATCCATATACTCCGCCTACTGTGGGAGATAGAAATGTTACATTTAGATATAATTATAGAATACTTGATTTAGCATTTACGCCATATCTTCCAACATTCCCTACGGCGTTTACTCTAAAAACTATTTGTAATCCTTCAAGTGCATACGCTCCATTCGATGGTACAGAAACAAACTGGGCTGTAACAAGATTATACACATCATTCAGCTATAGTATCCTTCCTGATTTCGTATTGAATCCAGTATACGAATGAGCAGGAGTGTGGAATCTAGGAGATTGATTGTATAACGCTCCATTCTCCACTAGCACCAGTATATGAAATCAATGATATTGGGCAGTACAATTCTCTTGTATAAAATGAGGGCAGACTATATCGTTTACATCAAGAGGTACATTCCCTTGAGCAGTTTGAGCGGTAGCTACATTTGATGTTGCATATACGGCTTAATTTATCCTAACATATAAAATAATAACTTTATAATATAATAATAGATTATGCAAGAGGTTTGAGCTACAGGGCTATTAGAATGAGCAGGATGAGGATGAGGTGGTGGTGGTTCTGGACTCCCATCACAAGTATTCAATCTCCCAAATATAACGCTATCTCCAGACACTCTTGGGATAGAGTCGTATTGAGAAACATCTTTCACATCTAACGGTAAAACGGTATATGATGTTATGCCATTTATGGATTTCTCTAGTATCCCACTCATAGATAGAGTAGTATCTTTTGGTAACCTTAGATATGTATCAGTATGGGCTACGGTCAATCCAGACTTTACCACGACATACGAACTAGACATAAGCGAAGAAATATTTGTATTTTGACCTATAGTTCCTCCGTTGCCATTGGGCGATACAAACGCTGCTGGAGCGGTAAGAGTATACAATGTATGATTTATAAACACAGGTGTAGCTGACCTTACTATAGGAGTAGATAGTAGTGATTTATGGAATATCATAAATTTCTCAAATGTAGGGCAGGCACAATGAAGTACCAACTCTCCTATCATATACTGGAATGCAGCAAATAACGAGTTTAGAAATAGACAGGATTATAACAGCACAAATGGTGGAGCTAATGCTGAAGATACCGTAGATATGAATTTCTTTGATGGGTTTACTATTCCAGATAATCAAGCATTATATATGTTAGCTACAACAATAGATGGCGATAATTTCTTTGTACCTGAAATTGCACAAATAAGTTCGTGAACAGCTAGAATTGAGATACAAAACAATACTGGTTCTCCTCTGACTATAGATATAAACGACCTATCTAATCTTAATGCCCCATGAGTACAAATACAATGCCAACAACTGTTGGTTGATTGATATATAGGTACTTGGACATCACCAGAGCTTAATGCTTCAGGGATACAGTTATATGATTGATATATAGCATATCTTAACTGAAGCTACCAGATATACAGAAACGGTAGCTGGGAAGCTCTATGAGCTACGCCATACAACTATATAATCAATAGAGCTAACTTTATGTTTATACCTGAGGTTTGACAATTATACCAAACAGAAACTGCTAAAATATATGCAAATTGAAGTATACAGGAATGACCTTTTGGTAATGCTCCATCGTTTAAACTTAACGACTCAGAATTTGTATATCTACTTGGTAAATATGATGGTAGCCGAACTCGAGAGCTTTGAACAATAAATAGTATGGCTTGAAATTTTGATAACGATTGATTGCCTATTATACTTATAAGATTTGATAACTATAGCTGAGTAACTTGGAGCTACAATACCCAAGCCAGCGATGGAATACAGGTTCAAATAAAACCAGTATACTGAAACAGCTCTGGCAGCAGCAACCAAGTAGGTGAGGAAGTAGCTAAATGGTATAGATTGTCAGAATGAAATACTACTACTACTACTAATACTACACTAACTGGTGTACCAGTAAGATTGACAAAATCTTGATTATTAAATAGAGCTAAATTCTTGACAGATAATATCTGGATGTCTCCACAAACATTTGGTTGAGATATGATGACACCATTTGATTGAGATATTAAGTTTTTTGCACAAACGCAATCAACTGGTTCTGGTACTGCTACATATAATCTTGTATCAGTAGATAAGTCTACAGGTTGATTTATATTTTATTCTGGTGGTGCATTTAGTAATATAGAACAAGTATTACGACAAGTTCCATTAGGCGGGAATAAAATCGCTGTTGGTTGATTGGATAGCATGTGAGATGGGTATATTGTAATTGGTACGACTGATTATACTACAGGTATAACATTTGGTACTGAGGTCGTTAGCAATGTAGATGTATGAAACCAAATAGCAGTAAAACTTGATACCGATAGATTTGCTATAGTTTGGGAGAATGGGACTGATGTTGTATGTGCATCATACGATGTAACAGGAACAACATTTACTATAGATGCTTGACCACAGGTTATTACATCTATGACTCCTACACAAATAGCTACACTATGTAAGTGAGCAAACTTTGTAGGTAGCATTGTACAGGTAGCAATAGATAAGTTTGTAATGTGTCCATCAAGTGATACTATATCGTTTGTAGTAGATACATCGGTAGGAATAACGAGTGGTTCAAATGCCCCTCTTTCATCTTGAGTATATAACTCTGTTGTTTGGGTAGATGCTATCAGTAGATTGTTCTGGATAACTAATAATGGTATTGACACAAGTTGGTACATAGTATGAGTAAGTGGTACTACTCTAACATTTTCTGGACAAAGTTGATTGCTGACATCAGATACCATACAATATAAAATAGCAAATAGTAACGGAGATTCTGTAAGTATGGTATGAGTTGTAGATGCTTGAGATTTATCTCACTTCAGAGCCATTAGAGGTACTGTTAGTGTGTCATCATTTAGTCTTACTGGTTATGATTTAGGGCAAGCATTTAGTGTATTACAATCTAACTTCTTGAAAGTAAGAAACCTATACTATCTTGAAACAGATAGTGTATCAGAATGATTTATGTTTTGGGGTACTCAGGCAAGCTATCCTACACAATGATTGATGATGGTGTTCCACTCACAAGCTCTTGAGACATACTCTTATACATCACTTAATGAATACTATATAACAGACTATAAATTTAATGATTATGTTGGAGTAATAAGCCATCAAGTAACTGTGTTCTCTGCTTGAGTACCTATTACCTATGTACAAGTAAACGCATTGGGTTCTATGCTTAATTGATTTTCTATATCTGATAACTGAAGCGTGGTATATATAGCTGCAAA
>Ga0075163_10009232_pt1 | contig 12951 bp, 8 predicted proteins | sample JI1023141ADNA_FD_71478 | JGI IMG/M metagenome (GOLD analysis project Ga0075163, IMG submission 71478) | Wastewater effluent complex algal communities from Wisconsin, to seasonally profile nutrient transformation and Carbon sequestration -... | ecosystem: Engineered > WWTP > Effluent > Algae...
TCGATTGCCGGCGATATCCGCGCGCTCACAGGCAAGGCACGGAGTGAGTTTGTGGACGGCGGCGGCATGGCTGACGTGCACAAGACCATCAACGATCTCACGAAACTCGTGGCGCAGATCGGATCGGTGGCGGCCGAACAGTCCCGGCAGCTCACGCAAACGCAGGAATCGCTGCGGAAGACGCTTGCCTCGATCGATTCCGTGAAGATCGACTCCACGCTCACGAACGTGCGCGCCGCCTCGGCCAGCCTCGAGCAGCTCTCGCGTGATCTCAAAGAAACCAACCTGCAGGTGCAGGGCACGATCACGAAGGTGAACAGCGGCAACGGCACCGTCGGCAAGTTGATGAACGACCCCGCCGTCTACGCGCGCGTCGATTCGCTGCTGGCCCACATGGATTCGCTCATTCTCGATATCAAGAAGAACCCAAGGAAGTACGTAAACCTCAAGATCTTCTAGCCAATCGCCAATCGCCGATAGCCAATCGCTGATCGCCGATAGCCAATCGCTGATCGCCGATAGCCAATCGCTGATCGCCGATAGCCATAACCGATAGCGCAGTTCTGTTAGCGCAGTTCAGCAAGCGCAGTTCAGCAAGCCCCCTCCAAGCACCCCAAAGAAAACGGGCGGACTTCTTACGAAGCCCGCCCGTTCTCTTTGTACTACCCGCGTGTGGCAGAACTCAGAACGCGTACCGCATCGTCAACTGCATCTGGTAGTTGTTACCAGCCGAGTTGGGATTGACCGACCACGGCGAGTTGAACGTCGTGATGCCGTTCTGGATCGACGTATTGAGGTTGTAGTTCCACTGCGCGGCATTGAGCGCGCCCGCCGTCCGGCCCGCCGTGTTGAGCACGGCCTGGTTGTTGAAGGTCGACACGATCGGGAAGTAGTTCCGGCCCCACGCCTTGTTGAGCAGGTTGGCGAAGTTGAAGATGTCGAGCTGCGCCGTGAGCCGCTGACCGCTGATCTGCGGCAACGTCTGACGGATCGACACGTCCATGCGCTTCTGGAACGGGCCGTAGCAGCTGTTACGCTCCATGATCTTGCCGCGCTGGCGATCGAGGCAGGGCTGCAGCTTGATGAACTGCTCGAAGGCCGCTGCGGCCGCCGCGTTCAGCGCGTACGTGCTGCCTGCACCCGTGCCGATACGCACCTGGCTGGGATCCGTGGCGTTGGTCGGCACGTAGATCGGATCGTTGCCCGCGATGCCATCGCCGTTGATGTCGTTGTTGGTGACATACGTGATGGAATTGCCGGACACCGCTTCGAAGTAGAACGTGACGTCGGTCTGGTTCTTGACCCATGGCGCGGTGTACGTGCCGAACATCATGATGCGATGCGGGCGTTCGAAGTTCGACGTCGTCGCGTTGTCTGGCTCGTACTCGGCGCCGGCAAACTGACGGCCATTGCGCCAGTTGGAGACCGCGCGGTCGGAGGTGAGCGACTGCACGTCCTTGGCCTGGTTGTACGTGTAGGCCGCCGTGCCTTCAAACGTGCGGTTGAAACGCTTCCGCAGCTGACCGCTCAACGTGTAGTTGTAGCCGGCGGTCGCGTTCGTCAGCTGGATCGCACCTTCCGAGAAGCGCACCCGGTTGGAGCCGATCAGGCGCGTGCTGGGAATCACCAGCTGATTGTTGTTCACGATCGTCGCGGATCCATTGGCGGACACCGTGATGGTATCGGCAAACAGGACGCGGCCGTTGGCGTCGCGATACGGCACGCCACCCACCAGACGCGGGCCCTTGAGATTCAGATCGCGCACGTACAGCGCGTTGCGCTCGCGACGATACAGACCTTCAAAGGTGAACACCACGCCGCCCGGGAGCTGCTTGTCGAAGCCGAGCGTGGCCGTGAGGTTCTGCGGGTATTTGAAGTTCGGATCGTTGATATTGACGCCAACCGTACCGGCGGTCCCGGGAGTCGGCGATGGCTGTCCGGCGCACGACTTCGGCAGCTGGGTGATGTCTGTCGTGAATGCGGGAACCTTCGTGGTGGCCGTGGAGCCGTTGCACGTCACCGTCACGCCGCCCAATCCCGTGTTGCCGTACGCATTACCGATCAGGATGTACGGTGTCTGTCCTGTGTACACACCCACGTTACCGCGGATCTGCAGGGACTGCGTGCCACCCACATCCCAGTTGAAGCCGACACGCGGCGACCACATGGCCTGCGTCTTGATCTTGTAGTCGGTACGGAAGGCGCCGTTGGATGCGGCCGTAATGCTGTCGTTCTGCAACGGCGCACTCTGGAACGACGGCAGGTCGAGACGCACACCGGCCGTGATCGAGAAGTTGTTGGTGATGTTGTAGAAGTCCTGCAGGTACGCCGACAACTGGTTGCCCTTGAACGCCGCGGCAATGTCACCACCATTGGCATACGAGAACGCGTAGCTGCTCGGGTTGTTCAGGCGCAAGGAGTCAATGGTGCGGAAATTGTACGCACCGTTTGCGGCGCCGGACAGAAAGAAGTTGTAGATGTCCGTCGCTTCAAACCGGCCGCCCAGCGTCACCGTGTGTGCGCCAAGTGGAATGGTGAGGTTGTCGGAGAGTTCCAGAATCTTCTGGTTGAGCGCGTTGCCCGGCGAGAAACGCTCCGTGCCGACAGAGACCACGGAATTCGGCGTGGTGCCCGAGGGCGCCGCCGTGGTCTGTTGCACGACACCGATCGCCAATTCCGGCGCATTCACCGGCACGAGACGGATGTCGTCGACGGTGTTGTAGCCAAACAGGAACTCGTTGGCGGACCCGTTCTTAAGGTTCGTGAACAGCTGCGCGGTGTACGACCGGTTCTTGTTCTGGCGCGTGAACGAGTTCGACGTCATGCGCAGGCCACCGGACTGTTGCCCGGCGTCCGGACGGATGGCGCCAAACGTGCGCGAGTATTCGTCCTGCTCGGCGGTGTTGTCCAGCACGCGGAACGTGAAGCGGTTGGCGTCGTTGATGGACCAGTCCAACCGGCCCATCAGGTTCGTCAGCGGATTGGCGCGACGGAACACATCGACGTTGCCCACATCGAACTTCGGCGCGAGGATCGACTTGATCAGGTTGATCGAGTCCAGCGAAATGGACGTGGTGGCGTTGGAAATCGCCGTTCCCGCTGCATTGATCGTCGGACCAGCCGTTGGATCGGTCCGCTGCTGCCACTCAGGCGCCAGGAAGAAGTGCAGCTTGTTCTTGATGATCGGGCCGCCGAGCGTAAAGCCGTACTGCTTGATCTTGAAATCCGACGTACGGATCTGCTCGACGTTGGCCGCCATCTGCGGGTTCCGGAACATGTAGATCGCGCCGCCCTCGAACGTGTTGGTACCATTTCGGGTGACAGCGTTGATCATCATGCCGGCGAAGTTGCCGTAGCGCACGTCGGTCGGGCTCATGAGCACCTGGAATTCCTTGACGGCTTCCATGGACATGATGCGACCCGCCGTCGCGCCACCGGGCTGTCCGCCCGACGAACCGAGGTTGAAGCGGTCGTTCTGGTTGGCGCCGTCCACCGTGAAGTTGTTCAGACGGTTGTAGGCACCACCGGCCGACGGACCCTGCGCGGTGCTCGACACCTGCGGCGTCAGCTTCACGAGATCCGTGAAGTCACGCTGCAGCGTCGGGCCGCGGCGCATGAGCGAGTCGGTGACGACCGTCGACACACCCTGGCGCGAGGATGAGAAATCCGCGCCGCTCGACATCTGCGCGACCGTCGTGACGGTGCCCAGCTGCACGGCCGTTTCGGTCATCTCGAAATCAGCGCGCGACTGCACGCCAAGATTGACGCGCACTTCACGTGACTGCGGGGTGTAGCCGAGCAAGCGGGCGGTCACCTTATACGCGCCGACCTCGAGGCCCTGAACGAAATAGCGGCCGTTGGTGCGCGTGATGACACCGGCCTTGAAGCCGGTCGAGATGTTGACGATTTCGATCTGTACATTTTCGAGTGCCTTTCCGGTGGCGTTCGTCACGCTGCCGGAGACGGCTCCCGAGGTCAGGCCCTGGGCGGCTGATTCCTGCGAGGTTCCCGCGACGAACGCGAGAGCCAACGCAGCGAGGCCGAGCCAACGCTGTAGGCGCATATTACCGTGGGTCGGTGTGGAGGGGGTTGCACGCGCTCCGATGTTTGGCCGGAGACACGTGTCGAGGAAGCTAGAACCGCCGGTCGCGACGGGCAAGAAATTCCGCTCGAACGGCGCGTAAACAGCGTGTCACGTTGGGTCCGTGTCTCGGGGTCACGCCGACGGCTTCTGGCGACCCACCGTCACGTAATACACGGGGATGCCCAATGCCACGATGCCCAACACACCCACCGTGCCCCAACGCTGGCCGGGGTCGATCAGGGCATTGACCAGCAAAAAGAGGGTGGCCCCGCAAAACAGCAGTGGCGGAAGTGGGTACAGCGGCACCCGCATGGACGGATTCCAGTCCGGACGCTGCCGCAGCTTGAAGATGGCGCCCACACTCAGGATATAGAACACGAGTGAGGCCGTCACAAAGATGTCGGCCAGTTGTTCGAACGAACGCAGGAGCACAAATGCGATCCCGATCGTGGCGGCGAGCGAAATGGCGACGTACGGGGTTTTGAATTTCGGGTGCACCTTGGCCACCTGCCGGAAAAACAGCCCTTCATCCGCCATGGCGAAAAAGATGCGCGGTCCGGTGAGCAGCGATCCGTTGACGGACCCGAACGTCGACAACAACACCGTCAGGGAGACCAGCGTCACGCCGATCGGGCCGATCAGCCGTTCGGCGACGTCCGCGGCGACCAGGCGCGCGCCACGAATCTCCTCGACCGTCAGCACCGACAGGTAGGCAATGTTCGCCAGTAGATAGATGAGAATGATCGCCAACGTGCCGAGGATGATGGCGCGTGGCAGCGTGCGCCGTGGATCCGACACCTCGCCGCCGACCTTGGTGAGATCGCCCCAGCCGTCATAGGCCCACAGCACGGACACCAGCGCCAGCCCAAAGGCGCTCACGGAAAAACTGCCCGGTGGCGCCGCTGGTGTGAAATGCCCGCCGGTGGAGGGGAGGCCCAGCGCGAGCGCGAGGACGACGATAAACATGAGTCCGCCGTATTTTGCCAGCGTCGTCACATTCTGGACCAACGCGCCCCATTTGAGCCCGACGATGTTGACCGTGGCCATCAATCCGAGCGCGCCCGCAGCGACCCAGTGGGCGTAGGTATCGTACGGCGCCTTGACGGGATCATAGCCCAGCCCTCGCAACGCATATTCGGCGAAGGTCAGCGAAATTCCGCCCAGCGCCGCGGCACGGATGAGAATCAGCTCGGTCCATCCGTACAGGAATGCGGGCAGGCGCCCCCATCCTTCCCGGATAAACACGAAGTATCCGCCCGTTCGGGGGAGCGCGCCGGCCAATTCGGCCAACGTGAGCGCGCCGCAGAGCGCAAACACCCCGCCGATGGCCCACACCGACAGCATGGGAAGCGGGCCGGGCAGCTTGGCGGCGATACCGGCGGGCGACCGGAAAATGCCGGAGCCGATGGTCGTGCCGATGACGACAGCAATGGCGCTCCACAGGCCGAGACTACGCGGCAGTTCCGTGGGCACGAACGACGGCGACTGCTTGGCCGAAGACGAAGACGGTGAAGGCATGCGCAATGGTAGTCTCCGGCGCACAAGACCGCACGGGTTTCGTGCCACCGGTCGGCAGATCGGTGTTCGGGGGGTCCCGCGGCGAGTGACAGTGCCTAGTTTTCCCGCATCATGTTGTCTTCGACTTCCCCGACCACGGCGGCGATGCTCCCGACTCCCGTGCTCGATGCGTTGTTCTGGGTCGCGGCCGTCGCGTGCCTGGTGTCGCAAGTGTTCATTCTGCGAGCCGTGTGGCGCGTCGTGCCCTCGGTGACCGGCTCACCTGACGTTCCAGCGCCCAAACGGGCATCGGAGATGGCGTGGGCACTGCTCCCGACCCTGCTCCTGCTCGGCGCCTTTGCCGGTGCGTGGCGGCTGATGCATCCCCCAGTTCCTTCTGATCCGTCTGTGTCCCGAGGCGCGTCCGTCGCGCCGGCCTCACGCGCGTGATTCATGCCTGCGTTTCGGTGAACCTCTGATATGCCTGCTGCATCGCTTTCTCCCGCGTCTGTTCGTCGCGCCTCGTATTTCGCGCTCGGCGTCGCACTCGTGCACATCGTGTTCGGGGCCATCGTGCGCATCTCCGGTTCGGGGATGGGGTGCGGTGACAATTGGCCCAAGTGTTATGGCTACTGGTTTCCGCCGTTTGAACGCATCGATCTCGTCATCGAGGTGATGCATCGCTATCTGGCGATTGCGCTTTTCGCGTCGATCGCCTGGTTGGTGTTGGCCGCGTATCGCGCACGCGCCGACGCCTCCGTCGGTGGCGAAGGCGGCGTCTGGAATGCCGCGCGTCTGGCGCTGGCGTTGTGGTTTGCGCCGGCATTGTTCGGTGCCGTGACGGTCTTCACGGGCAATCCCGCGTGGGCCACGGTCGTTCATAAGCTGCTGGCGACGTCGTTGATCGCTGTGCTGGCGGTGGCCACGATCCGCGCCGGTGGATTGGGTGGTGCGGGCATCCTTGGCCAGACTGGCACGCGCAAAGCCGTCGGTGGCGCGACCGGTGCGGCGGTCATGGCGCTGCTGGTGGTGCTGCTGGGCGGATTGACGGCCAAGATTCCCGGTGCCGCGGTTGCGTGCGCGGGATTCCCGCTGTGTGGTGAGGGCTCGCTGGGCGGCGGTGCACAGCATGTGCAACTGACGCACCGCATTCTCGCCTATCTGCTGGTGCTGCACCTCGCCTCGCTGCCGTTTCTCTTCCGCAAGCGCGGTGAGCCGGCCCCGGTGACACGCGCCGCCTGGTTTGGGCTCGTGTTCGGCGTGCTGCAGGTGGTCTGGGCCGGATGGATGGTGACGGGTGGATTTCCGGGCGTCGTGCGATCGCTGCACCAGGCGACGGGCATCCTGATTTGGGTGACGGCGTTCGTCATGGTGTATCTGGCGCGTATCGCGGCCGGTCGCAGCGCGATGGCCTCGCAGCGAGGCTCGTCGAATGCGGGGGTGGGTGCGGTGGGCGTCGCGTCGACGGGCGCGCGCGGATGACCAGTGTGCCGGTAGAGCCGCAGGGACCGCCTCCCACGCCGACGTCGGGTCTGCCCGGCGCGGCGCTCGCGCCCGCGGCGCCAACACTGTCGCGCGATCTGGTGTCACTCACCAAACCGCGCATCATCTCGTTGTTGCTCGTCACGACCATCGCACCGATGTACGCCGCCGGTTCGCCGTCGTGGTTGACCGTCCTGCTGGTCACGATCGGTGGCTACCTGATGGCGGGCGGCGCGAACGCGGTGAACATGTACATCGACCACGACATCGATGACGTGATGGCTCGCACGCGCCTGCGCCCGATTCCGAGCGGCCGCATGACGCGCACGCAGGTGCTGGCCTTTGGTGTCGCCTGTGCCACATTCGCAACGTGGCTGTTGGCGCACTTCGTGAACGTCCTCACGGCCGGACTCGCGTTGGCGGGGTTCTACTTCTACGTCTTCATCTACACACGCTGGCTCAAGCGGTCGTCGCCGCAGAACATCGTCATCGGTGGTGCGGCTGGTGCCTTTCCGCCGCTCGTTGGCTGGGCCGCCGTCACGAACACGCTCGACATCTCGGCGCTGTGCCTGTTTCTCATTGTGTTCTACTGGACGCCGCCGCACTTCTGGGCCCTCGCGCTGCTCAAGCAGGTGGACTACGGTCGCGCCAAGGTGCCGATGGCACCGCTGGTGTGGGGCGAACGGGAAACGATGAATCAGATGGTCTGGTACACGATCATCCTCATCGCGCTCACACTCCTGCCCGTCCTGTTCTCGGCGTTCGGCATCACGTACCTCATTTCCGCATTGGTCCTCAACGGCCTGTTGCTGCGCGGTGTGCTGCGCATGCGCAGCGCCGCGCTCAATGGCCAGCCGTGGACGGGGCCGGCATGGTGGGTGTACAAGTACACCCTGCTCTACCTCGCCCTGCTGTTTGTCGCCATGGCGGTGGATCGCGCGATTGGCTGAGGCGCAGGTGACGGGACCCGTTGTGAGCGCGCGTAAGGGATTCCCATCGCCCAAGCCGCTGGCCCGACTGCTGCCGCTTCTGGCGCCGTATCGCACGCGCCTGGCCGTCGCATTCGTCTGTCTGCTGGTCGCTGCCGCCGCCGGGCTGGTCTTTCCGCTCGTGCTGCGTTTTCTGCTCGACGCCGCCTTTGAGCAAAAGGACCGCGTCGCGCTCGATCGGGTGGCGCTCGCACTGCTCGGTGTCTTTGCCGTTCAGGCACTGATGAACTTCGTGCAGGTCTACCTGCTCAGCGCCACCACCGAACGCATCACGGCAACCCTGCGTCAGCAGACGTTCGCCCATCTCATCCGGCTCTCACCGTCGTTCTTTACCGAGCGTCGCACGGGCGAACTGACCAGCCGTCTGTCCAGCGACCTCGGTCTGCTGCAGTCGCTGATGGGCACGTGGATCTCCGAGTTATCCCGCCAGGTGCTGTTTCTCATCGGCGGCATTCTGATGCTGACGATCACGAACCCCGGGCTCACCCTCACCACGCTGGCGGTGGTGCCGTTGGTGATCGGAGCGGCGTTCGTGTTTGGACGCGCACTGCGCCGTGCGAGCACGGGCGTTCAGGATCGTGTGGCCGAAGCGATGGGCACCGCCGACGAGGCATTTGGCGCCATCCGCACGGTCCAGAGTTTCACGCGCGAAGCCGCCGAGACCACGCGTTTTTCGGCATTGCTGTCGCAGGTGGTGACCGCCGCCGTACGCCGGGCGCAATTGCGCGCGGTGTTTTTCGGCGCGGTGGGATTCATTGCGTTCGCATCGGTGGTGGCGGTGATGTGGCAGGGCGGCATTCAAGTGATCGCCGGCAAACTGACGGCCGGCGCGCTGGTGTCGTTCTTGTTCTACGCGCTCACCGTTGCCGCCGCCGTCGGCTCGCTCGCATCGCTGTTCGGCAACTTTCAGGAAGCGATCGGCGCGGCCACCCGCGTGTTCGAGCTGCTCGACTCGAGCCCCACCGTCCGAGAGGCCGCAGCCCCGACGCGCCTTCCGTCGGTGGTACGCGGAACCATCGCGTACGAGGCGGTCTCGTTCCGGTACGCAGACGATTTGCCTGAAGTGCTGTCCGCGTTGTCGCTTCGTATCGAGCCAGGTGAGGTGCTCGCGCTGGTGGGGCGCTCGGGCGGCGGGAAGACGACCATTGCGAATCTCCTGCCGCGCTTCTGGGACGTCACGAGCGGCCGCATCACGCTCGATGGCATCGACATCCGCGAGCTTTCACTCGAGTCGCTGCGCGGCGCGATCGGCATCGTACCACAGGAGCCGGTGCTCTTCAGTGGCACCATCCGGGACAACATCGCCTACGCACGTCCCGACGCAAACGACGCCGATATCACCGCCGCAGCGCGCGCCGCACACGCGCTCGAGTTCATTGAGCGTCTGCCCGCCGGCTGGGACACCCGCGTGGGCGAACGCGGCGTCAAACTCTCCGGCGGCCAGCGTCAGCGTCTCGCCATTGCCCGCGTGTTTCTCAAGAACCCCGCCGTCGTCATTCTCGACGAAGCCACATCGAGTCTCGACACGGAAAGCGAACGCTACGTCGAAGAGGCCCTGGGCGAACTGCTGCAAGGCCGCACCACGTTGCTCATTGCACACCGCCTGAGCACCGTCCGGCGCGCCAATCGTGTCGTGGTGCTCGACGACGGCGTCATCGTGGAATCCGGTTCACACGACGAACTGCTGGCCCGCGACGGCGGCCGCTTTGCGCGCCTCTATGCGGCGCAGCACCGCGATCTCACACCGGCCATCGATCCGGCGTAACTGCGCGCGGCGGCGGTCAGCGATTCACGAGCGCTTCACGAGCGCTTCACGAGCGCTTCACGAGCTTTCGTACAAAAAAAGCGTTCACCACAAAGGCACGGAGGCACAAAGAACAACAAAAGCACTTCGTTTTTCTTTGTGCCTTTGTGCCTTTGTGCCTTTGTGGTAACATGCTGTTCGCTTGGGGCAAAAAAAATGCGGCTTGCGTGTGGTAAAATGGAGTTGCCTGTTGTGCTGCAGCGACAGCGACGCTCCCGCACGTACCCGCGGCGCGCTCAGTACTCCAGCTGCACCCGCGTCTCGACACCGCGCGTGACGCGCACCACGCGCGTGCGCACGCCGAGTTTTTCCTGCCAGACCACCAGCGTGTAGGTGCCCTCGGGCACGCCGTCAAAGCGGAAGGCGCCGTCGGCGCCCGTGATGGCAACGAACGGGTGGGGGGCCACCGCGATCCACGCGCGCACCCACGGATGCAGATCGTCGCGCACTTCGACGAGTCCGGTGCGCATGCCGATCTCGCCGTTTGGCACCACCTGCCCCGCGTCATTGAGCGTGATCTGCGTGCGCAGCGCGGAGGCGTCCGCCGCGTCGAAGAATCGCAACCGTGACATCATCGCATCACGCGATGTCACCATCACCGTGCCACCCTGCGCCATCCGCTGCACGCGCGGCTCGAGCCGGCAGCGGTCGAGGACGAGACTCGCTCGTCGGGTGGCGTCGGGGAACGGTCCGGTCGTGACACCGGTCAGCCATACGGCCGCATTGCCAACGCCGCCCGCCTGCGAGGGAATCGGCGTATCCGTGAACGGCTGGCACACCGACAGATCGTGCGTGGGCACAATCACCGAGTCGCCGGCAGCGCCGCCCTTCTGTTCAATGCGGCCAGCGATCACGCCGGCCGCGAGTGTCGCCACATCACGCACCGGACGATACGCCACACGCGCCGCGCCGAGTGTCAACACCGCACTGTCGAGCGGCAACACGCCAAGCGCATGGTCCACCGTCCCGTAACTCTCGCGTGAGGGCGACTCCGCCATAGTCGTACGCACCACCCCATCGCCCGGTGCAATGGCCGCCGGGTCGTTGCTCTGGCAGTCCTGCAGCGCCCACAGCATGAGACACAGCACGAAGCACAGCGGAAGGCTCCGCGGAAGGCCCCACGCGCCGTGCCTGCTCGGCGTCATGATGGCGCGCGTCTCGCGCGGGATGGCGCCGGAGTCGTCGATCAAACGACGATGAGATCGCGCTGCGGCGCACCACGCGGCGTGACCAGCAACGCGTCCTCGCCCACGTAGCAGTTGACCTCACTCCGGATCCCGAGTTCGCCCGGCAGATAGATCCCCGGCTCGATCGAGAACCCCACACCGGGAATCAGCACCCGGTCGTCCCGCGATTCGAGATTGTCGATCTGCGGGCCCGATCCGTGCAATTCGCGCGAATCGATGCTGTGCCCCGTGCGATGCCAGAATTGTGGTCCGAAGCCGCGTTCGGTAATGACCGCACGGGCGGCATCATCGGCCTCGCCGCCGCACACCGGCGACCCGGCCGCGATACGCGTGGACAGCAACGTGAGCGCCGCATCGCGCGCGTCGCGCACCGCTTCCCAGATCGTCACGGTGCGCGACGAGGGCGCGCCGATCGATCCCATCCAGGTCTGGTCGGCGTACACCCCGCCGCCTTTCTCGCGCGCCCACAGGTCGACCAACAGCACATCGCCCGCGGCGATCACACGCGGGGTATCCGCCGATGGCGCATAGTGCGGATTGGCCGCGTTCTCCGACGCCGCGACATCGGGACCATGATCGGTCTCAAGACCGGCGCGTTCGAACGCCTCGAGAATGCGCTGCTGCACCACGTGCTCGGCCACCGGTGTTCCCGCCGCCACCTGCGCACCGGCGTAGGCGATGGCGTCGTGCGCGATCGTCTTGATGATCTCGGCGGCCCGTTCATGCGACGCGAGTTGCGGCGCCGTCCACGTGGCATACACATGCGACACCAGCGGCGCCGACGTCACGACGGTGGCGCCAGTCGCCCGCACCATCTCCAAGACACCGGCCGGCACGCGGTCGAGATATGGAATCGCGTCGCCCGCCGAATATTCCATCGCGATGCGTTTGCCAGCGACCAGCGTGTGCAGTTCCTGCTCGAGCGACCGCCAGCCGGAATACACGCGCAGTGGCCAGGCTTTCGGCCAGCGGGTCCATGGCCCCGGCTCGATGGCGTGCTGAATGCCAATCGGCACGCCGTCCCGGGGGATGAACGCAAAAATGCGCCGCGAGACCAGCCCTTCAAATCCCAGCAGGCCGTGCGCGATGGCGTTGGTGCCGCGGAAGTCGTAGAGCAGCCAGCCGTCGAGTCCCGCGTCCGCAATCAAACGTTGCAGACGCGGCAGCATGTCAACCGTGAGCATCGTTCGCGCGGAAAGAGACGAGAGTGATCAGCGGCGACGCCACTCGGCGCGCCATTGGCACCGAGCATCGCCGCGCGAGCGGCAGAGGACGTGTTCCACGGCACCGTCGGCATCCGCGAGTGTGTGGAGTGCTTCGCGGAACGCGGCCTCGTACAAGCCGCATCCCGCGCCTCGCGGTGCGGCATCGACAGACACAGGCGCCGTGACGTCCAACATCAACGTACTCCCTTGTCGCACCAGTGTCGCGTCCATGAACCGTTTGGACAGCCGGCGCAATTGACGCAGCGCAATCGGTCGTCCCAGCAACGCGGGCAACGAGATAGCCGCGCCACGCGTGGTGGAGCCGATCGTCGAGATGGCCGCTCGCGCCCACATCCGTCCCGCCTCACGAAAGGCGAGATCGGCGTCAGGGCGACGTCCAATCAACCGCGCGAGCGCCAGCACTTCGTCAAAAGGCACCCGCTGCTGCCGACGGACCGCGTCCTGATAGCGCCGGATCTGCAACAGGACGGTCTCACTCAGCCCAAGCCGCTTGTTGCGCAGTTCATGTACCAGTTCGGCGTCGAGCTCGGCCTCTGGCTTGTCGATGGCGCGCACGGCCTCGAGTAACGCGAGTGGCAGGCGTGCGTCGAGCGGGCCACCCGCCAGCGGAAGCGCGGAGTCGCCGTGGGGCGTAGCCCGCGTCACGGATGCGTCGATCAAGGAAGACACTGTGGCGAAGCTA
>Ga0075163_10009233_pt1 | contig 12949 bp, 10 predicted proteins | sample JI1023141ADNA_FD_71478 | JGI IMG/M metagenome (GOLD analysis project Ga0075163, IMG submission 71478) | Wastewater effluent complex algal communities from Wisconsin, to seasonally profile nutrient transformation and Carbon sequestration -... | ecosystem: Engineered > WWTP > Effluent > Algae...
TCGCTGGAAGATCGAAGCGAGAACTTACGACGCTCCGGGCATTTGGCCAAGCTGCTTAACGACAATGGTATGTTGGTATTGGCTGCGTTTGTGGCGCCTAGCGACGCAGGTCGTGAAAAGTTTGCCGAGTTGGTGGGTAAGAATCGCTCCATGGTGGTTCATTGCCAAGCATCGGAAAAAGCCTGCCGAGAACGCGATCAGCGTGGGCATTATGCAGCAGCCGATCGCGGCGAACTGCCATCTTATCCTGGTGTTTCGGCACCGTACGAAGCTCCTGCAAATGCTGATTTGGTGCTCGATACAGAGAAATTGTCCGTTGCCGAGTGTGTGGAAAAGGTCGTCTCGCTCCTAAAGGACCGCAAGTTTATTCGCTAGGTCTTTCATCGCAGACGCAATTGTGGTTTACTGAACAGCCCTGTACCAACAGCTTGATAACTACCAACTCGCAGTAGTTACAAGTGGACACAGTTGGTACGCGCTGCCACACACTTTCCATTTTTCCAACTCGGAGCTGACGTCATGTCTTGTTGTAATTACACCAAATCTGCTTGGTTCTTTCCCGTTGTGGTTGTGGCCCTAACTCTTGGCATCGCTGGAACGCTGATGCGACAAGGGACAGTGGCCGACGAAAAGAAAGTTGCGACTCCGATGCTCCGACACGTCGTGCTCTTCAAATTCAAAGAGTCGTCAACACCAGCAGATATCGAAAAGATCTTGGCTGAGTTTTCCACGTTGCCGAAGAAGATACCGCAAATCGTGGCGTTCGAATGGGGAACCAACAATAGTCCTGAAGGGTTGGCCGATGGCTTTACCCATTGCTTCTTTATCTCATTCGCCTCGGAAAAAGACCGCGACGCCTACTTGCCTCACGAAGCCCATAAAGCATTCGTCGACATCGTAAAACCACACTTGGATAAAGTGCTCGTGGTAGATTATTGGGCGAAGTAATCGCTTCTATTCGATAGGGCGGCAAAGCCATCGAGCTACAATATCAATTGCGATATTCCGTGTGGCAGTCCACACATTGTTGAGCCAGAGATTTCAACAGATCTCTGGCTTTTTCATGCGCCCCGGCTTCAAGCTGCTGGTGGATGTTATGGCTTTTTTGCTCACCCTCCTTCAACCATTGTATCATGCGCCGTGTGTGCTCTTGGTCGCCATACTGATTGTTAGGTGCAGTCTGAGCATAACGTGCGGACTCCTTAAATGCTTCCGCGATGACCACAAGTTGTGCGGAAGAGATTTTCGCATCCACGTTCTTTTGTGAGGCTTGAATGATCTCCCAGGAACGATCGAGTTCGGCCATCCACTGAGCCATATCTTTGGCTCGTGTTTGAGACAGGAGTTTTGGAAAGTCTTGTGGCTTATAGGAAGATGCGTCCAGGTTTTCGATCGAATTCCAAAGGCCGGTATAGTCTTTGCCCGTACCTGCGCTTCGCATGTACTGCAAAGCTTGAGCCTTCGAGAGCTCTTTGGAAATAAGCAAGCATGCCGCTACTGCAGCAGGCCCGCGGTGTTTGCCATGATGACAATGAACGAAGAGCTTTCCCTGGTAGTTAGCCATCAACGTCGAGAAGTCTTGCAACTGCGAAGATTCTATTCCATCGTAGCCCATGGGAACATGGACATACTTCATGCCCAGCTTTTCCGCTGTTTCGCGATCTGGATCGAGGCCATCGACACTCAGAATAGTGGTGATGCCTAGTTGTTTAAGTTTTTCCAATCCAACCGTCGTGGGTTCGCCACCACTGAAAACTCGGTCCGATACCTGGATGAAGTTCTCGATACCTTCGACGTCGTTTCGCTGCATACCCTTTGGGAGAGTTGCATCTGTTTTTTGTTGCGCAAACAAGAGATTCGAGAAGCTTAGGAGAGCTGCGAAACAAACGTAGTTGATGAACGTTCTCATGTTGTAGCTCGGCAACGCGGTCAGAAAAATGGTTTTGGATTTAGGTGGTTTGCCAGAGTCCGTTCAGATTTTCGGGAAGGCGTCGATTGATTTCATTTTTCTGAGATGGATCAAGTTGAGAGGAGAGCTGCAATGCTTCTGATAGTTCAATGTCGCTATTCTTTTCATCCCCTTTTTGCCTGTAGATCGATGCTAACTCAATCGACGCCATGATGTGACAGAACACAGGGACCTGTTGACCTTTCAAGCGTTTCAAAATGGTAACCGCTTTATCATCGAGCGAATGGTCACGGTACCATTTGGCGAGTTGTAAATTGGCTTTAGCGCCGTAGACGCGATTCAATTCGTTGGCCGATGGCGGAAAATAATCGGTTACGGCCCGCCAATGCAATTCGGTGTTGTTGTAAAGTGCAAAGAGATACTGATTTTGAACGCTATCTTGACGTTGCACCAAGGGTGGACTGAGTTGTGTAGGAAGCGGCGAGGGATTCGCCCGCAGGAAACCATAATAGCCGATGGTGCCCGCAAGAAACGTGGCACAAGCGATTCCAAGGACAGGCAACCACCGCGATCGCGAGCTGCGAATTCGCGATAATGCGACTGTGGCCGCATGAACCGAACTGTTGACTTGCAGGTGCGGCTGAACCGTTGGCAGCGGAATGAGAGTGGTCGGCCATACTTCCGGTTGCAATTGCTTGCGAAGCTCTTCCAATTCGGTCAATAAAGCGGTGGGAGAACTTGGGCGATCCTTGGCATCTTTGGCCATTAGACGCATCACCAATTCGACCATGGGCTTGGGTAGGTCGGGGCGTAATTCCAACAAATTTGGTGGAGCCGTCTGCAAATGTTGAACAGCCAAACTCAGCGGAGTATCACCCACAAAAGGAGTTCGACCGCTTAGGATGTGATAGAGTGTGACACCCAACGAATACAAATCGCTGCGAGAGTCAACCTCTTCACCACGAATTTGTTCGGGGCTCATATAGAGTGGCGTCCCCAGAGTCATATTGACTTTGGTCAACTCGCCGGTATCGAAGTGGGCCGCTCGAGCTAAACCAAAATCGGCTACTTTGGCTTCACCTTTGGGCGTGAGCAAAATGTTCTCGGGTTTGATATCGCGATGAACGATGCCGGTGAGACTGGATTGCTGGAGTGCAGCTGTTACCTGAAGTAAGATGCTCAACGTTTCGCGCAAGCCGAGCCTATGACGGGGCGTTTTTTGCAAATGCTCTTTGAGGTTAACGCCGGCAACATACTCTTGGGCAATGTAGTTTAATTCGTCGTGTTGCCCAATGTCGTACACCTGCACAATATTGGGATGAACCAACGCTGCAGAGGCTCGAGCCTCTTGGAGGAAACGCTGCAGGTTGGTGGAAGTCGCAAGTTCATGGCGAAGAACTTTGATGGCCACCTGTCGATGTAGCCGTTCATGCACAGCCAAATAGACCTCGGCCATCCCACCTTGGCCAATCCGTTGCAGAATTTGGTAAGGGCCTAGTTTTTTGCCGATAAGCTCCGCTTCTGAAGAGGTTCTTTTACGATGTTGGCCGGCGTCGGTCATATCGATATTTTCTTGAGAAATGGAGATACCGTCACAGATGGAAACTTCCGACGCAGCTTTGTCTCACTCGTTTTTTTAAAGGGCTCCTCCAGGAATAGCACTACTACGAGTTTGTGGTCCAAAAGGTTCCCTCAACAGAGCTATTTTACGCTTTATTACCCCCGGATTCTATTCTAGTTTTGATCCGCAGTAACGATCTGTTGAAGTTCTCCTAGAATTGTCTCGCCAATCTTAAGAGAGGCGGTGGCTGCGGGGCTCGGTGCATTACAAACGTGGATCATCCGTTCCTTGCGAAGGAAAAGAAAGTCATCTACTAGACTCCCTTCGGAGGTGACTGCCTGGGCTCGCACACCCGCACGGCAGGGAATCAAGAATTCTTCGCGAAGATCGGGTACTAAACGTTGCAAAGCCCGCACGAAAGCTCCCTTAGAGAGCGAGCGTTGGATTTCACCCAAGCCTTTGCTCCAATGTTTACCCGCCATCTTCAAAAAGCCTGTATAAGACAAGCTTTCCAGCAAATCTTTGGGGTTGAGCGTAAGCCAATTGTAACCTTCGCGGGCTAGTGCCAATACGGCGTTGGGGCCACATTCGACCGATCCGTCGACCATACGCGTCAAATGGACACCTAGGAAGGGAAATTCAGGGTCAGGCACCGGATAGATAAGGTTCTTACACAGCTGTCGAAACTCTGGTTTGAGCTGGTAGTACTCGCCGCGAAAGGGGACGATTTTCGCAGGCGGTTTATCTCCTGCCATCCGAATTAAGCGATCGCTGTGCAGGCCTCCACAATTCACCACATAACGTGCCTGAAGCACTTCCTTGCGAGTTTTTAATTCAACAAACTCTGCCTTTTGCTTGATATCAACTACTTCAGCGTTGAGCCACACTTGTTGATTGCGTTCACGTAAAATATCTGCGAATCGTCGGCAGACTCCGGGGTAATCGACTATGCCCGCTTCACGCACATGAATTGCAGAAATACCCGCAGCGTGTGGTTCCAGCTCTTTCAGTTGTTTCTGATCGATTCTGACGCAATTCACCCCATTGCCTTGACCTCGGTCGTAGATACGTTCGAGCAAAGGAATTTCTTTTTCATCCAACGCGACAATAACTTTGCCGCAGCGTTCAAACCGAATCGAATTATGCTGACAGAATTCCTCCATCAGCAATTTCCCTTCGCGGCAGGTTACCGCCTTCAGAGATTCAGGTTTGTAATAGATCCCTGAATGGAGCACGCCAGAGTTTCGCCCCGATTGATGCGCGGCAACTTGGTTTTCTTTTTCAAGAAGTGCAATCGTAGCATCGCGGTAATTGTTCAAAATCTGATAGGCCGTAGCCAAGCCGACAATCCCGCCGCCAATTATGGCAAAGTCCACCTGATGCTGCGCCATGTTCGGTGACTTCCTATCGATCAGTGCGCTTCATTCGGGAATGGTAACGCTGAAACGGTGATGGGGTTATCTGAATTACTGAGAACGGTGCCCGGCTGAAAATGGCTGCGGCGAGCGAACCCAATTCCAATATGCCCATCGCCGTGCGGATCTTTACACCACGATGAAATCGTGGCAATTTCTTTTTCATCTTGTTTAACGCTGAACGGTGTTGATGGAAGTTCATGCTGGAATGTGAACCCAACCAACTTTCGTTGCACTTGTCCCATCGCATCCAAACGAGCCACTGTTTCTTGTCCGATATAGCAGCCTTTGTTGAACGAGATGGTTGCGCTGTCACGGTTCAATTCCTGGGGAATCGTCTTCTCGTCATAATCGATATGAGCCAATGGCCAACCTGCGGCGATACGGCGTTGCTCGATGTCTTTTAGCGTTAACGGAACGGCTGATGTTCGAGCTAACACAGCAAGTTGTTCGATCCTAGATTTGGGGCCGAATAAGTGATAGACATCGGCTCCCATTATCGGGAGCTTCTGCACATAACCTGACTGCTCATCGAGTTGAACGGCAGCGGCTGAATACATGTTCTTTAGCGAAGTACGACAAACATCGGCGAGAGCGGTAAAGCCAATCGAAGGCTCGCCTGCAAAGATCAACTCCGACCAACTTCCGCTCAAATCATCCATCGCGAACTCTTCGCGAAAGTGATAGCGGTCAAGGTGGTTCCAAAGCCGTTCACCAACCTCGGCTGCCGCTGAAATCCAGTATGTATCTTGAAGAAACGCGACGTTCCAGTGAAACAAGATTCGGCCTTTGGCATCACAGGAAAAGGCTTCACAGCCATCACCAGGCCCGAGACCCTTGATATCGTTGGTGCAAAAGTTGTTGAGAAATTTCGCAGCGTCTTTTCCAGCAACACGCACCAAAGTTATGGGGCGTGCTTCGGAACAAACAAATGGGTGTGACGTGGTCATGTGGTTGCCGTACAGGTAGCGTGATAATGCTTGGTAACGCCTCGACCAGCGATCGCTCAGCGTCCCTTACCAACTGCAACTGCGATTAAATCGTAGTCGCGAGCCATTACGACTTCACAGGATACGATTTGACCTGCAGAGAGTGGATTGTTCTTCTCGCCGGTTACATAAACGACCGAATCAACGTCCGGAGCATCGGCATAGCTGCGACCAATCCAAACGTTCTTTTGGCCAGCTACCGGTCGATCGAGAATCACATCCAAGGTCGAACCAACTTGAGATTCGGCCCAGGCAAAGGCGTTCTTTTGTTGAATCTCCATCAATCTTCCGCGGCGTCGTTCTTTCACTTCGTCCGATAGATGGTCATCTAGTTTTGCAGCAGGTGTGTCTGGCTCAAACGAATAAGTAAAGACCCCTGCCCTTTCGAATCCCGCTCCATCGATAAAGGTGCAGAGTTCTTCGAATTGTTCTTCCGTTTCGCCTGGGAAACCGGTGATAAAAGTTGTGCGCAAAACCAAATTCGGAATCTTCTCCCGCATCTTGGACAACAACGTTTCCGTGTCGCGACGATTCACGCGTCGGGCCATGCGCTTTAGCATGATGTCGTTGCAATGCTGCAACGGAATATCGATGTAAGGCAATATCTTTTTGGCATTCGCAATCGTATCTAGCAATTCGTCATCGATATACATCGGATAGAAGTACATCAAGCGGATCCAATCGACTCCTTCGATCTGATCCAGTTTGCGCAGCAGTTCCGAGAGTTGTGGTTTGCCGTCGATATCGATGCCGTAGTACGTTGTGTCTTGGGCAACGATCACCAATTCACGAACACCTGAGGCGGCGAGCTGTTTGGCTTCAGCAATAATCTGGTCTTGCGGTTTGCTTGCGTGTTTTCCTCGCATTTTGGGAATAGCGCAGAAGGTGCAAAGTCGATCGCAACCTTCGGAAATTTTCAGATATGCGAAGTGCTTAGGCGTTACTTGGAGACGCTGTTCGTCGGACAACGCGCGAATAGGGGCTGGGCGGAAAATGGTTCGCTGTTCATGCAAGCCACCGATGAGTCGATCGGCAACTTTGGTAATTTCCTCGCGTCCGAAAACACCCACCAACCAATCGATGTCGGGACGATCTTCAAGAAGTTTCTCTTTTTGACGTTCAGCCAAACATCCCGAAACGATGACGCCTCGAATTTTCCCAGCTCGCTTGAGTTCGAGCATTTGATCGATGGCTGACATCGATTCTTGGCGAGCGCTTTCAATAAAGCCGCACGTATTGACGACTACGAAATCGGACTTCTCTGGATCGGTAACCAGCTGATAGCCATCGATTTTTAAGAGGCCCAACATGCGCTCGCTATCGACGAGGTTTTTGGGGCAACCGAGACTGACAAATGCGTAAGAACCTTTGCACTCGTCGGTCGCGCCAGCTGTTCGTCCGTTGGTGGATTGGGAGGGGTTGGTATCGCTGACGATGGGAAGCCGTTGCATGCGGAGAATTACCCGGAAGTTCTGAGCACAAAATGAGACGAAAACCGTCCAAAATCGGTTTCGATTTTGATTCAATCTCGATTAGAAGTGCGGCAGACCGATCTGTCAAAGGCAACCGCAATAAATAGGATGTCTATGTCTTGTCTTGTTCACCACGTTTGTGGCGCAGGAATTCGCTGACTTTAGCGAGTAAATCGCGTTCTTCGATAGACAGGCTATCAGCCCCAAAATCGTGGATTTTGGCCAAAATCGCGTCCATTTTTTGCATGTCGGGCATCGCGGTTTCTTTGGCGGCATCCCCTTTCTCTTCCCAGTGGTCGTTTTCCCAATCGGGACCATGCTCTTCTTCATCGTAGAAATAATCATCGCTCATTGGGGAAAAGCCAGCCTCATAACCACTTTCATTCCTCGAATCAGCACCGCGGCGAAGCGGTGTGACAGAGGAGGGTGGAAAGCCCGCCACTGGGGTACGAAAAGCCGGTTCACCGGAGGGCTCTTCGCTGTATTCCAGACTAGATAGACGACTCACGGCGCCCCACACCAAGAAAACCGCAATGCTAGCAGGAATGATCCAGTCCGGAATTAAGCCTGGATTGGTTCCCCACAAAAACGCCCCTAAGCTGAATCCTAAAGCCAACGCGCCGATGAGCAGGCCGATGTGACGAACAATTAATCCAGCCCAAATATTGGGGAGTTCGGGGCGTAGAAGCCGGATGGAACTGAGCAAAATCATGTGTCCATCCAGAGGTTGTGTGGGGAGCAGTCGCAAGAGGGCCAGAGACCAGTTAATGATCCAAGTGGCGACGCCGATTTGTGCCCAATCCCAACGACCTTGGAGAGGAGGAGGCGTTACAGGATTAAGCCAACTCCATTGCGGTTTCAAATTGTAGGCGAGGCAAATCGATAGCCCGATCAATCCGAGCAACAAATGGGTTATCGGACCGCTTGCAGCCAAGAACAAATCGCGTCGAGCGGCGATGGTAGGGCGGCGCGGGACCATGTTTCCCAAAGGCCCAACGCAGACGTCTCCTTTGGCAACACCTGCTGAACGGGATAGCAACCAATCAATGATTTCACGAATAATCAAACTGACAGCGAAAACGGAAACAACGATCGGGCCCAGAACCGAAAGGTCCGAGTCGGCAGGCGTCGGAGGACGCCAGAAACTGATGGTGAGGATAATCAGGCAGACGGTCAGCAATACCCAGCTGATTCGCCAGCGACTACCCAGCCAGTTTCCGAGTGGTAAGCTCCATTCGCTCGTTGCCATGAGCCGGTTTGCATCCTAGATCTACTAGTGGTAATCAAAACAGGTGGGGTAGTTTATCCCATCTGGCCATTTTGTATGGGATTGGAAAAGAAGGCTACTGCAATCTCATATGAATTGTACGCTATTGCTACCCCGAATGTTCAATTTGGTTGCAATTTGAATGCTAGATTAGTGGACATATTGTAATCGTGCGAATTGGATCGGTTTGTACCGATTGTATGACTTGAATCGACTGGTCGCTTCTTTGTAAATGGTTTGGTGTCTCGATGAACGTTCAACAATTCCTTTCGCATCACAAGTTGTTGAGAAATCCATTTGCAGAGGAAGATGCGCAAACCGACGTTGTCTTTAAAGATACCTGCATCGAAAGCACGTTTCATCCAGCATGGGATAAGGTTTACGGTGACCCAAATGATCCGGCGACCTCGCTTGTATTTGGCCAAAAGGGCGCAGGCAAAACGGCGATGCGTTTGCAATTGGAAAAGCAACTCGACAATCACAATCGCAACTTTCCACAACAACGCGTCTATGTCGTTCCGTATATCGATTTCAACACCTTTCTTGGACAGTTTGAACACAAAGTCGGCTGGTGGTATCGAGGCAAGCCAGAACGCATGCTGCAAGCTTGGCGATTGTGGGATCACATCGATGGTATTCTAGCTGCGGGTGTTACTAAATTTTGTCAGCGCGTCGAGCAGAACGCTGTCGTTGATGGAAGCGATGCCGGCTTAGCGGATCAGCTCAACCGATTCGATCGCGGACAGGCTCGAGACCTTCTGTTGTTGTCGTTGATTTACGATCAATCGACGGCAACGGCCTTTGATGCTCGCTATAGTTTCTTGCGAAAGAAACTTGGCTATCGAGCCTGGTCGGTCTGGTTTGATTTTGTTGGTGGCGCTTTGTGGTCGACGGTGATGGCCGTGCTGATGATATGGCTGCTGTCTTACTCGCACATCACTTTCAAAACGGCTCTCTGGACATTTCCTTGGATCATTCTGTTGGGGTGGGCTCCGTATCTGTACCGCTTGCTTCGCAATACGTGGGTTGCTTGGGGAATCAAAAAGCACGTGCGTGTTGGTCGCAAGAGCCTCGGGCAATTGCTTTACGGTCTAATGCGAATTCCATTATCGGAACTTGCCGGTCAACCGATGCCCACATCGCAGCGCAGCGACGATCGTTACAACTTACTGGAGAAATTCCAAGGCGTTCTGAAGGTCCTCAACTATCAAGGCATGATCGTGTTGATGGATCGTGTGGACGAACCGAATCTAATCAACGGCTCTCCCGAAAGAATGCGATTGTTTGTATGGCCGATCTTGGACAATAAGCTGCTGAAACATCCTGGCTTGGGCATCAAGATGATGTTACCGCAGGAGCTCTATCGTTTCATTGAAAAGGAAAGTCGCGATTTTCACGAGCGAGCCAGGCTTGATAAACAAAATGTCATTGCACATTTTGGCTGGACAGGCGAAGCGCTCTACGATCTTGTCGCGGCACGTATGAAAGCTTGTGCTGAAGAGAATGCGGTAGTGAAGCCTGAGGATTGGTTTGATCCCAAGATAAGTCGCGATCGGTTGGTGCAAGTGATGCAAAGCTTGCAAGTGCCGCGTCATCTTTTCCGTTTTCTGTATCGGCTGGTGACCGAACATTGCAAGCGATTCACCACCTCGCAACCTGACTTCAAGATTCAACCCGAGACCTTTGAGTCGGTTCTGGCGGTGTATCAGCGCGAGCAGCTAAGTCTGGAAAACCCGTAACGCGAAGAATTTTCCAGACCGCATTTATAGGCTCGCTTGAGTCCATGTGGCAGCATCTCAAAACGCCCCGTGTCACATCTCTTCGTCGTCAAACGAAGGAAGTTGATGTAACGCTGGGTTGTATTTCGATGAGGCAGGAAGTTCGGTGATTTTCGAATCTTTGAATGGATTCGAGTAGCCGGGGATATCGCCGAAACTGAGTCCCATCGCTTTGGCGGCGATGACAATGGAGCTGTTTGGGTTAACTCGCCCCAAGCTCTTAATAGCCTCTGATATTTTGACGCTTTTAATTTCAGGGGCGTCGTAACACACCATTTCACCGAAGCGTCCTTCTTCGATCAAGCGAACCGCGTGGGTACCGTATTGAGTTGCCAACGCGCGATCAAACGTGGTAGGGCCACCGCCACGTTGCAAATGTCCTAGGACCACACATCGAGCTTCTATGTTCATGTGGCTCTGCAACGAATCAGCGAGATAGTTGCCAATTCCACCCAAGCGAGATTGTCGCAAGGCTCCACCTTCTTCTTGCTTGATCAATTTACCACCGGGAAGCTTGGCGCCTTCAGCTACGACGATGATGGTGAACTTCTTACCCATCTCACGACGGTGCAGGATTTTGGCACAGACATTTTCGAGTGTCCAATCGATTTCGGGTATCAAAATCACATCGGCTCCACCAGCGATACCAGCGTAAAGTGCAATCCAACCGGCATGGCGCCCCATAACTTCCAGAACCATAGTGCGATCATGGCTCGCGGCGGTCGAGTGGAGGCGATCCAAAGCGTCGGTTGCACAGGCAACGGCGCTGAAAAAACCGAAACTGAAATCGGTACACGACAAATCGTTGTCGATCGTTTTTGGAACACCCACGATTGGCAAGCCTGCTTCAAAAAGACGTTGCGCAATCGTCAATGATCCGTCTCCCCCAACACAGATCACGCCATCGAGTTCGAGCTTCTTGAAGGTTCGGCGCACAGCTTCAACGAGATCGGGGGCAAGTTGGGTGCGTTCATCTTCACCGCGTGTTGCATTGAATCGTCCTTTGTTTGTCGAGCCAAGAATGGTTCCCCCTTGGACAAGGATACCCGTCGTGTTCTGAGCATTGAGAGGAATATATTCGGCTGGATCGGCTAAGCCTTCAAAGCCACGGAGGAAGCCCACGACTTCGTAGCCTAGATGGAGCGACGTTTTCACCACACCGCGAATAACGGCATTCAGGCCCGGACAATCTCCTCCGCCAGTCAGGATCCCGATTCGGTGACGTTGGGACATAAAAACTCCTTTTTGGGCTTATGTGGTGAGCGGAATGTACCGCTAGAAGTTAATCTCAAAGTAGTTGCAGGCCGTGGCCTGTAGATCGGTGTTGTCTAACATGGTCGCGGGCGTGCGGCGATATTCTTCCGATCATAACAGTTTATTGTTGGCACGAGTACACAGCGGTGCGTACGGACATTATCATTCTGCCGCGTGAACTGTCGATGGTTGGAGTTTGGAATATGTCAGAAGTTACCGTAGTCACAATTGAAAGTTCCCAAGATCCAAGGCTCGAGCCTTTTCGCGATCTGCGGAATCGTAATTTGACAAGAGTTAGCCGCAGATTCGTCGCGGAAGGTTGGACTGTCGTAGAAAGATTGCTCCATAGTGACTTCGAAACGGAAATTGTCCTTTGTTCGCCAAAGTATGTGCAACAGGTGCAGGCCGCGTGGCAAGGAACAGGGGTAATTTATTTGATGGAAGATGAATTGTTTCCCGAATTGGTCGGGTTCAATTTTCATCGCGGCGCCTTGGCCTATGCCAAACGACAAGAATATACTTCTGTCGAGCACATGATCTCCGCGCCCGATTTGATTCCTGAGGCGAGTTTGTGGTGTGGAGTGGTTGGGGTCCAAGATCCTGAAAACCTAGGGACTATTTTGCGAACCTGTTCAGGCCTGGGAATCACCCACGTATTAATCGGGCCGGCGTGTTGCGATCCCTATTCGCGACGCGTTTTGCGAACATCTATGGGCAATTCGCTAAAACTGAAATTGGTAGGCTCTGAAAACGCCGAAAAGGACTTGCGGCTGCTAAAAGAGAAGGGGAGTTTTCAGATACTCGCTTCCTCGCTCACCGAAGATTCTAAATCACTGTCGGAAGTTCCATGGGGAAAGCGAACTCTCATCCTGTTTGGAAATGAAGGGCATGGGCTCCCAGGCGGGATTCAAAAGGCGAGTGACATTCGCCTCAAGATCGATATGTCACTCGGCACGGATTCGCTCAACGTTTCGGTCGCAGCTGGAATCATCTTACACTACGCTGCCCGTTTGACGCCTATTCGCTACAACTCATAACCGCTCTTCGTCGGTTTTTCGAATTCAGTGCGGCTATGAATTCTAGTGCTGCATCAAAACGAAGCTCGATCTAGTTTAGGTGCTCGCGTCAGGTGAGGTTGGGGGATTGCCTTCCTGGGCTGGTGATGATTCGCTGGTTGTTGGCGCAGGCTTGGGGTCTGTTGTTTTGGTCTCTGCGGTTTTGGTGTCGGGTGTCTTGGCTTCTGGCAGTTCCTGTGGTGGCACGGTTTCCAGTAGATCCACTTCGTCGATGTCGGTCTGGTCTAC
>Ga0075163_10009234_pt1 | contig 12949 bp, 15 predicted proteins | sample JI1023141ADNA_FD_71478 | JGI IMG/M metagenome (GOLD analysis project Ga0075163, IMG submission 71478) | Wastewater effluent complex algal communities from Wisconsin, to seasonally profile nutrient transformation and Carbon sequestration -... | ecosystem: Engineered > WWTP > Effluent > Algae...
CCGCCGTGGACCGGATCCTGCTGCAGATGACCGCGCACGTGCAGCCACAGCCGGTCCATGCCGCCACGCAGGTCCACCGGGGCGGTGACCAGCCACCAGCCGGTCGGGCTCAGCATGCACGCAGGGCGTGCAGCCAGCCCGTCAGCGCATCACCGGACAGGCTCGCCGGCAGGCGCACCGTCATCGGCCCGACCGTGATCTCCACCGAGGCATCGATGGCCAGTGTCGTAACCGAAGGTGCGGTGGACTGCACCAGCACGGGCACCACCGCCGGTGATGTGGACAAGCGCCGGCACCAGTAACCAAAGGTCTTCGGTGATACACCGTGCTCGCGGCACCAGGCCTGTGCACTCTGGCCACTGGCCTGCCACGCATGCAACCGCTGCTCCCACATCGTCGTCTTCGCTGCTCGTGTCACACGTCGTCTCGCTGATCAGGGCGCGTGACTGTGCGCCTGATCAGAACGACAAGGAAGGTGACGTGGGCGGACGCTTACAACTGGTTGGCGTTTAGCACTGTCCCTCTCGGACGACCTGACCACTGACTCAATCCTGGGGTTAGATCTGCTCCGGCGTAGCGGTCGACATGACGAGGTGCTCGCACGGGCAGCAGATCTGGCGGACCAGGACTTGCCAGACATTCTCAAGGCAATCGCGAGATTTCAGCAGCGGATGGCGGCAGCCAGCGATACGGCGTGCTATCGGGTATCGGACGCAGCTCCGGCATAAGCGCAGTTGTTCGCACAACAACTGGATCGGAGCGACGTCCCCCCGATTTTGAGTAGCACGCCGATTTGGAGTCCAATTCCCCGAAGCAAGGAGATTGGACGTGAAGAAGCGATTTACCGAAGAGCAGATCATTGGCTTTCTGCGTGAGGCCGACGCCGGCCTGGCGATCAAGGAGTTGTGCCGCCGGCACGGCTTCAGCGAGGCCTCGTACTACCTGTGGCGCAGCAAGTTCGGCGGCATGAGCGTGCCCGATGCCAAGCGCCTGAAGGACCTGGAGGCGGAGAACACGCGGCTGAAGAAGCTGTTGGCCGAGCAGGTATTCGAGAACGACCTGATCAAGGACGCCTTGCGAAAAAAGTGGTGAGCGCACCGGCGCGACGGACGTTGGTGCGGCAATGGGTAGACAAGGGGTTAAGCGAACGCCGGGCGTTGTCGGTGATGCGGATGAGTGCCAGCGCGCTGCGTTACGAGCCCCGGCCAGATCGCAACGTGGAACTGCGGGAGCGCATTTTGGCGCTGGCGCAGCGGCATAAGCGTTATGGCGTGGGGATGATCCACCTCAAACTTCGACAGTCAGGCCTGCCCGTGAACTACAAGCGCGTGGAACGTCTGTACCAGGATGCGAAGCTGCAGGTGCGGCGGCGCAAGCGCAAGAAGGTGCTGGTCGGCGAACGCCAGCCGCTGTTGCGGCCAGATCGGGCCAACGAGGTGTGGTCGATGGACTTCGTGTTTGATCGCACGGCCGAAGGCCGGGTGATCAAGTGTCTGACCATCGTGGACGATGCCACGCACGAGTCGGTGGCCATCGAAGTGGAACGTGCGATCTCCGGGCATGGCGTCAGCCGTGTCTTGGACCGGCTTGCCCTCAGTCGCGGTCTGCCGAAAGTCATCCGCACCGACAACGGCAAGGAATTCTGCGGCAAAGCGATGGTGGCTTGGGCACATGAGCATGGCGTGCAATTACGGTTGATCGAACCGGGCAAGCCGAACCAGAACGCCTACATCGAATCGTTCAACGGCCGCCTGCGCGACGAATGCCTCAACGAACATTGGTTCCCCAGTCTGCTGCATGCCCGTACAGAGATCGAAACCTGGCGCCGCGAATACAACGAGGAACGACCCAAGAAAGCCCTTGGCGGAATGACGCCGTCGGCCTATGCAGAACAGTTGGCAATGAAAGCAGTACCATCACCCTTGGACTCTAAACCCGACTGCTACTGAAGGCGGGGGGACGTCGAGGGTTAAACACCAGCGGTTCTGGTGGCTCATTGAGCCGTCGTACTAAGCACGGTTCTATCGGCACCAAGGGTTTCAGCCTTCGCACCGGAATACCTGGACTCAGCTATCGGCAAAGCTGGGGAAAGAACTCTGGAGTAACGCTTGCTGTAGTCGCTTTGATCATGGCTGTTGTAGTCATAGCCTTTCAGCTCCTTGTGCTGTTGATTCCCCTCATCTGGCAATGTCTTAAGTGGGTTGCTCTCACCACTTCTGATTTCTACGTGTATAGCATCAATCAGTTCAAAGCCTGGCGCACTCGCTCGTCTAGGTAGTAGGACCTTACCTTAGAGTAAGGTGGCCCATTGGCATTGTTCACAAATTGCGCTGCCCTCAGGCAAGCAAAGCGGCGACCAAATTTCTTATTGGTCTTGCGTGTTACTTGTCTTTGGCTGCCGCGCGCAAGTGGGAACATTCATCTGTATCTCATTTGGCCGAACAGCTGGTAAGACTTCGAGAAAAATTCAGTTTCATGCCTATCTAGAAGCGCTGGACAACTCCTTGATTAGCTCTGGTGGAGTGAGCTCAAGAAAGAGAAAAACGGTCCGAATTGATACGCATTGACAAAGTTTGCTTACTGAACGCATACTCGATACGAATCCATTTTTCCAAGTCATGAACTTGGGGTGTGTGGAAGCTTTAGGGGGTGGGGATTTCATGCATTCAACAATTTCGGCTTGAAAGGGCCGGTGGCTTCTGCGTGTGACCTTGAATTGTGTGTGCGGTATGAAGTCACTTATTTAGGATGTTTGGATCGGGTCAATATGGATTTTTGAGTGAACTGATTTGGACGTGAGTCTTTTAGTTGAGCTCTATAGACCAGTTGCATAACAAGTATTGGGGTGGGTTGAGATGCGGGAATTCAGGCTTTCATTCATAGTTACGTTTGTATGTGTCGCATTAGCTGGGTGGTGGGGACACACGAGTGGAATTGGGGTTTGGCCCGCATTGTGGCTAGTGCTTGTACTTGGTGTACTCGAGGTGAGCCTAAGCTTCGATAATGCAGTAGTTAATGCGGGAGTACTCCGCTACATGTCGGAATACTGGCGACAGCTATTCTTGACAGTTGGCATACTGATTGCAGTGTTCGGTATGCGACTTGTGTTTCCAATACTCATAGTTTCTGTAGCAACCGGGTCGGGATGGGGTGAAGTTATGCAAATGGCGCTTCGGCAGCCTGATGCATATGCTGCAGTTCTAACCGAGAGTTATCCGCAAATCGCGGCATTTGGCGGCATGTTTCTTCTGTTGGTTTTTCTTTCCTTCATCTTTGACACCGACCGCGAGCATTATTGGCTAGAGCCGTTGGAGCGACTGCTCGCCAGAATCGGTAAAGCCGATGCCGCAGCGGTGATCGTCGCAATTTCGGTTTTGCTGTCCACCAAGTTCTTTGTGCCAGAAGAAATCTTTGGTCCCGTACTGTTGTCGGGAATGTGCGGAATTCTGCTTTTCCTCGCAGTAGATAGTATTGATGCGTTTTTCGATGCGGGAAACGAAGATGGAGGTGCATCAAGCATTGCAAAACGTTCTGGCATCGCAGCATTCCTTTACCTTGAAGTGTTGGACGCCAGTTTCAGCTTCGACGGTGTAATCGGAGCATTTGCAATAACGCGCGACGTAATAATCATCATGCTCGGCTTGGCAATAGGTGCAATGTTTGTGCGTTCGATGACTGTCTACTTGGTGAACCGAGGCACACTTGAACAGTTTATATTTCTTGAGCATGGTGCTCATTACGCGATCGGCGCGCTGTCCGTCATTATGATTATTGGTATTGTCCATCACACCCCGGAAGTCATTACCGGCCTAATTGGTGTTTGCTTTATTGCTGCGTCGGTGTGGTCTTCGATACGTCATCGTCGGAGACAGGTTGCAACCGAAGTTGGTATAAGTTCTGAATAAGACGACGCACTCATACAACTCACGCCAAGGACAGCGAAATGCATCGTAAGCTTCCCGTTTATCTCCTCCTGGATACGTCCGGCTCAATGGCCGGAGAGCCTATCGAAGCTGTAAAAAACGGCGTTCAATTGCTAGCTTCGACTTTACGGCAAGATCCACATGCACTAGAAACTGCATACCTCTCAATCATTGGATTCGGAAGTACAGCCTCGGTTTTGGTGCCATTGTCCGAATTATCGTTGTTCCAGCCTCCGGCACTGGCAGCAAGTGGCACCACATCGATGGGCGAAGCGCTACGCCTTCTAGCAACGCAAATCGACCAAGAGGTCAACCGGACAACGGCAGACACTAAAGGTGATTGGAAGCCACTTATTTTCATCATGACAGACGGGCTACCAACGGATAACTGGAGGTCTGGTATCGATGAGTTGCGCAAGCGGAAGGTGGGGACCATCGTTGCTTGCGCCGCGGGACAGCAGTGTGATTTTTCGATTCTGAAGCAGATCACTGAAGTCGTTGTCGCTCTCGACACTGCCGACAGCAGCACAATTGCTGCCTTTTTCAAGTGGGTCTCTGCCTCAATCTCGACGGGTAGTCAGAAGATTGACTCGGGCGGTAAGGAGGTGAGTGGAATAGACGACCTGCCGCCGCCGCCTAAGGAAATAAATCTCGTGGTGTGATCAGGTGCGATTTGTGCGCACTCACTGCCGGAAACAAGGAGCCATTGATGGCCATCAGTCTGAAGAAAGGGCAGGGAATTAGCCTGTCGAAAAGCGAATTCGATTTGTCGAAGGTCACCATCGGCCTAGGTTGGGATATAGCTTCCTCTGGAGGCTTCCTCAAAAGTGTCTTTGGTAAAAAAGAGGAGGAGTATGACCTTGACGCAATCGCTTTCCTTTGTCAGTCCGACGGCAAAGTGCATCGCTTCGGTGATCAACGCCTAACGGGCGGCGACATCGTCTTTTTTAATAGTCAGCGCCACCCATCTGGGAAGATTTGGCTGACAGGCGACAATCGCACTGGCGCGGGAGATGGTGACGACGAGCAGATCGTTGTATTGCTCGACTCGATTCCGGCCGAGTTCACCAAAATAGTATTTGTGGCCTCGATCTATGAGGGTCGAAACAGGAGCCAGCACTTTGGCCGCGTTCAGAATGCATACATCCGTGCAGTGGATGCACGCGGTAAGGAAATGGTGAGAACAGATTTATCGGTTAGCCCTGAGACTCAGGGCAAGTGCTCGATGGTATTCGCAGAGCTGAATCGCAGTGCGGTGGGCTGGGAGTTCAAGTCATTGCTGCAACCACAGGTCACGGACAGTTTTGTTCAAATCCTCCGCGATTACTACAAAGCCTCTAATTGATAAAACTATGCGACGTCTGCCCGTCTACCTATTGCTTGATACTTCCGGCTCCATGAGAGGCGAGCCAATAGCCGCTGTTAACGTTGGCCTTGGTGCTCTTTTGGCTAGTTTGCGCCAGGACCCATCCGCATTGGAATCAGTTCACGTCAGTGTCATGACTTTCGACGCCGTGGTGAATGTGCTTGTTCCGTTGACGCCTTTGGATCAGCTGCAATTGCCGCTGGTTACTGCTCCTGATTCTGGCCCTACATTTCTTGGCTTGGCACTCGAGGCTCTATGCAAAGCATTCGATCACGAGGTAAAAAGAAATACAGCTGATACAAAGGGTGACTGGGCCCCTCTACTATTCTTGATGACCGACGGAAGTCCAACCGACTTGCAAGTCTACGAAGAGCAAGTCTTGGAAGTGAAGAAGCGACCATTCGGCAGCATTATCGGCTGCGCTGCTGGTCCGAAGGCAAAGCAGCAATACTTGTCGATGCTCACCGATAATGTGGTGATTCTTGACACCATGGATAGTGCCTCCTTCACTAGTTTTTTTCGCTGGGTGTCTTCTGCGGTTAGTGCCGGAAGTCGTAGCCAGGGCCTGGTAGAGACAGCACCACTCCCGCCACCACCCACCGAAATCCAGTTTGTTATTTGATTTGGAGGCTACATGCGTCGATTGCCTATATATTTTCTTCTCGACGTCTCCGAATCCATGCTCGGAGAGAACCTTTACCGCCTCGAAGAAGGGCTACAGAGAATCATCGACGAGTTGCGCACAGACCCACACGCATTAGAGTTAGCTTGGGTCTCGGTCATTGTCTTCGCAGGCAAGACCCGAGAGGTAGTGCCACTTACCGAGCTGCCAAGTGTCCATCTGCCTCAGCTCCCTGTCGGAGGAGGCACCTCGCTTGGCCAAGCGTTGATGTTTCTGATGAATCAGCTAGACACAAAAGTGAAACGCAGCACTGCTGAGCAAAAGGGAGACTGGAAGCCAATTGTATTCCTGATCACGGATGGGAAACCCACTGATGACATGTCGCCAGCGCTGGAGAGATGGAAGAGGTATTCGGATCAGGTGAGCATGGTGGCCGTCTCAATAGGCAAGAGCGCAGATTTGCGCGTGCTCAACAAGCTAACCGCCGCAGAAAAGGTGCTGACCTTAGAAGATGTCTCCGATGATGGGTTCAAGAGGTTCATTACTTGGGTTACCCAAGCTGTCCAGGAACGCAGTCGTAGCGTGGGGGACCCGTCGAAGGTAGACCTGATGCCGGAACTCGACAGAGACATCCTTAAAAAGCTGAATCTGAATGGGCCGATCGACACCGTCGACGAGACAAATGCTTACTTCGTTTCAAAATGCCAAACCACACGTTTGCCTTACGTGTCTCGCTACGAGCCTTTGCATGACGAATTGTTAGTTGGTGGAACCCGAGTGCAAACAGTGCTGTACCGACTTTCTGGCTGCTACCCTGTAAACAACAACTACTTCGAAATGACATCCGAGCAGCCGGGAGTAGCTACAATCGCTGCCGACCAATTGCTAGGTATGCCTGGTTGCCCACATTGCGGAAATCAAATTGGGTTTGCAATGTGCAACTGCGGCAATACTTTCTGCATTCCGGGCCCTGGTGAGCATACATGCCCGTGGTGCGAAGAACTTGGCAACTATACTCACATGGAAGCAGGGGCTGAAGCGCCAGAACTCACCAGGGCAAGGGGTTGAGGGTGGAAAAATATCAGGAAGAGAACAAGCTAGAAATGCAGGCCGCGCTCAATGAAATCATTCGAATCATCTTAGTTGAGGAAAAGCTAAAGCCTGATGAAGCAATGATCGAAAAAATTCGACTGCAAGTTCAAATGCAAAAATTCTTTAATGAAATAATTGAGGCCGGACGACGGATGCACATCGCGCCGGCGGAAGTTGAGGCCGTAGTACCCGAGTCAGCTAGCATGTCGAACGAATTTGCTGTGGCAATTGAGTTGCTGTCAAGTGAAACGCCTGACTTTGAGGGCGAGACATTCAGCCCCGAGCCCGCTGAACTTTGTGATGGGTCCGAACCTAACGAATTGGCGGAGGCGTTACAGACGGCGCCGGCTGAAGTCGTCACTCAGGCTCAAAAAAATGATTTGTCGGATGTAATCAGTGCAGGAAAGACGAAGATGGAGCCAACGCAAAAATACCGTCTTCTCATTCCTAATGCCACCGCTAACGTCCCTTATAGCCACGACATCGACCAATCGAAGGGGCCGCTAACCAAGTTCAAAATTGTCGCGATCGAGGGCTTGGACGCAATCGGCTTAAAATTTGAGCCGGCGACTGCTCAGGTACATGGAACTCCTGTTGCTGAGCCCGGGCAGTCAGTGCAACATGAGCTAATTGTGGTGCTCGAGCCAACTGACGACTCAGAAGTCCACGCTGAGGCCTGCCTGTCTCTGTTTATTAATCCGCACCCGCGGACGCTTTGGAAACAGATTGAACCTGATGAGTCCCTTGAACATCGCAAGGAGCATCGCTGTTCTCTTTGGGAAGCTGGCCACCCCCGTATTCTGGCGGCGAGTGTGCGTGGACGCTCGCATGAAAACAGCGGCGCATTTCGAGAAGACGATTTTCATTTTGGTCATGATGCGGAGAAAAAATGGACGGTCGTTGCTGTTTCCGATGGAGCCGGATCAGCTCCCTTGTCGCGGCTAGGTTCGAAGCTTGCCACCGAAACAAGTGTTTTTAGTCTGCTGGAGGCGCTCGAGGAGGCCGCAGATGAGATCGAAATTGCAATAGCGGATGCGACCGAAGATCCCAAGGAACGTACAAGCAAGCTTTTAGCGGCCGGCAAAAGTCTGCTGTTGGGGCCGGTCGGGCAGGCTGCTTTTAAGGCCAGTAAGGCAATTCAGAACAAAGCGACAGAGCTCGAAGTTGAAGAAAAAGCACTTGCTGCCACGTTGATGTTTGCGGCCGTCCGTCGCATTGGCGATGAAATTCTGGTGGCGTCATACTGGATCGGTGATGGAGGCGCGGCTCTCCTTGATCCTACTACTGGGCATCTCGATCTTCTGGGGGAAGCGGACAGCGGCGAATATTCCGGCCAGACACGGTTTTTGCTTTCCTCAGAGTTTCCACAAGAAACACCTTGGGCCGCAATACAAAAACGATTTCGCATTCATTGTGTGCCGGCTAGCGCGGTACTTTTATTGATGACCGATGGCGTCTCGGACCCTAAGTTTGGCACTGACAATGCGCTGCGTGATCCTGCGCGATGGCAATCATTTTGGGAACATGAACTTGCAGAGCAGTTTTCGGTCGAAGCACCATCCGAAGAGCTCGCACTTAAACTGGAAGAGTACTTGCAGTTCTGGTCTCAGGGCGAGCACGACGACCGCACAATGGCTTTAGTGTACTGGCCATGAGTGGGAGCAATGTATGAGTGGGAGCATCGTCAGACTTACAGCTCACGACGGAACGCCGGTTGAATTTGTAGATGAAGTGAAAGCTTCCGGCGGGTTAAAAGACTGCTATTTTCACCGGACAAGCGCTACGCAGTGTTGTTTTACCGTGATCCTATTGATGCAGCAGGCAAAGAGCGTCTTATCAGTATCGTAGGACGTTTCAAAGACAACATTTTTAATCAGGCCGGTGCCGCTTACTGGGAGCGACTTTATTGCTGGCCACAGAGGATGGTTGAATGGAAAGGCAGGCTAGGCATTACGACGCCGTTTTACGCAAGGCACTATTTTTTTGAGCATGGATCCAAGAATGGAGACATGCTAAAAATTAAGGGTCGGGAGAAGGAAGGTAAGTGGTTCGCAAGTGCAAACAACCGCACTAAATTCCTCGACTCTCGCGAACTTGGGACCTGGGCCACACATCTGCGAATGTGCCTGATGCTAGCTCGCGCAGTACGTCGTCTTCACGCAGCTGGCTTAGCTCATTCGGACCTGTCATATAAGAATGTGCTGATCGATCCAGTAGGTGGAAATGCCAGTATTATCGATATTGACGGTCTCGTCGTCCCGGGTAAATATCCGCCAGATGTGGTTGGAACCCCGGATTTTATTGCGCCGGAGGTCGTGGCAACCACGCGGCTAGCGCGAAATGATCCGAACAGAAAGCTTCCAAGTATAGAGACCGATCGCCATGCACTGGCGGTACTGATTTACATGTATCTACTCTATCGCCATCCACTACGCGGAAGAAAGGTGCATGATCAGGATCCTACTCGCGACGAAGAACTGTCCATGGGCGAGCGCGCACTCTTCGTGGAAGATCCAAAAGACATTTCAAACCGGATTAATCTTAAAAGTGTAAGACCAAGCGACTTGCCTTGGGCCGACACTGGGATGCGACCATATACCCTGACCGGGCCATACCTGTCACCTCTTTTCCTGCGTGCTTTCACCGAAGGCTTGAAGAATCCCCGAGACCGTCCGAGCGCGGACGATTGGGAAACGGCCCTGGTTAGAACTGTCGATTTACTCCAACCCTGCACCAACGCCGCATGCGAGCAGAGGTGGTACGTCTTCGATAACTCGGCGCGACCTCGATGTCCTTTCTGCGGAACTGCGTTTCGCGGACTGCTGCCGGTATTAAACCTCTATCACGCCACCCACAAGCCCGGTGAGTTCCGCCCGGATAACCATCGGCTAATGGTATATACCGGGCAATCCCTGTACTTGTGGCACGCCCATCGGAGCGTGGCCCCTAATGAAAGGATCACGCCGGAGCAAGCGCAACGAGTGGGCTACTTCGTCCTCCATAACGATCAGTGGTGGTTAGTTAATGAGCGCCTGCCTGACATGGTCGACGCTTCTACCAAAAAGCCGGTTCCCATCGGTCAGAAAGTAGAACTTAAGGATGGTCAACAGATCTTGCTGGCCACAGGCCAAGGTAGTCGCTTGCTTCACATTCAGATGGTAGACGCTCGTTAGAAATGCATCAAAGAGCAGCAAGAAGTAATTCATTGAAATAGGAGAAATACAGTGGGAATAAGTCTTGCAAAAGGAGCCAACGTCAATCTCACACAAGGAACAGCCGGCTTAAAGGAAGTAATCGTTGGATTGGGCTGGGATGCTCGTGTTTCTGACGGCACTGACTTTGACCTAGACGCTAGTGCGTTTCTACTCGGTGCGAATGGCAAAGTGCCTGACGATAGTCATTTCATTTTCTATGGGCAACTATCGTACTCGAACGGCTCCGTGGTGCATCAAGGTGACAATCTTACTGGCGAAGGCGATGGTGATGACGAGATGATTGAAGTCAATATCCAAGAAGTACCCTCGCACATACAAAAGATTAGTTTCACAGTCAGTATCCACGAGGCAGTCGGTCGTCGGCAGACCTTCGGTATGGTTGATAACGCATTTATACGAGTTGTAAACAAGGCCGACGGAAGGGAGTTGGCCCGCTACGATTTATCCGAAGACGGCTCAACTGAGACCGCAATGATTTTTGGTGAGCTCTATCGCCACGGTAGCGATTGGAAGTTTCGGGCAGTGGGTCAGGGTTTTGCTGGCGGGCTTGGCCCTTTGGCGATTAACTTCGGCGTCAACATTTCGTAAGCAGCAGAGAGACATCAATGAGCTTGACTTGATTAACATCCTGTCTTTCAGTTGTTATACCGAGCCGGCTAGACAGCTCAAATTTTCGATAATGTGAAGGAGTTTAAAATGGCTGTCAGTTTGCAGAAAGGCGGAAACGTTAACCTGAGTACGGAGGCACCTGGCCTCGCCGAAGTTGCCATAGGTCTAGGATGGGATGTCCGTGCAACCGATGGCGCTGAGTTCGATCTAGACGCCAGCGCATTTCTTCTAAAGGCTGACGGTAAGGTTGCCAGCGATACTGACTTCATCTACTACAACAACACGAAGTCAGCTGGCGGTGCGGTCGAACATGCGGGTGACAATCGGTCCGGTGCTGGCGAAGGTGACGATGAATCAATTAACGTGAGCTTGAGTAAGATGCCATCAGGTGTCGAAAAAGTCGCGATAACTGTCACGATCCATGACGCTGATACCCGCCGTCAGACGTTTGGGCAAGTTAGCAATGCTTATATCCGCGTCACCAACCGTGCCGACGGGAAGGAACTTGCGCGCTACGATCTTAGCGAAGATGGATCGACAGAAGCTGCAATGATTTTCGGTGAGCTGTACCGGTCAGGTGAACAATGGAAGTTTCGTGCAGTCGGTCAAGGTTTCGCGGGTGGCCTAGGTCCACTCGCCACACACTTTGGAGTAGCTGTCTGATCTAAATTCGCTCGTAGGAATTGCCTTTAGGCGATCAAACGATTTCTAATACTTCACTCGTTGGAAGGAGTAAATATGGCCGTTGTACTTGCCAAGGGCCAGCGTATATCGCTGGAAAAGGTAGCTGGCAACACACTGACAAAAATAGTGATGGGGCTTGGCTGGGATGCTATGAAAAAGAAGGGCTTTCTTGGCTTTGGCGGCGGCCAGCAGGAAATTGACCTGGATGCTTCATGTTTGATGTTTGATCAAGCAAATAACTTGGTCGACTGCATCTGGTTCAGGCAGTTGACATCGCGCGATGGAAGCATTCTTCACACTGGCGACAATCGCACTGGTGCTGGTGATGGTGATGACGAGCAGATTGTTGTCGATCTTACTAGGGTTCCGTCCGGTGTTAAATCACTTGTTTTTACAGTGAATAGCTTCACCGGCCAGAACTTTTCACAAATAGAAAATGCATTCTGCCGAATCGTAAATGGTGCTAACAATAGTGAAATAGCACGCTACGAATTGACCTGCAATGGCATTCACACTGCACAGATTATGGCCAAAGTCTACCGAAACAATGATGAGTGGAAGATGCATGCGATAGGCGAGAATGCCTCTGGACGTACCTTCCAGGACATGCTTCCTCAGATCAGCCCACATCTATAAGTAGTCGACTTATTTTTGATTGATTATTGCGGCCGACAATGTCGGCCGTATTTTTCTGTTCTAAACCATATTCTCTCCCGACAACTTCTGGACGACAAATATGCGAGTTTGGTTCAACCGACATTTTTCGTTAGTAGCGCAGGTTATTCGCCTATTGCGGGAAATAGATTCCGAGATGCCGATCAAGGCACTGGTATCACATCGACTTCCCGATTTTTCTGGGTTTGTCGCCGCTGATGAATGTTTTCTTGAGCCTGAAGGCCTATCCACTCAGGAATATGTCCAATGGTGTCTTGAGACTGCAGTAGCTCATCAGGTCGATTGGATAGTCCCTGGTCACGAGGCATCGGCGCTAGCTGCGGCGGAGCATCTGTTTGTTGCAAAGAACATTCGCCTCCTCAATGCTGCCGAGGCTAATATGATGCAACGCTTGCATGAGAAAGACTGGGTGTATGACAACTGTCCTTCAGGTATCCCGCTGCCGCGTTGTCAAATAGTCAGCGATAGCGCCACTCTAGCCGAAGCTGTTTCCACCATTGAGCTCGACGGACCGGCTTGTATCAAACCGACGGTCTCAATTTATGGAAAGGGATTCCATCGGATAACAGGTCTAGGTTCTCGAGTTGATGTTGACGTAATAACTGTTGATGGCTGGCGTGCGCTCTACGGTGAAGTAACCTCAATGTTGATTTCCACGGAAAACTGACCCAGGGTTTCCATCCAATATTGAGCCACCCGATTTAGGGTTGAGCTTAGCGCATGGGTTAGCGTTTCATTCGGCCGGTCTCCTTCTCGATGTTGG
>Ga0075163_10009237_pt1 | contig 12947 bp, 13 predicted proteins | sample JI1023141ADNA_FD_71478 | JGI IMG/M metagenome (GOLD analysis project Ga0075163, IMG submission 71478) | Wastewater effluent complex algal communities from Wisconsin, to seasonally profile nutrient transformation and Carbon sequestration -... | ecosystem: Engineered > WWTP > Effluent > Algae...
TCTTCGCTCATGGCTTCATTTAAGGCATCTCTATATCTTATTTTACGCATGTTTTGTTTGGTTTTGGTGGGCAAAGATAAACATATTTACGATTTAAAATTTACGATTTACATTTTTTTTTGAGTTATGCTTATGCTCACAATTTAAAAAGCTATTTTTTAAATACCATTTTAGTTCGTGCGCACACAATTTCAGTAAACCATAAATCATAATTACAATTAATGTAACGGTCCTATTTTCGTTTAGCAGATATTACACATCTTCGAAGTCCATAGCAGCCAAAAGCTCGAAAACTTAAAAACATTAAATTTTCACTAGCTCTAAAAACTCACTTAAAATCATAGCCGTTGCACCCCAAATTTCTGTTTCATTTACTTTGTAAGCCGGTGTTTTAAACTGAATATTGTGTTCAGGTATTTTTATTAATTTTTCTATTTGGTTTTTCGCCAAAAGCAAATCTTGAAGTTTTATTTCAATAATTTTTTCAACTTCTTTTTCTTCTTTTAAAAAAGTTGGTTTGTTTTGCAAAATACCAATAAACGGAAAAACCAAAAAATTACTTACTGGAATATATAAATGAGTCAATTGTCCTAAAACTAAGATGTCACTTTTTTTTACACCTATCTCCTCTTCGGTTTCTCTCAAGGCTGCAAACTCAAAATCTATGTCTGTAGCATCTTTTTTACCTCCAGGAAAACTTATTTGCCCACTATGAGCACCTTTGTAAACCTTTCTTTCGGTAAAAACTAAATAAGGTTCATTTTCTTTTTCATAAATCAAAATTAACACAGCACTTTCCTTAGCATTTTTGCTATAAGCTTCGGCTAAACTAAATTTTTGTCTAAGCGGCGGACTCATTTTTTGCTGAACTTCGGCTCCGGGTAGCTTATTATAATTTAATTGCTTAAATTTGTGCGATATTTGATTAATGCTTAAAATTTTCTATCTATTTTGATAGCTGTAAAAATGGGAAAAAGATTTGTTATAGAAGGAGAAAAAACCGAAAAAGTTCTAATTGGTATAGAATTTAGCGCAACCGATACATCGCTAAACCTATATGTTTTTGCACCAAAAAAAGGTTTAAAAGAAGCTTTAGAACTTTGGAAGGCAAACACTGGAGCCTTGCCTAAAGGTGCTGATATTATAAAACGTACTATTGCAGACCAAAATCTTCTTCCAGAAGATATTTTAGTGAACAATGTAGGCAAAGTCCGTTTCATTGAAAACGAATGGGCCGAATCATTAATACAAACCAGATTGCTACAAAGTTTTGATAGTGAAATAGTGGTATTGCAAGAATCTATAGCAAACTTAGAAGATTATAGCGAAGATTTGTTTCAAGACTGTAGCAGTTTTTGGAAAAGGCTGCTAGAGTTTAAAAAAGAAAATAAATCTATAGACAATGCTAAAATAGATAGTTATAAACTACAATTAGACATACTTTTTGAAGCATTAAAATCTTTGAGAAAAGACCATAGAAAAGAGTTTGATGCCAATAGTATCGAAAACAAAGATTTGCTTTCTGCAAAGTTAGACAAAGTAGAAAAAGCTTTGAAAGAAAATGCAAATTCTAAAAATCTTTTTAACGAACTTAAAAATATACGTACAGAATATACAAAGCTGCAAATGCGCCACGCACATAAAGACGAAATAGACAAACGTATAAATGAACTTTTTGACCAAGTAAGCAAAATTAAAAAAACAAGCCAAGACTCTAATGCAGACAAACGTGTTTCGGATTTGGGTGGCATAATTGGCAAAATGAACAAAGCATTAGATTGGAAAATAAAAGAATTGCAAAAAGAAGAAAACAATCTAAAGTTTGTAAACCATGCATTTCAAGAAAAATTATTGCAGTCTAAAATAATTTTGATTCAAAAAGAAATTAAAGAAATAGAAGAAAAAATTTCTGATATTACCAAAACAGTTACCAAACTAAAAAAGAAGTAATTTTTTTTGAAAGATGTTTTCGATTTAAATAGATTTATTGAAGCTCAAACAGTACAATACGCAGTTTCACTTGGCGAAATTTCTAATGGCAAAAAAACGAGCCACTGGATATGGTATATTTTCCCACAAATAGTAGATTTAGGAACAAGTGAAATAAGCAGAAAATTTTCTTTAAAAAGTAATGAGAAAGTTAAAGCATTTTTCGAACATCCAATCTTAGGTAAAAGACTTTTAGAAATTTCCAAAATACTTTAATCAGTAGAAAATAAATCAATTATAAGCATTTTTGGACACCTCGATTATTTAAAAATATGGTCATCTATCAGTTTGTTTAGATTAATAATAAAAGAAGAACCTATCTTTCAAAAACTTCTCGAAAAATATTTCAGCGATAGAATAGACGATAAAACGCTTTCTATACTTAGCACATTATAATTTACTTTTTAAAACTGAATATCGCTCAATACTACATTTTCTTCTATTAAAACGGTAGCATTTACATCCATAATAGTAAATTTAATATTGGTAGCAGCTCCATTCCAATCTATATCTATTTTACCAATATTGTTTTGGTTATAAGCGTTTCCAATTCTGTATGCGTTTGAAACTGGAGTAGAAACACCTGTTATACCACTAGAAGTTAAATCATACAAAGGATATGTATTTGATGGTGTTCTTTTCGCAAATTCAGAATAGTGAACATCTCCACTTATAAAAACTACTCCAGATGCTTGTGTGCTAGCTATTAAATCATACATTTTTTGTTGTTCCAAAGGAAAATTTGCCCAAGCTTCCCAACCATTGTGCTCTACCGCAAATTGAATACTAGAAACTATAATTCTAACATCGGCTGGTTTTAAAAGTTGTGTTTGTAACCAAGCCCATTGCTCTGCACCAAGTATTGTTGCATTTGCATCAAAATTTTCTTCGTAGTTAAACGGTATTGTAGCTAACAATGCACTTCTAAAAGTTCTAGTATCTAAAGAAATTATTTGTACTTTTTTTCCTGTTTCTCCTATAATTTTAGCATCATAGTTTCCAGTATGACCCATACGAGCAGAATTTCCAGTTTCGCCCCAAAACTCCATAAAGTTTTGTTTAGACTCTTCTTTAAATTTATATTCAGAACCAGCATCATTGTACCCAAAATCATGGTCGTCCCAAACTGCCATAATTGGCGAAGTTTGCTTCAATTTTATAAAATCACTTTTTGCACATTGTGTTAAATACTTTTCACGCATTTTGTCCATGTCTTCGGTGTCGGCATAAATATTGTCGCCCAAAAAGATAAACAATTCTGGATTTTGATTGGCTGCCGTAGTCAATAATGGCAAAGGACTAAGCTGACTAGCACAAGAACCAAAAACTATTTTGGTTAGCGATTTAGATTCATCTAATTTCTTATAATCTTCTTGACAAACATCGCACCAAATAGGCTTATCTTTCTTACAAGAATTTAAAGTTGCAAATAATAAAAGTACAATAAAAAATGTTGAATATGAATTTAGTCTTAACATTACATAAAGATAATGTTAATTTTTACTCCACCGCATATTTGCCCAATTTTTTTGTTCATTTTTATCTAAAAAAGTCCAAGCTACTAATCTGCTTTGTTTGTTGCCTTGTGCCATTTTTACAGTTCTATGTTCTTCTACACCAGTTTTTTTAAGCATTTGATACACAGAAGGTAAACTGCTTTCTTTAGAAATTAAAGTAGTAAACCAAAAACAGTTTTGAGCATAAGCTTTACTTTGTATAATCATATTTTTCACAAAGTGCATTTCACCGCCTTCGCACCAAAGTTCGTTGTGCTGCCCACCAAAATTCAAAACTAATTTATCAGATTTTTTGTTTTGCAAACTATCCATTTTTTTTAATGAGCCACGTGCTGCATCTTCTTTAGAAACATGAAATGGTGGATTGCAAATAGTAGCATCAAAAATATCGTTTTCCCAAATTATTCCTTTAAAAATATTTTTTGGCACACTTTGAATTCTCAATTCTATATTTTCTTTAAGTATTGGATTTTGAAGAACTATTTTCTCTGCAGATTTCAGAGAAGTAGCATTAATATCTACTCCCACAAAAGACCAACCATAATCTATAGTACCAATTATAGGATAAATACAATTTGCGCCCACTCCAATATCAAGGATTTTAATTTTATTTCCGTGTGGTATTAAGTTTTCTCCAGTTGGTATTTTTTCTGTATTTCTAAGCGCCAACAAATCTGCAAGATGATGTATATAGTCTGCTCGACCTGGAATTGGAGGACACAAAAAATCTTGAGGAATATCCCAATATTCTAGTCCGTAATGTTTTTTTAGCAAAGCTTTATTAAAAACTAAAACAGCTTTTGGATCTAAAAAATCTATAGTTTTTTGTTTGAAATTATTCAGTTTTACAAACTTTTCCAATTCTGGCAAAGCCACTACCAACTCATCAAAATCATAATTTCCCAAGTGTTTGTTTCTTGGATGTATTTTTATTTTTGAAGCTGGTTTTTTGGTCATATTTATTATGTATTAAAAAGGTGTTTACTAACTAAGTAAGTTTGAATCTAAAACTGCATTCATCACTCATAACTTATAATTCATAATTCATAATTATCCTATAATCATTCCAGCCATTGTAGCAGAAAGTAAAGAAGCCAAAGAACCTCCAATTAAAGCTTTAATTCCTAGTTCTGAAAGTTGTTTTCTTTTTCCTGGTGCCAATGATCCTATACCACCAATTTGAATACCAATAGAGGCAAAATTTGCAAAACCACACAACATATAGGTTGCCATTATTACAGATTTTTGATTATTTAGATGCATTGGATTTGCTACATTCTTTAATTCTGCCAATTGTATGTAACCAACAAATTCACTTGCGGCAAGTTTTATTCCTAGCAACTGCCCCATCATCATTACGTCTTCAGACGCAATACCTATAAGCCACATAAGCGGCGCAAAAATAGTTCCTAAAATAGATTCTAAAGAGAAAGATTGGTAAGGTGTGTTTGCAACAATGAAATTATTTAAATGTGTAATTTCTCCAACCCAACCCAAAACGCCATTCAACATAGCTATTAAAGCTACAAATACCAAAAGCATAGCAGCAACGTTTGCCGCCAACTTCAATCCTTCTGTTGTTCCATTTGAAATAGCATCTAAAATATTTGAACCAACTTTTTCTTTAGAAACTTCAACATTTGTGTCTATTTCTTCAACTTCTGGTAAAAGAATTTTTGAAATAACAATAGCTCCAGGTGCAGCCATTACAGAAGCAGCCAATAAATGTTTAGCATAAAACAATCTCAAAGCTGGGTCATCGCCACCTAAAAAACCAATATATGCAGCTAAAACACCACCAGCTACGGTTGCCATTCCACCTATCATTACCAATAGAATTTCAGAACGCGTCATTTTTTCTAAGTATGCTTTTATCATTAAAGGCGCTTCTGTTTGTCCTAAAAAAATGTTTCCCGCTACAGACAAACTTTCTGCTCCAGATATTCCCATTAGTTTAGTTAAAACTTTTGCCATTCCTTTTACTACAAACTGCAAAACGCCTAAATAAAAAAGTAAAGAGGTTAATGCTGCAAAGAAAATAATTGTAGGCATTATTTGAAAAGCAAAAATAAATCCGAAAGATTCTGTGTTTAACAAATCACCAAACAAAAACTGTGCTCCTGCGCTAGTATAATTTAGAATATTTGTAAATCCTTTTCCAACAACATCAAAAAACTTACCGACAAAACTTAAATCTATTCTATATGCTCCTATATTAAATCCAATTTTATCTCCAGCTAAAATACATATAGCTAAAAACATCTGTGCACTCAAACCAAAGCCTACAGTTTTCCAGTTTATTTTTTTTCTATCTTTACTTAGCAAAAAAGCTATTGCGAGCAAAACTGCCATTCCCAAAATTCCTCTAAAAAAAGAGTTTAAAGAAAAGCCTTCGCTTGTTTTGATTACAGCTTCGCTTTCTTGAGCAAAACTCACAAGCGACAAACTCAAAAATGTTAATACAGTAATTATTTTTTTCATAGTTTTTTTTAGGTTTAGCGTTTGGTTAATTCGTCTCTAATTTTAGCAGCATATTCATAATCTTCTTCCTCTAAAGCTTTATTCATCTTTTCGACAAGTTCTTCTTTACTAAATTGACTAAATTGGTTTTCAGATATCAATTTATCTATCGTTTTATCGGAAAAACCTCTTACATCTTCTTCCAATTCTTCTTCAAATTGTTCTATGGTTAGTTTTTCTAGTTCATCTACTTCAGAACCTACTTCGTTTAATACTTTTTCCGATACATAAATAGGACTATTGAAACGCAGAGCCATAGCTATAGCATCAGAAGTTCTAGAATCTATTTCTACTATTATTTCTCCTTTTTTACAAACCACCACAGCATAAAAAATTCCTTCTTTCAGGTCTGTAATAATAACTTCTATAATATCGATATTAAAAACCTGAAAAGATTTTTGCATTAAATCGTGAGTAAGTGGTCGGGTCGGGTTTAAACCATCTAGCGATAGTGCAATAGCTTGCGCTTCGGGTTTTCCTATTACTAAAGAAAATCTTCTATTACCTTCTTTTTCGCCCAAAACCAAAGAATAGGTATTATTGAAAGTAACACTTTCAGATAGCATTAAAATTTCTAATTGAATTTTTTCCATGTGTTTATAGTCTATTCAAAATTGAACACATTGTTTCTATATAGTTATTTTTCAAAATTATTATTTGCTTTTTTTATTTACTTTCTCAAAAATGAAAGCAAATATCTTATCATAGTCCAAAAGTAAGGTTTTAGTTTATTAAAAATTATGTTTTAGAGCAAAAAAAAAGAGATGGTAAAAATACCATCTCTTTCTATAAATTAATTTTTGAAATTATTTAGCTGCGTTAAACTTTTTCATAGCTTCTACAAACCTTGGCACTACTTCAAAAGCATCGCCAACTATACCATAATCTGCTGCCTTAAAGAAAGGTGCTTCTGGGTCGTTGTTTATTACTACTATTACTTTAGATTGGTTTACACCTGCAAGGTGCTGAATAGCTCCAGAAATTGCAACAGCTATATAAAGGTTTGGTTTAATAGCTACACCTGTTTGCCCTACGTGCTCATGGTGAGGTCTCCAATCTAAATCTGCTACAGGTCTAGAACAAGCCGTAGCTGCTCCGATTTCTTTTGCCAATTCTTCTACCATTCCCCAGTTTTCTGGTCCTTTTAAACCTCTACCAGCAGATACTACTTTTTCTGCCTCTGTTAATGGAATTTCACCATCTTGAGTTTTTACTGCTTTTACTACAACTTTAAAATCCGCATTTGCTGGTGCAAAAGCCTCTACGCTTGCTGAACCTCCATTAGATTCTGTTGGAATAGAATTTGGCGATAAACCAACAACTTTCTTAACAGATTTGTATTGGAATGTTGCTACTGCTTTTCCGGAAAATACATTTTTATTTACTGAAAAATCTGCTGTAGGCAATGTAGTAGCCCCAGATACAAAACCTGCTTCCATTCTTATAGCTACTCTTGCTGCCAAACTTTTTCCGTTTTGGTTTAAAGATACTATTACTACATCTGCGTTTTCTTTTGCTGCCGCTTCTGCTACTGCTTTTGCAAAAACGCCTGAATCAAAATGACTAAATTTTTCATCATTTACATGTAAAACTTTTGAAAGCCCTTGTGCGCCCAATGCTTCTAAACTAGCTGCATCTGCTTTTCCTAAAAACAAACCTACTGCGCTTGTTCCCATTTGGCTAGCTAATTTTGCTGCATACGTTGCAGCTTCAAGACTTGCTTTTTTTGCTTGTCCATCTTTTTGATCTATATATACTAATACTGACATGTTTTTCTTTTTTTTCGATTTATTAAATAGCCTTCGCTTCTTCGTGTAGCAATCTCACCAATTCGTCTAAATTATCTGGTGCTACCATTTTCGCTCCAGTTTTTGCTGGTGGCATTTCAAATTTTGTTATTACTACTCTTTCTTCTACAGAAACTGGTGCTACTACTGCTAATGGTTTAGTTCTAGACTGCATTATTCCTTTCATGTTAGGAATTCTTTGTTCTGCCAATCCTTTTTCTGCACCTACTACCAAAGGTAAATTTACTTCTACCACTTCTACACCACCTTCTATTTCTCTTTCTATAGTTGCTTTACCACCTTCTACTTCCATTTTTGAAGCTAAAGTAACATAAGGCAAATCTAAAATTTCAGAAACCATGGCTCCTATTTGCGCACCATTATAATCTATAGTTTCTTTTCCAGTTAAAATTAAATCAAAAGCTTGATCTTTTGCATAACTAGCTATTTGGCTTGCAACAAAAAATGCATCTTTTGCTTCGGCATCTATTCTTACGGCATCGTTTGCACCTACAGCCAAAGCTTTTCTTATAAACTGGTCATTTGAGGCATCGCCTACATTTATAACCGTAACAGAACCCCCATTTTTTTCTACCAATTCAATAGCTCTCACTAAAGCGAACCATTCGTCTGTTGGGTTTAGGATAAAAGTTACGTTATTTTTATCGAATTTAGTATTACCGTCTGTAAAGCCAACTTTTGCTGTTGTATCTGGCACGGTACTAATTGGAACTAATATTTTCATAATGCTTTTTTAGTTTTTTAAATAATTATTTGACAAAAGTAAACAATAAAATATTATTTACCAAACGCTCGTTTGGTAAATATTTTTTCTATTCTTATTTTTTGTTAAAAAAATAGTAGAATAAAATAATTTTCACTATGTTTAAACTTTATTAAAAAATATTAAACAAAAAATCATGTCAATAAGAAACTTAACACCCTTAATACTAATTATAATAAGTGCTGCAACTTTTATGCAATGCTCAACTATTTTATCTGGTTCTGCCAACAGAACAAATCAAAAATTCTCTAGCAATGTGCCTTATGATGTTATAATAGTGCCTGGCTATCCTCATAATGAAGAAAAATGGGAACGTGTAATAGAAATGCGAATGATTTGGGCTAAAAATTTATATGACAAAGGAATTACAAAAAATATTATGTTTTCTGGTGGTGCGGTTTACACACCATATGTAGAAAGTAAAGTAATGGCTAAATATGCTATAGCAATGGGTATTCCAAAAGAAAATGTTTTTACAGAAGAAAATGCAAACCATAGTACCGAAAATTTGTACTATTCTTATGTAAGAGCAAAAGAATTAGGTTTTACAAAAATAGCCCTTGCTACAGACCCATTTCAAACTTCATCGCTTAGAATGTTTAGAAACAAGTATAAGTTAGATGTTGGTTTATTGCCTATAGTATTTTCTGAATTAAAACTTTTAGACCACACCGAACCAGAAATATGTGCTGAAAACGCTAGGGTAGAAAATTTTGCAGCTTTAGATAGTGTTGAGACTTTTGCAGAAAGATGGCAAGGAACCTTAGGAAATAAGATAAGATGGAGAGAGGAAGATGTAAAATTAGACAAACACAAAAGAATATTAGAAAGAAGAGGAAAATTAATTCCTGCTCGTTCATTTGCTACTGATGAACTTACAAATTTATAATTAGTAAACAAGAAATCAACATTCTGTGTTTTAATACTTTTATATTGTGCAGTTAGAACAATTTTACATATTTTTGTTCGGTGAATGCTATAAGTAATATAATAGAAGAAGTAAAGGATATTTTTACCACTCATTTATCTAAAAATGGATTGAGGAAAACACCTGAGCGCTATGCCATTTTGGAGTCTATATACAATAGAGACGATCATTTTGAAGCTGAAACGCTATATCTTGATATTAAAAATCAAAAATTTAATATAAGTAGAGCTACGGTTTATAACACTTTAGAGCTACTTACTTCTTGTGATTTGATTCGCAAACATACCTTTGATAGTAAATCTGCACAATACGAAAAGTCTTATGGCTACAAGCAACATGACCATTTAATATGTGCAAAATGTGGCAAAGTAGTCGAATTTTGCGACCCAAGAGTGCAGCAAATAAAAAATTTAATGGCAGGTCTCTTAGAATTTGAAATAACCCATCATTCTTTAAATTTGTTTGGTTACTGTAAAGCTTGTCAAGTTAATAAAATAAATAAATTACAATGAATATAACAACAAGAGAAGAAGAAAATGTATTAGTGCTTATTCTAGAAGGAAATTTGCTTGGTGAAAATGATGGCAAACTAATTTTAGAAATAATAAATAATTCAATAGAAAAAAATGTACCAAATTTCATTTTCGCTGTTGAAAAGCTAAAATATTTAAATAGCACTGGTTTATCTATTCTTATAAGCACATTAACAAAAGCAAGAAAAAATAATGGTGAAATTTGTCTTGTTGATGTTCAAGATCAATTGTCAAGTTTATTGAAAATAACAAAACTGGACAATGTATTTCCAATTTGCACAACTATAGAAGATGCTGTAAAAAAATTTAAAACTTTTAATAAATAATAATGAATGTAGATGTACTAATAGGTCTTCAATGGGGAGATGAAGGAAAAGGTAAAATTGTTGATTTTTTAGCTCCAAATTATGAAGTAATAGCAAGATTTCAAGGTGGACCAAATGCTGGACATACTTTAGTAGTTGGTGGCGAAAAAATAGTTTTGCATACTATTCCTTCAGGCATTTTGCACAAAGATAAAATTAATTTAATAGGAAATGGCGTTGTTGTAAACCCAACTACGCTTTGCGAAGAGTTAGATAAATTAGATAAATGGAATGTTTCGTATCAAGATAATCTTTTGATAGCTGAACGTGCACATTTAATTTTGCCTACGCATAAAGTTTTAGATGCCGCTTCTGAAGCAGCTAAAGGAATTGCAAAAATAGGTTCTACATTAAGAGGTATTGGCCCAGCTTATATGGACAAAACAGGAAGAAATGGTCTTAGAATTGGCGATATTCACACGCCAGGTTTTGTAGAAAAATACAATAAACTAAAACAAAAACATTTAGATCTTTTAAGACTTTATGATTTTGAATTTGATATAACTGAAGAAGAAAAAACTTGGTTCGAAAGCATTGAAAGAATTAAATCTTTGAAAGTAGTTTCTTCTCCATATTATTTGGCAGAACACATCAAAAAAGGACATAGAATTTTAGCAGAAGGTGCACAAGGTTCAATGCTTGACGTTGATTTTGGAACTTATCCGTTTGTTACTTCTTCAAACACTATTACAGCAGCAGCTTGTAAAGGTTTAGGTATAGGCCCAAACCAAATTAAAGATGTTATTGGAATTTCTAAAGCATACTGTACCAGAGTTGGTGCAGGACCTTTCCCAACTGGGCAATACAACGAAATAGGAGAAAAACTAAGAAAAATAGGTCACGAATTTGGTGCTACTACAGGCAGAGAAAGAGGTTGTGGGTGGATAGATTTAGTAGCTTTAAAATATGCGTGTATAATAAATGGTGTTACGCAAATAGCACTTACCAAAGCAGACGTTTTAAACGATTTTGAAAATATTGAATTAGGAACTTCTTATACCATAAATGGTAAAGAAACTTTGGAAATTCCATTTGAGATTCCTGAAGATGTTCAAGTAAATTATACTACACATAAAGGTTGGAAACAAAGTTTGGAAGCTGCAAAAGAATATAAAGATGTTCCAGGACAGCTTTCTAGTTTCATAAGCTATGTAGAAAAATATTTGGACACACCAGTTACAATGGTTTCTACAGGACCTGGAAGAGAAGAGTTGATTTTGAAATAGCTTTTTCTTGAAACAGATAAGACATATAAGTCTATTTTTAATTGTTTTTGTCCTAGAATTTGTAATTCTTGTTATTCTATATAATGTTTGGTTTGACACTTGGGACTTTATAAAATATGACCCAAATTTTAGCCCTGAAAGTAATAATATAAGGCCAACTAAAAATTTAGAACATTTTATTTTCACAAGTTTAATAATTTGTTTTCTAATCTTAGATGTTTTTCTTTTAAAAAAGATGAATCACAGATAAATGATAAATTTTATAGAAAAAACCTGTTTTAGTCTAAAAGATGTAGCTTCATTTAAGCAAAAGGCTATTTATTGGGCCAATATGTTTCCGACTTTCTGTTTATTAGACTCTAATCAAGATAAAACGTATGAATATAGTTCTTTTGATTTTGCTTTAGCAGTAGATGCTATTTCATTATTAGAAGATTATAGTTTTGAAAATTTAGAGCATTTCATTCAAGAAAAAGATGCTTTTGGATATTTTTCGTACGATTTAAAAAATGAAATAGAAAATCTTTCTTCTGAAAACAAAGACAATCTTAAAATGCCTCTACTCTATTTTTTCGAACCTAGATATTTGCTAAAAATAGTTAGTGAAACTTTAGAAATCAATAGAAATTACCCTGAGGCTTTTCATATTTATGACTACATAAATAATATAGTTCTTCCAGAAGAAGAAAAAAAGCCAAATGAAACACGCTTAGAGCTAAATGTAAGTGAAGCTGAATATCTAGAAAACGTTAATAAAATTCAAGACCATATAATAGAAGGCAATGTATATGAACTGAATTATTGTGTTGAATATTTCAAGGAAAATTTCGACTTAGAACCTTTATCACTTTTCAATAAAATAAACCGAAAAACAGCTTCACCGTTTAGCAGCTTTTTGAAGTTTGAAAATTTTATGACACTTTGTTTTAGCCCCGAACGTTTTTTAAAAAAAGAAGGCACGAAACTAATTTCACAACCTATAAAAGGAACTATAAAAAAGCTTCAAGATAAAGCTGAAAATGAAGCTCAAAAATACATTTTACAAAACGACATAAAAGAACGTGCCGAAAATGTAATGATAGTAGATTTGGTGCGAAATGATTTAACCAAGAGCTCAAAAACAGGCAGCATAAAAGTAGAAGAATTATTTAAAATTTATGAGTTTGAAACTATAAATCAAATGATTTCGACTATAGTATCTGAAGCTAAAGCTGACATTTCTAATACAGAAATTATAAAAAATGCTTTCCCTATGGGCAGTATGACTGGCGCGCCTAAAATACGTGCTATGGAAATAA
>Ga0075163_10009239_pt1 | contig 12947 bp, 10 predicted proteins | sample JI1023141ADNA_FD_71478 | JGI IMG/M metagenome (GOLD analysis project Ga0075163, IMG submission 71478) | Wastewater effluent complex algal communities from Wisconsin, to seasonally profile nutrient transformation and Carbon sequestration -... | ecosystem: Engineered > WWTP > Effluent > Algae...
CCTTCTTCGCCGACTTCTTGTCGGCCTTCTTGTCAGGCTTCTTGCCGGCCTTCTTCGCCGACTTCTTGTCGGCCTTCTTGTCAGGCTTCTCGTCGGCCTTCTTGGCCGCCTTCTTCGCGGCCTTCTCCTCGGCCTTCTTCGACTTCTGCTCGTCCGTCTTCTTCGCCATCGGTGCCTCCGACCTTCGCGATCGATGGATCCAGGAGTCGGGCCTCGACCGCAAGTGACATTGCCTGTGGTGAGGTGAAGCGCAGGCGATTCGTTCCACCTACACGGCGGCCGGTGATCGCCCGGAAACGTTCGACCGTGGGCCGTGCTGCGTCCACGCTGCGGATCGTGAACCGGGCCCGTTCGGATCGCGCGCTCCCGCGCCTCGTCGTCTGCGGGTTCGTCGTGGCGCTCGGTCTGCCGCTCGAGGTCCGCGCACAGACGTCGGCCGACGCGGGCACGCCCGGCGCGGAGGGGACGAGCGACGCGGCGATCGAAGAGCCGTGGCCGACGACGCCCGAATCGACCGTCCACGACCACCTGGAGGTCGCTCCGGAAGACGTGGCGCCCGAGGGCGAGGACGCGTCCCCCGACCCGCAACGCTTCGAGGTCGGCGGCTTCCCGGCGATCGCCTACAACTCGTACTACGGCGTCATCCTCGGGGCGACGGTGTCGGTGACGAAGTTCGACGGCGCGTTCACGCCGTACCACTACCGCATCCAGCAGACGGTGGTCGCGAGCGTCCGCGGGAGCGACACCGGCGTCGTGTCGCCGCTGCAGAGCTTCGAGACGAAGCTCGAGTTCCCCGGGCTGCTCGAGGGTCGTCTGCGTCTCTTCACGATCGCGCGCTACCAACGCATCGGACTCGCCGGTTACTTCGGCATCGGGAACGCGGTCTCGCCCGACATCCCGCTCGACTACTCGGGCGTGCGCGATCGCTATTTCACCTACCGCCGCGACTCGGTCGAGGCGCGCGCGTTCGGACGCTACCGCCTCGGCCATCGCACCGACTTCATCTTCGGGTCCTCGATGCGCGGCGTCTTCCCGACGCCCTCGGGCGACGGCGCGCTCGATCGCGACATCCTGATCGCGCAGTCCGAGGACGAGCCGACGCTCCGCGGCTATCGGCGCCACTTCGTCTTCGACGGGCTCGTCGGCGTGCTGCACGACACCCGCGACGACGAGTTCAACCCGACGCGCGGCGGCATGCACGAGGCGAGCCTCCGCATCGGCGGCGGGCCGAGCATGGACACGCGGCTGCGCTACGGCGCGCTCTACCTGAACAGCCGATGGTTCGTGCCGCTCTACGGCGAGAAGCTCGTGTTCGCGGCGCGCGGCATCGCGGACATCGGCTTCGGACACATGCCGCTCGTCGAGATGCTCTCGATCGGCGGCTATACGAACTTCATGGGACCCGCCGGCCAGGAGGGGAACCGCGGCCTGCCCCTCGGCCGCCAGGCGGGCCGGGTGAAGTTCATCGCGAACCTCGAGCTCCGCTCGACGTTCTATCGCTTCCACGCGGGCACGCATCGCTTCGGCCTCGGCGCGGTCGCGTTCGTCGACGGCAGCCGCGTGCTCTCGGCGCTCCGGCCGGATCCGGTGCGCGACGGGAGCGGCTTCGGCGTGCTCTGGTCGTTCGGCGGCGGGCTCCGGCTCGTCTGGAACTCGGCGTTCGTGCTGCGGGTGGACTTCGCCTGGTCGCTGAACGGCGGCCTCGACCACGGCTCGTCGAACGCGCTGCACGTCCTGGTGAACCACTCGTTCTGAGCGCGATCACTGGTAGATTCCCCCGCGTGGAACGCCGCCCCAAACTCGCCGAACTCGCGACCTCCCGCCTCGGGAGGTTCGCGTCGCTCGCCCGCGCCGGGCTCGGCACCGCGTCGTCGATGGCCTTCGGCTCGGCCGGGGGCATCGAGTCCGCGGTCGAGCGGCTCGGTGAGCTGCGCGGCATCGGCACGAAGGTCGGCCAGATGGCGGGGCTCGTGGAGTCGACGCTCACGCCCGAGATGCGCGAGCGGATCGGCCCCGCGCTCGCGCGCCTCCGCGCGGAGGCCGCGTGTTCGCCCTACGAAGCCGTCGCCGCGATCGTCCGGGAGGACTTCGGCAAGCCGCCGGAGGAGCTCTTCGCCACCTTCGAGACGACGCCCTTCGCGAGCGCCTCGCTCGGCCAGGTGCATCGCGCGACGCACCACGACGGGCGGCCGCTCGCGGTGAAGATCCAACACCCGGGCATCGACACCGCGTTCCGCGGCGACCTCGCGAACATCAGCGCGTTCGGCCGGGTCGCGACGAGCTTCGTGATGCCCGACGACCAGGGTCCGAAGTTCATCGCCGCCGTGACCGACGGCTTCCTCGCCGAGCTCGACTACGTGCGCGAAGCCGAGAACCTGCGGCTCTTCGCGGGGCTCGTCGCGCGCGATCCGTCGCTCGAGACGCCGACGGTCGCCGACGACGTGTCCTCGAAGCGGGTGCTCTCGACGACCTTCTTGCGCGGCGTGCCGGTGGAGGCGGCGCGCGCGTGGGACGACGCGACCCGGCTCGCGATCGCGACCTCGATCCGTCGCTTCGTGCTCTCGTCGCTCGCGGACCACGGCGTGCTCTACGCGGACGCGCACGCGGGCAACTTCCTCCTGCGCGACGACGGCACGGTGGGAGTGCTCGATTTCGGCAGTACCTTCCGCTTCGAGGAGGCGACGCGTCTCGGCTTCGCCGAGCTGCGCGACGCCGCGGCGACGAACGACCGCGCCCGCTTCGGCCGCACGATCGCGCGGACCTACGGCATCGGCGAGCCGCGCGTGGCGGAGGCGATCGCCGAAGTGCAGTGGCTCGGTCTCGGCGGCCTCGTCCGGGGCGACAAGATCGACCCCGACCACGTCCGCTCGATCGCGGGCCGCGCGGCGGAGCTGAAGAAGAAGCTGTTCGGCGCGAAGTTCTCGCTGCCCCCGTTCCTGCCCTTCTTCGTGCGCACGCTGGTCGCGACCAACGCGCTCATGGCCTCGCTCGACGCGCCGAAGGGCGCGGTCGTCGACGCGCTACCCTGACGATCCATCGACGCCGGCGAGCGCCTGGCGGAGGTCGTCGATCAGGTCGTCCGGATGTTCGAGGCCCACCGAGAGCCGGAGCAGATCGGGCGGGGAAATCTGTGTCGGACGCTCGAACGACGCGCGATGCTCGATCGAGGTCTCGGCCCCGCCCAGGCTGGTCGCGTTCGTGATGAGCGCGACGCGGGACGCGACGGTGAGCGCCGCCGCGCGGCCGCCCCGGACGCGGAAGCTCAGCATGCCGCCGAAGTCCTGCATCTGCCGGGCGGCGATCGCGTGCCCTGGATGGGACGCGAGTCCCGGGTAGTAGACCTCGGCGACCGCGGGATGCGCCGCGAGGAAGCCCGCGACGAGGCGGGCGTTCGTACAGTGCGTCTGCATCCGGGCCGCGAGGCTGCGGAGCCCGCGCAGCACGAAATAGGCGCTCATCGGCGCGAGCACGCCGCCGGTGATCAGCCGTCGCCGCGCGACCGACTCGTAGAACGCGCCACGCTCGCGGAAGACGAGCACGCCCGAGAGCGCGTCGTGATGACCGCTCACGTACTTCGTCGTGGAGTGGAGCACCACGTCGACGCCGAGCGAAATCGGACGCTGCAGCGCCGGCGTCGCGAAGGTGTTGTCGCAGAAGACCGCGATCCCGCGCTCGCGCGCGAGGGCGACGATCGCCGAGAGGTCGCTGACCTCGAGCAGCGGGTTCGACGGAGTCTCGAGGAAGATGGCCGCGGCCCTGGACGAGAGCGCCGCGCTCACGGCGTCGAGCGAGGTGGTGTCGACGGTCGTCGCGGTGATCGCCTTGTCGACGAGCACCTCCGACGCGAGCGCCCGCAGCCCGTTGTAGCAATCGCGGGGGACGAGCACCTCGACCCCGCGCGGCAGGCTCTCGAGCAGGGCGGTCATCGCGGCCATCCCGGACGCGAACGCGAGCCCGGCGGCGCCGCCTTCGACGAGCGCCATCGCCCGTTCGAGCCGGTCGGCGGTCGGATGCGATTCCCGTTGGTACTCGAACGAGCCGCGGGGCTCGCCGTCCGGCGTGTGCCGGAAGGTGGTCGAGAGGTGGATCGGAGGAGCGAGCGCGCCGGTTTCCGCGTCGATTTCGGCGCCTGCGTGGACAGCCAGGGTTTCGAACCGCATCGAACGTTCCTTCTCGGTCGGTGTCTCCAGTATCGGCAACGAACCCGGGCTCGTCTCGTCTTACCTCGGATTCGGGCGAGTTCGCTTGCGTAGAGATCGTGGCGAGTCGAGAATCGGCGCCATGCCGGTGTCCGCGACCCACGTCGTCGCTTCGAGGAGTCGTCCGCTCGTGCGCCCGTGGTGCGTGCTCGTCCTCGCGTTCGCAGCGACCGTCGGCTTCGGAGTCACCCCGTCGTCCGTCTCGGCGCAGTCGACCGCCGTCACGTCCCGGCTCGTCGTCTTCACCGGCGGGAACTTCGCGGGCAACGTCAACGTGAACTACGCGGGCGGGCTCGGGACCGGCGGGGTCGAAGGCGATCTCGGCACGGCGCCGATCGGCGGCGTCCGCTACGAGAAGGCGTTCCTCGGCTACCTCGCCTTCGGCGGCGAGGTCGTGTCGACGTTCTGGCGAGGCGAGGGTGGCAACCGTCGCAACGCGCTCCTCGACTTCGCGATGACGCCCCGGTTCCGCTACCGCTTCGTCCTGAGCGAGCGGTTCATGGTGGAGCCGTACATCGTCGTCCCCTTCGGCTTCTCGCTCGCGATCTGGAACAGCAGCGTCGATCTCGGCGGCATCGGCCTCGATCGGGTGAACCCGGGTCTCGTCGTCGGCGCGCTCGCCGGCACCACGTTCCTCACCCGCTCCCACGTCGGCGCGATGGTCGAGTTCGGCTGGATCCACCACGTCGCCTACGACAACGACTCGGACGGCGGCCGCTGGACGATGCTCATGAACCAGATCGCCCTGCGCGCAGGCGTCGTCTACGCGTTCTGATCCCGAGGTACCCGTGGCGATCGACAACCCCGCGCGCCGGCTCCGAAACGCATCGCACGCCGAGCTGCGCGCGCGGATCGTGGCCGGGCATCCGGTCGACCCGACGTCGATCGCCGGCTGGGCCTACCGCGGCACGAGCCTCGGCCTGCCGAAGGTCGTCGAGGCCCTCACGTGGAAGACCTTCCAGAAGACGTTCCACCGTGATCCCGCCACCGGTCGGCTGCTCGGCTGGAACGTCCGCCTCGAACAGGACGGCGTCGACGCGCCGAGCCGGCCGAAGCGCGTCGACGGCAAGCCGGTCTGCGTCTGGCACTACGAAGTCATCGAGCCCCGCGGCGTGCCGATGCCCCGCGGCTTCGATCGCGGGCTGATCATCGACTACGGCCGCTCGGGCCGGAACGCGCCCTGGGAGAGCGTGAACTGGACGAAGGATCCGCTCGTCTCGCTCGAGGCCGGGAGCAGCGACTTCCTGATCGGCGTGAGCTACGCGGTCGTCCTCGGTCGATGCGTCGAGACGCCGACGTACTTCACGCTCGAGCGCGAACACCGCATCGACTACGTGCCGCCCGAGTGACGACCCGATGAGCGCTCGCCTCACGTCGCTGCTGCGTCGGACGTCGGTGCTCGCCGCGCGCGACCGCTCGCTCCTCATCGCGCTCTTCGGCGCGATCATCCCCGCGGGGCCGGGGTTTCCACAGAGCGGCGCGGACGTCGATCACGCGGCGTTCTTCGAGGCGATCACGACGACCACCTCGCCCTCGTTCATGCCGGGTCTCGCGCTGATGCTCGTGCTCGTGCGCGGGCTCGTGTTCGTGCGGCACGGGCGCCCGTTCGAGCGGCTCACGGAGGACGAGCGGCTCGCGTTCGTCGAGGGGCTGGCCAAGGACGAACGCTACGTGGTGCGCCAGGCGGCGACGACGCTGAAGATGCTCGCGTGCCTCGCGTACTTCGACGACCCGCGGGTGCGCGCGCGCTTCGCGGAGCCTTCGCGAGGGAGCCGATGAGCCTCGTCACGATCGACGGACGCGCGGTGACGAAGCAGCTCCGGCTCGCGTGCGACGTCCTCGTCGTCGGCAGCGGTCCGGCCGGCGCGACGGTCGCGGCGGCGCTCGCGGCCCGCGGGGTCGACGTGCTGGTGCTCGAAGAGGGCCCGGAGGCGGAGCCTTCGCAGGTCGAGGCGAGCGGGCTGCGCGCGATGGCGTCGCTCTACCGCGACATGGGCACCTCGATCGCCTTCGGCATCGCGCCGATGCCGTACCTGCAGGGCCGGGCGGTCGGCGGCACGTCGGTCGTCAACGGCGCGATCTGCTGGAACTTCCCGCGCGAGGTCTGGGACGAATGGGTGCGGCGCGATCCCGCGATCGCCGACGCGCTCCCCTTCGAAGCGCTCGCGGCGGCCGAAGCGGCGCTCGAGACGCGCCTCCACGTCGCGCCGACCTCGGCCGCGGTCGCGGGCGCGAAGAACCTCGCGATGGCGCGCGGCGCCGACGCGCTCGGGCTCGCGCACCGACCGATCCGCCGCAACGTCGACGGATGCGTGGGATCGGGCCGCTGCCTTCAGGGATGTCCGCACGGCGCGAAGCTCTCGATGGACCGCACGCTCCTGCCGGACGCGGTCCGCGACGGAGCCCGGATCGTCTCGGGGGCGAAGGTCACGCGCGTGCTCCTGGACGCGCGTGGCGCGTACGGCGCCGCCGGGACGACGCTCGGCGGCGCGCCGTTCGAAGCGCGCGCGCGTCACGCCGTGGTGCTCGCGGCGAGCGCGGTCGGCACGCCGGCGCTCCTACTCGCGAGCGGGCTCGCGGACGCCGTCGTCGGCAGGCACCTGATGGGCCATCCCGGCGTCTCGGTCACCGGCCGCTTCGACGAGCCGATCGCGAACTACCGCGGGGCGACGCAGGGCCACGAGATCACCGGCCTCCGGCACGAAGGCCTCAAGCCCGAGGTGCTCGGCTTCGACCTCGGTCTCGTCGCGAGCCGCGTGCCCGGCTCCGGTCGGGAGCTCGCGACGCGGATCGCGGAGCTCGATCGATACGCCGTCTTCGGCGCGGGCATCCGCGCGAAGGCGGAGGGACGCGTCACCCGCGGCGCATTCGGCGCGCGCGTGAGCTACTCGCTCACCGACGACGACGTCCGGATCGCGCGCCGTTCGGTGCGTCGACTCGGCGAAGTGCTGCTCGCGGCCGGCGCCCGTGAGGTCTATCCGGGCGTCCCCGGCTTCGACCCCGTCGTCGTCGATCCGGCGCGCATGGCCGCGATCGAGATCGAGGCGCCCCTCGATCCTCGCGCCTACGCGATGTCGATGACCCACCTCTTCGGCACTGCACGGATGGGGAGTTCCGCCGAATCATCCGTCGTGCGCGGCGACTTCCGTCACCATCGCACGCCGGGCCTCTTCGTGGTCGATTCGAGCGTGTTCCCCTCGAGCTTGGGCGTGAACCCGCAGCTGCCGATCATGGCCGTCGCGCGGCTCGCGGCCGATCGCGTGATCGAACGGGCTGGCTGAGCAGGATTCGATCACTGGGGTATCGCATCCGCGGGACGAGTCGATTTATCGTGTGGACATGTCTCGGCCCGCCTCCCCCTCGCCGCGCCCCTTCGGTCGCGGTCTCGCGCTCACCCTGATGCTCGGCTGCGGTGGGGCGACCGCGACCGGTTCGTTCTCGGCGACCGCGACCACGTCGGCGACCGTCACGACGAGCTCGAGCTCGTCCTCCGGCAGCGGCACGATCGCGCCGCCGCCGCCGCCGTCGGCGCCGCTCACCTTCACGATCGACGCTCGCGACACGCTGCCCGCGGCCGCGGACGACGACCGCACCGGCGCGCGACCGGCGCTCGTCTCGCAGCAACCGTTCTCCGCATCCATCGCGGCGATGGCGGTCTCCGGCGACGGCCGGTTCGTGCTCGCGGTGGACGAGCGCGGCGCGATCGCCTTGGTCGACGCGGCGAGCGGCGAGATCCGGGGCGCCCGCGCGATCCCGCGCGCGGCGACGCAGTCGGTGCGCTGCGAGCTCGACGCCCGCGCGACGCGTGGCCTGATCGTGCTCGCGTCGACCACCGCGCAGTTCGCGACCGAGGTCTACACCTGGGACCTCGTGACCGACGCGCTCGAGCGCCGCGTCCTCGACACCGACGGAGCCTACGCGCCGGACCTGGTCGCCCTCTCGCCGCTCGGCGACGCGGTGCTGCTCGTCGAGCGGAGCCGTCACGCGAACGACGCGCCGGGTCGGCTCGTCCGGCTCGACGCGCAATCCGGCGAGACCCGCACGCTGCCCGGCACCGCGCGACGCAACGCACGGATCGGCTTCACCCGCGGCCTCGGTCGTCCGTTCGCGATCGTCGCGGACGGGACGCCGCGATTGCACCTCGTCGGCGACGACGACGTCGAGACGGAGATCCGCGCCGCGGACGACGCGTCGATCGGTCGCCGCATCGCGTTCCGCCCGGGCGGAGGGCAGATCGCCACCGTCACCGCCGACAGCGCGCTCGCGATCTGCAGCCCGGTCGACGGAGGCTGCCCGTCCACCGTGCCCTGGCCCGGTCATCGGGTGGTCGAGGTGAGCTACGGCGTCGGCGGCGGCTGCATCCGTCTCGCCGACGACGCGGGCAACCAGGCCTTCGTCGAAGCCGACAGCGGCCAGTTCGTCACCACGCTCGTCCACGCGGATCCCGCACGGATCGTCCTCGGCCGCTGCGACGAGATCGTCGTCCCGCGCGCGGGCGGGACCTTCGATCGGATCAACCTCCGCCAGCCCGCCCCGACCGCGACGGTCGGCGCGGACGCGGCGAGCGCGGTCGGACTCGAGGCGAACGAGACGCCCTCGCTCACCGCCGCGTCCGAGGACGGGCGCGTGATCGCGGTCGCCTACGACGGCGTGCTGATGCTCGCGACCGGCGCCGAGCTCGCGATGCGCGGCGTCGATCTGGTCGGCGTCCCCGGCGTCGTCACCGACGTGCTCTGGACTCCGTCGGGCGACGAGCTCGTCGTGCGTCGCTCGGGCGAGATCCTGCGCGTGACGAGCGATCGGGTGCAGTCGACGCCGTGCAGCGGCGAGGGCGGCGGCGTGATGCTCCACGACGGCTCGGTGCTCTTCGACCCCGACCACTGCGCGATCCGTTCGACGCAGGTCGCGTTCCAGGTCGACGGCGAAGTGCTCGCGAGCGTCTCCGGCGCGACGACCTCGCTCATCGTCCGCGAGTCCACCGGCGACGTCGTCCGCGTCGACGGCCAGGGCAACCGCACCGTCCTCTGGGCGATGCAGCGCTCGGGCTGCCGTCCCGGTCCGAACTGCATCGGCCACGCGTTCCTCTCGCGCGACGGGTTGCTCGCCGTCGTGCGCATCGGCCGCGGCGTGCGTGCGTTCGAGATCCCGTCGGGTCGCACGATGGTCGCCTTCGAGACCGACCCGGGCGATCCGGTCGCGATCACGTCGGACCGGCGCAACGTGCTCGTCGCACACCGTCCCGCGGGCGGGCTCGAGTCGTACGACGTCGCGCGCGGCGGTCTCCACACGCTCGTCCCGACCGGCACCGTGATCTTCGAAGCGGACATCGAGGTCGATCGCTACGTCGTGCTCGACAACCCCGCCGCGCAGCCGCGCTTCGTGGACGCGGCCGCCGGGCGACCGGTGAACATCGCGACCTCGAGCCCGGACGGACTCCAGGTCGGTCGCGCGGTCGCCCTCCACGACGACCTCTTCCTCGTCGGCACCGTGCCGCACCAGCTCGTCGACGCCGGCCGCGGCCGGATGATCCGCACCGAGGGCGTGGTCCTCGACGCGGTCCGCAACGGCAGCGACGTCGTCGCCGCGATCTGCGTCGCGGACGTGCTCCAGGTGATGCGCTTCGGCGCGGGCGATCCGCAGCGGGTCGGCTCGCTCGGCGGATGCAATCGCATGGGCAAGGTCGCGATTCGTCCGGACGGCGGCGCGGTCGCGGTCGCGATCGCGGACGCGGCGCTCGTGCTCCAGCTCGGCGGCAACCAGCCGCCGATCGCGATCCGCACCCAGCTCGACGCGCGCGGCTACTACATGCCGATCGTCGCCTCGCTCGCGGGCGGCTTCGACACCAGCGACGAAGCGGCCGACGTGCTCCGGATCCGGCGCGCGGGCCCGCTGAACCGCGCCGTGCTCGAGCCCGCGCGCGGCAGCCTGCAGCGCCAGAGCAACCCGCAGGCGAGCGTCTTCGCCCGCCGCGGCGGTCGCCGCTGACCAGCGCTAGAGTGCGCCGATGATTCGCGTCGAGAACCTTCCGGTCTCGGTCTTCGAGGCCGGATCCGGGATGCCCATCGTCGGCCGCGGGACGCTCGTCCAGGGCCGCCTCGAGGTCGTGCTGCACGACGGACGCGTCGTCGGTTTCGACCTCGGCCAGGTCGACCTGACCCACGGCGGCGCGAGCGGGACGATGTTCTTCCTCAAGGCCCGTGATCACGGGGCGACCGCGTCGGTCGATCACCCGGAGTTCACGAAGAACCTCCGGTCCGCCGCGGACGGAGCGCTCGACGCCGCGCTCGACTCGTTCGGTCGCTCGCACCGATCACGGATCGGCTGGGACCGGATCGCGCTCGGCTTCGTCCTCGTCACCGCGGTCGCGTTCCTCGCGTTCGTCGCGGCGTTGCCCGGCCTGATGCGCGACTCGGTGGACGCGATCCCGCGATCGGTGGACCGCTCGATCGGCGACGCGATGATCGGGACCGTCGCTCCCGACGTCGCGCTCGCGCACGACCCGCTCCTCGACGCCGCGGTCGCCGAGATCATGGCGAGGCTCGAGCCCCACGTCTCGCACGACGGGTTCGCCTACCGGACGCGCATCCTCGCGACCCCCGACGTGAACGCCTTCGCTCTCCCCGGAGGCCAGATCGTCATCTGCGCCGGCCTCCTCGCCCGCGCCGAACGGCCCGAGGTCGTCGCCGGCGTCCTCGCGCACGAGATCGCGCACGTCACCGAACGGCACGCGGTCCGCGGCATGCTCGCCAACCTCGGCATCGCCCTCGGCGTGCGGGTCCTCCTCGGTCAGATCGACTTCCTCCCGGGCTACGCCCAGGACGGCGCGATGCTCGCCGCGATGCGCGGATTCAGCCGCGAGGAAGAGCTCGAGGCCGACAGCGTCGGATTCGACACCCTCGTCGCCGCGGGCCTCGATCCCGAGGGCCTCGCCGACGTCTTCCGCTCCCTCGCGCGCATCCCGGGCACCGAGATGCCCGGCATGATCTCGTGGATCAGCACCCATCCGCAGCACGACGAGCGCATCGCGAACATCGAGGCGCGCATCCGCGCCCGGGGAGGCCCGACCCCGGCCCCCATGCCCGTCGCCGACTGGCCCGCGGTCCGCGCCGCCGCCGATCGCGCCCTCGCGAACTCCCCGCTCAGCCGATAGCGGAGTCCGTCGACGGCGACAGGGTCGCCGCGACGTCCACGCCCACGCGCATGATACCGTCCCCTGCGATGCCGGCCCCGAGCCCCCGATCCTGGTTCGTCCTCGCTCTCCTCGTCGTCCTCCACGTGCTCCCGTCGCGAGCACTCGCCCAGACGTTCCCCGCCCTCCCGTTCGACGCCTGGGTCTCCGCCGACGATCTCACCGTCGTCCCCACGCGCGAGAAGCTCTGGCCCGGCCTCGGCATCCTCCGCTACGGCGACCGCGTCCGCGTCGTGGGCTGCGTCCCCGACTGCGCCGCCCCGGACGCCTGGGCCGATCTCGAACCGTTCGGCGCGATCCGCCTCTCCGCCCTGCGCCCCGCGCCCCGCCCCGCGGCCGCCGCCGCCGTAGGACCCGACGCGACGTTCCGCTACGCCCGCGTCGTCGGACGCGGGGTCGTCGGACGCGTCGAGCCGAACGACACCGCCGCGATCGTCCAGCGCTTCGACACCGGCGACGAGATCGTGCTCGCGCCCGATCAGAGCGGCGTGGTCGAGGGATTCGTGCAGCGTCCCGACGGCTCGTACCTGCGCGCGTCGGACGTCCGCGTCTTCACGCCGAGCGAGTTCTCGGGCTGGGTCGACCCTCCGGCGCGCTTCGTCTTCGCGCACAAGCCGACGACGCTCACGCTCGCCGACGGCACGACGCGACCGGTCGCGATGTACGAGCGCTTCGCCTATCTCGGACAGGGCCGCGGCGTGATCCAGGTCGAAGGCGGCACGCTCCGCTATCAGGACGTCCGCACCGGCCGCACGCGCCGCCGCCCCCCCCGCGTGCCGGCGGCCGCGCGATGGGTCCACGTGGACCTCGCGCAGCAAGTGCTCACCGCGTACCAGGGCGATCAGCTCGTGTTCGCGACGCTGATCTCGGCCGGCAAGCACCAGGGCACGACGCAGACCGGACACTTCCGCGTCGTCCGGAAGCTCGTCCACACGACGATGAAGGCGTCGGCCTCGCCGGACGATTCGTATTTCGTCGAAGGCGTCGGCAACGTGCAGTACTTCCATGGCGGCGTCGCCTTCCACATGGCGTACTGGCACGACCGCTTCGGCACCCCGATGTCCCACGGCTGCGTGAATCTCTCGCCGAGCGATTCGCGTTGGCTCTTCGCGTGGTCGCCCGGCGCGGTCCCCGACGGTTGGCGCGGGATCAACCCGATCGCCGCGCGGATGGACTCGCTCTACGTGCGGATCGAACGCGCACCGCGTTGATCATCGCGCGCGGAGGAGCTCCCGGAACGCGTCGATCTCGGTGATCGGCGCGAGGCAGCTCCCGCCGGTGCACACGTAGACGGTCGTGCGTCCGTCGACGAGCCGCTTGCCCCGCGCGTTCGGGATCCGGTCTCCGAGCGTGGCGAGGTCCGCCTCGCTCGCGACGAGCACGGACGTCGGGGGCGAGAGGCGCGCAAAGGTCGCGTCGACGAACGGCCGCGCATGCGGCGAGAGCGCTCCACGTCCCTCGGGCACGACGACGACGATCGACTCGGCGAGGGACTCCGCGCGGAGCACGGCGAGCAAGGCGTACTCGAGCGCGGGCGTCCGATCCGGCAAGAGCGACCG
>Ga0075163_10009240_pt1 | contig 12947 bp, 13 predicted proteins | sample JI1023141ADNA_FD_71478 | JGI IMG/M metagenome (GOLD analysis project Ga0075163, IMG submission 71478) | Wastewater effluent complex algal communities from Wisconsin, to seasonally profile nutrient transformation and Carbon sequestration -... | ecosystem: Engineered > WWTP > Effluent > Algae...
GCCCGTGGGCGCAGCGCGGAGTGATGCTGCTGAACCGGGTGCTCACGGTGCGCCCGGGGGAACCGGCCTCGCATCGCCGCAAGGGCTGGGAGGCGGTCACCGAGTGCGCCATCCGGGCCTTGGTCGCGCGGCCGCAACCGCTGGTGGCGGTGCTGTGGGGGCGCGATGCGCAGACGCTGAAACCGATGTTGACCGAGGGCGGATGCGCCTGTATCGAATCGGTGCATCCGTCGCCGCTGTCGGCATCGCGCGGTTTCTTCGGATCGAAGCCGTTCAGCCGCGCCAACGAACTGCTGACGCAGCTCGGAGCCGAACCGATCGACTGGCGCCTGCCGTAGCGGCAGACGTGCGGCGAACTAGCCGCGTGCGACCTTGCCGGCCTTCAGGCAGGAGGTGCAGACGTTCAGGCGCTGCTTGTTGCCGCCGGGGCGGGTCACGGCGTTGACGGTCTGGATGTTCGGGTTCCAGCGACGGTTGGTCCGGCGATGGGAATGCGACACCGACTTGCCGAAGCCGGGGCCCTTAGCGCAGATATCGCACACGGCAGCCATGTCTAGAACTCCTCGTATCAGTACTTGGGGGCCAACGACCAAAAAGCGGGTGACCCGACAACTGGACCAGGATACCGGCCCGGTGAACGGATCTCCAAAACGCACCCTGTTCGCGGGCTCACGTTGTCCACAACCTGTGCAGCAGCGGCCGCGCTGTCGGCCACGGTGACTATTGTGGCCCGCACGGCTGGTGCGACGCTTCAGGAGGTGTAGATGTCGGCTGCACGGCTCGACGCACCCGCGATGCGACGTTGGGCCCATACCGCCGTCGGGCACCTCATCACCCACACCGACGAGATCAACCGTCTCAATGTCTTCCCGGTCGCCGACTCCGACACCGGCACCAACATGCTGTTCACCATGCGCGCGGCGGTCGCGGCGCTGGAGGGGCGCGACGGCCTCGACCTGGTCGCGGTGACCGGCTGCCTGGCCGACGGCGCGCTGCGCGGCGCCCGCGGCAACTCCGGGGTGATCCTGTCCCAGATCCTGCGCGGCCTGGCCGACGTCACCGCGGAACGGCAACTGGCCGACGTCGGCCCAGCGGAGTTCGCCGCGGCGTTGCGGTGCGCCGAGGCGCTGGTGGTCGCCTCGATGGGGGAGGCGGTACCCGGGACCATCGTCTCGGTTCTCGGCGCGGCGGCCGATACCGCCGAGCGGTGCGCCGCCGACCCCGCCGATATCGCCACCGTCGTGGCGGCGGCCGCGACGGCGGCCGTCACGGCCCTGGAACGCACCACCGGCCAACTCGATGTCCTCGCCGAGGCGGGTGTGGTCGATGCCGGCGGCCGGGGTCTGCTGGTTCTGCTCGACGCGCTGACCGCCACCCTGGTGGGCACCGCGCCGCGACGGCCCGCCTACGAACCGGCCGCCGGAACCGTCGAATCGGCCCTCGGTTCGGCCGCGCCGCCGCAGTTCGAGGTCATGTATCTGCTCGACGGTTGCCGGCCCGAGGCCGTGGAGGGCTTGCGTGCCGCGCTGGCCGCGCTCGGCGACTCGGTGGCCATCACGGCGGGCCGCGGCGGAACCCAGTCGGTGCACGTGCACACCGACGACGCGGGGGCCGCTGTCGAGGCGGGCCTTGCCGTCGGCGCGCCCAGCAATATCCAGATCACCGTGCTCAGCGGCGCCCGTCCCGGGCACGGCGCCGGCCGCGACCGGGCGGTGCTCGCCGTGGTCGACGGCGACGGCGCGGAGGCCCTGTTCGCCGGGGAGGGTGCCCGGGTGCTGCGACCGCACGACGGCGCACCGATCAGTGCGCAACGGTTGCTGCGTGCGCTCGTCGACGCGGATGCCGCGCAGATCATGGTGCTGCCCAACGGCTTCGTCGCCGCCGAGGAATTGGTCGCCGGCTGCACGGCGGCGACCGGATGGGGTATCGAGGTGGTCCCGGTGCCGACCGCGTCGATGGTGCAGGGGCTGGCGGCGCTGGCCGTGCACGACGCGGCCCGGCACGGGGTCGACGACGGGTACACGATGGCCCGTGCCGCCGCCGGTGCCCGGCACGGGTCGGTGCGGGTGGCCACCGAGGACGCGCTGACCTGGGCGGGTCACTGTAAACCCGGTGACGGACTGGCTATCTCGGGCGACGAGGTGTTGATCGTCGGGCGTGACGTGGCTGCGGCCGGCGCCGGTCTGATCGACCTCCTGCTCGCTGCGGGTGGCGAACTGGTCACCGTGCTGATCGGCGCGGGTGTCGAGGAGAAGGTGGGGGAACGGTTGCGCGATCATGTCCGCCAGCAGCATCTTGGGGCCGAACTGGTCAGCTACCGCACCGGCCACGGCGGCGATGCGCTGCTGATCGGGGTGGAGTGAACATGGTTGCGCTCAACGATCTGCTCTCGCCCATCGTCGGCGCCAAGGCCGCGGACAAACTCGAGGAAGCCTTCGGCATCCGTACCGTCAATGACCTGCTGCGCCACTACCCGCGCAAGTACAGCGACGGCATCAATGTCCGCGAGGAGGGCGAAGAGCTCGAACTCGAGGAGGGCACCCACGTGACCTTCGTCGATGTCATCACCGCCACCGAGGTCCGGCAGATGAAACCGCAGCCGGGCAAGCGGCCCCGCAAGCTCCTGCGGGTCACCCTCGGCGACCGGAACCCGCCCATCACCGCCACCTTCTTCAACGCCGACTACCTGATCGGCAGCCTGACCGAGGGCACCAGGGTCATGCTCTCCGGTGAGATCGGTTACTTCAGGAAGACGGTTCAGCTGTCGCATCCGGCGTTCCTGGTCATCGGGGCGCCGGGTGGGCGCACCATCGGCACCCGGTCGTTCAAGAAGATCGCCGACGCCTCCGGGGAGTCCGGCGCCGATGTGTTGGCCGCTTTCGAGCGTGAGTTCTTCCCGATCTACCCGGCGACGAAGAAGCTGCAGAGCTGGGACATCTACGCCTGTATCTGCCAGGTGCTGGCCGTGCTCGACCCGATTCCCGAACTCTTGCCGAAAAGCTTTCTGCAGCAGTGGAATTTGATTTCCGAGGACAAGGCGCTGCGCGGGGTGCACGTGTCGGAGAACGCCGTCGAGCGGGCGGCCGCGCAGGAACGGCTGACCTACGACGAGGCGATCGGTCTGCAGTGGGCGCTGGTGTCCCGGCGCTACGGTGAGCTCGGTGAGACGGGCCCGGCGGCACCGCTGCGCGGGGACGGGTTGGCGGCCGCCCTGCAGAAACAGTTGCCGTTCGAGCTGACCGGCGGGCAGCGCGAGGTGCTCGAGGTCATCTCCGGCGAACTCGGCAAGACCCGCCCGATGAACCGGATGCTGCAGGGCGAGGTCGGTTCCGGCAAGACCATCGTGTCGGTGCTGGCGATGCTGCAGGTGGTCGACGCCGGTCTGCAGTGCGCGCTGTTGGCGCCCACCGAGGTGCTGGCGGCTCAGCACTATCGCTCCATCCGCCAGGTATTGGGACCGCTGGCGATGGCCGGTGAGCTGGGAGCCGCCGACGGCGCGACCGCCGTCACACTGCTCACCGGGTCGATGTCACCACAGCAGAAACGCCAGGCGCGCGACGAGATCTATTCCGGCACAGCAGGAATCGTGGTCGGTACGCACGCGATCATCCAGGAGTCGGTCGAGTTCCACCGGCTGGGCATGGTGGTGGTGGATGAGCAGCACCGGTTCGGTGTGGAACAGCGGGACCGGTTGCGCGCCAAAGCCAGCGGTGGGATCACTCCGCACCTGCTGGTGATGACGGCGACACCGATCCCGCGCACCATCGCGCTGACGGTGTTCGGCGATCTGGAAACCTCGACACTGCGCGAACTGCCACGCGGACGCCAGCCGATCACCACCAATGTGGTGTTCACCAAGGACAAACCGTCCTGGCTGGACCGGGCGTGGGCGCGCATCATCGAGGAGGTGGCCGCCGGCCGCCAGGCCTACGTGGTGGCCTCGCGCATCGACGAGGAACCCGACAAGAAGAACGCCTACGAGCACGGTCCACCGCCGGTCACCGTGCTGCAGGTGCTGGAACGACTGCGCACCGGTCCGCTGGCCGGCCTGCGGCTCGGTTTGATGCACGGCCGACTGGCACCCGAAGAGAAGGACGCGGTGATGTCCGCGTTCCGGGCGGGGGAGATCGACGTGCTGATCTGCACCACCGTCATCGAGGTCGGCGTGGACGTGCCCAATGCCACCATGATGGTGGTGATGGACGCCGACCGGTTCGGTATCAGCCAGCTCCACCAGTTGCGGGGGCGTATCGGGCGCGGCCAGCATCCGAGCCTGTGTTTGTTGGTCACCAGGATGCCGGAGAGCTCCAAGGCCGGTGAGCGGTTGCGGGCGGTGGCGGGCACGCTGGACGGATTCGCCCTGGCCGACCTCGACCTGCAGGAACGCCAGGAGGGAGATGTGTTGGGCTACAACCAGTCCGGGCGTCTCACCACGCTGCGATTCCTGTCACTGGCCGACCACCTCGGGATCATCCAGGATGCCCGCAGCTTCTGCGAAGCCGCATACCTGGACAACCCGCATCAACCCGGCCTGGATGTGCTGGCCGCGCCATTCTCCGCCTCCGATCGGGTGCAGTACCTGGACAAGTCATGAAGCGGATGGGCCTGCTGGGCGCCGGTGTCGCGCTGGCGGTTGTGGTGGCCGTGCAGGTCAACACCGAGCCCGGCGCCGGCTCGGCGCGCTACGTTGCGCAGGCCGATACCCCGACGATCGCTGCGGGCGTCGATGTGCTGGCCGGGGTGGTCGAGATCCCGGTACGGGTACCCGGTTACGACTACCGCCGCGACGCGTTCGGCGATTCCTGGGACGATGACAATGACGCTCCCGGTGGACGCAACGGCTGCGACACCCGCAACGACATCCTGGACCGGGATCTGGTCGAGAAGACCTACGTGCCGATCACCCGCTGTCCCACCGCGGTCGCGACCGGCACGCTGATCGATCCCTACACCAATGCCACCATCGCGTTCGTGCGCGGCAACCAGATCGGCGCGTCGGTGCAGATCGACCACATCGTCCCGCTCGCGCTGGCCTGGGATCTCGGCGCCCGCAACTGGTCTGACGAACTACGGTTGCGATTCGCCAACGACCCGGCGAATCTGCTGGCCGTCGACGGGCCGACCAACCAGGACAAGGGGGACAGCGAGCCCGCGGTGTGGATGCCGCCGAACCGGGCGTTCTGGTGTCAGTACGCGGTCCAGTTCTCCGCGGTGCTGCGCGGGTACGGCCTGCCCGTCGACGCCCCGTCGGCGCGGGTGCTCCGGGAGGCCGCCGGTACCTGTCCGAGCGGCGAATAAGGAAGCGTCTATTCGTGCGTGGCGGTTCGTCTCACACATCGGTCAGCAGCGTTGACGCGATCGTCGTCAACGCTCGCACCGCCGGTGTTGCGTCACGCTGGCACTGCGCCTGCACGACGGCACCATCGATTGCCATGCCGAGAGCCTGTGCCGTCCGGGTACGGTTCGGACCCGGCGGAAGCGTCGCCTTGATCGCCGCGACCATATCCGCCTTGTGGCGAGTGGCGATGGCATAGACCTCGGGCAGTTCGGGGCCGATCTCATTGACGCTGTTGATGAAGGCGCACCCCCGGAAGGAGTCCGCCGTCAGCCATTCCTCGACCGCAGCGACCACCGCAACCCGGCGCCGACTGCCAGCAGCGTGGCGGGCAAGCGCATCGACAAACCAGTCCATCCAACGGCGATGCCGTAGATCCAAGAACGCCAGTATCAGTGCGTCTTTGCTCGGGAAATGGCGATAGAAGGTCACCTTGGTGACGCCGGCTTCGGCGATCACCTTGTCGATGCCGGTAGCTCGGATTCCCTGGCGGTAGAACAGTCGATACGCGGTCGCCAGTATCCGGTCCCGAGCCGGCAAAGTCGGCACATCAACCGGCGGATCAAGAGTCTGAGAGATGCTCATACCGTCATAGTAGACAGTTCTGTCCACGTAGTCACGAGCTTCGGTGGACAACTCTGTCTACATGTCGTACGGTAGCGGTTATGTAGACAGGTCCGTCTACATGAACGAAACCGATTGCCCAACCTCCGAGAGGGAACGCCACCATGACCACGAACATCGCCGTCACCGCGAAGCCACCTGTCCCACCGTTCACCGACGAATCGGCCACGGTGAAGGTCCGGCTCGCTGAAAACGCCTGGAACAGCCGTGATCCGCAGGTCGTGGCGCAGGGCTACTCGATCGACAGCGTCTGGCGCAATCGCTCTGTGTTCGTGACAGGCCGAGCCCAGATCATCGACTTTCTGAGCGGCAAGTGGGACCGCGAACACGAGTACCGCCTCATCAAAGAGTTGTGGGCGCACAGCGAGGACCGCATTGCGGTCCGCTTTGCCTACGAATATCGCGACGATTCGGGTCAATGGTTCCGCGCCTATGGCAACGAGAACTGGCTCTACAACGAACACGGCCTCATGACACACCGCCACGCCAGCATCAACGACGTGAAGATCGACGAAGGTGAGCGCAAATTCTTCTGGGACCGCAGCGCATCACGACCGGAAGATCATCCAAGCTTGTCTGACCTCGGTTTGTGATCACGCGTTTCCCGACCTTCTTAAAAGCTGTCGGCCTGGATCGGCAACTCGACGGGCAGAGGCGCCCGCTATGTGCGGCTGTGCACCAATATCCAGTGGTTGCCCTCCGTGTCGCGCCGGTAGGACAGTTCATCGAGTACCCGGAAGGCGATCGCGAGTCCCCGCCCGTATTCGGACATCTCATCGGGCATCTGCACGCGGCTCAGGTCCATGGGTGCCGGATGGCCGTCGTCGGTGAAGACGGCGCGAACGGTATCGGCCGTCAACTCGATCGACATCCGCATGTGTACCGGCTGACCGTCGCCAGAATGCTCGATGATGTTGGCGCCGATCTCACCGGCGGCCAGATCCATGTGCAGGCGCACGATCTCGGGGACCTCGTGGCAGGCCCACGCCCGATCGAGGGTCTGCTGGATGTCGGCCAAGGTGTCGGGACCGGTGATCGTATCCAACACCAGTGGCTGCGGATCACTCATCGAACGCGGTGCCGGCGTCGGGATGTGCGCGCAGCACGCGGTTGAGATTGGTCAGCTCGAGGACGGCGATCACCTGGCGGGTGGGTGCGGCGATCCGTAGGTCACCGCCGGCCTGCCGGGCGACCTTCAGCCCGGAGATGAGGGCGCCGAGGCCGGACGAGTCGATGAAGTCGACCGCGCTGAGGTCGACCGCCACGCGGGTCTGCCCGCCCTCGACGATCGTGTGCAGTTCCTTGCGGAGGGCGGGCGCGGCAACCATGTTCAGACGCCCGGTCGGCTTGACCACGACGACCCCGGACGGCTGCGTGCAGGTGGAGAACTGGCTCATGGAACTCCTTCTCGTTCGGGGGCCTCGGGTTCGTGGCCCCGGTAGCGGACGGCCTGGAACACCACGCTCAGGATGACGATGTCGAACAGCACCCAGAACAGGTTGACACCGACACCCAGCACCGAGATGGCGCCGAAGTACAACTGGACGATGCCGATCACCGATGCCACGACGAGCATCGCGATGGCCGCCAGTTGCCATTTGACGAGGTGCCATGGGATGGCATCGACCGCCTGCTTCGTCTTCGGGGTGACGGCGAAGCCCAACGGCCGGTCGAAATAGACGTTGCGGAATGCGGTGACGCACGCCCGGATCCACACCGGGAAGAGCGCGAGGCTGTATTGCTGACCCCGCCAGGTCGGGGTGCCGCGACTGATGATGATGAACATCATCTGGTTGAGGATCAGGAACGGAATCAACCGTCCGAAGAAATCCCAGCTGTATGCCTGCACCGGCATGATCCCGAAGATCAAGAAGATCGCCGGGGCGGCGATATAGGCCAGCGCGGCGAATCCGGCCAGGTAGCTCCACATCGTCGCCCAATACATCAGGCGCTGTCCGATGCTCAAACCCTTTAGCAGCAGCGGGTTCTCCCTCAGCATCACCTGGACGGTGCCCTGCGCCCAGCGCAGCCGCTGGGTCATCATGGTGCGCACGTCGTCGGGCGCCAAGCCACGCGCCAGCACCTCGTGGTGGTATGCCGATTTCCAGCCCTGGGCATGCAGACGCATACAGGTCGCCATGTCCTCGGTCACCGAGATGGTGGCCATCGGCAGAACCGGCTGCGCTTCGTCATCGCGTCCGACGTCCACTGCTCGGACCATGGCGCCGATCGACTCGATGGCGCCGAGCGGGGACCATTCGCGGCCCGCCAGCGAGGTGAGCGCCGCATCGTCGAAGATGACGGCGGCGGAGGTGTGTTCGGGATCCTCGAGCAATGCGGTGATCACCTCCAGGTCGGCGCGCATCGCGGTCACATCCGCATCGACCACCGACCGGGCGGCGGCATCCACCCGCTGTTGGAACTCGAAGGTGATATCGGCCAGTTCGCGGTTGTCGTGCAGCTGCTTGCGGGCGGTGGCGGTCGCCTCACGCACCGACTGCAGCGCGGCCCGCACCGCGGGGTGCTCGGAATCTGACTGTGCCGAGGCGGTCTTGAGCATCTTCCCGGCCGCGTACAAGGTGCGTTTGATGCCGTCCTCGACGGCCCGGACATAACCGCGGATCCCGAGTTGCATCAATGCCTCGCGGCGCAGTACCGCATTCGATCCGCAGAAGTAGGCGGCATTCCACCCGTCCTTGCCCTGCTGGATCGGTCCGTAGAACAGCGGTGCCTGACTGCCCAGCGGATCGCTGAAGGGCACATTGTGGAAGTACTGGGGTGTCTGCACCAGAGCCATCCGGGGATCGCGGAAGTAGCCCAATGTGTGGTCCAGGATCCGCGGGTCGGGAACCTGGTCGGCGTCCAGGACGAGGATGTACTCACCCTGGGTCTCGAACAGCGCGTTGTTCAGATTGCCGGCCTTGGCATGGCGTGGCTTGTCCTGCCAGTGGGCTGACCTGGTGACATAGCCCACGCCCAGTTCTTCGGCAGCGCAACGAAGTTCGTCGCGGTTTCCGTCATCGAGAATCCAGGTGCTGTGCGGATAGCGAATGGCGAGGGCCGCGCGTGCGGTGTCCAGCACCATGGCGATGGGCTCGTTGTAGGTGGTGATCAGCACATCGACGGTGGCGCCCTCGGGGGGCGGGGGTGGCGGGTGTCGCCGCAGCACCCGCCACATCGTCATCGCGAACAGCAACGAGTCGATGACGCTGTAGGTCTCGGCCAGCACCAGCGGCACCGCGATCCACCATGCCGACCAGTTCAGGGAGGATGTCCAGCGCCAGATGATGTAGTTGATCCCGAGCAGCGCCGTGCACAGGATCAGCAGCCGCAGCCACGGCGAAGGGAGTCGCCCGACGTCGGAATTCGGCAGGCGGTGCGTCATAGCGGCTCGCGGCGGACGGCGACGAGCGTGACATCGTCGAGGGGTTGTTGGGCACCCGACAACCCCCGGATGCGGCCTATCAGCTCGGCAGGGTCGGTGCATCCAGCGACGAACTGTAGCGCGGGCCGGACATCGCACCCGTCGCTGACCAGATCCAGCACTCCGTCGGAGGCGAGGATGACACTCTCGCCGGGCTCAAGGCGTATGCGTCGAGACGTCCAGGCGTCTTCGGGGGAGACGCCCAGCGGGAGACCATCGCCGCGCAACTGTGCGACCGACCCGTCGCTGCGGATGTGCACCGCGAACCCGTGGCCGGCATCGACGTAATCCAGCAGACCCTCGCCGGTGTGCAGCATCATGTGCACCAGGGTCACGAAACTGTCGGTGCTGGACAGGTCATCGGAGATCTGGCGGGCCACCGCGGTCACCGCATCGGCAATGTCGGACTCGGCGCCCGATCGTTCGACCGCCCGCGACGCCCCGCGCAATGCCGAGCGCACCGTCGCGGCGAGAATGGCCGCCGCCAGGCCCTTACCCATGACATCGGCGAGGGTGAACACCACACCACCGGGCACCGGGTAGTGGTCGTAGAAATCGCCGCCGACCGCGTAGGCGGGCACGCAGAGCGCATGCACGGTATAGCCGGGCAACTCGGCCAGCGGTGATGGAAGCAGCTGGCGCTGGACGGCGGCCGCGCGCTCCAGGTCATCGGTGCTCTGCAGCTCGCGTTCGGCCCATGCCGCCAGCTCCACAAAGGTGCGCCGCTGTCCGGCATCGAAGGTGCGGGGTTGGGTGTCGTATACGCAGAAGGTGCCGACCGCGTGTCCGTTCGGGCCGTACAACGGATAGCCGGCGTAGAAACGGATCCCGCCCTCGGCGCGGATGGCGGGTAGCTCGGCGAACTCGGAGCGGCGGGTGTCCTCGATGACCAGCAGGGGGCTGAGGTCCTCGTCATAGCTGCGGGCGATGGTGGCCTGGCATATCGTCTGCTCGCGCGGAATGCTGCCGTCGAGATCCAGCCCGTCAGCCTGTTTGAACCATTGGCGGTCGGCGGCGATCAGGGACACCGCCGCCATCGGCACCCCCAACGCGCAGCGGGCCATGCTGGTGACCCGGGCAAACCGGTCTTCCGGCGGGGAGTCCAGCAGATAGAGCTGATCGACCGCGTGCACCCGCTCGGCTTCCACGGCGGGCGGCAGCACAAACCGGGTGGACAGCGGTTCAACGCTCATCATCGCCCCCCAGCGCACTGCGCATCGCGGCCGCCGACCGGGGCGTGCTGGCGATCCGCCAATCGGTTTCCTTGTCGTGATCGAACCAGATGAAACCCGTCACGTCAGGCTGGTCACGGACGTAGTCGACGAAGGCGGTGATCCAGTGTGGTTTGCTGCCACCGGATTCGGCGCAGCCGACCTCCGAGATCAACACGGGCCGGCCATCGGCCAGGCCGACGATCTGGGCCAGCGCGGCGTCGAAGATCTCCTCGGCCTCGCGCCATGAGCTGCCGGGCCGGGTGGTGCCCCAGTTGTAGCCGTCCACGCCGAAGGAGTCGACGAACTCATCACCGGGATACCAGTCGGTGAGCGAGTTGTGGTGCGTGAGCGCCGCGTCCACGCACCACATCCACCGCACGTTGGTGGCCGCGGCGGCGATGGCGTGGACGCGACGCCAGGTCGCCACGTAATCCCGGGGTGTGGTGCCCCCGGCCGGGCTCCACGGATACCAGCTTCCGTTGAATTCGTGGGCAAAGCGCAAACACACCGGATGTTGCCAATCTCGCAACTGCGTGACCCACTCGTGCACAAAATCGTCCAGAGCGCCGCTCGCCAACCGGCGCATCGTGTCGGGTCCGCGGTCCGTGCACGTCCACGGCTCCCAGGTGAGCACCGGTTCGGCGCCCCATCGGTGGGCGGCATCGAGCTGTGCCGCCGGCGCGGCGGACGCGAAATCCTGGTACCAGAGCAGGTATTGCGGGCGTCGGCCGACCAGGGCGCTCACGGCAGCAATCTGCTCGGTGTCGCATGGGCCCCCCGGCGTGGTCATGCCGAACTGCGCCGAGTGTCGCCCTTTCCCCACCAAGGTGAGGTTAGGCGACCAGGGACGTGTGCCGCGCCGAATCTGAGAACCGATTTCGCGATAGATTGGGCGTACAGGGCCGGAACCGCGCAGACCGGCAGCAAAGCCCGGAGGTGTGCATGCAGCAGCGAGGCTTCGGCGACCTCGAGGCCACGGTGATGGACCGGGTGTGGGGCCGCGAGCATGGTGTCACGGTTCGCGAAGTGTTCGAAGAGCTCACCGATGCCCGCCAGATCGCCTACACCACGGTGCTTTCGACCCTGGACAATCTGCATCGCAAGGGTTGGGTGCGGCGCGAGCGGGAGGGTAAGGCCTACCGCTATTGGGCGACGATGACGCGGGAGGAGCGGTCGGCGAATCTGATGCGCGCCGCCTTCGAGGCCGGTGGGAAACCCGAGGCCGTGCTGGCGTTCTTCGTCGAACAGATGTCGGCCGACGAGTCTGCGCAACTGAAGGCGGCGCTGCGATCCTCGAGCACCCAGAAGCGCCGTCAATGACTGCCGCGGTCTACCTGCTCGGCTACGGCGTACTGGTGACCTGGCTGGCGCCGCCGCTGCTGTCCCGGCTCACTCAGGGTGGGCTGAACCCGCTTCTGAGCGTGACGGCCTGGCTGACCGCCGTCATCGGCGTGCTGGTGACCTGGGCGGTCGCCATCACGTTGTTCACGGTCAACGGGTTACGAGCTCTGCCGGACTCGCCGGTGCTCGTCGTCTGCCTGGAACTGCTCGGCCTGCCCGAACAGGTCGCCACACCCGGGTTACCGGGACTGCTGTTCGCCGTCGCCGCCGGCGTGATCGTGTCGGTCGGTGTGGGACTCAAGGTGGGCAGATCGGTGCTCGGACTGCGCTCACGCAGCCACCGTCACGCTCATACCGCCAGATTGCTCGGGGTGCCGACCGATCGGCCGGATGTCTTCCTGCTCGACGCCCAGCGGCCCGCCGCGTACTGCGTCGTGGGCCGGCCGAACGCCATCGTGGTGACCACCGCGGCGGTGCAGCGCCTCACCGGGCCCCAGTTGGATGCCGTGCTCGCACATGAGAACGCCCATATCGCCGGGCGCCATCACCAGGTGCTGATGGTGTTGCGGGCGCTGGCGGCGACCCTGGGGCACCTGCCGCTCTTCCCGAGAGCCGCGGTGGCGGTCGGCGAACTGCTCGAGATGTGTGCCGATGACGCCGCCGCGCGCCGGCACGGTAGCCGGGCGTTGGTCGCCGGGATGATCGAGTTGGCCGGACCCGTGCAGGCGGCCGGTCTGGGCGTCGGCGCCAGCGCGATCGCGGTGCGGGCCAACCGGCTACTCGTCCCGCCGCGGCAGGCCACCGTGCGCCGTCATCGCCTGCTGGCCTCGGCGACCATCGCCGCGACCGCCGCCGCTCCGGTGATCATCAATCTGATCTGCCACCACTGATCCCCGAGTCGCTGCACTCCTGCCCGCCGAACCACTGGCGATCAGGCCGCGGCGTTACCCGCTTTCCACTGCTCCCACGGGATGTTCCAGTCGCCGAGACCGTCGGTGCCGGGCAGCGT
>Ga0075163_10009241_pt1 | contig 12946 bp, 11 predicted proteins | sample JI1023141ADNA_FD_71478 | JGI IMG/M metagenome (GOLD analysis project Ga0075163, IMG submission 71478) | Wastewater effluent complex algal communities from Wisconsin, to seasonally profile nutrient transformation and Carbon sequestration -... | ecosystem: Engineered > WWTP > Effluent > Algae...
CCGCGGCGAGCAGGTGGACTTGATGCACATCATCGGCCCGCAGACGGCGCACAAGATCCATCCAGACTCGCTCATCGAGATCGAAAAGCGCCTCGCCGACATCTGCGCCATCGGTCGCGATCGCAATCCACAGGACGTGCATCTTTCCACCTGGCATCTGCGCTACAACCGCATGCACTGGGTCGTTGTCGATGCCCTGCAGCAGCACTGGGAGCGCGGCCGCATCCACGCGCTCGTCAAGAGCCCCACCGAGGTCGTGGTGAAACTGCAAAACATCAGCGCCTTCACCTTCGACATGCCCGCCGGCCACTCGAAGCTCTGGCCGCTCGACAAGGTGAACGTGACCATCGAAGGCCAGCAGCTCCAGGTTTCCCGTCCTCGCTCCGACCGCTCCTGGCGCGTTCACTTCCGCCTCAAGGGCAATCAATGGAAGCAGGCCCTCAGCCCCGAGCTGGAAGACCAGGGCAAGCTGGTGAAGAAACACGGCCTCAGCGGTCCCATCGATGATGCCTTCATGGACAAGTTCCTCTTTGTGAAGCCCACGAAGCCCGCATGGAACGCCAAGGTCGATGCGTGGAGCAAGGCCGAGCTCGAACGCGCCCAGTTTGAATGGCGCCGCCAGTTCCGCGGAGATGCTCCGACGAAGGACGACAGCGCTGTGACCGATGCGGACATCGCCGCGAACAACCTCGTGCTCTGGGGCGATCCCTCCAGCAATGCCGTGCTCGCCAAAATCGCCGACAAACTGCCCGTTCAGTGGTCGCAGACGAAGCTTACCGCGAACGGCAAAGACTACGACGCCACCACGCACGCGCCCGTTTTGATCTTCCCGAACCCGCTGAACCCCGCGAAGTATGTCGTGCTCAACAGCAGCTTCACCTACCGCGAATACGATTACCTCAACAACGCCCGCCAGATCCCCAAACTGCCCGATTGGGCCGTGATCGACCTCAACCAGCCCAAGACCTCGCAGGCTCCCGGCGGCATCGCCGATGCCGGATTCTTCGGCGAGGCCTGGGAATGGAAACCCGCTCCTGCCGCGAAGTAAAAGCCATCAATTATTGAGATCGATTGGGCTCTTGAAGGCTGCTGTTGGTTGATTCAAAGCTCCACCCACTGGCCCGGCACGGGCGCGGGGTAGCGGCCTTGGGCGTCGGATTTGAGCGGGGGCTCGCCGTCGGGCGTGAGCTTGTCGATGCCGGGAAACCACTGGAATTGGGAGGCCATCGCCTCATCCCACGTCACGGTGCGGCCCATGTGCATGGCGGCGCGGCCCATGATGGCGGCGAGGTTCGAGTGCGCGGCGCGCCTGGCTTCATTGAAGGGTTTGTTGCTGCGGATGGCTTCGAGGAAGTCATTCCACTGGTTCTGCCAGACGGTGTGCTTCTCCTTCGGGGCGCGCCATTCGATGTTTCGCCTGCCGGCGTTCTGGTCCTTGTAGATCTCGACATCAGCGGCGTGCGTGTTGCCGGAGAACTGGGCGGCCTTCCTGCTGCCATGCACATAGGTGGCAAAGTGGCTCTGTGTTTTCGCGATGTAACGCACGGTGTGCGTGGCGCGGGTGCCGTTGGGGAAGGTCCACTCGACATTGAAGGAGTCGTGGTTCTGGCTGCAATCGGGGCTGCTCGGGATGCGTCCGCAGATGCCCTGCGCGGACACGGGCAGCGCGTCGTGCAGCCAGCACAGCTCGTCGATCTGATGGATGTCCATCTCGGACCACAGGCCTCCGCTGACCCAGTAGAATTTGGTGAAGTTGCGGAGCTGCCACTCCAGCTCGCTCTTGTCGGCGGGTTTCGGTCCAAGGGGGCCCACAGGTCCCATGCGATAGGCGCGTGTGTATTGCAGCTCGCCCAGTTCGCCCGCGCGAAGCCGGCGGATGAGTTCCTCGCGGTTCGGTGAATGGCGGCACATCAGGCCGGCGGCGATCCGCACGCCCTTCTTCTCCGCGGCCTCCGCGGCGGCGATGACGCGACGCACGCCGACGGGATCGGTGGCAAAGGATTTTTCCATGAAGACATTCACACCGCGCTCGACCGCATACTCAAGCTGCGCCGGACGGAAGCCCGCGTAACCGGTGAGCAGCACGATGTCGCCGGAGCCGGGGCGCAGCGAATCAACGGCCTTCTTGTAGGCATCAAAGCCGATGAACTGGCGCTCCGAGGGCACGTCGATGCGCTCTTGAAACTTGTCGTAGAGATTGCGGTGCGCCATTTGCAGCCGGTCTTCATAGAGATCGGCCATGGCGACGAGTTTCGTGGTGCTGCCCGTGGCCTCCATGGCATTCGCGATGGCGCCGCTGCCACGCCCGCCGCAGCCGACGATGGCGAGCTGGATGGTGCCGCTGCCGGCGGCATGGACATGCGGAAGCGTCACGCCTGCGAGCGCGGAGGCGGCGAGGGCTTTGCCTCCGGTTCCGAGGAAGTCACGACGACTGAGGGTGGATGGAGTGTTCATAGGCTTGGGTTTTGGTTGGGGGGATCAAGATCAGCTCATCCATTCAGCACTTCGCTGAGCGGCACCTCGCGTCCGAGGGCGAGCGAGCGTTTCGCGGCTTCGAGCGAGGCGATGAGTTCGACTTCCTCCTCGATGGGCACGGACTCCTTGCCGTGGATCACGAGGTCGAGGAAGGCCTCCAGGAGGTAGGAGTAAAGATTCGTGAGGTCCGGCGTGACCGTGCGCCAGCCTTTCGTGCCGTGGAGATTGATCTGGTAGCCGCCGCGCATCGTCTCCTTGTCCGCGACCATCAGCATCACATCGCGCTGATCGCCGAAGCGGATGCGCGCGATGTTCGCGCCCGGTTTGCCCACGTTGATCGCGCTCGTCGCGCCTTTGCCGAGCACCGCATACGCCATCGAGAGCGCGTGGATGCCGTAATAGACGAGTTCGTTGCCGCACACGACGCTGGCGAGATGCACCTCGCCGAGTTGCGGCAGCTCATCGCGCAGCTTGATGATGTCCGGCACGAAACGCAGGCTGCTGGCGGACATGAAGCGCGTCTTCGTCTCGCGTGCGAGCTTCGCAATCGCCGCAGCTTCACGCGCGGTCATGGCGAGCGGCTTGTCGCAGAAGGTGGGCACGCCTTTGCGCAGCGCATGCTCCGCGTATTTCCACTGCGCACCGCTGCCGTCATCCACGATGAGCACCGCGTCCACGCCATCGCAGCATTGCTCCGGCGTGTCAGTCACGGTCTCGATGCCGACGACATCTGCCAGAGTGCGCGCGGCGTCCTTGTCCGGATCCCACATCTTCACCACGCGAGCGCCGTCGAGCTTGCGGCCCGATTTGACGAAGGTGCCTTTGAGATGCCTCGCCTTCTCCTCGTCCCAGCCATTGAAGGTGGTGGAGAACGCGGTGCCGTGATGCGAGCCGGGTGTTCGTTGCACCTTCGAGCCGTCATAATTGGGCGCATACGTCGCCGCGGAGATGATGCCGAGCTTGAGGAGCTTGTTCTCAGCGCGCGTCAGCAACGGAGCGCCGCCTAGTGAGGCTGCCAACGTGGCGGCGGAGCGGGTGACGAAGGATCGACGATCAAGCGATGAGTTCATGGTGCCATGTCTTGTTTCAAATCCTGACCAACTGACCCGTGCGGGCCGACTCCTCTGCCGCGAGGCACGCACGCACGGCCTCGCGCGATTCCTCGGGCGTGATGACGGTCGGGGCCTCGCCGGTGGCGACGCAGTTCACGAAATACGCCAGCTCATCGCGCAACGCGCCGCGTAGCTGGCCGTGGATCGTGGGCCAGTAGGTCGTGTCCGGGCAGCGCGAACCCTCGCTGTCCACGATCATGAGGTTCGGATGCGTGTCATGAATGGAGATGCTGCCTTCGGTGCCGACGATCTCCAGACGCTCGTCGATTTGAAACGGCGTCGTGTCCGGCAGGCACCACACGGACTCGAGGATGCACGACGCGCCGTTCTCCAGGCGATACATCACCTGGCCAAGATCGGGGTTCGCATGCTGGCGCACCTGCACCGTCTGCGCATACGCCGACACCGCGCGTGACTCGCTGAACCAGAACATGAGGTCGGTGTCATGCACGCAGTCGCCGATGATGGGTCCGATCTTGTCCAGCACCGATGCGCCCACCCACGCGGGCAAGTTCCGCCGGGCATACATGGAGATGATCTTGCCGATCCTGCCGGCAGCGATCTCCTGCTTCGCCGCCGCGTAACGCGGATTGAACCGGCAGATGTGTCCCGTCATGAAGAAGCTCTTCGCGGCATTGGCGGCGCTCACGATGGCGTCGCAGTCCGCCACAGTGGAGGCCATCGGCTTCTCCAGGAACACATGTTTGCCCGCCTCGAGCGCGGCCACCGCAGGCGCGGCGTGCTGGTCCCACATCGTGGTGATGCTGACGGACCCCACCTCGGGATCGGCGAGCATGTCGTGGAAGTTTGTGAAGGTCTTTTTCACGCCGAACCGCTTCGCCACTTCGGCGAGCCTATCCGAGTTCCGCGTGCAGATCGCGTGAATTTCGACATTGGGGATGGCCGCGAGCGCTTCGCAGTGCTTCTCGCCGAACCAGCCGAGACCGAGGACGCTGTGTTTGATCTTGTTCATGAGGGGATGAGTGTGCGCCAAGGGTGGACCTGGCCGTCGCATTTCTTCAGCGGGCTGAGTTCGGCGCTGCCGTGGAGCACGCGCAGCTTGAGCTGGTAGTGACGCGTCTCGCCGGGATCGAGGAACTGCCTGGCGAGCGCGTGCTTGTCCCTTGCGCTGCCGAGCAGCGAGCCGGAGAAGGGCTCGATGCCGCTGACGTAGCAGCCGCGCGGGCCGTAGTGCTGCCAGTTCGCCATGCGAGGCAGGGCCTTCTTCGGATAGCTGATCTCCAGACCGAGCTTGATCCTGTCGTTGATCAAACCGATGTGGCACCAGCCATCGCGCCCGGCTTCCGTCTCGACGATCAGGCCGCGCTCGTTCATGCCGGTGTGCTCCTCCATCGGCGCGGGCACGCGCTTGAGCCTGTTCATGCCCGCGGCGGACATGGGCTGCACGATGTCCTGACCTGGAGGCGGCGGCACGTTCCAATGCACGGCCTGCCCGCGATAGACGAACCGCGCGCCTTCATCGAGCAGCGGCCAGCCGAGATTGCAATGGTAGAGCCAATGATGCGGCACGCGCTTGTCGCCGCGATTTGTCACGGCGTCCTCAATGCAGATCTCCGCCACGCCGAGCGTGCAGCGAATCGTCCGGCGAATCTCATATACGGGGCCAAACGCCGACGAGTCTCGCGTCAACAGTCCAAGCTCCATCTCATGACGCCCGAAGCGCGGATCAGGATTACGCAGCAGTTCAATGTGCGAGGGCTGATTCGAATAGCGACCATGCAGGGAGGTCTTCACGCCATCCTCCTCGCGCGGTCCGCCTACATACTCGGGGCCGCAAGTCGTCACCAAACCGCCAGCCCAGCCGCGCACCCACTCGATGCCGGTGTGATAAGCGGGATTCGGCGGCAGCAAACCATTCGGCGAGAGCCAGGCGAGTGCGAACTGATTAAAGCTCGCGTCCACGATGTCGCCGCCACGATCCAGGACGACGGTGAAACGCAAGCCTGCGCCTGTGTCGAAGAGCGCCACGCGACAGTCATCGAGCGTCCCGCTGCGGATGCCGCCGGCTTGAAGCACGTTTTCAAACTTGGTGGTCTCGACTTTCATGTGCCTTTGTCCCAAAATGAATACTGAATACTGATCACTGAATACCTCCCCGCTCACCAGGGCGGCAGCGCCATCGTCCCGCCGTCGAGCACGATGGAGGTGGCGTTGATGTAGCCTGCGTCATCGCTGAGCAGGAACGCAGCAGTCTGCGCGATGTCGATGGGCTGGCCCAGCCGGCGCACCGGGATGCGACGCGCCACATCGGCGTAGAGTTCGGCCACCGGCTTGTCCCATCCCTCGCAGCTCGCGGCGAGCATCGGTGTGTCGATGGTGCCGGGGCAGATGCCGACGACGCGCACCTTGCCCGCGTGATCGGTGGCGAGGCACCGGATCAAAGACTCCAGCGCTCCCTTCGACGCGCAGTAAAGCGCGTGCGCCGGGAAGCCGATGAAGGCCGCCACGGAGGTCGTGATGAGGAACACGCCGCCTCCCTGCTGCTCCATCACCGGGATCGCGTGCTTCGCTGTCCAGAAGACGCTCTTCACGTTCACGCCCATCAGCTTGTCCCACGCGGCATCATCGAACTCGGTGACCTTGCCCTTGCCCCATACGCCCGCATTGCAATGCACGCCGTCGATGCGGCCAAAGCAACCGAGAGCGCTGCGCACCATCGCCTTTACGCTGTCCTCCTTTGAGACATCGGCGAAGACAAAGCGCGCCTCGTGACCGGCATCGCGCAGTTCTTTCTCCAATGCCTCGCCGCGCTCCTGCTGATTCGATGCGATGACCACACGCGCGCCGAGCGACGCAAAGTGGCGGCTGCACGCTTCGCCGATGCCCGAGGTGCCTCCGGTGACGATGATGACCTTGTCTTTGATGCTCATGGGTTCACTTCCAGGGTAGATCGCTGTCGTTTTCAAACTGCATGTATTCGATCACCGCGCCGTCCTTCAGCATGAAGGCCACCGTGAAGTTCGGAGACGGCTGAAAGGGCTCCAGGATCACGTTCTCGCCTTTGATCGCCTCATGGATGTCATCCACTCGATAGGCCACATGCGGCAGGTCGCGCACTGGACCGGTTACCGGGCTGTCCGGTTCGAAGCGCAGATACTCCACCTTGTAAGGATGCTTGCGCGGGTCCGTGACCCACACCTTCGTATCTTCGACAAAGTATTCGCCGGGATGACTCTCGTCCGTCGGCAGGCCGATGTGATGGAATGTCTTCATGGTTCGATTCTCGAGTTTCGAGTTTTTGATTCTCTTTCCTCAACAGCCCGGTCCGCCATGCGGAAGAAGTCGTTCTCCGGCTCATAGCCCAGCACCGTCCGCGCACGGGCGATGTTGATCTCGAACGAGTGATACTGCGGGTTTGGAATCTCGATCACCTGCACGTCGAGCTTCTTCGACAAATACTCCGCCGCGACGCGGTAATCGAAGGCCGATGGCCCGGCGATGTTGAAGCTCTGTCCGATGGCCGAGGGATTGCCGATCATGCGGTCAAACGCCTGCATCACATCATCCACATGCACGATGTGCCTGCGCAGCGGCGCACCACCCGCATCCGTGAGGATGGGAATGCGCTCCTGTCCGGCCTTCACCAGTTCCAGCACGTCCTCGCCGGCATGACCAAAACCATGCCCGGGCTCCGCAGGGTTCACATTGCGCAGCAGCGAGAAGTGGTTCAGCAGATCGTCCTTCTCAAACACCCACGACGACCGCAGCACCGTCACCGGCACGCCGTATTGCACCTCGTATTGCCGCGCCATCGTCTCCTCCATCACCTTCGAGAAGGCATAGTAGCCCGGATAGGCCGTGAGCGGATGGTTCTCGTCGATGGGAATCCGCTGCGGATAAAACCAGATGCCGAACGCCGCGTCGCCACCGAACAGAATGAACTGCTTCACGCCATGACGACGGCAGGCTTCCAGGATGTTGAAAGTGCCGCGCACGCTCACATCGAAGAAGGTGACCGCGTCTTCCTTCGTCGTTGCCAGTTGCACCACGATGTCCGCTCCACGCACGGTCTCATCGACCGCTTTCGCATCTGTGATGCTGCCATGCACACAAGTCACATCCGCGCCCTCCACCGGCGTGCGATGCACGAGCGCCCGCGCCGCGATCCCTCGTCGAGCCAGCACCGACAGCACATGGTGCCCGAGTTTGCCAGCGGCTCCGAAAATGGCGGCGGTCTGTTTCATACACCAGTCTTCAACGCCGGGTCCGATGCCAAATAATGGGTGCGTTCCGTCAACCTTTGGTATTTTCCGGCCATGAAACACACCCAGCAGGGCGCCCTGCGCTTTCAGAAGGCCTTCCTCAACCGCATCGGCGGCGGCCTCCAGCTCTCCGCGCTGTTCGACACGCTGCCCATGATCGCCTTCCTCGCAAAGGACCGGCACAGCCGCTTCGTCCGCGCCAACGCGCGCACGCTGCGCATCTTCAATCTCGAGCATGAATGGCAGATGCTCGGACGCATGGACCGCGACTTCTTCCCCCAGGAACTCGCCGCCAGCTTCGTCGATGAAGACCGTCGCGTGATGCGCAGCGGCCGCACGCACACCTACTACTCCCAGATGGTGCCTGACATCCAGGGACCGCTGAACTGGTATGTCGTCTGCGTGTCACCCCTGCGAGACACCGAAGGCCAGATCTGCGGTGTCGGCCTCGTGCTCTACGACATGCACGAAGTCGGCGGCGTCGCGCAGCCCTTTCAGCAGCTCGAGCCCGCGCTGCGCCATCTGCACACCCGCTTTCGCGAAGTCATCGAGACCAGGCAGCTCGCCGCGCTCACCCATCTGTCCGAGCGCCAGTTCACGCGGCTCTTCAAGAAGCTGCTCGGCGAGCCTCCCATGCGCTACCTCATCCGCCAGCGCGTCCGCGCCGCCTGCCAGGACCTCATCACCACCGATCACACCGCCGGAGCCATCGCCCTCGAATGCGGTTTCTATGATCAGAGCGCGTTTACGCGTGTGTTTCGCACACAGACAGGAATGACCCCAGCCGCATACCGTCAGCATCATCTGGAAGAGCTGTGCGTTGACAGGTGACATCTTTTGCGGACGGCGCAGATGCACGCGTTTGGTGATCGGCACCATTCCGCTGCCTCGTCTGGTGCTTACGCCAAAATCCCCGTCGCCACCTCGCCGCCGACGTTGGTGAGGCGGAAATTCCGGCCGCCGTGGTTGTAGGTGAGCTTCATGTGATCGAGACCGAGCAGATGCAGGATCGTCGCGTGCCAGTCGTGAATGTGCAGACGGTTCTCGACGGCACGGTAGCCGATCTCATCGGTCGAGCCGTAGCGCAGGCCGCCTTTCACACCGCCACCGGCCATCCAGAGCGTGTAGCCTTTGTTGTTGTGATCGCGGCCATCGCCGCTCTGCGCATACGGCGTGCGGCCAAACTCGCCCGCCCACACCACGAGCGTGTCTTTGAGCATGCCTCGCGCCTTCAGATCGCTCAAAAGCGCCGCGATGGGCTGGTCCGTCGCAGCGCAGCAGGTCGCGAGCTGCTCGCGCAGTCGATTGTGATGATCCCACTGCACTGGGGAGGCGATCTCGATGAACCGCACGCCCGCCTCCGCCAATCGCCGCGCCAGCAGGCACTGCCGTGCGAATTGATCCTTGCCCTGCCCGATGCCGTAAAGTTTCAGCGTCGCCTCGCTCTCGCCGCGCATGTCCAGCACGTCCGGCACCTCGCTCTGCATGCGAAAGGCCAACTCAAAGGACTGGATCATGCCCTCGATCTCCGGATGCACGCCATCGCGCTCCATTTTGCGCTCGTTGAGGCCGCGAATGAGGTCGATCTGCGATCGCTGAAGGTCATGCGGCACGTTTTTGTTCTCGATGTTCTTCATCGGCGGCCCCGGCGCGGTGTCTTTCTTCAAAAGAGCCGCGTAGAGGTCCGGCAACTGCGATCCGCCGATCTTGGTGCCCTGACAAATCGCCGGCAAAAACGCGCTGCCGTAGTTCTGCGCCCCGCCGTTGTCCGCGGGCGGGTTCAGCGTGATGAAACCGGGCAGGTTGTCATTCACCGTGCCCAGCCCGTAAAGCGTCCACGCGCCCACCGAAGGCCGCACAAACTGAAAACTGCCCGTATGCATCTGCACAAAGGCCTGCGCATGATTTGGCAGGTCGGTGTGCATCGAGTTGATGATGCAGAGCTCGTCCGCGTGCTTCGCGAGATGTGGATGCAACGTCGTCATCCATTGACCGGATTGACCGAATTGACGCATCTCGTGAACTGGCGCGTAAAGCTTCGCTCCGGCGGAATCGCGACCCAGCGTGGCCGCTTTGCTATCGCGCTTCGCCAGCTCCGGCTTGTGATCAAAAAGATCCACATGCGAGGGCCCGCCGCGCATTGTGAGGAAAATGACCCGCTTCGCCCGGGGAGCGAAATGCGTCGCTTTGGCCGCCAAGCCGCCCTTCGCCTGTGCCAGCGCTGAAAACGCCAGCCAGCCGATGCCGGAGGAGGTGCTTTGGAGGAAATGACGGCGTGTGTTCATGATTCAATCCGCGAAGCGGAACTCTGCGCTGCATAGCAGCGACTGGCAGAAGGCCGTGAGACGCTTCGATTCGTCCCCAGGGGCATTTTTCAGGAAATGTTCCGCGAGGGCCATTTCATGCGCATCGGGTTCGCGATGGAAGCAAAGCTCAAAAGCCCGCTTCACGCGATTCGGAGCCGATTCGAGCCGTTTCGCGAGCGCAGCGGCCATTTCTTGGACAAAGGGGCCGTTTAGCAAATACAGCGCTTGCAGCGGGACGTTCGTCACATCGCGATTTCCAGTCACAAGGCTCGGATTGGCCACATCAAACTGCTCGAGCACGTCTGGCAGGTGATCACGGATGACAGGAAGGTAAATCGAGCGGCGATGCGAGCCATCGAGGTCTTTGGGCAGCTTGTCGTTGAAGCCAATGAGAGAGACGGATTGCCCATCCAGTTCCGCCACAAGCGATCCCGGCCTCCGCGACTTGTCGAGCAAACCTGAAACCGCCAGCATCGAGTCACGAATGACTTCTGCATCGAGGCGACGCGGATTCGCGTGTGCCAACATGCGGTTGTCGGGATCGGAATCACTTCGTCCACTGCTGCTTTGACGATACGTCTCCGACATCACAATCTCCTTGATCAGCTTCTTCACTGACCAACCGCCGTCCATGAACTTCACGGCGAGGTAATCGAGCAGCTCAGGATGACTCGGGGCTTCGCCCGTGACGCCAAAGTCATCCATCGTGCGCACGAGGCCCGCGCCGAAGAGATGACGCCACACGCGATTCACCATCACGCGGGCCGTGAGCGGGTTTTGACGGCTGGTGAGCCATTTCGCGAGTTCGAGTCGGCCGCTTTGATCTTTAGGGAGGCTCAAATCACTGCCGAAGAGCTTTGGAAAGCGGCGCGGGATGACATCGCGTGGCTGGGCAAGCTCGCCGCGTTCATAAAGCGGTGAATCGATGATCTTCGCATCCTTCACGCCCATGCACAGTGCTCTGGCGCGGCCTTTTTCATCCACGGCATCGAGTGCGCCTTCCACGCCGCCGCGAGTCCAGAGGATGCGCAACGCGTTGGTGAGGAGTTTGTGGAATTCGCCGCTGATGTCTCGTTTCTCGGCTTTCGCTTTCGCGATGTAATCGTTCTGCTCTTTTTCATCGGCGTTGAGCTTCGCGAGATCGGCCTGGAGCTGCTTCATGCGGGCTTCCGGGATCGATTTGCCGACGATGGCCTGCCCCGCACGCTCCGGCAGACGGATGAGACGGCCGTGGTTGCTGTTTTCGCTGTCGATCCAGTTGCCGTAGAAGGTTTGCGTGCTCTTGAAGATGCCGACGAGGCCGTAGTAGTCCTCCATCGTGAAGGGATCGGTTTTGTGATCGTGGCAGCGTGCACAGGCGATGCTGCTCGCCATCACCGCTCGCGTCACGGCATCGAGCTGCTCATCCGCCACATCCGCGGCGAACTGCGGCGGGTTCATCTCGTTGAGCCCTTTGGCCCCGATAGCTAGAAAACCGGTGGCGATGAGCAGGCGAGCACGCTCTGCATCATCTTTGGCCGGCAAAAGATCGCCGGCGATCTGCTCGGTGATGAAGCGGTCATACGGCACATCCGCATTCACCGCGTCGATGACGTAATCACGAAAGCGCCACGCATGCGGGAAGGTCAGATTGGATTCCCGCCCATTCGATTCCGCGTAGCGGGCCACATCCAGCCAGTGACGGCCCCAGCGTTCTCCGAAACGCGGGCTCTTCAAAAGCTCATCGGCCCTCTTTTCGTAATCAGACGCGTCCGATGGCGGAAGACCAACCAGATCAAAAGAAAGCCTCCGCATCAGCACACGCTCGTCCGCAGGCCCGGCGGGCTTCAAACCGGCGGCGGTGAGTTTTTCTCGAATGAAGCCATCAATGCCCTGCGCGGCATTTTCCGGCATCACAGGCACCTGATAACTCCAATGCGGCTCCTCCGCGCCGAACGCGCAGGCGCTCAAAAGCAGCAGAAGGGCAGGTTTCATGGTTGGGACGGCTTGGCGGAACATTAACGCGTCACTTTGCCGGAGGTGGCGGGATTTGTTTGATCGCCACGCCGTTGCTGGAGCGGTCAGTGCCACCGAAAGTGAGCTCGGGCATGGCTTCACCGACTTCCTCCGTGACGAAGCGGACAATCTGCCGGGGATCTTCGGACATGATGGCCTGCAGCATGCGAGACTTGCGGGTGCGGTCGTAGCTTTTGAGGTCGAGATCCAGCCCCACGGTTCCCGGCGCACCCGAGAAGCCCTGCAATCGTGCGACGATGGCTGCGCTGTTGTTGATTTGATCCTGCAAAGCCTTGTCCTGACTCAGTTTCGTGAGGCCGGCTTTGAGGGCTTCATTCACCTCAGGGACGTTGAGGAGTTCGACGGCGTTTTTGTCTGGGAAGCGTGCGAGGATGTCCTCCACCTGGGCTTCGAGGCCGGTTTGTGTTTCTGAGTCAGACGATGTGGCAGGCGTGAGCGAGTCGAGCACGGCGGCGTCGATTTGGGCGTCGGAGACGGCAGGTGGTTTGGGTGGGGCCGTGGCAGGCTTGGGCGGCTCTTTTTTTCCGCAGGAGATCAGCATCAAAGACAGAACCGACAAGATGAGCAGGAGTGAAGGTGAGGAAGCTTTCATTGGGAAGGAGTGAAACCGGCAAAAAGGTTCTCAGAAAGCGGATTTTCTTGTCGTGGTCACGCCAACACCGGCCGGATCACGTCTCCGTAAACGTCGGTGAGCCGGAAATCTCGCCCGGCATAGCGGTAGGTTAGCTCTTCGTGGTTCATGCCCATCAGATGAAGGATCGTGGCATGCAGGTCATGCACGCTGGTGGGATTTTCCTGCGCGGCGAAGCCGAAC